>Ga0209915_1001948_pt1 | contig 25065 bp, 21 predicted proteins | sample ThiBiot_750_plan_FD_183952 | JGI IMG/M metagenome (GOLD analysis project Ga0209915, IMG submission 183952) | Wastewater bioreactor microbial communities from Cape Town, South Africa - Thiocy_cont_750_plan (SPAdes) | ecosystem: Engineered > Bioreactor > Thiocyanate-remediating > Anaerobic-Aerobic... | reverse complement strand
TCTGTGGCGTGGGTCGACACACGTCAGGTGCCGTCGTTTGGCTTGAGCTTTTTAACGCTCGTGATGCGGGGAAGCGGAAGGCGGCGTAAGACTGCGCTCCACCAGCACGGCGCGTAGCCACACTCCGACAAGATAGCCAACTTGAATGGCGATCAGCCCTCCGGCGGACCAAAGTGCGGCACCGGGCCCGACTATGGCCGCCGCCGCCACGCACTCAAGCAGAACGACGCCAACCAAGGCCAACAACGCCCGTACCCGAAAGACGGACCCTGTCACCACTCCGGTCATAAAGTGAAGGACTATCGTCGCCATTCAACCGCATCCCGCGCGCAGTTCAACACGCTACAGTCGAGCGGTTACCGAAAGGTAAATTCCGTTCATCGATCACGCTAGAGGGGGAGCCGCGCCGGGCTTACCCACGATTGTTCAGACTTGAGCTATCCTGCGAGGCCGACTGTGCCAGCATGGCACGGCAGCGGCGCTCGGCTTCTCGCGGATGGGACGTTGCCGATGGATTAGAGGAGTCGTCCGTCGTTGAACCGGCTTCGATTTCGTCGCCGAAGCACCTGACGGCATTTTTGCGCAATCCCGATCGCGCCTTCCACTCGGTGCTGAATTTCATCCTGCCGACTGCGCTCCTTCCGGCCGGTGGACGTATCAAGGCTTTGCGCGACACCGACGTCAGGCAGCTCCAGTCACGAGTTCCATCACCGACAATGGTGCTGCATCGCCGAAATGATCGCGCGGTGCGCATTGATGCGGGGCGTGACATGGCGCGCCAAATCCCCGGGGCTTCAATTCGCGGAACTGGACGGCAACGATCATTGGTTCTTTGCAGCGAGCAACGGCCGATACTCAATGCAATCGAGCGTTTCATTCGCGGGCTACCCCGCGACCGAAGGCACCGACGATAACAGCACGCGTAAGCGTCAAATCCATCGTGATCCGATCACCCGCAATGTCGCCCACGCCGCGACCGGCGGGACGTGAAATTCCTCTCGATTCAAGCATTCCCCAATCTATGTACAGGCCTCGAAGCTTCTTGATATATCGGCGGCGGGCTAAGGCTACGGCCCTCACGAAAAGCACGGAAGCATGCCGCTTCCAATCCATTTGCCAGTCGGCTCCGCGGCATTCTTACGATCGATAGCAAGCTCCGATGCCCTACCGTTGCCTGCTCAGGCGGCGAACCGACGCTTCAGATTGAGAAACCGCTTTTCAACGAGCTCGTAACTCAAGTAAGCCAGCGCCACGGAGCAACCGATGCCCGCGATCGCCTGCAGCGCGACGGCCAGACCGTGAGATCCCAGGTAATGTCCCAGATCGACTTCCGTACGATTGCTGACCAAATAGTAGGAAATGAAATGGTGATAAACGTAGAGGCCGTAACTGTATGTTCCGAAGAAGATCAAGGGACGACTACTGAACAAGCGGGATATAAAGTGCCGTTTTGGAGCGATCAAAGCTGAGATCAGAAAGCAAGCCAGCAACACCTGAAAGAACGAAGCGCGGACGGCCCCAATCAGTTCAAGATGCGTTCGCGATATCAGCGTGGTCCATACGAACGAGGCGACCAATAGACCGATAGCGGCCGCTGCAGCCGGAGCGATCCATCGCTTCACCCAGTTTATTCCTTCCGGTTGTCGAACCAGCACGGCCAAAAATGCTCCCAGCGCCAACCCGTCCAACTTAAATGGGGTCAGAACGACCGTCACCCACCAATTCAAGCCTATCGCAATGCCGATCACGCGAGCCAGCATGGCACACAATGAAACAGCCAAGCAGGTTATGATAAGCGCTCTTGGACGCCGAGCGAGAAGTAAAACGACGAAAGGCCAGACAAGGTAAAAGTGCTCCTCCACGCACAGCGACCAAAAATGATTGAGATAGGAAAAAGACCATTCTTCGTGCAGGGCGAGGAAGACGTTGACGGCATAAGCCCAAGCCCATGTTTGACGTTCCAACAGGTAGTCCAGCGTTGATCCCCGCAAAATTGGTATCAATGGGGCGACGAAAAAGACGACCGCAAGCACCCCATAATAAAGCGGGAAAATGCGAAGGACTCGTCGGACGTAGAAATTGCGAAGATAGTTCGGTCTACCACGAGCTTCATAGAGCAGCCCCGTGATGAGGAAACCCGACAATACAAAGAAAAGATCCACTCCAAGCAGACCGTACTTCGTTACGCTTACGATAGCGTTCTCAAACGCATTCGTGGCCAACATCTGGCCGACAAAATGGAAAACAAGCACCATTAGTACGGCTAGTCCGCGCACTCCGTCGAGCACCGGCAAATGGCCATGAAGTTCGATTGTCGAGCCGACCTTTGGCAACGGCTCGGGAGATGCAAGGTCGTTGACGAGTTTGACTCGCATATCCACCAGCGCATCTCCCGGACTATGGTAGCCGACCGCACATTAGGCGCAGTCGAATTTTCAAGATCGCATCAAGGACCAAAAAGGCATCGCTCTTTTCCGGATCGATCGTGCGACGAGGCATCGTGACGTTGCAATGTTCAAGCCGCTTCGCTGCCTGCATCTTCTCCGAAGAACCGTCGAATTCGCTCAACAATTCGCTCAGCCGCATAGCCATCGCCGTACGGGTTCTTTGCGGCCGCCATTCGACGGTAAGCCGCATCGTCGGTGAGCAGCCGCGTAGCGTGCCCGACAATTGCCTGCGCGTTCGTTCCCGTCAGGATGGCGGTACCGACCGCCAAACCTTCCGGACGCTCGGTTGTATCACGCATGACCAAAACGGGCTTGCCGAATGACGGCGCTTCCTCCTGTACTCCGCCGGAATCGGTTAGTACGATGCGACAGTGCGCCATCAATGCCACAAAGTTGCGATAGCCTTGTGGAGCGATGAGCTTGACATTTGGCAAGCCGCCCAACAGTCGGTTGACGTGCACCAATACGTTTGGATTGAGATGGACGGGGTAGACGAATCGATGATCCGTAAAGCGCTGCGCCAAATCAACGATCGCTTTGCAGATCTGCTCGATTCCTTCACCGAAATTTTCTCTGCGATGACCGGTGATCAGCACCAGCGGCACCTCTCGCCAGTCGACGCCTATCTGCCGACCCAGCTCATCGTCGATCTGCGCGCGGAGTAGAGCGTCCGAAGCCTGCGTCGCTCGCTCGATCCGTAACGCATCGATAACCGTGTTGCCGGTCACGATGATGTTCTTATCGGGCACTGACTCGCGAAGAAGCGCTTCGCCGGCGGCGTCCGTTGGAGCGAAATGGAGCGCGACCAGCGGGGTCGCCAACTTTCGATTGGCCTCTTCGGGAAATGGCGACCAGATGTTTCCGGTGCGCAGTCCCGCTTCTACGTGACCGATCGGGATGCGCCGATAGAAGCATGCCAACGCAGCGGCCAGCACGGTCGTGGTATCGCCCTGCACCAAGGCCATATCCGGTTGAGCCGATTCAAGCCAGCCGTCTATTCCCTCGATGAGCCGTGCAGTCAAGCCGGACAGGGTCTGATTTGGACGCATCACGTCGAGGTCGGCGTCAACGCCAAAGCCAAAAGTGTCGGCGACTTGTCGGAACATCTCCTTGTGCTGACCGGTCGCGACAACCGTGCACCGGAAATCAGCTGCGCTGCGCAATGCCGCCACAACCGGAGCCAGTTTCACGGCTTCGGGACGAGTCCCCATTAAAACGAGGATATTGCGTGACATCGCTATTGCACCGGTCGCTGGTTGCTTTGCATGCGAGCAAACCAACCGAGTCGACGGAGAAGAATTTCGCGTCCGGCGAACCAAATGAACTCGCTGTTTGTCGAGAGATATCTCTTCCAGAGCTTTCGTGGCTCCATCGAGAGGCGCCAGAACCATTCCATTCCCATCGACTGCACCCATTTCGGCGCACGCTTGATAAATCCCGCCAGCACATCGAAGCTGCCGCCGACACCAACGATCAGGGGGACGTCCAAACGGTCGCGATACAGCTCGCACCAGGTTTCCTTGAATGGCGTCGGCATGCCAACGAACAGCATGTCGGCGCGACTCGCTCGAATTTCATCAACGATGTCCAAGTGGGATTCAGTCGAGAAATAGCCATCGCGAAATCCGGCAATTTCAATTCCGGGGTTCTGCGCCCGTACCCTCGTCACCAGTTCCTTCACAACCTCGCGTTTCGCGCCGAGGAAATAAACGCGGAGGCGATGGCTGCCGGCTTCACGCAATAGCCGCGCCATAAGATCGACGCCTGTCACTCGCTCCGGAACGGGCCGACCGGACGCTCTCAACGACCACACGACCGACATTCCATCGGCGAGTACGAGTTCACCGGATCGACATGCCCGCGCCAGATCGGGGTCGCGTCGCAACATGCAGAGCTGCATTGCATTCGCAGTGATGATCGTGTGCGACGAGCGCGGCTCCCGGCAAATTTCAATGCAGCGCTCAACGGCAGTATCCATGGTCACCGCATCGAACGAGAGACCAAGAAGTTCGACCCGGTCGACGCGTTGCATCGGAACCCGCTTCTCAACTTCATGGCCTCCACGCCATAAGACTTGTCGCGCCAATTCGGCTTTCCGGGTCGCGGCTCGCTTGCCGGAAACCAAGGAGGCATATTGAAAGCTTCGGATGAATTTCCTGAACTCGGGATCATCGTAGCGTGGCAGCCCCTTCAACCAGCTGCTGAAGTAGCCCCACAGCATCGCTATGCTGCCGATGGCCACGGGATGCGACGGCATTCGGAACAGTGCCACCGCCAGATAGTAAAGCGGCGCAGTGCCCATAAAATACTGACCGAATCCTGCACGCACCCGTCCGGTCCAGATTCCCTTCTGGCTCGCACCCTGTGGGCGAAGATGCACGAAACGGAGTGCCTCAACGTCGCGGCTCTCGGCAATCCATCCAAGCATTCGCGCCCTGTGGCAATCGATACCGTCCCACATCACCTGCCGGACGAAGCCTCCAATCTGCTTGAAGCACGTCACGCGGTAGAATTTGGTCATGCCAACAGACATCTCGTCCCCGCAAACTTCCGGTACGAGCAGACCGCTTCGCGGGTGAACGAACCAAGGTTTGCCCGACGTCGTCCCTACCCGAGGATTGGCCTCCATACGTTCGATCAGCAGTTCGAAGTAGCGGACCGGTAGATCAAGATCCATGTCCAGCTTGCAGACGTAGTCGAAATCATCGAGACGCGCCGTTTCCAATCCCGCATAGAAAGCATCAATGACGCCGGGACCAACCTGTCGGCTGCCCCGATCGGAACGTCGCACGACCCGCAAATAAGGCAGCCGACGAGCGTACTCCTCCAAAATGGCGGGCGTTTCATCGGTAGATCCGTCATCCACGACGATCCACAACGCCGGTTTCAAGGATTGCGCCGCGACGCTCTCCAGCGTGTAGCGGAGGTACTTCGCTTCATCACGACATGGCGAGATGAGCAAATAGCGACGAACGGCCGTATCACCCAAGCCGGAAGCCTCTTGAGGGATTTCGGAGTTCGGCTTGTTCGGAAATTCGTCGGAGTCGGTCATCGATCCACTCAACGCAATGTTTCAATACTTTAAAACGCCATTTTATGTCGCCTTTAAAATATCGACAAGTTAAATTTATATTGCTACCAGTTAATTTGGTTAATTCAAGGCGACCGACCTTCGAGCCATCAACCGGGCCGTCCGGAAATTCCGGTCAAGGAGGCTTTTGCCGCGACGGCGTCCGGCGCCGAGAGATCTCGGATCAACGTCTTTGGTGATCCTCCGCTCCAAAATTAATGCTAAAAGGCGTTGGACTTTGATTTTAATGAACCCTTCCGATACGGTTTAATCTCCCGGATCGGCGAGTTCCAAATTTAAGCCACTCGAACAGCGCGCAAAGATGTCAGCCTTCTCACGACAGCGAACGAGATCATCCCGGCTCGTCTCCAACCCATCCTTCGCGTACGGGGCACTTATCCCCCTGCTGGCGGTGTCTTATCCCGCGATCATTCAGCCGCTGATCTACCTTTCCTTTCCGCCCGCGGCGGGATTGGAAGGTTTGCTGGCAAGCCGCATCGAAAACCGCATCTTTTGGCCCGCCTTGACGTTGCTCACCATCCTAGCCGTCGCCCGGAGCCGGACCAGGCCCATCATGCCGGCGATGCCTCCGAATATTACGGCGCTTGCCGCATATGTCGCGTTTGCCGGAGCAAGCGTGATATGGTCATTTAATCCCGGTCTCAGTTTCATAAGAGTCGTTCAGGAAGCGATGGTCCTGACAACCATCATTCTACCGGCGCTGTTGGCCCAACGTGACACGGATATCCTTCATGGCGTTTTCCTGTGTTTTGGGCTGGCGGCAGCCGTGAACGTCCTCTTGATACCGGGCGGCTACGTATCAGTCGCTCAATACGGTTCCGTGTTGGTTGAAATCGGCTATCAAGGTTATTTCACGGGGAAAAACCTGCTCGGAGAATTCGCTGCGATCACTTGCCTGCTGTCGCTTTACCAATTTTTGCTCGGTGGCAACCGACGCATTCTTGGCATCGTCGTTGGCGCTCTCGCGTGTTATCTTCTCTTTTTGAGCAACTCAAAGACGGCCTTGGCACTAGCGCCATTGTGTCCGATATTCGCTGGAATTCTTGTCTTCATCAACAAGCGGCTCCGTATATCTCCGGCCGTCGCGATATGCACCATCGCCTTCGTCAGCCTCCTGTTTTGCGAACTGAGCGACTTCAATACGGGCCGCATCGCCTATATGCTGACTGGCGATTCAAGCTTCACCGGCCGGATGACCATTTGGAATTTCGCGGAAACGGAGATTGCACGCAAACCGTTATTCGGTTGGGGCTATCAAGCGTTTTGGCTTTCCGGTCCGGACGCTCCAAGCGTTGTCGACGCTCCCGGCTGGGTCAAATCGATGCCGAATGCCCACAATGGCTATTACGACACGCTGCTTGAGTTGGGGTACGTTGGCTTGACACTTCTCTCGATCTTCCTGATCACCACCTTGCACATGATCGGCATAGTGGCAAAGAGAGACATCGGCAGAGCATGGCTCCTCCTTTCAATTGCCTTGTTCGTTATGCTTTATGATTTCCTCGAAACCTTGTGGTTACGCGCCTTCGACCTTTCGTGGGTCGTGTTCGTTGTCGTTGCGGCCGAAGCGGCTCGATATTGGCGGCGTCCCTACGCCTCCGCTTCCCCGCAACCGGCGCCCGAGCGAGTTATCGGTTCAAGGCGCCCGAGAAATTGGAGGCCACGCTGGCGCCGCGCGTAGGTTCTCCTTGACCGAACGGCTTCAGCGTGAGGGGCGCGGAGCGCGTTCTCTACGCTTGAGTACCGAACATCGTACCAATTTGACGAGTGTCCTCGATCAAATGCGATACGCGAAAATACCATTGATCGCAGGTCGGATTCTTCCATATCTCCCCCGCATCATAGCCTGCGAGCCTACCCCAGAATCCGCAATTCGGACCAGCAGATGCGCGCTGCTCGCGATCCCGTAGGCGCTCACGCCAAGATGACCGGCCGCCTCGTCATCGTCCCGCACCCGATGGTAGAGCGAAAGGCGTACCGGCATCAAACCGCGCTTTTGCAGGTAGGGTATGAATTTTGATCGCTCCCGTCGGATCGACCCAGGGCCATTGATACTTCCCGAAAAAGTCCGGCCGTTTGCTCAAATAGAGTGACGCAGGCAGCGTTTGCTCGCGAAAGCCGTTTGTCCAGACCGTTTTACTGGTGAGATAGTCGAAATTCCCTCCGCGGATCAGTGTCGACAATGTCTTGGGGTCAGGAGCCATTTTCCATCGGATCGGATCATAGCCGATCATCCAGATGTTGCCTTTGCCCCCACTCCCCCATGCGGCGACACCCTTCTCCATGGATGGATCATCGTAGCTCCAGTTGGACATTTGGCCCGGTCGCCCCAAGACGTTTCCGACGAACGAATCCCACCACGAACCATATGCCAGACCTACGGCCCGCACTCCGGCCTTGTCGGTGAAGCGCTCTCGTTGTCCCGTCAAGTGATTGCGGAAGAAAGTCAAGTAAGTCGAATTCCCATGCGTGTAATCACTGTCGGCATTGTGTGACAAATTGCCTTCAAACAGTACGTGATGGGGTCCGGCCATGTGCGACGCGTTGATACCGACTTCGACCCAGGTGGGCGTATCGTAATCGAATGAGTCGTCGGCGTAGTTGTATGCCACCACGCTGCCAGCGCCCGCTGAGCGGAACACCATGTTCTTGCACACATCCAACAGAATGTTGTTCTCGATCAGAATTTCCGAAGAACCGCTGGCGAGGCTGACGGCATATCCCGCGCCGCCGGGCTCGGGCCATGAGCCTGTGTGGATGAAGGAATCGCGCAGTTCGATCCCGAGAGAATTGTTGATCGCAACCCCCTCACCCAGCCACTCAGTAACCTCCACGGATTTTGCCCACGAATAGGCGGCGGATTCAAATCTCAAACCGCCGTCAGAACCACCGTAGATACTTAGGTCCTCGACACCCGCGTTCACGACATGGATGTTGCGATTGCGGGCGTAGGGCGTAACTTCCGCGCCGTGGCTCACGCGGTAACTTATGGTCAGTGGCGACGTGAACGTGATCGTGTTGCTCGTAACGGAAGCGATTTGCTTGATCTCGTTGATCGGTCGGTCGCTTCGTGCGAACCAGGACATCGCCATCGGCAGCGCGCCGGGGGTCTTGTCATACGGACCGTCCGCATTCGACGCAGAATTGTCATCGCCCGGTTGCGTCGGATAATGCATGTTCCAGGCGACCCGGTCGCCCTGCCACACTTTGGCCGATTGCGGAAATCCGCCCGGAGTCGGTTGCCAGGACGCTCCGGATTTTTCGTCAAGCAATACAAGCATACCGGGCTTCAAGTTCACGGTACTTGCGAGGGTTACGACATTTGCCCCTTGGACCCCATCGGCAGACAGACCTTGGGACAGAGTGCTGTCGGGACCATTATTCCAACGGGATGGACCGACAATAATGACCGGCTGCGCGTCGTAACGGTAAGAGGCCGGATCAACCGGCTCCAGAATGCCTTTTGTGCCTTTTATTACATTCGACGTTCTGGGCTTTGCGCCATTCGTCTTGATTAGCTTGGTCAACTGGGCTCCGGATCCGCGTAGCGTAACGGAGCGGCGCATCAGGATGAGATTGTTGACGATGAAGGTTCCGGGACTCAGTTGGACAACTTGCCCTAAAGGAGCATTCGCCAACGCGACCTGAATTGCGGTTGAATCGTCATGACCACTCGGCGAAAGCGTCTTGTAAATGGTCGTCCGGCGCGGAATGCCGCCGAAAGGCATAAGGCCCGGCTTCCACTTTACCATTCGATCCTTGGGCAACAATCCATCCGGTTGGGTCGGAGCCGAGGGCGGCCCGGCCGCCGAGATCTGCGCTATCCGATCGTAACATATCTCGCCGTTCGAAGGCGCGCTCTCGCGCGACAGGGTGCCCCCCCCGCAATCAAAGCCAGTCGGCTCGGAAGCCTGCGCGGCACCCGTCCAAACGCAAGCAACCAGAATGGCGAATACTACGGCATTTGGGGACTGCTGACCTGTCGGCATATTCGACTCCCGATCCAATGTCGCCGCTTCAGTTATCTCAGCACACGGAACACGCATTGCCAATAAACCGGCGGAACATAACTCGCAAAATCCGCTATACGGCGCTGAATCCTATGGCGACTGGAATGGACAAACGGCAATCGGCAGCCGAGGAAGCGAACGTCGGGGCCGGACCACAACCGGGTCAGCGAAACACGCGATTCCTGTGACACCATCGAATAAAGACATATACCGCCCATACTCGCGACCAATACAACCCTGGCGCTCCCGCAAGGAACGCTTGCCATAAGCGCATTACTGCAACGGGGTCGAGTCCCGTCGCAGCGACTGCCTGGGGATCGCGCAGCGTCTGGTCCATCGCGTTTTGCAGGCTCCGCCGGATCCAGCGATCCAGCGGCAGCACAAAGCCCGTTTTGGGACGATCGAACAATGCCGGATTAAGGCCGCGAAGACCGATGCGCCTCAAGATCGATTTGCGTCCGACGGGGGAATAGCGCGCTTCGTCCGGCAATCGATCGACGCTCTCGAAAAGCACATGATCGACGAGAGGCACTCTTTGCTCGAGAGAGCACGACATACTTGCAACATCGTTGTCGCGAAGCAACCGCTCGCCCAAGAACAGCCGCTGCTCCAATACGCTGATTGCGGAAAGCGGCGTGCGAGATATCGTCTCCGCTCGCAATTGCTTGCGCATGGCGAGCGGCAATCCATCAGCCAGCGGACTTGCAAAATCCGACGCCAGCAGTTCCCGTTGAAAATCCGGAAGGAACAACGCGTAAGCCAGTTGGTAAAGCGCCAGCAGATCGTCCTTGCGGCGAACCATATCCGGGAGCTTGGCCCAACGGGTTTGCGCCGGGACCATTTTCCCCGAGCGCGACAGAAAGCGCGAAATGACCTGAGCGGCCGCAAGGCTCAGACTATCGGGAATTGAAGCGGTCCGGCGTGACCAGCGCTGCAGGATCGGAAGATCGCGATAGGAAGTATAGCCTCCAAAGAGTTCGTCACCGCCCATGCCGGACAATGCCACCTTGAATCCCGCCGCGCGGACAGCGCGCGAAACATAATACGCATTCAGACCATCGAATGTCGGCTGATCCAAGCTGTCCAGCGCCGCTTCGAGATTCTCGCGAAAATATTGCTCGGTCAGCACGACCTCGTGATGCCGGCTGCCGATCGCTGCGGCGATTTGTTTCGCGATGGGCCCTTCATTCAGCTCTTGCTCTTCAAAAGCGAGCGTAAAAGTGTGAATTGGAGTTTGAGCCGAGCGCTGCGCCAAATTTGCGATAGCCGATGAATCGACACCGCCCGAAAGAAAGACCGCCAGAGGAACGTCGCTTGCAAGATGCAGACCCATCCCTTCTTCCAAAATGGACGCAAGTTGATCCTCGTCCATTATCGGATCCGCCGCCCGACCCGGGATTGACCAGAACTCCTGACCGCGCAGCCGGTTTCCCGCACCATCGAATTCGACCAGACTTCCCGGCGACAGGCTTTCTATTCCTTTGACGACGGTACCGGGACCAACCACAAATCCGTTCCAGACGCCGCTCGCGACAGCCTCGGGATCAAGCCCAGGATTGCCCAAAAGGTTGGAGGCCAAAAGCGCACGCAGCTCTGACGCGAAGGCCACGGACCATCCGGCGCCCGGGTCAGAGGAGCGCGCCACGTAAAGAGGCTTGATGCCCAGAGGATCTCTTGCGAGCAGCAGTCGACGGTGCTTGGGGTCCCAGCAGGCAAAGGCAAACATCCCGCGAAACGACTTGACCGCATCCGAGCCGTGCAAACTGATGGCGCGCAGAACAACTTCCGTATCGCCGGTCGACCGAAATTCCCGAGCATCAGCCGGCAAACGTCGACGAAGATCTTCAAAATTGTAGATTTCCCCGTTGTAAGCGAGTACGTGCCCGCTTACGGGATCTACCATCGGCTGCGCGCCCGCCGGCGAAAGATCCAGAATTGAAAGCCGCCGGTGCCCGAGCATGACTCCCCAACCGCACGCATCCCCGGTCGAGACCCAGGTTCCGTCGGCGTCCGGCCCGCGATGGGCGATCGCCTCCTTCATTCGTGCCAGGGCTTCCCGGTTGCCCCCGTCAATTCGACCGATAATTCCGGCAATGCCGCACATGGTTAAGCTCTTTCCAGCGAGCAGCCATTGCAGCTCGCCCGTCTCACTTCAACTGGAAACGGAGGATCCAACGGTTCGCGTTTCGGTATGGAGCGAAATCGGTTCATAAGTCCGGGACAGGCACTCGTCATAGGTGAGCGGCGGCTTCCACCCGAGCACCTCCCGCAGTCGACGACTCTCGAACCGCAATGGCTTAAGTCTCGATTCAAGCCGGCGCGGGATCAGAATGGTAGGCACCTTGGTCGCACGCCTGAAAACGGTGACGAAAGCCGATCTTACCGTCCAGATTGCAAGCCAATAGGGTATCGGAATGCGCCACCCCCTTTGGCCATTGCCGCGCATGTAGTCAGTGAGATAAGTCCAGATGCGCTCGCCCGGTCCGTCAACGACATTGAGCGTTTTTCCGCACGCGCGCGGATCCGTCACCGCTAACGCGAATACATCCGCACAGTTTTCGACGTGCGTCATCGGAATCCGGGTCAGCGGACCGATGACCAAATGATGTCTGCCGAACTGTTGGCCCAGGGCAGACAGGTAACCATGGTCACGTCCCCAAATGAAACCGGGGCGCAGTACGGTGAGATCCCAACCACGTTGTTGGGAAATTTGTCTTGTTACCCGCTCCTGCCACCACTTGGAGATCGTATAGCCATCCCGAGCATAAACATCCGGAACTGCGTGAATCGGTGAGTCTTCATTGAGCGTTCGGGAAACTGAACTGAAGTCATATACCGAGAAGCTGCTACACAAAATCACTCGTCTGCAGTTGCCGCGAGCCATTGCATTCAGCAAACGCTCGGTGCCGACGACGGTGCCGGCGAACTGCGCATCCTCGCCCCCTGAGACCACCGCAGCCAAGTGGACAAGCACGTCGACGCCCTCAAAAGCCGATTCCAGTTCGCGTGACGTCCGCAGGTCAGCTCTGAAAACTTCAACCGAAGGAGGCCAGTCCAGCGCGTCCAGGCTGACGGCGGGACGAACGAGCGCGCGGATTTCGATGCCGCGCATCCGCAATGCGGCTACCACGTGACGACCGAGGAAACCATTGGCACCTGTAACTAACGCCCTCATGACGCCGGTTCCCGGGGCTTCAGCGCATCGCTCATCCGATTGACTTCGATCACTTCGGTTGCGGTAATCGGCAAGACCGTGCCCGCAGCGAAAGCACGATAAGTTCGGGCAAGAAACTCCCACAGACCTTCATACGCTCCCGGCCCCTTGAATTTCCGCAGCAGCGTTGACAAAGCGGCGCGTCGAATGGCTTTCGCCTCATCCAGGCCGCTGAAGAAGGGTCGCAACGGCTTGGGAACATTGCGTGGGCCATCGAATGTAAGTCGCGTTTCGAACAGGTTGGCGGTAGCCTGCATTCTTTCTCCGTAGACTCGCAACCAAAAGGCATCCGGCTGGGCATTGGAGCTGAACCCCAGAACCGCAGTCCCACGTTCGCCATCGACCACGCCGCGAAACTCGTCATAGGGAAGTATGGAAGGCTCACGCTTGCTCCAGACACTCTTCGCGGTTCTATGCGGTCCTACGAAAAGGTGCGCGAGCGATGCCAGGTGGGGGAGAAAATCCGCGATCGCACCGCCGGTCAAACCCAACGCCGGGTGGGGAGAATTCGGATCCGCAAAACCATCGGGGCCGAGAATGTTGAGGGCAATGAATACTTCAACATGAACCACGGGCCCGAATTCGCCACTGTTGACAAGCTGGAGAATTCGCTGCGTAGCATTATTGAACTGGTAATTGTAATCTTCGATCAGATGCAAGCCGGCCTTCTTCGCCTGGCCTGCCAACAATTCCAGTTCCTCAAGGGTCGGCGTGGCCGGCTTCTCCACGATGACATGCGCACCCGCCTCCAGCGCATCCATTGCAAGACGAAAATGCGATGTCGGAGGCGTAGTCACATGTACAACGTCAGGGCGGACTTTCTCCATCATCTCCCGATGATTGACGAACCAAGCCGGCACGCCGAAGCGTTCCGCAGCAGATTCGGCCGCCGCGGGCGAAAGATCGCAAATGCCGACGAGTTTGGCGTCCGGCAACGACTTCAGGCAAGCAAGGTGTTGTCGAGCGATTTGTCCCGCGCCTATGAGTGCGGCCTTCATGGGTCCATCTCCAGGACGCGATGATAAAAAGCTTCGAGCGTCTCGGCCGCGCCACTCCACGAATAGCGTTCGACGGCAACTCGCCGGGCTGACCGGCCAATCTCCGCGGCACGGTCGGGACTCGCGAGCAACTGAACGACCGCATCCGCGAAAGCCGGCGGTTCGTCCTCTATGAGAATGTCGCGCCGTGGGACTGCGTCAATGCCTTCCGCTCCCAACGACGTCGAGACGATGGCTTTGCCCATAGCCATGGCTTCGACGATCTTCAACCGGGTTCCGCCACCCAATCGCAATGGAACGACCACGGCGGCGGCGGCCGCCAAGTGCGGTCGCAGGTCGGGTACAAATCCGGTAAATTCGATTTGAGGTCCTGCCAGTGCCAATAGTTGCCGCGGCGGTTTACCGCCTACAATCTTGCAGCGCGCGTCAGGATGCGACGAGACAATGCGCGGCCAGATATCGCCAATGAAATGATTGACGGCATCGATGTTTGGAACCGTGGACAGCAACCCGAAATAGATCACTGTTCGTCCATCCGGCCGTGGATCCGTTGCGCGAGGTTGATAGTAATCCACGTCCGCAGCATTGGGGATCACGACCGTGCGCGCATTCGGGAGAAGTCTCAGCAAACGCTGCTCATCTTCCTTGCTGCAGAGGTAGACGCCATCGGCGCTGCCGTAGGTACCAAGTTCATCACGCTTCAACTTGCGCCAATTCAGGCCGGCGTAGATCCGACGTCCCAGGCTTGTACCTGACGCGGCAAATTGACGAGCCAAATCATATGCGATCTCATGAGAGTCCACGATCAACCGTGGCGACTTTTCTCCTACGGGAGCTTGACGCAGGGCATACTGGCCAAGGTAGGGAAACTCCAGGTTGACGAGATCGAAACGTTGCGACCGCAATACCCGGTCCAGGGCCTGCTGAAACGCCGGGACCATGACGCGGAGCCGGTCGAAGCTCCGCGAAGAAACGAGCGATCGGATCTGAAGCACTCGCTTCGAAGCACCCGCGCGACCGTAAGGATTGCGGATCAAAACCACATCCCGACAGTAGGATTGCATGGCACGCTGACACGCGGCTATGTCGAAATCGTCATCGGCCAGCATCACCGCCGTCAAATCATGATTTCGGGCGAGTTCAGTCATCAATCCGTGCATCCGAGCTTGCGCGCCAAAGCGAGGCGGGCTGGCCGGCATCTGAGAAACACAGAGGATGTTCAATCGGGACGATGTCATAGGTAACGGCTGGCGAGAGACAGTGTAGCAGGCTTACTTTTCGAAATTGAATCGTCTGATGAGCAAAGAGTTAGCGAAGTGCACGACGTCGAGTCGAGACCGTTCAACAATCCGACGTACCAATCACGAAATTCGTAAAATGCAGGGCCTCATCTACCGGATCGAGAGTGGGGGCGAGCAAACGGCAAAAGTCATTCTCAGCTCAATACTGAAGTCCTTCAACCCCTCGCTGGGCGGGAAGACAATTTCTCGATCAAACCTCGGAAAATCTTGATGGCAACCTTAATGGGCGCGGTCACCTGAAACAAGCCGACGACGGCTGCAAGGTAGATGCAGCCGCCAAAGCACGCAGAGATGACGATTCGCTGGTAACCCGGAAAATTGCCTAGCAACCTCGTCTGAAGCCACCAGCCCGCCGCCACGACAAGCACCGACGACACCATCTGAGGGCCTGCCGCCCTTAGAATGGCAGCGGCGCCGAGCCCGATGGGGCGTCCCGCATATACGACCGCAGGCACCGAGATAACCGCACTTGCAAAAACCACTGCCACAGCGACGCCCTCCGCTCCGAAGGGCAAACCACATAGAACGGCGGCGATTTGGATGATAAGCGCAACGATCCCCCAGTTCCTCCAACGATCGGCTCTGCCCAGTGCGAGATGCAGCCAGCCTTGGGATCCTTCAATCGGATGGAAAATCCCTCGCAGGGCGAGTATACCCAACAAGAATCCCGTCGCATGCCACTTCTGACCCAGCAGGATCACGGTTAAGTCTTCCGCCGTAACGGATAGGATCGCAGATGCTGGCATAACGAAGAAGGCCAACATCGAGAGAGCCGCCTTGAACTTCTCTTCCAGAACGGCAGGATTTGACTGAAATTTGGCGAGAGCGGCGCTTCCTACATTGTGGGTCTGCTCAAGGACGGAAGAGATCGAATTGTCGTAGAGATTCATCGCATTCTGGTAATAGCCGACCTGCTGCACCGGATAAAAAAGACCAAGCGCGATGCGATCGACCGCTTTGGTCACCATATAAGCGACGGTGAAGCCGACAACATGCATGCCGAAACGAATCATCGATCTGGCTACGTCGTCAAAGACCGGAGGCCCCGGCCTCCATCGGCAGGCGTACCAGGCTCCCACAACCACACACAAAGCGTTCGTGATCGGACGCAGCACCAAGGCCCAGTATCCGAAACCGTAGAAGGCAGTTGAGATGGAAACGATAATACTGATGAGCGTGGCAAGAAACTGAATGCTGCCAAACCGTCCGAACTGCATCGTGCGTTTAAGCAGGGCCAAATGCTGATTTGACATGCCGGAGAGCGCGAACGAAATCGCCAACGACATCATAATCAATTCGAGCCGCGGATCGCCGTAAAGCCACGCCATCACTGGACTGCAGACAACCACGCCGACTGCAACGAGAAGGCCCAGCGCGCTGCTGACCCAAAATAACGTACTGACCTGGCCCGGAGTAATGCTTTGTCTTTGCGCGACGGCGTCACCAAGACCGAAGTCGATCAGCATTGGCGCAAACCCGGTCAAGACCGCCACGATCGCGACCAAACCAAAATCTTCAGGCGCCAAAAGCCGAGCCAATACGATGGCGGAAACAATCTGCAGAGCACCGCTACCGTATTTCATCGCGACAGATACGAGCCCGCCCCGCAAAGCCACCCGGCCCAGGTCGTTTGAAGCTTTGTGATCCTCGAAGTAAATGTGCGCCGACTCCGACATTGCAGGACCGATGGCTCCAATCATTCAAAATACGGGCCTTACGACATCCGGTTGGGCCTCATCACGCACCCTCATGACAAAATTCCACAATTAAAGGAAGCGTAAATCAAGATAATAAATTGTTATCATTAAATTATACAGTATTATCGAATTATGCCACCTTCGCCGACCTCGCCATTCTATTCGCGATCGGTTGAGTTTCTCGATAGAAGGCCGTGACTTTCGAGCGCCGAGGCAGCGGCATAAATAAGTTCAAACGAGAGTTCGGCACGCTCGGCGATTTCCAGGAGAGAATGCTGCCCGTCCGACAAGTTAAGGACCCATAACACCGCCATATTCCGATCGAGCGCCTCTCTGCCGCTCCCAAAGGCGGCGTAGAGCCCGCGCCTCCCAAGCTGCGGCTCACCCTTGGGTGAAAGATTGATCGGCCTCCAATTGCGCTCCAGGATATCGAGAGCGCTCGCGATGCAGCGGTAGGAGGAGGCTAAATATTGCGGACGAATGAAATCCAAATTGTCCGCGGACGTGTGATATTCGGGAAATGTCCCGAATTGACTGCGCTGAAAGAGGCCAACCGGCAGGTTGAAGCCCGGCGAACAATATTGCCGTTCATCATAACCATAAGGGAAGAAATCCAGCAGGTTAAACGGCGCTCCCGATGTCTTTAGGACATGGATAATGGCGCGATCGATCGAGCAGTCGCCCCGGCGGCTTCGCTTGTACGTAGGAGCGCCGGCGTCACCCACGTTGCTCACGACAAGACCACCTTTGATGCGATCAAGCGTCGCCTCGTTGGTTGCAAGCCACGTGATTGAGCCGATTGTCGCGGGCACGAAGAGGAAGCGATAGCTGAGGCAAGTCTCCTTCCGCGCCATCTCGCGGGCCAAAACGGTTGTGAGTGCCAATCCGGAGCAGTTGTCGTTGGCGAGCGAAGGATGACAGATATGGGTTGAGATCAGGACTTCGTCGGTAGTTTTCCCGACATGAAGATATTCTCCCCATGTCAGCTTTCCGGGCTTCAGGCTCGAATCGATAACGACTTCATACTCGCCGCCTGCCGCTTCGAGCGCCTCCCATTGCCGATGCGACATGCAAAATCCCCATTCCTCATTGTAGAACGAGGTGCGGTAGGGAATTAAGTCGGGCTGGTCCGGCAACGTGAATATGTGCCGTTTTAACTCAGGCAGCGGCATTTTTTGCTTAACCGGCGCGCTGTAGTTCACGACGTGAAGATTCGAGCGCCGAAAATCCACGACGCGTTCGCCGCTACCGTCGGCGATGTATGCGTCGGAGATGTTCCATTCATTTGGCACCGCCCAGTCGAGAACCGCAGTTCCGGTATCGATTTCCCGACTTTTAATGGGAGCATGCCGTTGAAGGATGTCAATCGTCCGGCGGACGCCGTCTCCCGTGATGCTTCGGCAAATCGGAAAGATCTCGGCGGCGAGGTCGTATATTTCCCTCCCCACTTCGTCATCTTCGTCCGACGCCGCCAAAAGCGTAACCTGCTCCATGGACCCCTCACATTCAATGCATAGCCGCCCGACGATGGAGACGGGATCGCTCAATGCCCGTCGTTCGCAGGCCCAATGGTCGCCGACCAAGATCTCACGAATTAACTGGCTAATTAACCCCGCCGGGAAGCATATATCGAGCCGACGTGCTTATATAGTTACTCGTACCCCATCTCATCTCCGATCTCTTGAACGGACGACGGGGATATGGTTTGTGCGAGCGAATACCGCCTATGCATTTTCTGGGAAATGGTCGATAATTCAAAATGTTAAGAAATGCCGGCACTCCGCGAGAGAGGTTGATCCGAGTTGATCTCGCTCTCTTGCTCCAATTAATACATCGAACTGCCCGAATGGGGTGGGGTCATGCAAGGCAAGACGCTGCTATTGTCACAACGCCGAGTTTCCAATCTCGTAGCGTATTGCATCGGTTACGAATTTGAAGACACGTTCGCGGACGTTGTCGATTCCGAAACCATTGAAACGACCAACCTTCCGGCTGTCGAGTTTTCCCGGCGCGCCTATAAACTCGCGCGCATCGCGCTCGGGTCGCCCAACTTGGCGCGTCGGCTTGCGCCTTACCCGCGCAATACCGCATGCTTGACCCGTGACTTCGAGCTTTTCTTTCCCGTGTTCAGTCACGCATATGAAGTCTATGCGCTGGCTACGATTCCAAACTGGCGCAAGCGATCCAAGGTCGCGGCCTGCTTCATCACGGAAGTCTGGTCCGACATGTTGCCCAAGTATTTACTTGAGCTCCTGGCGGATTTTGACCACATCTTCATTGGTTGCCGCAACGGCGTGGAAGAAGTTGCCCGCCTTACGGGCCGTCCGTGTTCGTACTTGCCGATTGCCGTCGACGCATTGCGTTTTGCACCGTCCTCCCCCGACGAACCGCGGCCGATAGACGTTAGCTATATCGGTCGCCGGTCCCAAATCACACATGGAGCTCTCTTGAAGGACGCGGAACTGCGCGGTCGTTTCTACTACTACGACACCGTCGCAGCGAGTGGGATCGACCTCAAGCACCGCACGTTTCGCGTCGACGCGCCTGACGAGCATCGTCGCTTGTTGGCAACTCTGCTTAAACGCAGCGGCTTCTTCTTTGCCAACCGAAGCTATGTGAACCGACCCGAGTTCACCGCCGGCCGTGATGAAATCTCCTCCAGATTCTACGAGGGAGCGGCAGCCGGAACCGTCATGGTTGGCGAGGCGCCGCGCAGCGAAGAGTTTCAACGTCAATTCGACTGGCAAGACGCGCTGATTCCGATCGCGTTCGATTGCCCCAATATCGGGGATATCCTTGCGGAGTTGAACGGCGATCCCGGAAGGTTGCGAGAGATACGGCGCAACAACGTCAGAGAGGTTGCGCTCCGGCACGATTGGTTGCACCGAATTGAAACCGTCTTCGACGTACTTGGTCTATCACCAACGGACGAAATGCAAGCACGCGCGCAACAGCTTCAGCAGCTTGCTACGCGCTTTGCTCCATGAGCAGACCGTCTACGGAAACAGTGCGATCCGAGAACAGCCTTCGCCTCGCGAAATACGATCTTGCGCCGCAGGGTCAAATGTCGGATGCAGTGTTCATGCCGCCAATTGCCGGGGATCGATAATTTCTACGCTAGGAATTGGGACAATGAACTTCCCCCCCCAGTCACCGATGTGGCGCATCTGGGCTACGATCTCAGCCTTCAGGTTCCAGGGTAGAATTAAGACGTAGTCCGGTCGCATCTCATCGATCGCCGAAACGTCATGGATCGGGATGTGCATTCCCGGAGTATAGCGACCATGCTTGTAGGGATTGCGATCGACCGTGAACTCCAGAAAATCGGTCCCGATACCACAATAATTGAGCAGTGTATTCCCCTTCCCCGGCGCGCCATAGCCGCAGATTCTCGCCCCCTTTTCCTTGCTGTCGATCAGAAACGATAGGAGCCGACGCTTGGTTTGATGAACCTGGTTTGAAAATCGAGCGTACTGGTCAATGTTCTCAAATCCTATTTCCCGTTCATGAGCCAACAGCAAGCCGACATTCGGTGACACATCGAACGTAGCCTCCGCCCGGCAAAGATAAACACGCAGTGAACCACCATGCGTACCAATCTGGTCGACATCGAAAACCTTGAGACCATGCTTCCGGGCAAGGTGGTCAATCGTAACCAGAGAAAAGTATGAGAAATGCTCATGATAAATCGTATCAAACTGGTTTTCGATGATTAACCGCTCGAGATGCGGAAATTCCAATGTTATCACGCCCGTAGGCGCAAGCAGGTGTGCCATGCCCGCGGTAAAATCGTTTAAGTCCGGCACCTGCGCAAGAACGTTGTTGCCGATGATCAGGTGGGCGGGTTTGCCCTCGGAGACGAGGGTTTGCGCGAGTTCGAGGCCAAAGAACTCAACCAATGTGGGGATGTTTTTCCGTTTGGCGACTTCGGCGACGTTTGCGGCCGGCTCAATTCCGACAACCGGAACGTTCATCGGAAGGAAATGCTGGAGCAAATAGCCGTCATTACTTGCAATCTCATAGACGCGGCTGTTGGTTCCGAGATTCAGCCGACGCTGGATCATCTCGCAATAGCGGCGGGCGTGATCGACCCACGAGGTCGAATAGGATGAAAAATAGGCATATTCGGTGAAGATGTGCCCAGGCTGTACGTACTCCTTCAGTTGCACGAGAAAACAACTGTCACAGACAAGCGCATGCAACGGATAGAAGGCCTCGCTCGCGTCGAGCTGAGCCGAGGTGAGAAAACTCTCACATAGGGGAGACATTCCAAGATTGACGAAGGTCTTTTCCAACCTCCCACCACAAAGTCGGCAACGCCCGGCATAGGGTTCAGACGCCTGACGAAGAGCATCCGCACGCATTGTCTCGGAAGATTGCACGTCGGTAATGATCTGATTCATCTCGAGCCGCCCAACTAATTGCTTTGATTGATCACGTAGTGCTGCGCACGATGGTCGGTGTCGCAGAATGGCAAGCTCAATTCTTTGGGCGCCGGTGCGGGACTTTCCCCAACCCGCTCAAGCCAAATTTCTCGCCAATAGGGCGGGCAGTCCCGCGGACAACTGAGGGGCCGGGTACACGTACCTTCGCAATGCGCTCCTTCAAGCACCAGACAGGAGTTTTTCAATTCCCTCATCTGGCCGGTCTTTTCATCGATCAGCCTTTGCAATCTCTGCGAAATGCGAAACGTTTTGCCGCAGTGAACCATCATTTCGGGGTGAAATCCCATGCCTTTGTTCACCAGAAGCTCATCGACGGTGGCAAGTATTTCATCACCGCTTTTGACTCGCACCAACTCGCCTTCCCGCAAGTTCAGTTCAACTGCAGGCGTTGGCCCACCCACGGGGAGATGTCCGGGCCGTACCGGATAAGGTTGCCCGCCTCGAATTGCTTGCATCGCATTGTAGGACCCGCGGAAGACCGACCCAAGACCTATGCCCGCGGCGACCAATTCCGCATACAGGAGAAACGCAAGTCGAGCGAAGATATCCCGAAGGCCGACATTGCCCGATCTGTAGTCTTCCACGTACTGACCGGGCTTCCACCAGGGCAACAAGGTCGTGGCCGCCGGAAGTTGGGTCGCCTGGCACACGTAAACCGGTGAACTTGACACGTCAGACCCCGACTTCGCTCTGGTCCCGGCCCGGACCCGGCTTTCAAGTTCATCCAAGGCCGCGGACGGGCATTCTTGTCCGTTCTCCGTTGCTCGCTTCAGCCAAGCTTCTTTCCAGATCATCGTACAGCGCAGTTCACAACCGCCATAAGCCGTTCCATCACAACGATCATCGTTCAGGAAAACCGCGTTCGTGAGTTTCCGGCCTCCCGTGCCGAACGCGGTGTCGCAAAGCTTGTGAGCACGCTTCCGCACCTGATACTTCCTTCCGCACTGCCGCAGCATCTGGGGCATAAACGGAAGCTCTTCAAATCGGGCATCCTTGTCGAGCGTGGCCAAAATCTCCTCGCTCGATCGCACCACGACCCAGTCGCCGACCTTAAGATCAAGTCTTCGGGTATCCGATGCGCCGCCAATCATTCCATTCGCTCCCGCCGCCAAGATGTCCGCCAAATCAATTCAATCGTTCGATAGTGCCGCTCCGGCATCGGACCTTCGCTATGCCAAGCGTTTGATCTTTCGCGCCACCGGCTTGGGAAATCTCCCATCTGCAAGTATCACCCGCCATCTTAGAGCCGCACCTGCTCCGGCGATCAAGCAAAGTACGGAAAGCGAAATATAGACGGTGCTAAACTGCCGAGAGACCACAATGTAGAAAAGAAGTCCCGCGCCAATCCAAGTCACCTTGCGCCATTGATAGGAGTCATAGAGCTTGGCCGTGCGCCGTCGGACGAACCATGCTTCCTTGAGCTCGGCCGAGAAAGGCAATAGCTTCCTAACCAGGGCGGGAACCAGTCGAAGGACGAACAAGGTTATGAGAAGAAAAGGAACGATGGCCCAATCCGAACCTTGGCTTCCCATCAAGAACTGCTTCGCGGGGATCAATATAAAGCCGATCAATCCCCGATAGGCCGCCCCGATCACTCCTTCGTCGAGACCCAGGAGGAACAGGTCGATCGCTCGCTCTCCCGATTCTTTCCCGTTCATTTGCAATTCATTTCCGTCGACGGTTCTTCGTTTGGCCCGGAAGCTACGCCATATGCGTTTTACGGGATCCTTATTGCCATTTTAGCCTCTCGTTGAGATTTCCCACCGCTATGTGATTCTGCAGCACGTTAAGACGCATAAGGTTTGACGAACGAAAATCATCGTCATTGAAATTCATTCTCTGCAGTCCCTCCACCAGGTTGTCGATCGAGTGGTCCAGGCAAACCACCGGCTGGTGATCGGGGGCCAATGATCTAAACAGGCCGAAATCCACTTTATAGGAGCGACTGTCAACCGGCGCAGAGGTGTTGATCGAAACCTTGGTGCCGGGCACCTTTTCGGCGACGGCCCGGGCCAAGTCTTTGACCTGATGATTTCCGTCGTCCGAACCTGCGTTGATCGTGAGGAAGCGGCCTCCGTCGCGTGCAGGACGCTGCACCGCCCAATCGATCGCCCGCGCCATATCTTCAACGTCAATCAACGGCCGCCAAGGAGTACCATCCGACAGAACGCTGATTTCTCCGCGACCGAGTGCGCACGCGACGAAATCATTTAGAACGAGATCCAATCGAAGACGATCGGACATGCCGCAGGCCGTTGCGAAACGAAGGCAAGTTACCACCATGTCGGTGTCTATCGCGGCCAACTCCCGTTCGGATCCGATCTTCGATTTCGCATATGCCGTGATTGGATTGAGTGGATCCGATTCCTTTCTCGGGGGCCCCTCCGCCACGCCATACACGCTGCAACTCGATGCGAATACGAAATTCTTCACCCCGGCGGCGGCAGCGGCCCTCCCTAATGAAACCGTCGCCTTCTGGTTGATATCGAGCGTCACATCCTCGAAGCGATTGCCCATGGGATCGTTGGAAATGGCCGCCAGCTGAATAACGGTATCATAACCCTTCAGATCCAACGATATATTCCGAATGTCACCGTGGATCTGCTGATCGAGAACCCGTTCCGGAAGCACGGAAGAACCGGTAAGACAGTGTGCGAAGTAAGCATTATCAAACCCATGCAACGTGGCATCCGGTCGGTTCCTGCGCAAATACTTCGCGACCTGAGGGCCGACGTAACCCATATTCCCGGTAATAAGAATTTTCAAAAGACCGATCCTTCACCCGATGCTTCGTACAGAGTACTACTTGGTCTGCGTCCTCTAAGATAAATCACGCTCTGAGGTTAATTTCGCGCTTTTGCAAAGCGCTCCCTGCCGAGTGGCCGCGGGCCTTCGACTTTCAACGCGTGACCTACAGATCCGGCATATCGGTCATGAACATTACTCGATAGTTCCATCGTCATCGGCGAACCAACCGCGATCCGGCTCACGGCGCGGTTGCCTCGCCGGCGGGCTAGCCGCACGCAGACAATGGGCTAACCAAATAAAAGCTTTGGCGCAAAGAACGCTTCGGCAAAACGCTCCTCGGCACGGCATTCCATCCCTCGCAGCCGCGCCAGGCCGGCAAAAGTCTCCGGATCGAACCACTGCTTGGACCGCTGGCTTGCAAAATGTTTCATAAGCAACTCTATCTTCCGCCGCATGACAGCCTCTGAGAGCGGTACGTAGAGGTTTGGCCTTCCGAGATCGCCATCCCATTTCGGAATTTCGTATTCGAGAATGAGGTGGTCCCGAAAGGAATTCCAAACGAGCCGATTGACGCGCCGATGGTCCTGGTGCGCGTCATCCCGCTTATGGGCCAAGATAACGTCGGGATTGACGCGCTTCCTCAACTGCTCAAACCAAACCTTTATCCGCTCTCCCTGTTCAGGAAAAAAGCCATCGCGGAAGTCCAGAATGTCGACGGTTTTGCTGGACGCATCAGCCAGAAACTCGGATGCGGATGCTTTCGCCTCCGCGCCGCGTTCATCAATCCCGCTCAGCACGCACCAGTGAACATCCAGGCGAACGCCCTGATCCAGCCAATGGAGAAGCGTACCCCCGGCTCCGATTTCAATATCGTCCGAATGCGCTCCAAGACACAGAACCGACAATCGATCTCCACGACTGGCAATCCGAAGCGGCCTCATCCGTTCACCACCGCCGATACGGCGTGGCTCATGTGCCACGGCGTATCGCCACGCTCCATCATTTCCTCCAGTACTTGACGATCCCGAAGGGTGTCCATGGCTCGCCAAAATCCTTCGTAGCGATAGGCCATGAGACCGCCTTCCGCGATCAACCGCTTGAAAGGCTGGTCGAC
>Ga0209915_1001947_pt1 | contig 25109 bp, 34 predicted proteins | sample ThiBiot_750_plan_FD_183952 | JGI IMG/M metagenome (GOLD analysis project Ga0209915, IMG submission 183952) | Wastewater bioreactor microbial communities from Cape Town, South Africa - Thiocy_cont_750_plan (SPAdes) | ecosystem: Engineered > Bioreactor > Thiocyanate-remediating > Anaerobic-Aerobic... | reverse complement strand
TGATACGCAACGTGTATCAAATGAACGAATTGAATCGGACATAAATCATATTAAAAATCGTCTTAAAACCTCTGGTTACAATGAAGTTCATGATCATCCGATGATTGCACATTTTCCAAAATTGGCATATGCTTACACAATTTGTTGTAAAACGAATGAAACACCCGATATGCTCAAGACGTATTTGGATAACGTGGAGACGTATTCCCATAAGTCTGATATTTTATTGGCATCAATATTAAATTGGTTAGTTTCACTTCGGAAATAAAAATAAATACACGAACAAATACTTCTTCATAGTTCAGACACAGCTGATCGAATCATTAAAAATCAATGCAGTGACGCATATTCTCATCTTGTAGAATCTAGAGAAGAGGCACGCAGGTAATAGAGAAATAGATTATTCGAAAGATGAGATCATCTTTATTGGACTTCTAGATTTGCTGATGAGTATGCTAAACAACATCCAGATAAACCAAAATTGGAAGATTCTATTCATCCAGAAAAATTAAATTTCGATAATATAGAAGCTGAAAAAGAATATATGAAAAAATACTGTCCAAATGATCATGTCATCGAACTTTTGTTTAATCTCGAAAAGTATTTCAAATGTGAAGAATCGATTCGTTATGGTTTACAATCATCTTTAAACGATTATCAATCGTATGCAAAAATTAGCTCCGAATTCACGAATCAAATAGATAATAGTTGGCGTCTGATGAGTATCGATGTTGAACCGTTAAAGAAAAGCCATAGTTCACCAAATAAAATCTCACAATCAAAAAAGTAATTCATCTCTAGTTGTTGTCTATCTATGATGATAATGCTCTTTTTTCTCTAGTCATGTCGCACCTATATCTAGCAGTGGCTCTTCAATGCATCGTATGATTTATCCATATTTCACTTTATGTTTTATGATTGTTATTTTGAAAATTTAATTTTGAATGAAAAACAATTTTATCGAGTTGCTATCGATTTTCGAGTGTTTTGAAAATAAATTCTCTTTTTGTTTTCACTGTTTATTCGAGAAGAAAAACTTGAATTTTGTGCTTGGAAACAAAGGAAGTTGAAAGCAATAAATTACAGTCTGGCGCTTTAATTATTCTTAATTCATTTAAGTTACTCTTTGGTTGAATATCATTCTATTTCAGTTGCTAATTATTATCTAATTTTCCATGAATCTTCATCTATTTTCGATTTTTCTGATTATTTCCCATCTGTCGATAACTAATGCAGGCGAAAATGATGATGATAGTGATGAATTTATAAGTAATAAAACAATATTTTTCTATTTATTTGATTAAAATCTGATATTCTAGTACCGCCTCAATTGTTTGATGCAGATAATATTGATGTTTCAATACCAGTGCCAACTAGTACTCATGAATCTGATAGTTTATCAAGTACGATTCTTTCTGAAGTATCGAGTCATGAAGAAATCAATTTGGAAACAAATCCTGTAACGGAAACTATATCTTCAGGAGATAATATCGATACTGATGATACAGAATCCATAACGGATTCATTATTATTAGTCTCAGCAAAAGTTGAAGTAGATGAACAAAATTCTACGCTCGAGACAACATCAGCAGTTATTGTGAAATCGATATCTCACGAACAAATTGAAGCTGAAATAACAGGAATAAAAGATTCAGTTCGATCATACGACAGTGATCAGCAACTTAAGGAACATCCGATGATTGCTCATTTTAGAAAAATAGCTCATGCTTATACAATTTGCTGTAAACCATATGTAACATCGGAAACCTTCAACCGATATAAACAACATATGGGTAAACCTATAGATGGCTACGATATCATATATAATATGCTCCATGCATGGTTAGTTGTATTTTCGAAACAAAAATATTTTAGAAATACAATTTGACTATGCGATAGTGAAACACGTCTATCTACTAAACAGATTTTGCATGATGTACATCAACAGTGTGACGCTGCGCTTAGTGATGTTACAACGGCTATGCTTACACGTCACGAGTAATTTAAAATATATAATTTGAAAAACAAAAGAAAAGCGTTCCGAGGAATTTTTAGATATATGGAAAACTCTGAAAAAGAAATCAACACTGTTTTCGAAAAATACGGATACTACTTTGATCTAAATGAAATAGATCGTACTATCATATCCGATCAAGATCTCTACGTTACAAAATATTGTCCTAATGAAGATGTCATTGAACTAATGTTTGATTTTAAGAAATTATTAACGTGTGAAGAATTAATTCGTCAAAATTTACATTCCTCTCCTGATGAATACAATTTATATACTAAGAATTATAGCGAACCTTTTCAAGACATGATATTTACGAAATGGGATCGAATGAGAACAATGATAGAATACTTAAACAGTCAACAAACTTTGCAGTCCGGTGAAAAAATCATCAAATTGGTCACAGTACCCTACAAGACGATTTTATCTGACATGGAATCAAACCGAATTGCGCTAGAAATGGGAGGCGTAGAATTAAAATATTCTGATCATCCGTTAATTACATACTTGTCAAAACGTGCACATGCCTATGCGGTTTGTTGTAAGCCTTATGAAACGCGACAATTATTCAATCAATATCTCGACAATTTTTATGCCAACCACGATGCTGGTAATTTATTAAATAAAATCATAGATGAATGGTTCGTTTTAATTATGAGGCCAAAAAAAATACATTAATAATAAAATTTTTCTTTCCTACAGTTATCAGACACAAGTTCACCAATTTAGTTCAGAATTTTCCAAAAAATGTCAAAATGCATATGACGATGTCATTGAAGCTGCGAATCGACGTCAACAGTAATTCGAAAGAAGAAGATCATTTAAAGAAGAAAATGGAACTCGATTTGAATTTTAGATTTGTTCATGATCATGAAAAACAATATCCACACATGGAGTCTGACTATACTAAAACGTTTAACTTACACTCAGATCTGCAAAGACCGGTCTACTCTAAAAAAGCATATGTTGATGAATACTGTCCAAATGTACATGTTATGGAGCTTATTTATGATATCGGGAAACTACTAGAATGCGAGAAATCAATCCGCTATGGTTTGAGTTCATCTCCAGAAAAATACAAGTACTATGAGCATGCTGTCAGCAATGGTTTTCGACGTTTCATTGGCGTACATTGGGACGCAATGACGGGGTACATACGTAAATACGATAAGCAAGTTGTATCAGGATCAACTGAGAAACTTGAAACAAGCACCCTATTTCAAGCTTCAACTGCTACCAAAATTCAAACAGCCACTCCATCTCCAGCTTCAATCGGTGTCAAAAATCAAACAAGCACCCAAGTTCAAGTTCCTACTCCTGCTAAACTTCAAGCAAGCACTCCAGTTCAAGCTTCAATTGGTACACCGATTAAAAAACATAAAAATGCACCTATTGTGTCAAATGAACAAATACAATCTGACATAAACAATATTAAAAATCGTCTTAAAAACTCTGGTTACAATGAAGCTCATGATCATCCGATGGTTGCATATTTTCCAAAATTGGCACACGCTTACATAGTTTGTTGTAAAATGAACGCAACACCGTTAAAATTCCTGATGTATTTTCGTAAAGTGGATACGTTTTCTTATCGGTCTGACATCTTGGACGTATTCTCATATAGTTGGTTAGTTTCATGCCAAGAGTAAAAACTAACTACAGAAACAAATATTTCTTCTTTATAGTGACAACACACATTTTGTAATCCCTAACAACCCATGCAGTGATGCATATTCTGATCTTCAAGAATCAATGGACGAAGCACGCACGTAATAGAAACATAGATGATTTCAAATATGAGATAAACTTTATTGAAATTATAGGTTTGCTGATGATTATACCCATGAATATCCAGATGAAAAAACAAAATTGGAAGATTCTATTCATCCAGAAAAATTAAATATCAATAATATAGAAGCTGTGCATAACTATGTCCAGAAATACTGTCCAAATGATCATGTCATCGAACTTTTGTTTAATCTCGAAAAGTATTTCAAATGTGAAGAATCGATTCGTTATGGTTTACAATCATCCTTAAGCGATTATCAATATTATGCAACAATTAGCTCTGAATTTACGAATAAAATAGATAATAGTTGGCGTTCAATGAGTAGTCATGTGAAATCATTAAAGAAAACTCATAAACACAAGAAAACACCAACTACAAAAAAGAAACATCGAGTAAACTCAGATTGATAAATTTGATTTTTATACAATAGAATTTGTTCTATTTTTAGCCGGTTCATAGTTCACCAAATAAAATCTCACAATCACAAAAGTAATTCATGTCTAATTGTTGTCTATCTATGATGATAATGCTTTTTCTCTTTAGTCAAGTCGCATCTATATCTAGCAGTGGTACTTCGATACATCGTACGATTTATTCATATTTCACTTTGAGTTTTATCATTGTTGTTTTTAACATTTAATTTCCAATGAAAAACAATTTTATCGAGTTGCTATCGATTTTCGAGTGTTTTGAAAATAAATTCTCTTTTTGTTTTCACTGTTTATTCAAGAAGAAAAGATCGAATTTAATTTCCAGAAATCAACGGATTTAACAATAATCTTATCTTGATCTGTAGGAATTTCCGAGGCAAATAATGCGACATTATTTGCAATTTCATCTTCAGGATAAACACGAGCTGTAATAGCAAGTCTCCCAAGTTCATTATCGAAAACTTCAATCATTGAATGATCAACAAACACATCTAATTCAATTGTCGATTGTTCCAACCAAATGACTCCATAGAACGGCGAATTACCAGCTGAAGGATTTCGTTGTGATAATGTTCGATTGATTGATATCCAAACAGGTTGTAAATAATCAGTTCGTTGTTTAACACCGGATATGCTTACTGACTTCGAGACTAAGAGAGGTACACCAGTTTTAAGAAAACAATTATTATCAATTTGACGACTGCTATCGAATGTCCATGATTGGCATCGATCATCTTTGTCACATGACACTTGACAATCCGACCATTTAGTTATATTCGACACACTTTTGTAGTCCCAGCCAGGTAAATCCCAATTAGGAATTAGATTTGTATTGTTAATAGTTTTTAAATGAATACTTGTTTGTTGTGAACCATCGGGTGTTGAAAGAACAATTAATCCAAAGTCTAAATTCTGAAAACTGATGTAAAGAAAAAAGATCTATTAAAAATTATTCAACAAACTTGATTCAATGGAAATTGCCAACGAATAAGAATTTCAATTTGATTACCTAATAGATTCGGCAATAATTCAAATGGAGTTATTCCTTCGAATTGAACATCTTGATATCGTTGATGACTATCAACATCTCGTAATGTTCGTACACTTTCAACTGGTTTCGTACGAATTTCTTTGCTTGTATCCGAAAGTGAAATAGCTCGTGGAAGAGTTAATAATCCTTGCCAACCACGTTCTTCAGCTTGATTATCATCTTCAGCTGTCCAACCGACTACAACTTGTTGTTTACTGAGTGGATCATAGAATGTTTTCGAAGCATAAAACTTTCCATTATCAATCAATTGACTAAATTCACCTAGATCATGACTAATCGGTGTGAAATTCATTTGAACTGGATCAAGTAAACCCAATGCCCAAAAATCATGACCAAGTAACGAAGCTTTTAAAACTGTATAACTATCGATATGAAATATATCTGGACATTCCCAAAAGCCATCGTAATGATTGCTATAGATCGGATGTAGATACGTCCAATTATTGAAATCTTTCGAAGTAAATAGGACAGCTTGTCCACCGAGTTCTTCTGTGCCGTAACCATAGATCAAATAATAATTATTTTGATTATCAACAAATGCTGTTGATGGATCACGACCATTTGGACTAGTGATTAAAGGATTAAATGATGATTTGGTCCAATTTGTTAGAAATGGGTCAGATAGATTCGATGGTCGAGCTTGACATTGAACTTGTTTGTTATCATTTGTAATGCCCGTATAAATAATGACTGGTACGCCATTAACAAGAGTCGTACTTCCTGTCCATACGCCATTGATATCGTACGGTTGATCTGGTACGAGAGCTACAGGCAAACGAATCCAGTGAACCATATCAGTACTATAACAGTGTCCCTAATGATTAGAAAGCAAATCATCAAAAGTTATTAGAATGTGCATTTGTTATGTTGTACCCATTGTTTCTGTGAATCGGGATTAACATTTGGATAATATTGATAGAACATATGATAGTAACCGGCAAAAAAAACGGGCCCATTGGGATCATTGAGCCAATTTGTTGCCGGCATGAGATGGTACTGAGGACGTAACGGATCATCAGCAAGGCAAACTCCAACAATGATGGTTAGAATAGTGAAGGCAAACATTGTTTGCAGATGTTCGTGTACTATCTTATTTCGAAATACTAAAACAAGAAACTCATACGTAGATAAGATAAAACTTCGACAAACGACGAGAAAAAGTCGTCCTTTTGATTCAATCAAGATTATTATTAAGTTGTTAAAAGGCTTTTATTTTTTATTCATTCGTTTGTTCATTATCACACATCTTGGTCGGATTAAAGTCAGATGATCTTTCTTTTCTTCACAAAGAAGAAAAAAAGAAAAAGAAAATAGATATGCACATTTATGTATAAACATCTAATCCTTTCCTAGACAGAAAGAAAAGAATATTTGTTTGTGAGATGAGCTTCTTCTTCTTCTTCTTTTTAGTATGTCTATGTAATCAGAGAAAGTCGAGTCAAACTACTAAAAGTATATTGAACGTATAAACAAATCATTTTCATCGATAATTATCACTCGTAGGTATCCACTTGCAAGCAAATACGGATTGAATTTAAATCACCTCCTCGGTTTTATTTTGTGTTGCCGTCTTTGACAAGATATGTTAACGAGAATTGCATACCAACAATTCAATGTCATTTCTTTCCTTTTTTTTGTTTGTTGACGTTCACTTCTTCTTTTTTTAAACAAAAGTTATGGTTGAATAATATGATTAGACAATATTCTCAGTTGTTGCGTCTTTTTTCCTCTCTCTCTCGCTCTCTGTCTTTATGATCGTCCACAAACGAGGAAAGAATAGAAAGAAGAGAAAAAGAATATTCTCTGACACAATAGATCTATATTCACGCATTTTCTCGTCGACTACAATAGTCACAATGGCGGTCAGTCAGAATCGTGCACATCTGTTTTTTCTCCTTCTTTCTCCTTCATTTCTTTTCTTTTGACGTAAACGTAAGTTGTTCAGAAAAAGATAGTGCGATTGCTCTTTTGTCATTGTTGTGGTTGTTGTTCGATTGTATTCGAGATTATGTTTTTGTCTTTTCGTATTTCTAGATGATGGGCTCGAAAAAAGACGGTTTACGAACACTTAACTGGGATTTAAAAACTGGTTATAAACCCTCACAATGGAAATCAACAGTTTCAGCACCGACATGTGCATTTTGTCAAAAGACAGTTTTTCCAGCTGAAGAAGTTACGGGTGCTGGACAAAAATTTCATAAACTTTGTCTCAAATGTGGTAAAGTTTTTCTCCGTTCAAACAAGATTCTCTTTTTCTACGATGAGACATTTTTTTATTAATTCTAGTTTCGTGTAACACATTACTTAACTCAGGTAATCTCAATGAACATGATAAGAAAATCTACTGTATGTCGTGTTATCGTCGACAATTTGGTCCACGAGGAGGTTCGTTCTAATCGATTCAACATTTGCCTTCATTATTTTGCGCTGATTTTCTAGTTGGTCGAGGTTTTGGAATGACTTCGTTGAATTTAGAAACACCGCCAAGTAGTCCGAGTTTACATCGAATGGCAATGAATCTTCCAAATGATTTGAGTGAAACTGATGGACATCGTCACGAACGAAAGACTTCGACAGGTTCATCACCATCTCGAACATCATCGGACGACGATTCACGATATAGTAACTCGCAAATGAACAGTGTGACTTATATTGGTGGAGTTACGACACGACAATTTGTATCGACCAGTTCTCGACCGTCATCGGCTAATTTAGCAATTGGATCATCGTTTCGAATGAAATCAACCGGAGGAAATATTTGCCCGAGATGTTCGAAAACTGTCTATTCAGCTGAAGAAGTTAAAGCTGCTGGAAAAGTATTATCTTTTCTGTTTGTTTGTTTGTTTGTTTATAAAATCTTGTTTTTAGTCATTTCATAAACGATGTTATACTTGTGCAAATTGTAATAAAAGTATCAATGCTGCTCGATATTCTGAACATGAAGGAGAACTTTATGATAACAGTAAAAACGATTGAAAGTGTTGATTTCGATAAACTTTTTCTTTTTTTATTTAGATTGTTATCAACGTTTATTCGGACCGAAAGGTGTTGGTTATGGTTATGGTTCAGGGGCATTAACAAACGTAAATTAGAATCGATTGTCATATTTAATTACACCGGTGCTATGACAATTAGACTAGTTCTCAACATATTATCTTTTACGAATATAATCATTGCTTGTTTGTTGTTTTTTTCTGCGCTCTCTCTCTCTCTCTTTATACATATATTAACCGAACTAATATTTGTTTCGTTGTATGGTGTAGTTCTGCTTGTCTTATATCAACAATGAAAAACATAATGCATGGAAATTGTAGAAAATAGATTGATTGAATTAATAAATTGTGAATAGAATTTCTATTTTCTTTTTGGTTTTGGTTGTTCTCGTGAGAATTGAAAACAGAAACTTAACCACTACTTGATTGACACGTTTATGCTAGACGTTGTGATTAAAAAAAAGTCGATGATAAGCTTTTATGTCTACAATCAATGATGACATTTATGTCAATGAGAATAAGTTTTTCTGTTGGCAATTTCATAGTCCCATAAAAGTAAATATCGTGAGTATAGTTTTTTGTTTTCATTCACCTAGAAATATCAAGTGTAAAGGCATAGTTTCGTAGATCAATGAAGTATTTGTATCGTCTTTTCATTCTCTTCAATTTCGAATTCATATCTAGTTTAATTGATGTCGATTTAACACATACGATAAGGTCAACAAATCCTGTTTTTCCTGGTTTAGTTTCGTTTAATTTCACTCGAACAATCAAAGATCTCGATGAAAAACTGATCAACAGACGTACACAGATGGAAATACGAGAGATGAACTCAGTTTTCCAGGTTTAAGCTCGTCATTAGCAAAGTATCTTGTTGAAAAATATGCAAATAAACTTGTCGGAGTTGGTATTGATATTTTATCGATTGATTCGGGCTCAACGAAAGATTTTGTTGTGCATCGAATTTTATTCAAAGGAAATATTTATGTAATTGAAAATGTTGCTGAACTCGATCGTGTTCTTCAATATCATGTCGACTCATTGCACAAATCGATACAACTGAAAATACAACCGGTGGTTGGTTTGGTTTTCTGATATTTTGTTTTCTAATTGCTGTTCTAGGTGTTCTATCAAAATTGATCTATGATTTGTCATAAAATATTCCTTTTTTTTAAAATTTCTATCCGATGTTCAATCATAAGTTTTTCTTTCTAGCAGAATACACACACACACACACACTAAATAGACATAAAGAGCAAAAAAAAAGACGTTCTAAGAAAACATTAATAACAAAACTAAAACAACAAGAATAAAAGATAAATCTTTGTTTAACTTGTAGTTCATTTCGTCCACCACTGGATTGAGAAAAAAAAATGAATTTTACGTTCCTGTTGATAGTGTTCCAGAACCAATACCATAACCAACACCTTTCGGTCCGAATAAACGTTGATAACAATCTAAATAAAAAAAGAAAAAGTTTATCGAAATCAACACTTTCAATCGTTTTTACTGTTATCATAAAGTTCTCCTTCATGTTCAGAATATCGAGCAGCATTGATACTTTTATTACAATTTGCACAAGTATAACATCGTTTATGAAATGACTAAAAACAAGATTTTATAAACAAACAAACAAACAAACAGAAAAGATAATACTTTTCCAGCAGCTTTAACTTCTTCAGCTGAATAGACAGTTTTCGAACATCTCGGGCAGATATTTCCTGAGATCGACATCATTTTAAATGGTGAACCATTGATTGAATTATTGGTTGGTGGTCGTTGAATATTCGATATTGTTTGTCTTGTTGTGACACCGCCGATAAAAGTGATACTATTCATTTGCGAATTACATAAACGTGAATCATCATCGGAAGATGTACGAGATGGTGTTGAATTTAAAGATGTTGTTCGAGAAGATTGATTATCATCATTATTGATTAGGTCATTCCGATGTAAACTCGGACTACTTGGTGGTGTTTCTAAGTTCGGCGAGAACGTTGTGCCCAATCCTCGACCGACTAGAATAAGTTTTTTTGTTTTTTATTAGAACATAAAATGAAAGAAAAAACATTGATAATTTACTTCCATGTGGACCAAATTGTCGACGATAGCATGCAGTACAATAGATTTTCTTATCATGTTCATTGAGATTACCTGAGTTAAGTAATGTGTTACACGAAACTAAAATTAATCAAAAATGTTTCATCATAGAAAAAGAGAATCTTGTTTGAACGGAGAAAAACTTTACCACATTTGAGACAAAGTTTATGAAATTTTTGTCCAGCACCCGTAACTTCTTCAGCTGGAAAAACTGTCTTTTGACAAAATGCACATGTCGGTGCTGAAACTGTTGATTTCCATTGTGATGGTTTATATGGACTCTGTTCATTCCATGATGATTGATAACTTGTTCGGTTCGATGCCATAGTCTATTTACAAATCAAATTTGTACTTCTCGTTCAAGGTAATGCCGAGCGTAAAGGTTATTCGAGTGATTTAGAATGAGAAAAAAAAACACACACGCATGAATCTCTTCTCTCGCTCTTCTTCACGATCGTGCTCTTTTCTGCGATGTTTTAATAAAAATAAATGTGTTTTTTTCTCCTGCGTTTTTCTCGAATGAAGATCGAACGAGAAAACAAAATTCATCATTAATCTTTATTTATCACGCTCTTAAAAAAACACAGAACTTACAGATGACGATGATGATGACAGTTGTATTGACTCTGGAAACTAAAATATTAGAATGCCGAGAAGAAAAGAAAAAAAAATATGTTAATATTTGAATAATATTTTATAATATTAATCGTACTCGACTTAGAAGTTTATCGAAAGCACGCGAATAACGTGGTGATGGAGACATTGGTGTTCGTCTGACATCGTTTTCGAAATCATTCGCTTGTTGCTCCATTATTTTTAAAATAAACTACTGATCGAATCGAATTCAACTCTCGTCATATATATATAGATATAAGTATCTCGATTTCGATGTTTCGTTCGACGATTCGCAGAAACGAAAGAAAGAGAGAGAAAGATAGTTTTAGTTCACTATTATTATCCAACAAAGCGATACGTATGTTACGCCTACAATCTGTCCTCACGATGAAAATTAATATTGACCGAGAATCCACATGAAGTGGGATTGCGAAATTTAAATCGATTACCGTTCGTCTTATTGATTGAGAATTATTGATTGTTGTTGTGGCAATACTTGATGAAAGAATTAAAATCTCATCGAATAAAATCATTTCAATATTCGATCGAATTTATAAGAAAAAAAAGAGCATATTTCAAAAACAAATTATTTCCGCGCTATTAACTGTAACACAGAATTTAAAAAAATCAGCCTCTCATACAGTTCGAACTCTTTAAACTTGCTTGAATAATCGATTGACAAATGTATTTTAAAAAAATATGTAATATGCAGGCATTTATCAGATAAGAATAAAACAAAAAAAAAGAGAACGCCTTAAGTACAAAGAAAAAATGAGAAGTATTTAGCTTTTTTTGGCATATCCGTTAGTAACACATCATCAAAAATAACATCACACTCTCGCCCCTCAATTTAATTACTAGTTGATCTCTATCTTTTTTCGTTGACTTCATCCGAGGACAATTTTATTTATTTTTTAGATATATTTCTTATAAACGATAGTAATTAGTTAATGATTTTGAATGACATAGGAATCATTATGTTTTATTTAGTAGTGCAGAAATTTGTTTGAACGCTTTGATTTGACTGAAAATAAGAGCACGCGGTGACCTCTATTGACTTTTGTTGTTTTGACTAAATATCAATCGAGAAATATGGTTCACAAGGCAAAGAAAACTTTTTTTACAAATGTAAATTGATAGAAAAAATTTTTTGATTAAAACTGGTAAATATAGAGGAAATAGAAACAATCCGATTGGTCGATTAATCGAGACAGACAGGGCCATTTTGATCAGCGAGAGGAAAAAAAAACCTTTTTTTTCTTGTTCTCTATTTGCTTGATTTTCATTCATTACTTTTGATTGTTTGCAGGAAAACAGAATTCAAATAAATGAATCCTTTTAATTAAGGAATATAAAACGCAGAAAAAAGATTTCATCTTCATTATTTCGCTTTTTTTTAGATGTACGAATCTCTAGTGTTTCGTATTATTGTTATTCTTCTACTAACGACGACAGCTATCGTCATTAGTCAAGATACAAATGAAGAGATATCCGAGCTCGATGAAACGTTAAAGAAAAACATCACATGTTTATGCACCGACGACGAACAATGTGATGGCGATTCGAGAACCTGTCAAATCTCCCAACAACATCACGTATGCTACGAAAGTTGGACTTTGGAAGCTAGTGATGGTTCGATTCGACTTACGGCTGGGTAAATCGAGATTGATGTCTCTTTCGATACGAAAATTGCGTCATTTTTTAGTTGCATGTATAACGATTTCTTTTTCGTTAAACTCATGTGCGGAGTCAATCAAACAAATCGTTATATCGTTTGTTGTTCGCAACAGGACTATTGCAACGATCTCGACGCGTATTCGAAGGAAATTCGAGTTGCTTTACAACATACAATGTTAACTTCATGTAAATAAAACGAAATTATCTTGAGACGAAATCATTTTTCATCTTCATTTAGCAACAAATTATCGTACCGATGGTTTTTCCATGTTGATCTTAATCATCATCATTTCGACTGTCGTCGCCATACTTTTACTATTCGGCGGTGTTTTTATTTACATCAAACAGAAAAATTTCAAACCGAAAAGCAAATATGATTACGACGAACATAAAAAGAAAACATTTCTCCAACGTTTACTTCAACTACTTCGCTATCAAAAACATTCTCCAACACTCAGCCAAGAAATTATCCCCAATGATCAATCATTAACCGGTCTCATGGACGATTTCTCATCGAGCACCATGGGTCCAGGTAAATCTCCGACTAAAAAACTCCTCAAATACTCTCATTTTTTCCCCAAATCTAGCTCTGCCATTGCTCATGCAGCGAACACTCGCTCGTCAAATCACTCTCGAGCAGTTGATCGGCACAGGTCGTTACGGAAGTGTTCATCGTGGCAAATGGCGTGAAGATTACGTTGCTGTCAAGATCTTCTCGGCAAATGACGAGCGTTCATGGTTCCGAGAGATTGACATCTATCAAACGGTTTGTCTTCGTCATGAAAACATTCTCGGTTACATAGCTGCGGATAACATGGACGCGTCGACACACACTCAACTCTGGTTGGTCACGGATTATCATGAGAACGGTTCGGTCTATGATTATTTAATGAATCATACGATCTCGGTGCCGATTTTGGTTAAAATGATGTTGAGCATAGCCAGTGGTTTATGTCATTTGCATATGCCGATTGATTCGACCAATGGTTTGCAAGGAAAATGTTCGAAGAGAACTCGATTTGATCTTTTGTCTTTTTGTAGGAAAAGTTGCGTTGGCTCATCGAGATTTGAAAACGAAGAATATCTTGGTGAAAAAAGATCTCACCTGTTCGATCGCCGATCTCGGTCTCGCCGTGAAAGAAGTTCGCAATTTCGGTAAAGTACCGAAAAATGAAGAAGTCGTCATCGATATTCAAGAGAACAATCGTGTCGGAACAATTCGTTACATGGCACCGGAGATTCTCGACGGTACACTCAATCGTCGCAGTTTCGAATCGTTCAAAGCTGCGGATATCTACGCTCTCGGTCTCTGTTACTGGGAAATGATCCGACGTTGTCGATTGAGTCCCACTGGTAAATTCGAAAGAATTCGTTTTCTTTTTATTTCTGTTTTTGAATAGAAAACGACGCGGATCCGTATCAAGTTCCGTATGAAGACATCATGCCAAACAATCCAACATTCGATCAAATGAAAGACATTGTTTGCACGCAGAAACAACGACCACCGGCATCGGATCGTTGGTTAAATCAACCGGTTAGACTCGAATTTTTCGAAGGAAAAACAAAAAAAAACTCTATTGAATTTCTTCTAGATTCTTCATTCGATGGTGAAAATGTGTGAAGAATTGTGGAATGAAGATCCGTCTTGTCGTCTCAGCAGTTTAAATATCAAGAAACATCTTAAACAACAACTAGAAGCAATCGAAAATGATTTATCGAATATTAATATTGAATCACAACAGCAATCGACACAGAATAATGGACCGTGGACAGCATAATTTGTCTTTATTCGTTTTCATTTTTTTTTATGTAGATATTTTTCTCTCATCTCAAAGTTCTGTTTTGTTCTTCTTCTTCTTCACATTTTTTTTCTCTTTCGAACAGTTCATCGACTGTTGTCTTTTTTTTCTTCTGTCTTCTTGTCTTTTCACATATACGTCCGTTTTGTCTTTACAAAAAAAAAGAGAGCACTACCATAAATTTCCAAAAAAAAAGCAAAAAAGACTGTCGTGTGTCTATTTGTCAGATGCCATTAATTATTAGCTTAAAGTTTTTTTTCTCTTCTTCTTTCGTATTTGTATGTGTGTTTCATTTAAAATGCAATAATTAAATTGGCATCTTAATATATTATATATATATATATCTACGTACATGCATATATATGACCAACGTTCCTTTTTTTTTCCTCCTGTTTTATTAAATCGTCTGATTCTATTTCAGTATATTTATGGCTGAGAATAACACGAATTCGGCAACAGTCAGTGCACCACCGACAGTAACATTATCGACGACTGTCGTACAATTATTACCATTGGAACTAGTCGATAAATGTATTGGCTCGAAAATTCATGTGATTATGAAATCAGACAAAGAAATCGTCGGTACTTTATTAGGTTTTGATGATTATGTTAATATGGTCTTGGAAGATGTATGTAGACAAACATGTTTTTCTTTGACGAAGACATTGAATGTTGTTTTGTTGCGTTGAAGGTTACCGAATTCGAAACTCTACCAGACGGTGGAAGTCGTATAACGAAACTTGATCAAATATTATTAAATGGTAATCACGTTGCAATGCTTGTGCCCGGTGGTGAAGGGCCAAGTACATCCGGTGCTGCAATGTGAACTGTTTACTAGTATTCTTTCTTTTTTTTTGTAAAACATTTAATAAAGAGCAAAAAACAACAACAACAACAACACTGATGATGATTTAATTCAGATATATTTCTATTTTTCTCATTTGTAGATATTCATTAATGAATAGATTTACATGAGTTTTCAATCGTCGCCAAACAACATTGGACTTCCACCATCGAATACATCGAAAATGTCTTATATTATTCAGAATTCAAACTCTCAAACAGCAGCATCAGCTGGTAGTAGTTCGACTTCAGCAGCTAATCTTCTTGGTTCTTCAGTTACATCCAATGGTTCTCAATCACAACAACGTACTTCTCTTCCTCAACGTCCATCTCCATCGATTCCTCAAGATGAATTCAATAAAATTCTTCGTGTTCTTCAAGAAAATAACATGACTGAATCCATTGAAACTCTTAGGAAAGAATATCAATCACTAATGAACAAATCAATGTCACCTGTAAGTGAACCCTATTTTACAGCGCTAGATGGTTACATTGCTTATGTTCACGATCAACCTGAATCGAATCGACATGAATTTTCTCAATTAATCTATCCGTTATTTGTTAATATGTATTTGGAATTAGTTGAAAAAGATTATGTCGAAGATGCACAACGATTCTTTGTGACTTATGTTCAAAATACGAATTTACAAGCGACAGTTTTTGCTTCGCATAAAGACGATATTTTTCGTATTAAATCATTGACTTCGAAAGAACAAATTGCACAAAGTGAATATGTCAAATCATTTCGTCATAATGGACGTTACTGGATTAAACTTTGTAATGCATCATTAGAATTACTCGATCAATTTCTAATTAAACAACAGAAATATCCGTTATTAACGAAAATAGTTCAAACATATTTTCAATTAGAAATTAGCGAAGGTAACGCACGAAATGCTGAAACTCAACGTTTATTAAGCGGCGGTCGATTGGGTGAAATTAAAACTGAAGATAATAATAACCGAATGCTCTACGGTTTAATACGAGATCATGATTTAACGAGAATTTTACAATATAAAAACTTTTCTTCATCATCAATCGGCGGTGATAATGACGATGGATTAGCCGATGATCATGCATCGACAGCAAAAAATCGTAAAAAATTAAAAAAAGATTTTTTCAATCCACGACCCGGCAAAAATTCCTTGAAACCCGATCCAAATGCACCGTCAATCACACGAATACCAATACCGGAACTACGTGAACATGAAAGAAATGAATTAATCAATATCTTTCAAAATGATTATTCTCGAATGTCAAAAATTACACCTGAAAATCTCCCATCCTGTTGTTATTATACTCTATTGAATGGTTACTTAGAAATCAATTGTCTTGAAATATCTGAAGATTCGACATTACTTGCTGTTGGTTGTAAAAATTCGACAATATCAATTTATTCATTGAATCGTCAAAAACTATCGAAAATGAAATTACCAAGTGATTTAGATAAATTAGATAAATCCAATGAACGTATTTACGAACAAATGATGACACAAGATGATTCGAAAGAAAGTCAAACTGCTGAACAAGATTCCGATATACTCTATAATCAACGTACTCTTTGCGGACATACAGGACCTATTTATAGTCTATCAATATCAAGAGAAAAATGGTTTCTTCTATCGGCATCCGAAGATTGTACAATACGCTTATGGAGTTTATTGACATGGACATGTTTGATTACATTTCGTGGTCATACACAGCCGGTTTTTGATGTACAATTTGGTCCATTCGGACATTATTTTGCATCATGTTCACTGGATAAAACTGCTCGTTTATGGTGCGTTGAACAAGCTCAAACATTAAGAATATTCACCGATGGTTGTAATGACATGGAAACATTATGTTTTCATCCGAATTCGAACTACATCGCGACATCGTCCTCAGATCGAATCCTAAAAATTTGGGATCTAGCCGAAATCAAAGACAATCAACCGGTTAAACCTATTCGACAAATGTCAGGACATAAATTAAATGTTTGTATTATGAAATTTTCACACGATGGACGATATTTAATATCAACTGGTTACGATCGACAAATTATGATTTGGGATTGTACGGATGGTTCATTGGTTACATGTTTAAATGCACATGCAGATGCTATTTTTTCCATGGATCTATCTCGTGATGGTTCGATTTTATGCACGGGTAGTGCAGATTTTTCAATACGTATTTGGAATTTTGGTCAACTGATTAAAGATAAAGACGATGGCAAATTAGATACTGTTCAACGTGTAACTCCGGCATCGAAATATGAACTTGTTACCTATCGTACCAAACGAACATCAACAACATTAGTACAATTTACTCGTCGAAATTTACTCTTAGGTTTTGGAGTGTTTATTCCACCAAATGAAACTACATCGACCACCACCACAACAACAACATCAACAACAACAACAACAAAATCGAAAACATAGGAAATTATTTGTGATAAAATCGATCAGTTACAGTGAGGAATAACGAAAGGAAATCAACTAAAATCATCCCTCTTTAACTCGACTTCGATTGTATATAAAAATTCTTTGCTTGTTTGCTTGTTTTTATAAAACAGTATCTGATGTTATCTCTTCTATCTCTATTCTTCTTCTTCTTTTCTTGTCATTGTGTAATGGTGTATTGAGTTTTTTTCCTCTTCTGTTCTCGTTCCGTAGTTTGTAAATTCAAAGATAAACATGAAAATCTTAGTCAAGATGATCAAAAAAAAAACATTAAGAAAGAAAACGATTTTGTTTGTTTGTATTTTAAGATTATGCCACCGAAACGAGCAGCCGCCGGTACAGGTGGAAGAAAAAAAGCAGGTGGCAATGCTTTATTCGAAATGGCTGAACCATTTTCGAATGGTACAACATTAACTGATCTTTGTCACAAAAATTGGTCGATTGGCAATCCAATAGGTCAAGGTGGTTTTGGTTGTCTTTATGAATGTCGAAGTACATCATCGAAAACGCCTGTCTATGTTGTTAAAGTCGAGCCCGATTCGAATGGTCCACTTTTCTGTGAAATGCATTTCTATTTACAATTAGGAAAAAAATCTCTTCAAGATACATTTATCAAAGCCCATCAATTGACTCATTTAGGCGTACCACAATTAATCGCACATGGAATGCATCTAAGTTCGACAACCAAACGTCGATATCGATTCTTAGTCATTCCATTGTATAAACAAACGTTAGCTAATGAATTTCAAACATCGAATCACTGTCTCGATGAAAAACGTGTGCAAAATATCGGCAAAGAAATTCTCGACATTTTCGAATATATTCATACGCATGGTTATGTTCATGCCGATGTCAAAGCAGAAAATATTTTAATGAATGATTCTGTACATATTTATCTACTCGATTATGGTCTTAGTCGAAAAGCAGCATTACAATACGAAGAAAAACCACAACGACGACATGAAGGAACATTGGAATTCACTTCGTTGGATGTACATCGTGGTGCATCGCCATCGTTTCGAGGTGATTTAGAAATTCTTTTCTACAATATGTTACATTGGCTTGGCGGTCGTTTACCCTGGTTGAATGTGAGTGATGGTACACGAGTTCAACAAGCGAAATTAACAGCTCGAAGTGATCCAGCAGGTTTTGTTCGAAGTTTATTTCCGACGAAAAGTTCGGTTTCATCGAAAATGTTAGATGCATTAACACAATTCTTTCGAGAGATTATTCAAATGAATTATACAGATAAAGGTGATTATCCACGTTTAAAAGAAATTCTCAGTGGAAAATCTCGACAACGACGTTCGTCAATTGGTGCTGTTTCGTCGAGAAAACCATTGGTTAATGTCGAAGAAAATGCATCCGAAGAAGAAGAACAACAACAACCGAAACCGGAACCAAAGAAAAGAGTTTCAACACGTCGATCAAATACATCAACAACCACAACAACAACGCCAAGACCACGAAGTGCATCAGGCGATCGTGATCGACGTAAAAGTCGACGCTCACCATCGCCTCCAGTTCAAATGCTTTCTGCACGTAAGCGTGCTCATTCGAAGAAAAATGACAGATCTTCTAAGAGAAAACGAATGAAAAGATAATTTTGTTTTACCTGTTTTCCAATAAATCATAGATATTGAACTCGAAAACATAGAATCTTTCTTCGAAATAAGGCTTCATCACCCTCAAAAATTTCGATAAACAAAAAGAAAAAACTAATTTTCTTCTATTTAGGGACACCGACATTAACAATGTTGAATAATCTTTCGACTCGATCTAAAACAAAAATTATTCCTGATGATGACATTGAAGACGATGAAAATGATATTGACATGAGTGCTATTCTTCATCCAAAATTAAGTTCAACACGTATCGAACGACCTCGTCGTGCTCAAGTACCATTACCCCCACCGCCACCGAAAGTAACCAATGATTATTACAATAAAGCACCAAGTCATGTTCCCTCGCAATCAATTAAATCGACAAACAGTCCTAAGGGCGAACGACCACATTCAGATATTATTGAAAAAGTCCTAGCTGGTATACCATTATCTGATAGTGAAATTCGACGAGTTATTCATCGACGCAAATAGAAAAACAAAAATTTTGTACAAAACGATAAAATATTTTCTCTTTTTTTTCTGTCTGATATTCAGGGAAAACAAAAAAAACAAACATATATATATATATCTATACACGAATTCTTGTTCATAAATAAATAAAGAAAGTCCAATGATCTGATCTCTTATTTTTGATCTTGTAGATTGTAGACGAAGGTTTCTTCGAATGAGTAAATTGCCGACTAGTCGTTTACCAGTTACACCAGCGAAGACAGGCGCTGCGGCCAAGTCCGGACTTCGTCCTCCTCAACCAACACAAACAAATGCAAATGCCTCGCAACAGGTCAGTCCATCGGCTGCTGGAGACGCAGCAAATAGTAATCTGAGCGTGGGAGATCGAGTTCTAGCGAATGGAAAACAAGGAACGATTGGATTTATTGGTCCAACAAAATTTGCCGAAGGTAGAATGAAGTGAAGAGTTTATTCTTTTTTTTTTCGAATTGTTAATTGGCGAATTTAGGCGAATGGATTGGAGTTATTCTCGATGAAGCTCAAGGAAAAAATGGTAGATTTATTCTTTCGATTAATCTTTTTTTCTAAAAGAAAAAAAATATTTTCAGATGGTTCATATGAAGGCACTCGATATTTCGAAACCGAAGCCAATCGTGGTCTCTTTTGTCGAGCAGCTAAAGTTCAACGTCTTGCTCAAAATGGTGCTAATACCAATGAAACGCCAGCTGTACCGGCATCAAATGTCGATACAACACCGGCCAATACAAACGAGCAGCAACAACAACAGCCAACACCAGCTTCAGCATCTAATGAACTTCAAGTTGGTGATCGAGTTGTTGTCAGTGGAACAAAATTCGGTACGTTGAAATATCTCGGCAAAATTCATGTTGCCGAAGGTATCTGGTGTGGTATTCAACTCGATGATGCTTTGGGCAAAAACGATGGCAGTGTCAGTGGCAAACGATATTTTACTTGTCAACAACGATACGGTCTTTTTTCGCCGGTTGGTCGTGTAGAAAAAGTGACTGATGAAATGACACAATCGCAAATTATCGCTCGTAAAGCTTCGATTTCATCGAGCACGAACACAAAAAGTCAATTACATCGTTCAACAAGTCAAGAATCACTTCATTCGAATCTTTCCGAATTTTCCACATCATCAAACAGCATCAGTCGTATTCCAACACGAACGCCTGGCAAAGTTCAACAACAAAAACTTGTCAACAATTCCAATCTCTATACAACACCGAATACGAAATCTTTGCTTACACAAGCAGCTGCCACATTAGCAGCTGTAACGCCATCGTCGAATCAATTGAATACATTGATACATACGATCAAAGAAAAAGATATTATGATCGAAAAACTACACTCACAATCGGAACAAGATCGATTGGAATTCTCTCGTGCTGCTCAACAAGTCGATGAAATGGAAAGTCGAATGTTGGTTATCAAACAACAATTAGATGTTAAAGAAGCGGAAAATGAACAATTGAAAAAAGAACAATATCAAGTTCAACAACGGCTAGAAGATTTAGAATTTCAATTAGAAGAATATAAATTGACTGATACGAATAAAGAACATTCAACAACAGCAACAGCAACAACGATACCCGATGGACATCGTTTGTTAACACCGAAAGACATTGAAATCTATGAAGAAATTAAACAGAAAGTTTTAGAATTAGAAACAACAAATCAGAAATTAGTTCTAGAAAAACAAACACTACAAGATGAACATCGACAAGAATTAAAACGATCGAATGAATTGATTGAAAATAATTTTCAAGCTCGAATCAATGAATTAGAACATAAATTTACTGATCTACAAACAAAAGAAAAAGATACTCAACTTGAACAAGTATTTATGCGAATTGAAATTCTCGATTTTGTACAATTGGTTTTTTTAGCTTCGATCACAATTCGATTTATTGCAAAATGAAAAAGAAACAAAAGAAAAACTCGCTGATCAATTAGCAAATGAATTGAAAAACTACCAAGAAAATCTTCTTCCAGAATTAGAAAAGAAATATCAAATATTACAAACTGAATTAACTGATTTACGAAATCAAGGTCAGTATTTTCATCGATTTTTTCTTGAATTTTTTTAGTTATTTCAATTGATTTAGATCAAACAGCAAATTTAGCTCTCAATGAACGTGAAACACAATTTCAAGAACAACTTCAAAACTATCAAACAAATCTAAATCAAGCTATTGAAAATAGTGAAAAAGTTCGAAATGAATTAAAACAAATTCAAGAAGAAAATCTTTCGAAAGAACAACAATTGAATGAAGTTATCAATCAATTAAAACAAGATCACGAAAAAGTTCAAACAGAACTCAATCAACAAGGTTTACTCTCTTTGTTTTGTCAAATACACTAAGATTTATTCATAAAACTGTAAATTATAGAACAAAAATCGAAATCAACTGTCTCAGAATATGAACAAAAGGTCAAAGATCTTCAAACAAAGTTTGAACAGACTCAATCTGAATTTAATAAACTCCAAGAAGAAAAATCCTCGTCAGAAAAACAATTAAATGATACGATCAATTCATTGAAACAGGATTACACTAGAGTGAAAAATGAACTTCAAGATCGAGGTTTGTTCTTCTTCTTCTTCTTCTCCTCCTCAAATTCTTTCAAATTTATTATGTTCATCGTCTAGATCTTACGCAAAATATGGCTTTGAATGAACGTGAAGTTCACTATGAAAACCAAATAAAAGATTATCAGAACAAACAGGATGGCCAACTTCAACAAATTCAACAACTTCAAAATGATTTAACTAAATTACAAGAAGAAAAACAGAAAAATGAAAAACAAGTCAATGAAATTATGAATCAATTAAAACAAGATCACGAAAAAGTTCAAGCAGAACTCAATCAGCAAGGTTTATTTTAGTAAATACTCTAAGATTTGTGTATAAATTATGATTTGTAGAACAAAAATCGAAAGCCACTATTTCGGAATACGAACAACAGATCAAAGATCTTCAAACTAAATTCCAACAGACTCAATCTGAATTCAATAAACTACAAGACGAAAAATCTTCCTCAGAAAAACAATTGACTGAAACAATCAATTCTCTCAAAGAAAACCAAGAGAAAATTCAATCAGATATCAATAATCAAGGTTCATTCATCATTATATTGATTTGCTTTTGTTATTTGAAATGTTTATCTTAGAACAAAAATCGAAATCGACGATTTCAGAATACGAACAACAGATCAAAGATCTTCAAACTAAACTCGAACAAGAACAAGTAGAAAAATCTTCCTCAGAAAAACAACTCAATGAAACAATCAATTCACTAAAACAAAACTATGAAACTCAACTTCAATCATTACAAACTAAACTATCTGAATTAGAACATCAAAGTCCGTTCAAATTATTTCAACTTTTCTAAACATTTTTCCATCATTTAGATCAAACGAAATCAACTGAATTCTCGGAAAAAGATCAACAAATTCAAGATCTACAATCAAAATTCGATCGATTATCCCAAGAAAATACTCAATTACAAACGCAATTCAACGATAAAGTCAATCAAGTAATCGATTCCATTTCTTCATCCGTTCCTTCATTTCGATTTCGCGTATTTCAGCTCGAAGTCCTCCAAACGAAAATCACAGAACTTCAATCCGAATGTCAAAAACAATTAACTTCCAACGAAAATATCGTCAACGAAAAACAATCGATCATCGATCAATTAAACAAACAAAATCAAGATATGCAACTAGTTGAATCGGAATTGATCGAAAAACAAATAAAACAACATGCTAATTTCGAAGAAGAAAAAAAACTTCTCGAAGATAAAATTCAAGATTATCAACAACAAATCCAAGCACTTAAACATGAATTCATTGCTGAAAAAGAAAACATCCTACTTGCTCACGAACAAGAAAAATTAGTTCTTAAACAAACCAGTAAAATATTGATTCATAGAGTTCGTATTGAAAGAAATTGATGTAATTGTAGATTCATCAAATCAATCGAATGGAAATGTTAAACAGTTGGAATATGAACTAGCTGAAGCACGAATTCAGATAGCGAAATTACAGAGACAATTAGAAAACAATGAGAATAAAGATGATCGATCGACATTGGAAAGTCAAATAAATTTTCTCAATGATGTTATTGTCGAATTGAGAAATAAAAATGAGAAATTAATTCAAGACATTGAATTTCTCAAGAATCCATTTGTACATGAAAAAGACGAAGAATTCTCTTCGAAATTATCAACTACAGTTAAATCTTCGGCTCCTCGGCTCTATTGTAAGAAAACAATCGACTGATAGACAAAAAAACTAATATTATTTTTTGTCTTATTGAAGGTGACATGTGCGAAGTATTCGATCAACATGATACAGATGACTGTCCCAAGCAAAGTTCACTCGCTGACGATCAACCATTAGCTGATCATCAAACACGTGAACGTGTTCTTCCACCACCAAGAGCCTATTGTGAAAAATGCGAAGAATTTGGTCATGATTGTAATGACAATGATGAAACGTATTAGGAAAAAAAGACTCTATCTATATATTATGCATATAATTTGTTTGTTTTTATTCGGTTCTTATTTTGTTAATTATTGTTTTTTAAAAACAGTGATCATCTATTAATCGACTTTTATCTTTAAATTCTTCGTTTATCGAACTACTCAATGTCTGGTGCTTGACATGTATATTCAAACATTTTTCATTTTCCTTCTATTTACTCAGTTCGTTCTTTTATTATTATTATTAAGGCGACTGACTGCAATTTATTGCAGAAAGACGACTTATTGCTTTTAACTAGCTGGGTTGTCTAGCAAAATTCTTCTTCTTCTTTTTACTACGAACGCATGAGCCACGTTTTAAGTAAGCTATTCGTTCTTACTAACCGTCGATCAATTCGAAAATAAAAAAAAAGTTCATCAGAATCGTCATAGTCTGACGAATGCACTCGTGAGATTTATTTTTCGAAATTCAAGATCGTTCGGGATACACGATTTAATTAAATTTGTTGAAATTAAAGTTTATTCACTGGAGAGTCTTTAAGAAACAGAGAGTTCAAGCAATGGCTTTGTAACACTTATTCTTAAAATAACCAATACGATTAGAAAAAAAGCACAAGATATATGTCTTTTACTGATATTTTAACTCTATTGTATTTATTGAAGTACGATTCTATTTTATTGGATAACTTAGTCGTCTTTCTCTACTCAACTTCTGTCGAGTGGAAATCTAGTTTATTTATTTCATTCACATACATTTTTAAAACATTTTAATGTATGGTG
>Ga0209915_1001942_pt1 | contig 25187 bp, 38 predicted proteins | sample ThiBiot_750_plan_FD_183952 | JGI IMG/M metagenome (GOLD analysis project Ga0209915, IMG submission 183952) | Wastewater bioreactor microbial communities from Cape Town, South Africa - Thiocy_cont_750_plan (SPAdes) | ecosystem: Engineered > Bioreactor > Thiocyanate-remediating > Anaerobic-Aerobic... | reverse complement strand
CCTCGACCACATCGTCACCACCATCAAGGGCAAGATCGAGGAGATCACGCTGCCGGTCGACAAGGTCGACATCATCATCTCGGAGTGGATGGGCTACTTCCTCTTCTACGAGTCGATGCTCGACACGGTGATCTTTGCGCGCGACAAGTGGCTCGTACGTCGCACGCACGCACGCACTCACACACGCAAGCCCCGCGCACCGGCCCCTTAAACGCCCTTGTCGTTGCTGATCGTTATCGTGGTGGTCGGTGGCTGGCGTGTTTATCGTTGCCGCAGGCTGAGGGCGGTATCATCTTGCCCGATCGTGCTTCGTTGTCGATCTCGGCCATCGAGGACGAGGAGTACAAGGAGGACAAGATCAACTGGTGGGAGAACGTCTGGGGCTACAACATGAAGTGCATCCGCGACATGGCGATGCAAGAGCCGCTGGTCGACGTCGTCGAGGCCAAGGCCATCTGCACCGACACGTTCGAGATGTTGGTACGTACCAACATCATGGTCGACCCGCATCGTCAACAACAACGTCACATCTCTCGCCACATCGATGCTCATCAGCTTTGCTTCCTGCGCGTGTGCGTGTGGTACACAGAGCATCGACATCGCCACGGTCAAGACCGAGCACCTGGCGTTCTGTGCGCCGTTCAAGCTCACTGCGACGCGAGATGATGTACGGCGTGCCGGCTGCTCATTGGCTCGCTGGCTGATGGATGATGGCTCACGATCTTTGCGCTGGCTGATAGCGTGTGCACGCCTTCGTGGCGCACTTTGACATTTGGTTCACGCCGTGCCACAAGACGGTGCACTTCTCGACCAGTACGCGGCCATTTCACAGCGCACCCGATCGGTGGTAGGAGCGCCGCTAACCACAAGTAACCAACACGCGCGCTCTCTCTCTCTCTCTCTCTCTCTCTCTCTCTCTCCAGGTCCGTTCTCGCAGTACACGCACTGGAAGCAGACCGTCTTCTATTTGGAGGAGGTCTTGCTCGTGACGGAAGGCGACGTCATCGAGGGCACGCTGTCGTGCCAGCAGAACAAGAAGAACAAGCGCGACCTCGACATTGTGATCGAGTACACGCACGAGAGCAAGTACGGCACCGTGTCGCGCAGCCAGCAATTTTTCCTTCGATAGGCAGCGCGACAGCCGAGCGCGAGCGAGCGTGCGTACACGGCCGCCAAGCGAGCAAGCGAGCGAACCAGCCAGCCTACCTCTACCACCCGGATCCCAAGAAGAGCCGCGCCATACCTAGCCTGGCGCGTCGTCGTCGTTGTTGTTGTTGAGTTGTTACGAGGCCGCAACCCACGCCGCAACCCCACGCATCCCATCCCATCCATCCAGAATCCAGCAACCGAGATAAACGAAACCGATACGCAACGTGACGATGATGGTCGTGGGTATTTACAACGATGCGATGACGTCGCTCTTACACGCCGGCGAACGCTGTTCCTGCCAGCGCCCAGGCTTGCGAGCACAGCACAAAGCCGAACACGAAGAAGGTCACTGAGGCCACGGCGGCGCGAACCAGATTCACGACGCGCAGCACCGACTCGACTGTGTCTAGCAGCGACATGATCTTGGCCAACGCCTGTGCGCCGCCGCCAGTGCCCGGAGACGCGCTCGGCGAGCCGGGGGCGAGACCCGCCAGCAGCTGCTGCAGCTGCTCGAACTCCTGAGGCGCAGCCGGTACAGGCGGTGGCTGGCTTGGAGCGCCTGCTGGAACGCCGGCGTCCTGGGACGGCGGCGGGTTCGCTTGGCGCTTGGAGCTTCTTCGTGAGTGCACAAAGACGATGGCAAGTATCTCGCACAGGACCATTGTGAGTAGTAGGCGGTCGAACGTGAGCCACGAGTAGCGCGAGCACCACGGCGCTGCCGGTGCGCTGCACGTGAGCATCAGCGCGAAGCACGCCATGCCGATGGCAGCCGCCGCAGCGTGCCGCAGACCGCTCGCTGTCACATGCACCCGAGGCCACGTGACAGGCCGATGGCGTACAGGCGCTGCCACAGGCGCTGCCACTGGCGCTGGTTTGACAGGGGTAGGCTGGGGTTCGGGCGTGGGTGGATCGGGCACTGGAGCAGCGCAACACGGCGTGGGTGCATCAGGAGCGGCAAGTGCATCGGTGGAGCGCTCGAGTGTGATCTCGGCAGGTGGAGGAGAGGGTTCGCTCGCTGTAGGCGAGGCAGGCGCTGCGTAGAGGTTGGTTACGCGCTCTAGGCGAGACGCCGCAGCCCCGAGGATGCGCTGTCGCCGCGCTTCGGCAGCAGCCTTGCGAGCATCAGCCATGAACGACGACGAGACGAGATGAGGAAGGGAATGAAACACGAGAGGCGGCTTTCCGTAGAGGCAAGTTGAATGGATTGCTGTTCTTGCGTCTCTCTCTCTCTCGACCTGCTGTGTTGCTCACGAGGGCTCTCTTCCTCCCGTGCTGCTTGCCCCGAGAGCCGAGAAGGAGTTCCTCGACCATTTGTTTGGCCTTCACATCAACAACTATCTCTCCCTCTCTCTCATCCAGAGAAACCAAGAACCAAGAACCAAGATGGTATCGCTGCCTGACGATATCGTCGCTGCGTCAGATGCCGCGTTTGGCGACACCAGCTCCGACGATGACCAAGCTGCCAACGACACTTTGGCGAGCACCGACCTCGCTCATCATCATCATCATCATCATCATCGTGACGATGAAGAAGCTCGTGAAGATGCTCGCGACACCGACCTCGAAGCTGACCATCATCACCATCACCACACGGGCCAACAAGAGCCGAGCACCTCGAGCATCATCAACAAACAGCTCGAAGATGCAAGTGCGACGGCGACGACGACGACGACGACGACGAGCAATGAAGCACAGCACCGCCAATCGGAACCGGAAGGCACACACGATCCGGCTGTGTGTCCGGTGTGCTTGATCACGGTGCTCGAGGGACCGGCGCTGTTCAAGTACCGCTTCCACGCCATCTGTGCCGTGTGTCGTCAGTGCCGTCGACCGCTGAGCGAGACGCTGGGCTTCTCGGTTCGTCTCACAACCACGGAAAATCTAGATATTTCTCGCCGCCGAAAACGCCATTCTCTTCGTGTTGCCTGCTCTCTCTCGTCCATACCAGCCATGTCGTCGGCCTCTCCCCCGAGCTGGGAGATCGAAATCGTTGCGGATGAGCAGGTACTCTGCTTGTGCCTCGAGTAATGATTGTTCACTTGCGGCTTGAATACTCACTCATCGCAACCCGACGCAGCTTAACGCCCCGGTCGTGGCTTCGAAGCCGCAACGCAGGCAGCGAGGCGCGCACCAAGATGCGCAACTCATGGCGTCGCTGCTGCACGATCTTCTCGCGCCCCACTCGGAACCAACAGCGCCTCGAGCTCCGGTTCGAAGCCAGAAGCAACGAGGTGGTAGCCATCACCGGAGTGCCGCGCCTGCCAAGCCGGAACAGCCTCAGCCCAACAACCCGATCTCCGATGAGGAGTGCGACGACGCCGAGATCGACGCCGACGACAACGGCGAAGACGTGGCAGGACATCATCGGGGCAGCTCTCCTGTGGTGCTCGTTCGCCTGAGCAGCGGCCCGATCTCGCGGCCTTGGCGCAGCCGCGAAGCCAAGTCGCTGTGTAAGACCAGCGCCGGCAGACGGTACGCGGTCCGCCACACGCGCACACGCAGCGCATGCTCATGGCCTATTGCTGAAGAGTAACGCGCCGTGGTGCCAGTTTACGCAAGCCGGCAACCGTGCTGCTGCAACCAACTCACGTCCGAGATCCGGCGTGCGGCTCGCCGACGCCCGTTGTTCTGCCGCGGCAGCGATGGGAGTGCTTCTTGAGCACAGCAGCTGGGCAGAGTACTGCGTCAGCCGGCTCGATCGTGCAATTTGCACAGCGACTGTACCTGCAGCGACTAAGCCACGCAACCAGCGAGCAAGAACCCGATTCCGGGCCAGATGAGCCTCTTGGTCGCTCGCCGGAACTCGTCGATACGGATCCCGAAACCGCAAGTACACTTGATGACGCCAACAATAACGACGACGTCGGTGACGACACGTTACTCGACGAAGCCAGCCAACCGGTCGAGGTGCCGCTGCCAACACTGCACAATTCCACGTTTGAGGATGCCCGGCAGATGATGGTTCGAGAGCTCGGATCGGGCTCGGTGTCGCATACTGCTGCTGCTGCTGACGACGACGACGACGACGACGACGACGACCTGTTCTAATCAACCACTCTCGACCATTCTCGATTCTCGATGGTTGATTGAATTTCAATTGCATAAATACACGAACACCGAACGCCGATACTATCTACATTGTGCTGGTGGAGAGGAGCGGCCTACGAGCGCGCATCGACGTATTGGCGCATGTAGTCCGGCACGCCGAATGGGTTGTCGGCCGGTGTGTTGGCATGGAAGCGACGCACCAGCATGCCAGTCACGAAGAACAGCAACGCTGATAGGATATACGAAGCCGACACCATGAGAAGGAGCGAATAGGTCGGATCTGGAGCGTCGGCATCTGGATGAAACAGCGTGTTCATGAAGCCAACCTGCATCAGAGCGAGCGAGTAAGCGTCACCACCAAAGTCGACGTGATTGAGTGATCGATCGAGCAAGCGAGCGTACAATCAATGGCGATAAGGCTCCGACACCGCCAGCCTGTTGGTAGAATGCAATCGAGCAAACAATGCGTGAGAATGGATGACACGATGGATGCCGTGGCGCAGGAGGTCGCGTACGATGAGATAGATGGCAGTCGCGAGCGAACGCGTGCACGGATGAGTGAGATCTTGCACGACGGCCATGGCGGGTCCGTACCACTGCTCGGCAATCAAGTACGAGACCAACAGGAAGGCGAAAGACATCTCCGAGTACGGTGCCAGCAAGCACGCGGCCATGGTCGGAGCGGCAAGCAACGACGACATGGCGCATACCCACACCTTGCCGGCAGGGTCGCGCTGCACGTATGCGGCCGTCAATATGTGCTGGATTGGTGTTGCATTGGCGACGCCGACCGCCACGTACCAAGTTCCAGGTGTCAGCCAGCCAGCCGCCAATGTAGCACGCAGGCAAACCCCCCACCGTGACGATGAACGACATGGCGTACGAGATGGTGGCTGGCTGCACACCATACACGCGTCGGAAGAAGACCTGTATCGTGGCACCAATGGCATAGCCACCCATGAAGCGTGCCGCAGCACTGACGGCCAACCTGCAACGAGCGATGGCAATGAGGCAATCGCCGCCGCGGCGCATGGAATCGGCTAGCGAGTGCACGCCCACGTACATGACGAATGGAAGATGCGTGACAATATACCGAGTGCGAACCAGCAGAGGTACTGGACCCGGAATGCCGCTGCTGCCTTGTGCATCTGCTGTTGTTGTTGTTGTTGCTGTTGTGCTTGAAGCAACGTCCAAGTCGTGCTCGGTATAGTACTCGATAGGCGCAGTGGTGTCGTCGTGTTGGTAGTGACCGCTCGAGTACGATGTGCGGCGTCGGGGCTTGAGGTCGTGGTCGAGCGGTCCAGCCGCAGCCACGGCGTCGACAGGTGGCGAAGTGATGAGCGTGCCGATGCCGATGGCGCCGTCGCCAGCACCAAGGTGTAGCGTGGCAGCTTCAGGCTGCGGAGTCGCGTGGCCGAGCACGTCATGCAGGCCGCGCTTGGGCTCCCAGACCGTGAGGATGAAGGGCACGGCGAGCACGAGTCCCGGAGCGCCCAAGACGGCGAACGCCACGCGCCAGGACCAGTGCTGGCTCACGGCGCCGGTCATCAGGCCGCAGATCTGGCCCACGAAGATCATGGACGAGAAGATCGACAGCACCAGGCCGCGGCGGCGCGGCACGAACCAGTCGGCCAGCAGCGAGAAGCCCGTCGGGTTGACGGCCGCCTGTCCGACGCCGAGCACGATGCGCGCCACGGCCAGCTGCCAGAAGCTCACGACGAAGGCCGATGCGAGCGTGGCGCCCGACCACAGCAAGAGGCCGAGCCAGAGCAGCCGCACGCGCGAGTAGCGATCGGCGGCCCAGCCGAGCGGCAGGCCGGCCAGCAGCGCGCCGATGCTGAGCGCCGGACCGGTCAAGAAGCCCATGGCGACGTCGTCGAGTGGCAGGCACTGCTCGATGCACGACGGATAGAAGGGGTCGGACGGCACGCCGCACGACGAGCACTGGAGGCCGGCGGCCTGCAGCGACGCCAGCGCCCACTTGTCGGCCTGGTCCAGCACGCCGGCCAGCAGCACCATGCCCAAGCAGTACCACGCGTACCACTCGCGCACGCGTTCCATCGGCTTGCCCTCGACCACGCGCTCCCACCACGACGAGCTGGCGAGCGTGGGAGACATAATGGTAGTGAGCGGCGCCGAGCAAGCTAGCGCAGCAATCAAGCAAGCGCAGCAATCAAGCAAGAGCAGCAATCAATCAAGAGCAGCAATCAAGCAAGAGCAGCAATCGAACACGAAGAGAGCGGCGGGTGCTGTTCTTAACGTCGATCGGATCGGATTCTCTCATTCGTCGTCGTGCTGCCGCTACCAATCTACATCGTCGTTGCTGCTGCACTCGGGCGGCGTTTCCCATGCCATCGCCTTGCTTCGGCGCAGTAGCTCTTCCGTGTTCGAGTGCTTCTCGGGCGGCGGTACCAGATTCTCGGTGTGTGGTTGGTTCAGAAACACCCAGAACTCCTGCAGGCGACATGTCAGTCTGGTGTGACGACTCCAGATCGACCAACAGCAAGGTACCTCGAGCACCGGTAGCAGTAGATCCCAGTATTGGCGGTCACGCCGGATACGAAAGACATTGAACCCCTCCTGTGTATATGATACAAAGTCGCATTCGGGCACATCGAGCAGCTCCATGTAACCCTGCACTTGTGGCATGCTGTACAACGAGAAAGAGTGAGTGTTGAGTGCAGCGTGGCTCTTGCGGTACCGCAAGCAACAGTGACACTCCGTACTAGTAGTGCACTTGATAGAGTGTCTGAGCTGGAACAGCAAGACCGTCGCTTCGAAACGGGCACTTGACCTCGATCACGCGCACTGCTCGGCTACCGCGTTCTGCAGTCTCATGCACGATGCCATCGGGAATACCACGCAGCCACTGGTGCTTGGGATGCGAGACCATTCTGCATCGCCGCGCACGAAGTGAGCTTCATGTGCCATCGTGGCACAATCGCTGTGTTGGCACGTACGCGCAGCCGGTCTCGAGCGACGGCGGATCGAGAAGCGATCGATAGGCAGCCAGCGCAGCGTCCTCGAGCTGCGTGCCATGCTCCCGAGCTCGAAGAGCGTCGGCGTCGACCTGCTCCTGTTCGATACCGCGCTTCATACGCCAGTAGGCTTGGCGCGAGATCCACGGGTGAATGCCAGCGGCGGCAGCGAAGCCCGATGCCGTGACGCTGCGCACGCTCGAGGCCTCCTCGCGCTTCGTGGCAGAGGCAGCGCATTGACACTGCAGGTTGTGCCGCTCGCGCCACACGCACAAGCCAGCGATAACGAGACAAGCAAGCACGATGGCGAATGGTAGTGACTCATCCATCGTGGAACGCAAGCGAGCGCGCAGAGCAAGAGGGCGCGAGCAGCGAAAGAACAGCAGCGCGTTGTCGTTGTCGTTGTCGTTGTCGTTCTGGTTCTGGTTGTCGTTCTCGTTGTCGCTCGCTGCCTTGTTGCTCGCGCATCCGCTGGTGGTCTTGCTGCTCGCGTACAGCAGTATGGGTCGGCATGCACAGCTGGTCATGGGCCCAGCCGGTAGCGGCAAGAGCACCTTCTGCCACATGATGCAGCAGCACTGCCAGGCGCTTGGCCGCAGCGTTCACGTCGTGAACCTCGATCCAGCCGCCGACGAGCTCGACTACACGCCGAGCGTCGACCTCCGCTCGCTGATCACGGTCGACGACGCGATGGACGAGCTCAACCTCGGACCCAATGGCGGCCTCATGTGGTGTTTCGAGTGCGTTCCCCTCTCTCATGTGGTGGGTGATTCGCGTGCTGCTCGGCTCGTTGCGTGCTAATACGTGCGGCTCGTGCAGGTTCTTGGTATCGAACCTCGAGTGGTTGCGCGACGAGATCGGCAACTACGAGGACGACTACATCATCATCGACTGCCCGGGCCAGATCGAGCTCTTCACGCATGTGCCGGTGATGAAGACCATCGTCGATGCTCTGCGCTCTTGGGACTACGCCGTGTGCGGGCTGTACCTCATCGACAGCCACTTTATGTCCGACAGCGGCAAGTTCATCTCGGGCGCGCTCATGTGCCTCTCGGCCATGCTGCAGCTCGAGCTACCGCATCTGAACATCCTCACCAAGATGGACCTGATCAAGCGCAAGGGCGAGGATATATCGGCCGCTGAGGAGAGAGCAGAGCGGTAGGTTGCGTTGCTCTATCTCGCGAGCTGCAGGTCACTGATGTGCGCTCTCTCGCTCTCTCGCTCGCTGGCGCTGCAGCTATCTCGAGATGCAGGTGCCGTTTCTGATCTCGGACTTGAACAAGAGCCTTGGCAAGAAGTACTGGCGCCTCAATGAGGCCATCGGCAACCTGGTGCGTACCTGAGGGAGTCAGTGAGTGAGTGAGCATCACTCGCTAACTACGCTCGCCATCGCGGTCGTTCGTTCGGTGGCAGCTGGACGAGTACAACCTCGTGAGCTTCGTAGGCTTGGATATCACGGACGAGGACAGCATCTCGCTCGTGTTGCAGCAAATCGATAACGCCATTCAGTATGGCGAGGATCTCGAGCCACCGGAGCCCAAGTACGACGAGCTCGACGAGTGACGGCCGCGACAGCCACCTGCTGCCCCTCCGAGAGCCCTCGAGGCCAGCAACACGAGATGCACGTACGCACGCCGATGCACAGACACGACGGCGGCACGAGCACGACGAGGCATCGGTAACACCGCAGCGGCGGTCGGCGTTGCTTGACAGCTGTAGTGTGTATGTCATCATCTTGTGTGTTCGAGGAGATGGAGCGCGCTCGCGCTCTCGCGGTACAACGTGCGCATACAGTGCAGCGGGTCGATCAGCTGATCGATCGAGCACGATTGCAAGCACAATAAAGCCGACCAGCAAACGCACATACATACACGCACACACACGACGGGCGCACACACATACACCGACGTCGACGCTCAATCAGATATCGCTATTCTACACTCACGCAGGCAAACGCGCTCTATCGCTCTATCTATCGCGCACTCGAGTGCGAGACACCGCCGCCACTACTACTGCCACTGCCACTGCTGCTGTTGTTGTCGTCGTCGTCGCTGTTCAGGTGCAGGAAGATCTCGGCCTCGAGGCGGGCGCGCTGTTTGTCGGCGGCGGCGGTCGCCTGCGTGAACTCACGCTCGACGCGGCTCGAGGTCTTGAGGTAGCGGTCGACGCAGAGCTTGATGCACTTGAACTCGCCAGGCTCGAGTGCCTTGGGCTTGTCGTCGTCGTACTTGCCCTGCTCGCGCAGCTCCTCCAGGTGCTTCTGCTGCCTCTCGAGCGCCTCGCGCGACGGCTGCGTGATGTGGAGCACGCACTCGCGGAAGCACTTGTCGGTGAGCTCGTTGAAGCCGCGCATGACGCTCCACGCCTGCGCCTGCGTCAGCTTGTCCTGGAACTCGCGCTGCGCTTGGAGGCGCTCGACTGCTGTTGACATGGTGTGGTGGAGGTGGTGGATGAGGCAGCGACGGTGGAGCGGCGAGCGAGAGACTGACGACGACGGCGACGGCGGCGGCAACTGTTCTTGGTATCGCACCCGTGCTGCTGCTGCTGCGCCTCAAGCAAGGTGCTGCTGCTTGGTTTCTCGAGCACGATGGCTGGGTGTGCCAACAGCGGTACCGCTGCCGACTGCCCGCTTTTATGTATATCTACATTGTCAACAACGACGTGTATTCGGTCGGTCGGTCGGTCGGTCGGTCGGTCGGTCGGTCGGTCGGTCGCTTAGTACTTGTACTTGGTCGAGTAGTCCTTGGGTGCAATCACGAGACCGCGGCCCTTTCGTGCGCCACGGTACACGGTCTCGATCAGGTCGATCATCTCCTGCTTGTCATCTACGGCCCAGTTGACTGTTGAAGCACCACAGCGTTGTGCCACAAGCATGGTGAGTGAGCGAGCGAGCGAGGCGGCATCGTGAGTGAGGGAAGCGTACTCTTGTTGTTGTTGCCGGTGCCAAGGTCGACCAGCATGTGCTTGTTGCGGAAGAAGAACATGACCGTGACCGGGTCGTAGAGCTCGTACATCTTGTTGAAGTCCGGCACCTGTGTGATGTCGACCAGGTAGATGACGGCAAAGTTCTTGACCTTCTCGGCGATGCCGAACAGCGTCTCGTCCATGCGCATACACTCGGGGTCCCAGTCGTGGCCGAACCGAATCACCACGACGCGGTTCTCCTCGGACAGGATGGCTTGGTCGACTTGCCAGCCATTGGTGAGATGCGGCAGGAGATACGACATGAGTCGGAGACACGGGACACGAGCTGGTGGTGGGTGTGGTTGTTGTGATGGGTGTGGGCGTGGTAGGGGAGCGAGGCGAAGGAGCAGCGCCCTCTCCTCCTCGTTGCTCATCATCGTCGTCTCCTCGTCGTCTCGTCGTTGTCTCATCTTTGCTTCGCCGCCGCCGCCGCCCTCCTCGCGTACTCACTGCCCGCGTCCCTCATCTCTGCCCTTCCCGTCATGTCGCTGCTCGTCCGCCGACTCGTGCGCTCCCCACTGCGCACCGCGATACCCGCGGTCGTTCGTTCCTACCACTCGCGCGGTACGTATCGATGCCGGGCTTGTAGTGCTCACGCGCACGCTCGCACGCACGCACTCACGCTCTCACGTTGCACGACGCGTAGGCGGCCTCCTCGTGGTCAACCGCCGCCTTGAGGAGTTCGAGGCCGAGCGCAAGGAGTGCCTCGCCAAGTCCTCTTCCCACACCGACACCACCGCAGGTACGCCAGGGCAGCCGCGTCGGTCGTAGGTGCACACCCACACACACACTCACAGCGCCCTCACTGCATCGCTGCGTCTCTGCGGCGTCGCGCTCGCTGTTTCATCGAGGCAGACTTCAAGTATGGCGAGAACGCGCCGTGGATCATGGACGCCGCTGACCGCACGGCGACAACCTTCTTCCTGGGCGAGATCGTGCGCGGTATGGCGCTCACGCTCGAGTACTTCTTCCAGCCCAAGGTCACGCTCAACTACCCGATGGAGAAGGGCCCGCTGAGCTCTCGGTACGCGTCGCTCGTGCGCTCGTGCGCTCGTGCGCTCGCTCGTTCACGGGAGTCAACGTGGTGCTGACGTCTCGCTGGTCGGTAGCTTCCGTGGCGAGCATGCGCTGCGCCGCTATCCGTCAGGCGAGGAGCGCTGCATCGCGTGCAAGCTGTGCGAGGCCATCTGCCCGGCGCAGGCTATCACGATCGAGTCCGAGCCGCGCCCCGATGGCAGCCGCCGCACGACGCGCTATGACATTGACATGACCAAGTGCATCTACTGTGGCTTGTGCCAAGAGGCTTGCCCGGTCGATGCCATCGTCGAAGGCCCGAACTTTGAGAACTCGACCGAGACGCACGAGGAGTTGCTGTACGTCGCCGCCTACCGAGTGCTGAGTGCTTGCTGAGCGCTACCGCCGCCTGCTGAATGCGCTTGCTGATGATGGTGATCGTGTTCCTCGCGTCCCTCGAATGGCGCCTTCGCGATGCTGCTTGCAGGTACAACAAGGAGAAGCTGCTGTCGAATGGAGACCGCTGGGAGCCGGAGATTGCCGCCAACCTGCGAGCCGAGTACCCGTACCGTTAATCCTGCTGCTCGTGCGTGGGTGCCTGTGTGTGTGTGCGTACCAACGAGCCAGCTCGTATCTCAAGCACCGCCTGCACCGCCTCCAGCCAGCCACATGGAGTGCCGTCGCTCTTCTGCGCCGTGCCTGCCTCCCTCCCTCCTCTCTTGTGCTCTATTCCCAATACCATAGCCCTTCCTACGATTCAATCCCAACAAGCCCGTTCGAGGCGTCAGCCATCGCAAAGATCCAGAAGGGAGGCAGGTTGCCAGTTAGAGAGCCGAGCAACCATTCAGAGCCGCAGCAGCGGTGAGGCGGTGCTGCTCCTCCTCTTCCTGCTGCTCTTCCTCGTTCATTCCATCGCCGCCCGCCAGCCCTCGCACGCCTCTCTCTCTCTCTCTCTCAGCCAGCCTCTCATTCGCTCAGCCAGCCTCTCATTCGCTCAGCCAGCCTCTCATTCGCTCAGCCAGCCTCTCATTCGCTCAGCCAGCCTCTCATTCGCCCCTCTCCTCTTTCTAGTCCCGTGCCATGTTTCAAGGAGCGTCGGGACCGCAAGGTCTTGGTGGCGCGCCACTCTCGCAGCAGCAGCAGCAGCAACAGCAGCAGCAACAGCAAGCGGCGCTCGCTGCCGCGTACGCTTCGCACTCGTCGTTGCCGCAGTCGTTGCTCGCTGCCGGTGGCCTCCCGGTACAGTACCAGCCGGGCGTCGGTGGTGGGCCGGTAGGCGGCGTACCGCCGCTGGGCCAGCCGGGCGTCGACCTCGGCGGCGGCTCGACCGAGGAGCAGGAGGAGAAGATCTACTCGCTGGTGCTCGATCTCACGAACCCCGACAAGCGCGAGAGCGCGCTGCTCGAGCTCAGCAAGAAGCGCGAGACCGTCGAGTCGCTCGCTCCCATTCTGTGGTACTCGGTCGGCACCATCTCTGCGCTGCTGCAGGAGATCGTGTCGATCTATCCGCTGCTGTCGCCGCCCAAGCTCAAGGCACACGCCTCCAACCGCGTGTGCAACGCCCTCGCGCTGCTCCAGTGCGTCGCCTCGCATCCCGAGACGCGCACGCTCTTTATGAATGGTACGCGATACACGATACGCTCGCCGTGTTGGTCACCAAGTCGCACGGCGCCAGCGCTAACCTGTCGCCGTCGTTTGCGCAGCACACATCCCATTGTTCTTGTATCCGTTCTTGAACACGGTCAGCAAGACGCGGCCGTTCGAGTACTTGCGTCTCACGTCGCTCGGCGTCATCGGTGCCTTGGTCAAGATGGATGACTCGGAGGTCATCAACTTCCTCCTCTCGACCGAGATCATCCCGCTGTGTCTGCGCATCATGGAGGCCGGTAGCGAGCTCTCCAAGACCGTACGTCAAGTGTCGCGTGGCGCGTGGCGCGAGGCATACTGTCTGGCGGATCGTGTGCTGACCACGATCGTGGTGTTGCAGGTCGCGACCTTCATTGTGCAAAAGATCCTGCTCGACGACGTGGGCCTGTCGTACATCTGTGCCACCTACGAGCGCTTCTACGCCGTCAGCACGGTCCTCAGCACCATGGTGGCGTCGCTCATCGAGCAGCCGTCGCAGCGCTTGCTGAAACACATTATCCGCTGCTACTTGCGGCTGTGCGACAACCCGCGCGCACGCGAGGCATTGCGCCCGTGCCTGCCGGAGCCGCTGCGCGATGGCACCTTTGCGCAGACACTCAAGGACGACCCGACCACCAAGCGCTGGCTCGGCCAATTGCTCGTGCAGCTGCTCATGGAGTAGTAGTGAGTCGCCGTCGCGGCCGTCACCACCATCATCCATGTTACAATACGTGTCTGTTTAGTGTAGTGTACTGTTTTGTACAAGCGACAGCAACGCCTTGAGCAGGCCTTCGCACGCTTTGCCTTTGGCCTGTATGATATCGATACGATACAACCAACCAACCAACCAACCAACCACAACCACCGCCACCACCACAACCACCGCCACCACAACTTCCTTCCATAAAATAACAATGCAGCGGTATCCAACATCATTGCCAGACGGTCACCGTCTGCACCGTTGTCTTGAACTCTCACAGACTCTTTCGGAGCGTGAGCTGGCTCTTGGCCAGTCGCGCTTGCTTGCGTTCACTCGGTGCTGCGACCGTCGAGTACTGGCGTGGAGGTGGCGAGCGACGCAGCCGCTCGTAGCGCTTGACGGGCAGCAGAAGAAACTCGCCGGTCGATTGGCTCAGCGTCGTGCTGCCGTCGATCGAGTCGCTCGAGAGTGACGATGTCGACGACGACGAGGTCGACACCCGCAGCAGCGGCGGAGACGGCACACTCTGTGTCAGCGACGGCCCACTCTTTGGCGCAATATCCGAGGCGTCGAGTGGCGCCGCGAACGCCTGCGAGCCGACACGAAACTCGGCGAGCTTGGGAATGTGCAGGAGCGGCAGCTTGAGGTTGCGCGTCCTGAGCCACGGATGCCGCAAGGCCAGCGATGCTGTCAGTCGATCGTTCGGGTTCTTTTGCAGTAGCCGACGGATAAAGTCCTGCGCTGCAGGACTGACGCGGTCCCAGTAGACGGGCGGAAAGTCGAAGCGCGCCGCCAGGATCTCCTCGAGTAGTTGTGGGGTCTTCTCATTGAAGAACGTCTGTACGTCAGTGCAGAGCATCGCCGAACAGCCATCGCCGAACAGCCAACCAATCGATGAGTCGTTTTGTCGATCGCTATTCGTCAGCAGTACGACGACGACGACACACGAATGGCGCGTGGCAATGCCAACAACGAACCCAGAATGGTGCGTTTAGCATGTCGGACTCCTCGAGTCGGCGGTCGGGGCTCGAGAAGAACGGCGGGAAGCCACACAGCAAGATGTAGGTAATGACGCCGAGCGCCCACATATCGACGCTGCTCGAGTACCGCAGGCCCTGGACGAGCTCGGGCGCCTGCTCATCAATGCAGTAACACCGTGATTGTCAGAGAGAGAGAGAGAGCACATGCTGTGTGCCGACACACACACTCTTCGCGCTCGTCATTGCATGGTGCGTGGAGTGCTGCGGCAGCGTCGCGCACCTTGTATCCGAGAGTGCCTAACGGAGTGGCCATGCCATCAGCCACAATGTTGGCGAATCCGAAGTCGACGAGCTTGAGCAAGAATCCGTCGGGCGCGTCGGACGCCTCCTTGATGATGATGTTCTCGGGCTTGAGGTCGCGATGCGCGATGCCGAGCTTGTGCACGTACGCCAGCGCCGTCAGTACGCGCCGCACGATGGCGCGCGCCGTGTCCTCGGTGTACACGCGCTTCTCGAGCAGCGAGTCGAAGAGCTCCTGGCCGTGCGCGAGCTCCATCACCAGGTACAGGTCCTCGTTCTCGTCGTAGAACACGTCGTACAGCTCGACGATCGACGGATGCTTGAGCGCCTTGAGGATCGAGATCTCGCGCATCAGCGTTGGCGACAGGCTCACGGTGCGGCGGGACATGAGCTTGACGGCCACCTCGCGGTTGGTGGCCTTCTCGATGCCATAGTACACGGTTGCAGTCAAGCCACTGCAGCGCGCGCGTGGAGTCGTTGGTGAGTCGTTGGCTGACACGCGCGCGCGCACACAAACACACATGCCTGCCGATGGCATCGAGGATCGAGTAGCGCTCTTCGATCTGCGCGAAACTTAGCACCGGGAACGAATCTAGATCGACTGTGAAGCGTCGACGGCGCGAGTTCTCGAGCAAGCACGTCAGCAGATGGCGCTGCAGCACCGAGGCGGACGCGTTGCGCGAGAGCGTCGGCGAGCGAGGAGCAGGGAGCGGCTCGTCATCGAACGACGACTGCAACATGTGTCGGGCAAGAGAATCGAGCGGCGGCCACCACCGAGAACAACACGGCAGCAACACAGATAGCAAAGCAAAGCAACGGTATCACAACAGCGAGCAGCTCGTGCGGGTCGCACGATCACGAGCAGCAGCGGCAACAACGACGCGACGACGAAGCGAATGACGACGACGACGCTGCATTCACTCACTCGCTCACTCACTCGCTCGCCCACTCACTCACGCTCGCTCTCATGTCTTGGCGCAAGATTACTGTCACTGGCGACGGCCCCGCTGCTCGTGAGGGCCATGGAATGGCTGCTCTTGATGGCCGTGTCTATGTGTCTTGCGGTACCAATGGCCGCGCTGCGTTCGGCGACCTGTGGGTGCTGAGCGCTACGGGTGCGAGCTCGGCTCGCTGGGAGCAACTGCCGTCGCCGCCGGGCGAGGCTCGCTGGGGCTGCTCGCTCTCGTGTGTCGGCCGCCGCCTGTACTTGTTCGGTGGAGATACGTCTCTGGGCATGGTTGGCTCGTTGTTGATGTTCGACATTGGTGCGCGACGCTCGCTGCGACGCCGCCTGCGCGCACGCCGCCAATGCTGCTGACGATGCGCCACAGACACCAACACCTGGAGCGAACCTGCGCAAACCGGCACCGCGCCGGTCCCTCGAGCCAACCACACTGCTACGGTTGGAGCCGGTACTCTTGCTTACCCATCACCATCACAACCGCCACTCGTTCGATGGATTCACTCGCGAATGGATTCGCGGCTGCGATGCGTACGGTGTAGGCACCGACATCATCATCTTTGGCGGCAAGATCTCGACCGCAGTCGAGGTCAACGACATCGTGATGCTGCACACGCCGACCATGGAGTGGTACACGACTCCGAGCACCGGCGAACTGCCTGCTCCGCGCAAGCGGTACGTCGTGGGGTCCGACTCGACCACTGACCGCCGTCGTCGTCGTCTCACCATCGCCGCCGCGTCTGCAATGCAGCCACTCGACGGTCTTGTACAACGACTCGCAACTGCTGACCTTCTCGGGCTGGCAAGGCCGCCCGAACAACACGGCCAACTACCGCAACGATCTCTGTCTCCTGAACATGGGTACGCTGGCTACTCGCTACCACGAGCCTGCTCTCTCTCGCTCATATCGCAATCATCATCGTTATCATGCACAGAGACCATGGAATGGAGCCTCGTGGCGCAGAAGGGAGCCATTCCCGAAGCTCGTGGCGGTCACGTCGCTGGCATCTACAACGTTCGTCAGGCATGCGTGTGCTCTCGGTGCGACGACTCCTGACATACGAGATGCGGTGTCACTGCAGAACCGCATGTTCCTTTGGGGCGGCTGGGGCAACGGCCGCGTCATGTACAACGAGCTCCACTACCTGGACCTCGAAGACTTCTCGTGGGTACGAGTGCACGGTCTGCGAGCTACTCTGGGCGATATCACAATTGCGACTATGCTCTCTGACACATGCCGCGCGCGCGCGATGCGCAGCTCAAGCAAAAGCGAGGAGTCTTCCCGCCCGAGACCTACAATCATACCGGTGTCATGATTGGCGCCGAGTTGTGGGTGTGGGGTGGATGCCGTGGCGGCGACTCGTACACCGACGAGCTGTGGGTACTGGATGTATCGGGCTTGTATTAGCGTATTGCTCATCGGACAGCAGCAGCAACAACAGCAACAGTAACTCGACTGGAACCGCCTATCGAATCGAGTCGCTGGCTGAGAGAGAGGGAGAGATCGATTGGTTGATTGGCTGCTTCAACCGTCGCACTGTACACTCGATTACTCGTCCTCCTCCTCGCCAACGACAACAACGACAGAACAATAACATACACACGGGCGTGGAGGGGCGGAGAAGCTCGCTCGCTCGATCATCGATCATCAAATGACGGTTACATCGAGAAAGAGGTGGTTGTCGACGGCCAGAGCGCGCAGGCTCGGATCGACGTCCAAGATTGGCAGCCGCAAGGTCGACAGTCCGCGCAACGTCGGTTGCCGGCGCTTGGGTAAGAGCGAGCCAAGGAGCGGCAGCGAGCCGTTGACGGCAGCGAGGCGCACTGCCATCCAGCCACCGTCGGGAATGCAAGCGACGCGCGTAGGCTCGAACGTGAGTGGTGGATGCTCGGGCGCAAAGGTCGGAGGCTGCTGTGTGCTGCCGGGCTCGTGATGAAAGTAGTGGTAGCCATCGAGGTCGTTCCAGCGGCCGACGACGCGAGCACCGATGCCGGGCGTGTCAGCACGCTCATCGGTCACGTGCGCAGACACGCCGGCGAACGTCAACAGGTCCCAGCCGAGAGGCGTCGTGGATTGGTCGAGCTCGAAGCTCTCGAGCAGGTTCCGGAATCGTAGCATCCAGCCCGGTGGCAGGAAGGCCGACGGCCGAACCAGCACCATGATTGTGCGGGCGAGATGTCGCTCGGCCGCTGCCGTGTCGCCGTCGAAGAGTTGCACCATGGCGAGATGGACGAGCGACAGCGTGCCGGCAAGATCGCGTGGTGCCTCGGGGAGCACCAGCACCGGTGGCACGCTGCCGTCGCGGTGCGGCAACGCGCTGATGACCGGAGAGTGCAACAACGGCCACGGAATGCCGGGACGCAGACCTGACACGACGAACAGGAAGCCGCCGGCGTGTGGCACGCTCTCGTGCAGGTCGGAGAGGTCGTGTAGCTCGGCCGGATCGTAGGCGAGGTTGTGCACCAGGTCGATGCGCGCCTTGTCGCGCTCGTACAGCGTGCGCTTGAGCGGGTACAGCATGTCGGCAATGACGTTGATCGAGAAGGCGCGAGTGCCGCCATGGCGCCACGTAGCGCCGGCGGTCGTGAATGAGCGCGTACTCTCTCCGGGCCAGTAGCAGTACGCCGTGTCGACCGAGTACACGCGCCGATTTGGGGGCAGTGCCAGCAACGAAGCCCCTCGAAAGTGTACGCTGGCCGCGCTCGATCTCAGGCTCGAGCCACTGGCGGACATGAGGCTCGCTGACGTGGGAGACGGCCGTACGAAACCGGCGAGCTGCAGCAGAGTCGGCACGAGGTCGATGCCGGACGCCGGAGTGCTGATGCGGCGCACGTTGGCTTCGAGCTGCGCCGAGTGCGCCTCGTACAATCGCGTGTACTCGGTGACAAAGAGCCGCTCGAGGTACGGCGGCAGCCACAGTAGCAGTGGTACGTGGAGGAGGTCCTGGTGCATGCGGCCGCCGTGATGAGTGCGGTTCAGGTCGTCGCGGAAGCCTTCGCCGTGGTCCGACGTCAACAACACGACCGTCGTGTCAAAGTCCACCGACTCGAGCACCGTGCCGACGAAGCGGTCGAGCGTCTCGATCTGTTGGAAGTAGTCCGAGCCGGCATCGTGCATGAGGTTCGTGTGGTAGAACACGAGCCACGGCTCAGGCGAGCGAGCCGACGAGCGAATGAACTCGGCCGTGCGCTCGTGTCCGTCGGGCACCATCTCGTACGAGGTCCACCCGGCGCTCCAGCCGAAGCTGGTCCACAGATTGGGGTGGATCTTGGTACGCCGACTGGCGGTCAACAGAGCGCCATCGTCGAGCATGTCGGGGCAGATGTTGGCGTTCTCCACGAAGCCGATGCGCTTCGTGTACTCGGCTGGTAGCAGCTGAGGCAGAATCGGCACCTTGAGCCGATGGTCGCTGTCCATGATGCCAGTCGCCGTCGGATGCAGGCCGGTCAGCATGGCGGCGTGACTCGGCCGCGTCCATGGCGAAGTGGCACTGCAAGAGTCGAACACCAATGCTTGGTGCTGTAGAATCCTGTGCGAAAGCAGTCAGCGATTCAGTGAGATGGGTAAGAAGAGGCACGAGCGAGTAGCTGAGAGGTGCGTGCGGGCAGGCAGGCAGGCAGGCACAGTACTTGGCGGAAATGCTGGGAGTACGCGTGTGTGCGTTACCGTAGACTGGCAATGCATCGGCTCGCAGCGTGTCGATCGAGATCAGCACGATGTTGGGCAATCGGTGCCCAGGTAGGCGGTGCCGATCGCTGAGCGAGGCTGTCGTGTCGTTGGCAGGCGGCAGCTGCGCCGGCTGGCAGGTACCGTCGTTGAAGCGAGAAGGGGAGCACAAGCACGACTTGGAAGTTGGTCGCGGCTGTTGTGTGCCGCCAAACTCGCACGACAGTAGATTCAAATGCGGAAAGCAGTGGCCATGCGGCGCCTTGATACCAGGCGTACCGCGAATGTGATCGGCGAGCATCACAGGACACGAGCCCTCGCCGATGGCGTGCAGTGGCGCCAGGGTCTCGCACGTGAGAAGCGGCTCGTCGGTGCCGGCACGGAAATGCACCACCGAGCCTTGTGGACACGCAAGCTCTTGTACGCCCGAGATATCAGCAAAGCGTGGAAGAGGGTGTGGCCTGGGAGCTGGCGTAGGCACTGGTGCTCGTGACGCGGCACCATCATCAGCTCGAGGTGCGTCTTGTGCCGAGGCAGCATCATGTTGTTGTTGTTGTTGCTGATGATGCTGCTGCTGATGAAAAGATCCAGTGGCTACCACAGGATGTGGCATCTGAGAAGAAGTCGCGGTAGTTGCGGCTACCGGGTCGACGGTGGCCTGTGGAGGCGGCAGAGACAAGTACCAGTAGAGCGGGAAGGCCAACAAGCCCACGAGCACCAGCCGCGTCGTGATAGTGCTGGCGGACCAGCGCCATCGCCGTACTCCGTTGCTGGCCTGCATCGAACACGCGAACAATGAGTTCGTTCGTCGGTGCTCGAGTATTAGGAGACAGAGAGGCAGGCAGAGGCGTCGGGGAGCGGGCGATGGCAGAGCGAGGGCAACAAGAACAGCGGCGCTAAATATCGACCAATCACACGCGGCGCACGTCTCTCTCTCTCTCTCTCTCTCTCTCTCTCTCTCTCTCTCTGTTGCGTGCTTGGGTGCTTGCGGCGTGGTTGGTGTGTACTCTCTTGGTGATTGTTGTTATTTCTCGAAGAGTGCCATCGTGCGAGCAACAAAACTCAATAGCACCTCGCTCGGCAAGTATGGCGTGAGAGAATCATCATGGCAGCAGCGTGGTTGGGCCTCTTAGATCTTGCCCTGCAGCAGCTCCTTGATGACGAGCTTGCCATAGATGCGGAAGGTATTGATGAGCGTGTGGATGTCGAGCGTCGACGTCAGCGTGTCAGCAAGACCGAACGGCAACATAGCAGGGATATTGCCTCGAGCATACTCGAGCGCCCAGACGTGGTCAGGCGCGCGGTAGGCCTTGGCCGAGCCACGCGCAAGGTGGTGCATCTGGAGCGCAGTATGGCGGTGTGACACGATGGCCGGCGGTGGCAGAGTCAGACCTGTCAAGGTGACAGCACGCACACGAGCGCGAGAGATGGAGCATGCGGGCGCTTGTGTACCGTTCCGGGCTTGAAGACCTCGCGCTCCAGGCTGCCCTCTGAGAAGGCCCACTGCTCGCCGTCGAGGATGATGAAGTAGTCGTCGGCGAGGAAGCGACCGGTGTGTCCTGGTGGCGCGGCACGCACATTATGATGTTGATGCTGAGCATGGCGATCGATGATGCGCGCACGGCAGCGAAAGCGGCTGGCAGCGCGGCTGGCGTGTTCGTCGTACCTTCGGTGCCGATGGGAGTGCCAAAGATGATGACGTACTCGGTGAGCGACGAATGCAGCAGGTACATGGCACCCATGGCACCACCGGCGTTGTTGAAGATCCACTCCTCGTCGAGGTTGATGTGGCCTGTAGCGCCGCCGTCGCCGCAGAAGTCAGAGAGAGGCGCGGCGCAGCGCGGCGCAATCAACGTACCAGGGTAGCGCTTGTGCAACTCGGCGGCGATCTGGTGCACGATCGAGCGAATATCGTTGGGGTGCGCCTTCAGGGCCGCCTTGGCGACCTCGTGCAGCACGGCGGGCTTGAAGATGTACTGCGACTGCACACACGCACACGAGGCGCGTCAGTCGCCAAGCCTCACTCGCTGCGGCACCGCCACACCGCCGCACCGCCGCACCGCCACACACGAACGCACCTCATGGCCAAGTCCAAAGAAGAACGCCAGGCCGCCGACGAACACGACCAGCAGGAAGAGCTTGTTGGTGAGGAGACCCATGAGACGCAGCAGCAGCAGGCGCGAGCAGGCGGGCAGCAGAAGAGTGGCCGAGCAGCAAGAGAAAGCGAGCTCGCCTGAGGCGCCGCCGTACTGCAGCGCCTTTCTGTTTCTTGTTTCCCTCGCCGCGCAACCACCAACCACCACCACCAATCATCGCGTATCGCTGCTGCCGCTGCCGCCATCACCGTCATGTTCTACCGCGAAGATACCATTGGTGATGATGACTGGGACACCGATCCCACCTACGAAGTATGTGCATCGGCGAGTGTGTGTGTGCTCTCTTGCGCTCACATCGCCCTCGTCCTGCGCCCAGAACAACGAGACCATCACCAAGGGCACCAAGAAGCTCGACGAGTCGATCACCAATGCTGCCATCGCGGCGCAGAAGGCTCGCGAGAATGCTACCGGCGAGACTGTAGCCGTGCCTACCTACGTACGTGGCGTGGTTATGGCCGTGGTCGAGCGCTATCGTGATGCTTGCTCGGCATCGCTGACTGGTTGCTGCACGCCAATGCTCCTTGACGCCCGCCTCGAGCAGGCTGCTGCGCCACGAGGCGGCGGCGCTCCACGAGGCGGCGGCGCTCCACGAGGTGGTGGCGCTCCACGAGGTGGTGGCGCCCCACGCGGCGGTGGCGCTCCACGCGGAGGAGCTTCGGGCGCTGCGCCGCGAGGAGGAGCCGCGCCGCGAGGCGGAGGAGCCGCACCTCCACCGGTCGCCGCTCGCGCCGCTCCTGCCGCACCGGCTACGGCACCGCGCGCCGCAGCACCGGCTCCTGCACCGCGCGCCGCAGCGCCACCTCCTGCCGCAGCTCGACCAGGCATACCGCCGCCTGCTGGACGAGGACGAGGCGGTGGTGCTCCACCTCCCGCCCAGAACCACGCCGAAGAACAACGCAAGCGCCAAGAGGAGGAAGATCGCCGCAAGCGCCAAGAGGAGGAGGCCGAGCGCAAGCGCCGCGAAGAGGAAGCCGAGCGCAAGCGCCGTGAGGAGGAGGCGCGTCGCAAGCGTGAGGAGGAGGAGCGTAAGCGCCGCGAAGAGGAGGAGCGTCGCAAGCGTGAGGAGGAGGAGGAGCGCGAGGCTGCGCGGCTGCGCGAGGCCGCGAGCAAGAAGGCGCCGCCACCGCCGCCGCCTGCCAGCAAGAAGCCCGGTACGAAAGCGCGCTCGTGGGCGAACGGGACTCGAGTGTCGAGAGGAGAGTGCGCCCACTGACCGTCTAGACTCGCACGCTCTCTGCACACACTCACACTCACACTCACACTCGCTGCAAACCGTTGGCATGTCGGTTGTTTGTGAACGTCAGGACGCTCGCTGGCGCCTCCGGAACCCGAGCCGGAGCCCGAGCCCGAGTACTACGACGAGGGTGAGGGTGAGGCCTACTATGAGGGCGAGGGCGAGGGCTACTATGACGAGGGCGAGGGCGAAGGCTACTATGAAGGCGAAGGAGAAGGCGAGGGCTACTATGACGAGGGCGAGGGCGCCTACCATGCCGGCGTCACGGCCGTGGCCTTGTATGACTACGCTGTGGCGCAAGAGGGCGATCTTGGCTTCCGTGCGGGCGAGATCATCAACGTGCTCGATCAATCAGACCCCAATGGCTGGTGGCAGGTACGCGAATGTCGCTGTGCTGTCTCTCGCGAATGTCGCTTCTCTCGTTCGTTCTCTGACACCAACTACCACCAACCACCAACCACCAACGACACATGAGCACAGGGCGAGCTCAATGGTGCCACAGGCTACTTCCCATCGAACTTTGTGCAGCTGCAGTAATGCATGCTCGTGCACCACGCGTCGTTGGCTGATACACCATTCTTTCCTGCTAGCTATCTAGCCGCCGATCGTTCGCTCGTCCGATTGCTCGGTCGGTCGGTCTGTCTGTCTGTCTGTCTGTCTATCTATACCACGTTGGCTTGCACAGCTCAACAACAACAACAACATCAACAACATCAACAGCACCATTATTATGATCAACAACAGCATCAATTCAATACAGTAGCATCTGGTATTGTTGTAGATGGTGATGGTGGAACCCACTCCCAGCGCCGCCGCCGCCGCCGCAGCAGCAGCAGCAGCAGTAGCAGCAGGCCTACAACATTCCACGGCGGCGCTTATAGTCGTCCAGGCTCAACTTCTTGCCCACTGTTTGCGAGTTGCTGTCCAGCGAAGCGAACGACGGCGTTCGAGTCACGGGCGCTGTTCCCACTCACTCGGTTAGGAGGCGCTTCTTGTCGTAAAGGACGAACGCGGGATGGATGCAGCTATCGTACTCTTGGTGGCGTTGAGGTCAATGTCGAGGTCAATGTGCTGCGTCTCTACAATCTTCTTCTTGAAGGCGTTGGTCGGCGCATGCGAGATGCCCTCGAGGCTGGCCGACAGCGGCAGGTCGTCCGAAGTTCGCAGCGAGTTGGCGGCAGGTGATGGCGTTGGCTGGGATGTCGGCGTCGACAGGGGAGGCGGTGGTGCCTGTAAGGAGGTAGACGTGACGATAGCATCTCGCTGCGTGGTGAGTGGTGTGCAATGTACATCGATGATGAGCTGCGGCAGCGGCACGCACACTCCGTACGTACCAAGTAGAGCACTTTCTCAGGTGCACAGTCTCGACGTGCGAACGGGTTCAGCTCCGATTTGTGTTCCAACTCCAGCGTACTCTGTGTACGCGCGAAACCGTTGAGGTCGTGTCGCCTCGTCGGCCACTCATTCGCGCGGACTCCCGAGACGTACCTTAAAGATCTGATCAAAATTGTGTTCGCGATTGCGTTTGTTCACCACGGAAACCAGGCTGTCGATTGCAGTCTTGGTCTCTCGAGATTTTCTGCCAGCGCACAAGCCAACGTTGTCATTAGTGCACCGATGCACCGATGCACCGATGCACCGATGCAACGACAACGACAACGACAACGACAACGACAACGACAACGACAACGACAACGACAACGACAGGCGTGCAGGAAGTGGAATCGTACAGACGCTCCTCGAGCTCAGCCAGCTCCTCGTCGACACGGCGCACACCTTCGAGGTCACCTTCATCCAGTAGCGCACCACGCTTGTTGTACAGCATGGCTTTCTCCTTGGAGACGAGGATCGGGTTGTACTTGAGCTGGTCCTTCTTGGACGCCACCACGGCATCGATTTCCTCCTGCAAGAGAAGCAGGTGAGTGGGGGAGAGAGAGAGTAGGAGATGCTTGTACATACGTGAGTGAAACGATAGTTGCGCAATGTCTTGAGGTCGTTGCGAAGCTTCTCGAACAGGCCAAGCTTTGGCGGTAGCAAGTGGGCCCTCTTGGTGTTCTCGAGCCACCATTCGAGCTCCTCCTGCGTGCGAGCGTGAGCCAAACGCAATGTTGTAACAAGGGGGAGGGGCGTAACTCAAGGCGAGCAATCACATACCGCCTCGAATGGCTTGTTGGAGACGTATTCGACGCGAAACAAGCGCTCCCTGTCGATCGCACGTAGCTTGATGTGTTGGCGAGTTGTACGATCACCGACACGATACGAGAGGCCTTGCTCCTGGATATCTATACACCGCCGACATACGATTGATTGAGAGTGTGTAGAGCCGAGTCAGTCAGTCACAGGCAGCGAGTCAGTCAGTCGTCAGAGTCAATCACAGTCAGTCGCGAATGATACCTCGAATGTCGGCCAC
>Ga0209915_1001929_pt1 | contig 25317 bp, 19 predicted proteins | sample ThiBiot_750_plan_FD_183952 | JGI IMG/M metagenome (GOLD analysis project Ga0209915, IMG submission 183952) | Wastewater bioreactor microbial communities from Cape Town, South Africa - Thiocy_cont_750_plan (SPAdes) | ecosystem: Engineered > Bioreactor > Thiocyanate-remediating > Anaerobic-Aerobic... | reverse complement strand
AGAGAGAGAGAGTAAAAAAGGTCCAACGAAAGAAGAAGAAGAGAAAAAAAGAAAGAAAATAGGAGTGTAAAGACCTATTTCATTCATCAGCATTTGGCACGTCGTTGTATATAAATAAATAAATAGCTCCTATGAAGGTTTCATTTTAAATTGAATATTAGACAAGCTGTGCGCAGAAAAACGTGATGCCAAAATGCTGCTTCAATTGTTCATCTTCATTTTCAAGTTCATTCTTTTTTATCTATTTGCAATACACAAAAAAAACAATCCTCGCAATAACATGACAAAATACGAAATTTAATTCTATTGATAGATTTGAAGAAAGAGAGAGAGAAAAAAAAAGAATCGATAGCCTTTCGGCGACAAAAGTAACTCTATCCATTTGTTGAATATTTATCTACAGCGATTCTTAATAGAAGAGCTTTCTTTTTCTTCTCTCCTACTTAAAAAAGCGCTTTTCTTTTCCGTTTTCTTACTTGCTCGAAATCCTCTTTTTTCTCTCTCTCTCTCCTTCTTCCTTCATTTTTTCTTCTTTTATTACGTAGATATTCTCGTTATTTTCTTCTGTCGATTTATTTCTCACACACATCTGTCAAGCAAATGCTCTCACATGCAGGCATTCAAATCTCTTCGAAGGTGCACGAAGAATGAGCAGAATCAATTGATAAAATAACTGACTAAATATTCTAATAAAAACATCGAAGAAAAAGAAAAAGAAAATCGTTATTTAACCATTTGTTTTTATACTGTCGATCCGAGGAAAAAAAAAGCTCGAAGAGCCTAGTTCCGGCGGATGATTTCAATGACATTGGACTGTAGATAGAAATAAGAAAAGAAATGCTAGCTGGTTTATCTCGTTTCGTCGTTCTATTGTTGTTGTTGTTGTTGTTGTTTCTTTGTCTGTTGAAAGATAAAGAGAAGAAAAATAGAAACTCACTAGACTCTTTTCCGGATAGATTGACTAAGAATAGACGGATTAAATTTCGATGAGTATGGAAAACGAGTTCAATCCTTCATCTAAGCAGGAAATAACAGTTATGATTTGTAAATCGAATCTTCTTTTTTTTCTTCTCTCTCTCTCTCTCTCTTTTTCTTTCTCTCTCGTTCGCTTAACTCGATCTCCTCGTCTGAATAACAACAACAGCAACAACCGAAGAAGAAAAAGAAAAGAACACAAGAGTTTTTCCCAAAAATAAAAAACTCATCTTGATGATTGATCGTTTGTTCAATTGTCGTATAACGATATCCAATCGGCCGCTAATTTATCTCTCAATCAAGATAATCGATGCAGTCTTCAATGAAAAACTTTATCTGCTAACAACATTCAATATGAAGTTACCTAACACTCACTGTAAATAGAGAAATGTTGTCGTTATTATCTTTCTTTAACACACAGAAATAGCGAACGGAAGACATTGATCTCTCTTAAAGATAGACGGAATGTCTCGGTCAAGGACAATAGTTAGAGAAATGATTTCCATGTTCGTCATTTTCTCATTGTTTTCTTTTATTTCCATCACCTACGGGTGAGTATTGACATGTTCAAAGATTGATTTATTCTTTTCTTTCGATAGTCAAATATAAATAGCCTATAGACTTACTTGCTGAGAAATGAGACGCTGAACAAAAAATAAGAAGGAAAAGAAAAAGAAAAAAAAGTCCGGAATTAATTGTCTTTAAACGAGTATGAATGTTTTGATTAACTTGCTTATTTCTACGCATCCTCAAGGGTCAGATGAGAATTTTATGGTCAATTATGCAAGTAGATTCACATTTAACAATCAAACATCTGCTTTGATTCACGAGATAATCTATCTACTGTTCGGTGTTCTGTTTGAAAGAAGAAAAAAACGACTGCAAGCGAACGAACAAATTTATTCAGATTAGATCGAATACGTACTTGAAAACTCGAACTTAAACTATTTTGTTTTGAAAGTATCAATTACATGTTTTATCTTGCGAACGAACGTGTTTAACAAAGAAATTGATTACGTGGAGTAAATAAAATCTAATCGAACACGAAAAAGAGATGAGAGAGAGAGAGAGAACTTGGCCACTCATGTCATCATTGAATTCAATAAATAAAATCGTCTGAAAACGAATATCTCGAACAAGTACTACAACTTTTCTCGTATTGCATCATTTTGAATCAATTTAATTCCTTCCTACACGATGAGCTGAAGAGATATTATTTTCTATCCGTAAGAAGTTTAGATCTCACACGTATGCTCGCAGATATAACGACGAAAACCTATAATTCCCCGAGTAGTCATTTGCTCTCTGTTTTGTTTTTTGATCGATCGATGTCGTGTTCTCCGAAAGAAGAAGAAGAAGAAAAAACCTCGAATCATATCTATTTTTTTTTGCTTCGATTGACAACAAACAAGATGAGCTCGATCAGTATGTTTCTCATTTTCTTCTTGCAATTAATCTGACTTGCTGAAGAGAATATTTGAACAGTAGGGCGTCGACTATCTTCACTGACTGCGTAAAACAAAAATTTGTAAAGCTAATCAAGTAAACAGGACCATTGACAATCCGATGTTGACGATGAATGAATAGACGTGTCAATGTTTACTTGTTATATTCACACATCCAATGAAAAGATAGGGGGGAAAAACAACGCAGAATTTTAAAAAATGCACAACATGTAATAAAGTAATCAGAGAGAAAACAGTGCGGTTACGAGAGTTTACTGTGGATGTTAGTCCAAGGCTATGACCTTGACTAAAACATGATTAAGTGACAAGTTGACAGTAAAGAGATGAAGAAGAAAAAAACGTCGACGACAGACAAACAAACAAATGAACGATCTATTTTTGGGAATTGTGAATACATGTAAATATGAATTCATTGAGAATATTCAAACAAAAAATGTTGCTTATCTCGTTTAAATGACATTCTCGAGAATATATATGACGTTCTCTCTCTCACTTGATCTCGATTATAAATGTGTTTTGTCATAAAATAAAAAAAAAGAAACGAAGCAAAAATCTTTTGTCTGTAATATTCTCGTCAAGGTCAGTAATCCTCTATTGATGATAAATGATTCTTTTCTCGAACAATTATCGGTACATGTTCGATTATGTAATCAATATACATAAATTGCACCTGTTTCTCTATTTGCTTCGAGGTAACAGTGATTTCTAACCTTGTTTGTGAACGAGAACTTTATTATTCTAACCTTCGGTCGCACCGAATATTTGCCAATGACATTTCAGATCTTTCTAACTGTTCAAATATGAAACGAGAAGAATCCTCGTAGAAAACAAATCAAACTCAGATGTCTTATGTCATTTCTAATTGGAAACACTATGATCGACATTCATTATTTCAATCGATGTGACATTACTGCTGAGAGAGAGAGAGAGAGAGAGAGGAAAAGTTCAACTTTGATATATATAAACGTATATGCTTATACTCAATGGATCATTTGGTCGAAAAAGAACGACAACTGCTGCTATTTAGAGCCTGTGGAGAAACATATAGGACAAGAATGATGTAATGATTATCGTAATGTAATATGAACTATGTGAATCGATTAAATACGTATATATGGATTGATTTCATTCGAATAAAATCCTCTACCTTGAAACAACAAAAATTGTAGGCAACTATTTTCCATTTTGAATATATATATGTATGTTTTTTTTCCTCTTTTCTTTTCTCTTCATCAATCACTATTCTGTCTCATGTAAAACCGAATTCAAATCCCAATTGGCATGATCAATAACACGAGCAACAAAATTCACAATGATAGGAAAAAGTAATAAAAGAAAAAGAACCTCTCGTCAGTCCCGACAGAAATCAAAGCCAACAAAGTTATATATCGTATAATCTCGTTGTATACACATATATTCAACATATAACAAAAAGAATGCGAGAGAATAAAATACGTTTCGGATGAGAAAGAAAAACCTTTACAGACGACAATGAGAGTGACGATTGTGCTAATAAAAAAGCAAAGGTCATTCATCATCATTGTAATCATCCAATATGCACATGCATGCGTACAGATCTGATTATGTAATCGAGAAAGAAAGAAGAACAAAACTATACAACAATAATAAACGAAACGTACAAGACAGAGAGAAAGATAAAAAAAAAGAAAAATAATAAGTAGATTCGAAGTATTAAGATCACGTTCATCAATCAATTGATTTCATTTCGGAATTATTGATTAATGATACATTATCATCATTAATAATGAGATTGACGCTGGTTGAATTCGATGATAAATATGGAAATATTGTTTCATCTACATAAAAGCAAATAAAACAAAGTTCATTTTTACAAGTTTTTTTTTGTTTTCGTACTTGTTTTCTTATAATTAATTAAAATCAATCCACAAGTAATGATTAAAAATCCAACTAAACAAGCAAATATATTAACAAATGTCAGTTTTTTCCATTCTTGAAAAAGTATTCCCGATGTAATAAGAACACATGTTGTGAACAAAACATAGTAAAGTGTAGTGACAATCGGTGTTGAAAACAGATCTAATGCACGATTTAAATAAATCATTTGAATTAAAATACAAATGATAATAGCAATTGCACAGAAAAATGTTAACCAAGGTGAATAAGTGAATTTCTTTTGGAAAAGTTCGTTTAAACCGACGCCGAGACCTTTACAACCGGTGACAGTAAACGAACCGAGGAGTGAACAAATGAGCAAATAGATATGAACATGTTTCGAACCTAATCGTGGACCGTAGTGAATAATTAATAGGAAAACAGAAAAACAAGTAAATACAGAAAATAAACGAAATTCTAAACACAAAAAAAAAATCAAATGAAATCATAAGATAACATTCGTTTTTCTCCGTTTTTTACCAGAACTATTGATTTTTTGATAAAACTCATATAGAGAATTAACTTCACTATCTTTCGGTGCATGAATAACAAGTATAACTGAACCAGCTACGGTCAGTAAACAACCAATTTTTCCTAAGAAATTTAACTTTTCACCCAAAAATCGAACAGCTAATAAAGCACTAATCACACAAATCAAAAACAAAAAAGACACAGACTTATTAGCAGCAAATCATCGTAAGTTTTTACCTAACTAAAATCGATAAAGCGCCCAATGGCGTCACAACTGATGCGGGAGCAAACCCGTAGGCAGTAAAATTACACAATTCACCTAGTCCCATGGTGGCCAAACCGGCCCACCATTGAACTTCACGTAAATATCCATAACCACCCGATCCTAAAAACGAAAATAATCAACTCATCTTGGCTTTGATTTTGTTCGATGAATTGACCTGCTCGAATGGCTTCGTGAGTTTTAGTTAATCTGATTAAACCTTTCTTTTTAAGTATAAAACTTGTGCCAATAAATAAACTTGATACTAAAGCTAAGGTAATTCCCACTGTAAAATTCGTTACTGTTTCATATTGCACATTATCTGTTCGTTCTATACGATCAAACAGAACTAATCCTATCATTTATCGTTCATTTTTCTATATTTACTTGTTACATTTTTCATTGTTTTTTCTTTATTTCAGAGATGTTTACATCTAAAAGAGAGATTTAAGTGATTAAAAAAAGTCAAGTTCATGTACTATTTTCTTGCTTAGCATATCTCATCAGTTTTATATTTTGAATGAAAAAAGAAAAAAAGAAAGTTTAGAGAATAAAAAAAGGCCTAATCAATGTTTATTCTTTTTCAGCAATTCGTGTGAGATGTTGTTCAACTTCATTTTCAGTTAAAATTCTAGGCGAAAAAGAAAAAAAAAACGTCAATCGAACAAAAATTGTTTGATGATTACCGAAATTTAACATTGTCTTTTGTCACAACACCGATTTCGATTTCATTCGGTTTTAAATCCGTTGAAAGAACGCTGGCTAATGTTGAAATGGCCAACTAAAGTCAAGAGAATGTTTTCAATCGATTCAAAATCTGTGAATTTACTTCAATAGCTTCATCGAAATTCAAGTCAGCCTTCTTTTTAATTCGTTTTTCTAAGAAATTATTCGCTTCCGTTTGTTTAACACCGGCGCTTGTTGCACGAAAACCACAGAAATAACCGGCTGGATCGGTTTTATACAACATTGGACCATGTTCAGGGTCCATGCCGAATAAAATCATGCCTAAAACGATTATTTCAATTTGCAATCGAGAAATCTTTCGAAACAAGCGAATTTTTACAGCAACCAAGTGGTCTCATTTCAGCTTCTTGCGTATAAACTTGAGATATATCTCCAATTCGACGGCAAATAGCATCAACAGGAATGTCATAGCCAAATTTATATTTCCAAGACGCAGCTTCGTATCGAGCTCGTTGTACTTGCCAACGAGAATCAGCTGAAAAGACAATTTGCCATTTCGATTTTTCTGTAATCTATGATTTCGATCGAATACATACCAACCATGCCCGTCATCAAACAGCCGACTGTTGGCGTAATTGCATGTAAATGACTAACAGAAGATGGATCGAGTAATTTATCCTTTGAAAAAAAACGAAAATCAAAACATTCGATTGAGGAATTGAAAAATGTTTTTACTGGAATTTTCTTTTGTGCAATTGCAACAACGCAATCCGTTCCTCGAACGGCAACTGTCGTTAAACCTCCTTGATTAATTGCTTTGAAAGCATACTCTTAATAAAGAAAATTTATGAGCAGAGAAAATAGATTTTGTTGTCTCGTCCTACCGACTTGATAAAGTCGACCTTCGGGTGAGAAGATGGTAATATCTCGATCGAATCCTGCCGATGCTGTTCGACTCATTCTTATTCAGATGATAGAAAAAGAAGAAAACCTTTTTTTAAAACAGAAAGATGTGTCTCAAATCGAACGAACCAATGGGAATCTCGTCGCTTTTTTCTCACACATGAAAAGATGTCAGTCATCAAAATCAAAACGAACTCGTTTTTCGAAAGAATTTTTATTTTCTTGAGAAATTTTTCGATTTTTTTCAATTATTTCTCGAATGCTTAAAGTCAGCCACGCATTCCAATTCACCTCATTGGTCAATTCGAAATAGTCTGCGTGTTGGCTCAACGAAGACGAGCCGAGAAAATAAAATCATCTTATTTTTCGTTTTTTGGAATATCCATCGTGTTTTGATTTCGATTTTTAAAAAAAGAATGAATCTAATTCGTTTGTTTTCACTTGTAACCATCTTTGGTTTACTCTGTTTTTCCACTACAAGTAACACATTTCACTTTTCTTCTTCGATTTTAATGCACAAATTTTCTTTGATTAGTCTACGCAAGAGAAGATGACGTGGACATTGGAGACGAAGAAGAAACTGTTTTACGTTCAGATGAAAGTGCTACGCCTGCTAGTGATGTTCTTGTAAGACACAAAGAGAGAGAGAAGAGCTGAATGCTATGGTAAATTGTTTGTTTAGGAAGGAAAAGAAGATGAAGATCCAAATCGAATTCCATCGTCGCCGGACTTTCAAACGATTCATGTTTTTGCTCAACCACCTAAAGCAACCGGTACGAATTTTTTGATTTAGAATAGAATTTATACCTTTTTTGTTTTGAAATTAGAATTATTTGCTGGTAAATTAACACGTTTACTTGTCGGTGCACGTAATAAAGGCAGTCAAAGTTACCTCGTCGAATCCATTGATGGTTCGTTACGTTATCCACAAGATTATAGTTATTATATTCAAAATTTTACATCATTACGAACTGAACAAGTTGTTGAACCAGGATTAGAATCGACATTTGAATATTTATTTATGCCAAGTGAAACATTTAACGGACGACCAATGGGCTTAGTTGTTTTGTTGAATTATCGAAATAATGTAAAAATCAAACGAAAAAAAAAACTACGAATTCTATTTTCATTTTCTTGTTTAGGAAGGCAAACGTTTTCAAAACGTTATTTTTAATCAAACAATTAATTTTATCGAAGCTGACGAAGGTTTCGACGGCGAAACGTAGGCGAATACATTTCTCCATCGAAAATCTCATTTCATCTATTTAGATTCTTCCTCTACCTCTTTCTCTTTGTCATCGTAGCCCTTTTGGGTTTCGTTGGCTATCAATATTTACTCTCTCCTCGTGTTAAACGTGCAAGTGGTAAATACAATGCAGCTAATCTTGCTTCACAACAAACCAAAGGAGGCTATGACGTTGATTGGATTCCCAAACACCATCTTGTTCAACGTTCACCAAAGAAAAGTCCACGAAAATCTCGTCAAACGAATGAAGTCAATGGAACAGGCGCCGCATCAAGTGAAAACGACGAATAGACAACAGCAACCTAGCTTGATTCTTTCTTTTTTTTTTATTTTTGCTTGTTTGTTTTTTTATTTAAACGATTACTCAACGGTGGATTTGTTTTCTTCTTCTTGTTATTGTTGATTATTCGCATATTTCCATTGTAGTCGTTGATTTCATTTTCATTCATATGTTTGTTCTCTTTTTTTCTCTTTTTTTTCGTCTGTTTTCTTGTCTTCCGAACAGCTAAATAAAAGAAGAACCTATTTCGAACGAAATAGAAGCTCTAACAAGTCAAAACGATTTGAATTTGAATTTGTTCGTTAACAGCACAACTATGATTTCGGCGTTGCATTCGATTGATGTTCTTCTCAATCGGTTCGATGAATTATCGAAATGTCATAACGATTTGCTATCGGATTTCGAATTGAACATCACCGATGGGCCAAGTCCATTGAAACCGATTGAACAACGGAAACATGTCGAGAAGATTTCGTTATCGTATTCAAATTCGACCGAAAAATCGGCTTCTTCACTTGGTATTCTCGGTGATTTTCATCGACGAGTGATTGTCAATCGACATTTACATCGACCACCGAATTATTCATCGTGCGAACCTTGTTTTACGAAACCTGTCGTTAAAAAACCTCCGCCAATGGTTAATGTTGCGCCATTACGACGAACTGAGCGAAAAGTAATTACAGTTTTTAGTGTACAAACAATTGATCGTTTATCGCAACCGAAACGGTACAATCGTTTACCGGAATTAAATGGATATCTTAAACGTAAGCAACAACGAGCGAAACCTTATGAAATCCGTCAAAAGGAAGCAGTAAAACGACCGATTTTAACCAAACCAGAAAAAACCAATCGATCCAATAAGAAAAAGAAACTTGTTAAGAAATGAATGTTTTTTATTTAATTTGATTTTTTTTTCTACAAAATATTCCAACGAATCATTTCGTTGTTTTCAACTGATATTTCTCCCTAATTTCATTTCTTTCTTGTGCATTAGCAACTAATTTTTCTCGAATTTGTGCTTGACTAACATCTCGTTCACGTTGAATCGCTTCTTCATCTTGTTGAAGTCGTCGAGATAATACTCGTCGACGATAATTCGCACAAGCTGGTTTGCATGCACAACAATAAATGCAACAAAAGATTAACACAGCACCGATTACTAAAGATACAATTAACCAAATTAAACTCGTCGTATCAAGCATTTTGAAATCAAGAGAAACAGAAAAATGTTGTTGTTGTTTTTATAGTCGATGAATCATCGAGTTTGGTTGTTAGAAAAGAAGTTCGTCATCAAAAGAATGACTTATTTTCATGTAAGTTGTCGATGTTATGATTTCTATTATTCTTTGCGAATATTTTCAAATCAAAGTCAAGATGAAATACCTCAATAATGTTTCAAGATTCTGAGAATAAAAAATGTTAAAAATCCGTTTAGCTAATTGTCTTTTGTCAAATTCAATTTCAACGAAAGCTTTTGGGACAATGAATTAATCTTGAATGAATGTGTTCAGCAGCTGCTTCGATAACTTTCACCTCATTTGATTTGCCTTTGTCCAGGGCGATCAATAGGGTCGTCGTCATGATACAAAACGGTAGCGTGCGTGGTCATTTTACACAGTTTACGATCACGCTAGTTCGGCCTGGATGAGATTGAAATTCAATTTTAATTCATCAATTAAATCATCAATTAATACATGCATAGCATTCTTTTCATCGATTTTTGTTGAATCAACATCCAAGATTGTCATATTGTAAATATTGACCAATATTTACTTCGTTTTTGGCTCGACGGGTAATTCAGTATTTACGCGGTGAATGAGATTTTCACTCATGATTATATTCGAATTTCGAAATGAATGAACTAATGCATTTGCATTTGAAATAAATAAATCAAATGATAAATATTAACTTTTTTCGCTGGATTTTTCCTCAAAATGAAAAAAAAATTAGCAAGCAACTACATCCATTAAAATGAACTGATGCACACTGTTTATCAAATGAAAACAGAATGAAATAGATATCGCTATTACTTAGGATATAACAAAAATATCGAGATTTGCATTTTAGTCCCATATAATAAACTTGAAAAATGTTTTTATTATACAGTCTAAAAGAGAAAATAATTCTTTATTCGTCGGTACTATTTGATTGTATTAGTGGCACAACCAGGATTTTACTAATGGCGGGGCGGCGCCACCCCGAGCATCCCCTGGTTACGCTACTAATAACAACAATTCGTTCGGCAGTTTCCAATTTACTAATCATTCTATCTAAAAAGAAGATTTATTGCATTTTGTTTTTCTGGTTTCGAAATTTTTCTTTATTCTAAAAATTCGATGTTTGTATAGAAGTGTATGCTTTTCTTTACGCCTCCGACAATTATACACGAAAGAGAACAATGTATTTATGTATTCTGTTGTTTAGGAAAAGTGTCAATTCGACGAAAAGGTTCAAAATGTTCACCGATAGCGCTGATTTTTCTCAATGTTTTATCATTGATTGTATTTTTTTCTATTGAAATGAAATGAAAAGAAATAAATTATTCAACAGTAATATTCGGTACATGTATATTGCAGATTTACAATAAATTGATCGAATTGACTACAGCCAACACACACAAAGTCTGTGAAATGCTCAATTATATTTGATCTATTTTTTAAAAAGTTTTTCTAATTAAATCAAATTATTTGTATAATAGCAAGATCATCATATTCATTATCGAACTCAAAGTACTTGACGAATATTTTCAAATTTTAAGAATCGAACGATATTATTTTATTTTATCTTCTTCGTAAATAGACCCACAAATCTTCAAATAAACAAGTTGTTTTAATTGTTCGAATAGCGAATTCTCTCGACTGTAAAGAGGGTCATATTAAAAAAAATTAGTTTGTTTGTCTGTTCGCGACGGCGTCAAAATAACACTGTTTTTAGAAACTGCTAATAGTAACCAATGGCGATTGGAACTGCCTATTCTTCATTGAATGATTCGTATTTTAGAAAAATAGCGATTCCTCCTAAAGTATGATCAAGTAAAACCAGCTATCACGATTTCGAATCTATTGTTGTATTTAGAAAACAAAGAAATCATTCTTCTCTGATATCTATAATCATTAAGACCTAGCTATTCGATACCTATTAACGCTGCGTCAAAGAAATATGGCAGCTCGAATCAGAAGTGTACAACCGTGGGGACACCAACAATCAACGCTGCACTGCCTACGAGATTTCACATAATTCTTCAGGTTCTATGTGAAGTATTTCTCTTTAAAGCTGCGCTACAAAACAGAATAACCTTAAAACAAAATACTGTTCATCTACGTAATTCGATAACAACTGATCGAAGTATATTGTTACGTGTTAAACGTGATGAAACAGAACTCTCGTTTCAGTATGATGATAATGAGATCTCTCTAATAAGAGAGACTTTTCCTATCTATTTATGAACATAACATATTTAACGTCATAGCGCCCATGAAATATTTCATGGCTTTTCCGTAGAATTACCAACAAAAATCACTTTTATTTCCTCCCATGTCAACAAGATCGTATACAAATAAAATAGTTTGCTTATATCACTGTCTGTATTAGGGCTTAAAGACAATCGTCTCAGCTATCTTCACACTGAGAGCGTGGCAAGTGTCTGTAATGAATATAAACGATAACTGATCAAAATGAAGCATATAAATCTTTCTCTCACTCGTTTCTTTTTAATGCTCGAGAAATTGCTTGTGCACATTTAGCACTGATTTTATTATTGTATACATTGAGCGTGGTCAGTGTCTGAGATAAATAGAAAAGATGACTGATCGAGATGAAGAACCTAAATATTTATTCTACTTGATTTGTTTCTAAAGCTCGACTAATTGCTCGTGCACCTGAATCTCCGATTTGATTCCCTATCAGGTCAAGTGTGGTGAGTGTCTGAGACATATAGAAAAGAAGATGACTGATTGAAATGAAGAAACCAAAAATATTTATCTCACTTGATTTCGTTCAATGGCTTGCGCAATTGCTCGTGCACCTGCAGCTCCGATGTAATTCATATTCAGGTTAAGCGTGGTGAGTGTCTGAGATAAATAGAAAAGATGACTAATTGAAATGAAGAAACCAAAAATATTTATCTTACTTGATTTATTTTTAAAGCTTGACCGATTGCTTGTGTACCTGCATTTCCGATTTCATTCGTATCCAGCTTCAGTGTGGTGAGTGTCTGAGATAAATAGAAAAGATGGCTGATCGAGATGAAGAACCTAAATATTTATTCCACTTGATTTGTTTTCAAAGCTCGACTGATTGCACGTGCACCTGAATCTCCGATTTGATTCCCTATCAGGTCAAGTGTGGTGAGTGTCTGAGACATATAGAAAAGAAGACTAATCAAAATAAACCAACTAAATATTTATCTCACTTGATTTCGTTCTATTGCTTGCCCAATTGCTCGTGCACCTCCAGCTCCGATGTAATTCATATTCAGGTCAAGTGTGGTGAGTGTCTGAGACATATAGAAAAGAAGACTAATCAAAATGAACAAACTAAATATTTATCTCACTTGATTTCGTTGTACGGCTTGCGCAATTGCTCGTGCACCTGCAGCTCCGATGTAATTCATATTCAGGTTGAGCGTGGTGAGTGTCTGAGATAAATAGAAAAGATGACTGATTGAAATGAAGAAACCAAAAATATTTATCTTACTTGATTTATTTCTAAAGCTTGACCGATTGTTTGTGCACCTGCATCTCCGATTTCATTCGTATCCAGCTTCAGTGTGGTGAGTGTCTGAGATAAATAGAAAAGATGACTAATCAAAATCAGCAAACTAAATATTCATTCCACTTGATTTGTTTTCAAAGCTCGACAAATTGCTCGTGCACCTGCATCTCCGATTTGATTTCGTGTCAGGTCAAGTGTGGTGAGTGTCTGAGATAAATAGAAAAGATGGTTGATCGAGATGAAGAACCTAAATATTCATTCCACTTGATTTATTTCTAAAGCTTGACTGATTGCTCGTGCACCTATAGCACCGATTGTATTCATGGCGAGGTTGAGCGTGGTGACTGTCTGAGATAAATAGAAAAGATGACTAATCAAAATCAGCAAACTAAATATTTATTCCACTTGATTTCGTTCAATGGCTTGCCCAATTGCTCGTGCACCTTCATGTCCAATTTGATTCGTATTCAGGTCAAGTGTGGTGAGTGTCTGAAATAAATAGAAAAGATGGCTGGTCGAGATGAAGAAACCAAAAATATTTGTCTCACTTGATTTCTTTCTAAAGCTTGCGCAATTGCTCGTGCACCTCTAGCATCGATTTTATTCGCGGCGAGGTTGAGCGTGGTGAGTGCCTGAGATAAATAGAAAAGATGACTAATCAAAATCAGCAAACTAAATATTTATCTCACTTGATTTATTTCTAAAGCTTGACTGATTGCTCGTGCACCTATAACGCCGATTGTATTCATGGCGAGGTTGAACGTGGTGAGTGTCTGAGATAAATAGAAAAGATGACTGATCGAGATGAAGAAACCAAAAATATTTATCTCACTTGATTTCTTTCTAAAGCTTGCCCAATTGCTCGTGCACCTTTAGCACAGATTTTATTCCCGGCGAGATGGAGCGTGATGAGCGTCTGAGATAAATAGAAAAGATGGCTGATCGAGATGAAGAAACCTAAAATATTTATCTCACTTCATGTCTTTCTAAAGCTTGCGCAATTGCTCGTGCACCTCTAGTACCGACTTTATTCGCGGCGAGGTGGAGCGTGGTGAGTGTCTGAGATAAATAGAAAAGATGACTGATCGAGATAAGCAAACTAAATATTTATTCCACTTGATTTATTTCTAAAGCTTGACCGATTGCTTGTGCACCTGAATCTCCGATTTGATTCCCTATCAGGTCAAGTGTGGTGAGTGTCTGAGATAAATAGAAAAGAAGACTAATCAAAATGAACAAACTAAATATTTATCTCACTTGATTTCGTTGTACGGCTTGCCCAATTGCTCGTGCGCCTGCAGCTCTGATGTAATTCATATTCAGGTTGAGCGTGGTGAGTGTCTGCGATAAATAGAAAAGATGACTGATTGAAATGAAGAAACCAAAAATATTTATCTTACTTGATTTGTTTTCAAAGCTCGACAAATTGCTCGTGCACCTGCATCTCCGATTTGATTTCGTGTCAGGTCAAGTGTGGTGAGTGTCTGAGATAAATAGAAAAGATGGCTGATCGAGATGAAGGAACCAAAAATATTTATCTCACTTGATTTCTTTCTAAAGCTTGTGCAATTGCTCGTGCACCTTTAGCACCGATGCTATTCGATTGGAATTTGATTGTAGTGAGTGTCTGTTCACGATAGAGAATCGATGAATTGCGAGAAATTATGATAGTAAATTTAGGCACACGCGAGCGTGTTAGGATTATATTGTTGTAATGCGCATGTCACATTTTGGTTGCAAAAGATGTTAGGCTTTTAGTTAAGTTTACTTGGAATCGCTGGTAAGAAGCCAGAATAGCATTCAGTCGTTGATTGATATTGTTTGCGGACAGGAATATGTCTTTTTGATCCAAATGGTCGAATATCCGATGGATTATGTCGATGGGAAGTGTATCAATTGATAATGACATGTTTCTTCGAATTTGGAATAATACTGGTTATAAAAATCAATAAGTAGCGCTCCTCCGACGAATTCGTTGACGCTTTTCTGAAAGAAATATAATAGGATTTTCAATGAAAGCCATATTAGTATAGATTTTTATTTGAAGTTGAGGTTTATTGAGCTAATGTTTTTTTTTGAAATTGATAATAATAACTCAAGGTTTGATTTCAAAGGTATGAAGTTATGATATGCGATTGAAATCGAAAAATTAAAGTTCGTGAGGTTGGCTTTCGACATTTATTTAAAATTCAAATCGGAAAGTCCGTCGAAGAAAAGTTATGCTACTCACATACTGATTCTAGAGTTTTCGTGATAAAAAACCTACCAAATTTCAATAAGAATTTTGTTATCACACTACCGTTTTCTTGGTAAAAACCTTCGAAGTATAGATAAGAATTCGCTTTGCAATCGTAATGTTTTTTTATAAGATAAGGTAACTAAGCTTGTAATGATAATGTATAATACGTTATATACTATACTGTACTTTAAACAAGTGTAGCTTTATTAGAAATGCAGCGAGTGGTAGTGAAATTGTTTGTATTGATAATAAGATCATGAAATTCATTATGGAACTCAAAGTACTTGATGGAATATTTTCGATGTTGGAGTTTTCTTTATGAAATGTGATTACCATCTATCCTTAGACAAAATAGTTTGATAGACATAATCATTAACTGCACATTGATTTGATTAATTGAAAATTTGTGAATAAATTTGAATAAAAGAAATAAATAAAAATAAACGATATTCGAAATTGTTTTTTCTTTGTAAAATAAAACATAATGTCAGCTGATAAGTGGACTAAGTCATAGTGGTGTAATCAGGATTTTACTAATGGTGGGTCGACGCCACTAGATCGTATACTTCAATTTAGTTTTAATAATAAAAATTTCAATAAGAGCTGTTTCTTAGTGAACTTTGAATTTTCCATATTCAGATTGTCATCATTTATGCAATAACTACACAACTGTACAAAATTCAGATGTTTAGAATTAATTATTTAGAAATTAAACGTATTCTACTCTAACCTTTATCTGAGTTTCAGAAAAGAAAACGAAGGGTGATAGGAAATAAATTTTTATTTAATTTAATTTGATCTTTTTTTCTATAAAATATTCCAACAAATCATTTCGTTGTTTTCAACTGATATTTCTCCCTAATTTCATTTCTTTCTTGTGCATTAGCAACTAATTTTTCTCGAATTTGTGCTTGACTAACATCTCGTTCACGTTGAATCGCTTCTTCATCTTGTTGAAGTCGTCGAGATAATACTCGTCGACGATAATTCGCACAAGCTGGTTTGCATGCACAACAATAAATGCAACAAAAGATTAACACAGCACCGATTACTAAAGATACAATTAACCAAATTAAACTCGTCGTATCAAGCATTTTGAAATCAAGAGAAACAGAAAAATGTTGTTGTTGTTTTTATAGTCGATGAATCATCGAGTTTGGTTGTTAGAAAAGGAGTTCGTCATCGAAAGAATGACTTATTTTCATGTAAGTTGTCGATGACGAAGTTGACTTCGGTTGTTTCTCTTGCGAATAAAGTAAAATCACGAATAAACAAACAATAAAAATCATCCAAAAGAGATAAAATGCTAACGTCCACAACGATTCCGATTGATTGATGAGAAGAAAATCTTTGAAAATCAAACAATGATCATCATCGTGCAGATAAATATCCAACGATGAAGTTCTTCGATTCGATTGAACGATTAATGTTCCATTTGGATACAAAATGAGATCGTTCGATGATGGATTTCGCATTGAAAACGACCGATTTCGATCGGATTGTAAATGAATAAACATTGGTTCGTTGGATTTTTTATGAAAATAAACCGGCGATTGAGGTTTGACTATCGATTGATTAGAAATTCGAATTTGAACTAAAATTTTATCGATAAATTTCGAATCATTAGCAACGACATGAAATCGAAATCGATCGAATTCCATTGATAGAAATCGGTTTTTTGTTAATAATTGTCCGTTGGATTTTAATTCGATGAGATTTTGAACGCGTTCTCGGTCGTTAATATCAATTGAATAGATGATTTCACCGATTTTATCTTTATCTTTGGCTGAAATCTGACTGAATAGACTTCCGATGGGTTGATTGATTCGAAGAAGAATTTCAAGAAAATGATTTCGAAATTCAACCGGATTATCGTTGAGATTTCGAACGAAGATTGTAATTGAAAAATTCGTTCGATGTCCAACGAGATCTTCGGCTATTAAATTCAATTCATAAATCGATTCTCTTTCAAAATCGAGAGATTCTCGAATGATCAGCTGATTTTCCTCGTTAATCGAGAAGAAATCTTCGTACTTATCGACAAACAAACGAATTCGATCGTTTTCATCATCGTCAAACACTCGAATCGTTTCAACAACGAAATTCTTCGCATTATTTTCATCGATTTCGAATGTTGAATTGACCGACGAATGAAAATACGGAAAACAATCGTTTAAATCCAAGACAATCAATTCAAATTTCTTGATTATCGAATGACTCGGTTTTCCGTGATCGTAGATGATCAACGAAAACGAATATTTCGATTGAGACTCTCGATCGAAGCGGATTTTCGATGAGATTCGAAAAGTATTATTCGAGATTTGATTCAATTGAAAAACATTGGTTGATATCGGTGATTCGACCGAAATACGACCATTTTCGCCGGAATCTTGATCGGATACGGTTATGTAGATGATCGAGGAGTTGATCGGACGGTTTTCGGTGATTGTAATGAGCGAATCGTTGATCAATTGAATGTTTGGCGAAGGAAAAACGAAGATTTCAGGAGAACAATCGTTCTCATCGAGAATCTAAAGTCGATCACAGTCGAGTCAATATGTTTTTCGAAAAGAAAATGAGATTCTACTTGAATGATTAATGTTGTTAAACTCGAAAGAGAATTTTCTCCGAGATCAAATGCTCGAATCTGCAGTTCGTATTTCGTTTGTTTTTCGTAGTCAAGTTGAGTTTTCAATCGAATTGAACCATTGATCGAATTGATTTCGAATAAATCCTCATGAATTTTATTGAATCGATACCGAATTTGCCCATTCAGACCTTTATCCGGATCGAACGCCTTCATTTGAATGAATTCCGTTTCGATCGGCGTCGATTCCGACAGGTAAATCACCGATGAATTCCGTTGACTTTCGATAAAAATCGGTGGATTATCATTGATATCGATGATTGTGATTTCGATTTTTGTACAACAGACTCGTTGTACTTGAATACCTTCGTACGCACAAAGATTGAACGAATATTGTTCGATCAATTCCCGATCCAGCGAACGAACAATTCGAATAGCTGGCGAATGAGAAGTTTCGAATTGAAATTCTGTCGAATTCAGTTCGACAATTCCATAGAATTGAATGTTATTCGGGTGTAAATCAGGGTCATAAGCAAATGGCAGAGTAATTCTCGTGTTGATTGGAAGGTTTTCTGTTAGATTAAGCGAATAGATTTCATTTGAAAACGAACAGAGATTGTCGTTTTCATCGGCGATTGAAATCGGTTGAGTCAAAATATGTATCGACGTGTTGCTGAATGCGTTGATTTCGAGTTGAATTTGACAGTTGGTTTGACACGAGCAAAGATTTAACTGACAGATTTGTTCTCGGTCGAGATGACGTTTTATTGTAATTGTACCTTTGAGTTGATCTAATAGAAAATAGGATGTCAATGGATACGAGCTAACAAATGCGAAATTCCAGTTCGAAGGAGGTAATCGATCGATTAATTGAACGATTGATGTACCAATGGGTACGGATTCACTTGAATTCACTGTTGACAAACGAATCAATCGAGATTGAATCGAATAAATCTTGATTAATATCAGAAGACGAAGATATCTGAGCAACATGTGTCTGTTTATATCGACAAATAATTCGATTTGTAAGATGTCTTGTTTGAACTTTGACCGCTAATTGAAGAAGTTGATGATCGTTGACTGATCCAGCTGGAACATGTCAAAGAAAAGTTCAAAAAGCAGCAAATCGAATCGATCGCCCGTGTCCAGCCGACAAATTGAAGGACATATGTAAAGCACTTAAATCTGCAACTGATAAGACTTGTTCAGCTCACTGAGAGTACAACAAGCAGACAAATGATTACATATATCGATGAAATCGAAAGGGTTTCTCTGTCTGATGTGTTTATCTTCATTGATTCGAGTTGAATGCTCAGAGAGAGAGAGAGAAAGGGAAAGAGAGTGAATGTTGGTTACATCACCAGTAGACAAGAGTCCGGTGTTAATACGATAGAGATAAGATACAATATGAAAAAAAAATCTATCGATTTGGATAATTAAATGATCGTCTAGTATCGAAATGTAATTTATTCAAGATGATTTGGGTGGAGAGTAGTTAATCAATTAATTCGATTTGCTTTGAGTTTAAGTTTGAACAACATAAATAATATATTTGCTTTTGTATATATACGTATATGCAAAGAGAAAGACATTTGAAGCAGAATGAAGAAAAGAAAAGAAACGAAACGAAATTTGAAAACAGCATCTGTGCATATTTGCACAAAATGAGGTTATTTTTCTTCTTCTTCTTCTTCGTCATTTGAATTTATTCATTGGAGAGTAATGAATGTTGAGCTTTGAATGACGAAGAATTTCGACTACCGAAATGAAATGAACGTCGCAGAGAATGAAATCGTTGCGTGAGTGTTAACGATTGATTGGTTTGATCGTCTGCTGTTTTCTTCACATGTTTTTTTCGAAGAAATGAGAAACGTTTGTGATTCGATTGTTGTTGATTGGGATCGATTTCGATTCTACAACAAAACATACATAAAAAACGAACGAATTTCTTCTTTTTTTCTTCTTCTTCTTACGATTGATTGACATGTGTAGGCGGTAGAGGTGCTCTCCGGCATTTAGTCGACGGTTTTAACTGAGTGTTCTCTGTCATTGGACATGAAAGACCTGTTGATATATTTGGATAGAGAGTTTGTATTGGTATTTGCGTTTGATTATTTTCTTCATTGGAATTGAAAATCAAATGTTTATTAGAATTTGTACTTGTTAATCGAGGTCGTGGCCGACGAAGAGTGTTTCGAAATGATCGACGTATTTGAGAGGTAAAACGATTGAACGGACGTTGATGAGAATTCGAAATCGAAGTGAATGGTTCATCGTCTTCGTCATTTGAATGTGATTTCGTTTGAACTAAATTCGCATTCGAAGTTGAATGCGCATTTGTATCGAGTTTTGGCGATGTTTGATCGTCATCATTGAGAGTTTCACGTCGTCGACGAAAACTAAACGATTTCCGCAAGCTATATTTCATTCTGAAATGAAAATCAAATCAATTCGAATCGACACACTATTGTCCTTCGGAATAACCTTGAATAGTTTAGATAAAGAGAAGATTGAAGAATTGTATTCAAAGAAACAAATGAGAGTTGTAACGAAGGTCGTCAATAGTTTTTTTTGCTTCGTTCTTCTTATGTTCGTTCTCGGGCAAGATTTTTTTTTTGAAATAAAACAGAAGAAGAAAGACGAATACGTTAAAATCTAAATACAAAAAGAAAAGCAAAGAAAACGACGTGTAAGAAACAACAACGATTCTAATGCTGTAGAAAAAAAGAATGTATGTTATGCTTGCATTCGAGGTATTAATTTAGATAACAATAAAAAAACGGAGAACAAAAAGAAAAGAAATGAGTACGTCGAGAAAAGGCACATTGTGAAAAACGAATATAAACAAATCGAAAATTAATTTTATACAAGAAGCTGTTTGTTTTTATTGTTCAGGAGAAATATTTTCAGAATTTTAAAGAAAAAGTAGAGTTTGTTTAATGTTATTAGATGTGGAGACATTAATCTTGTAATCTAACTGACAGAGGCCAAGTTGAATTATTTGATTAAAAATATTTTAACTCGAAGCTATTCGGTACGAATCGATCATCAGCCGGCACATAACGATAGACATTCGTTATCAGATATCGACTGATCATGCACTGGTTAGAAGACATCATCTTTTCCTTTAGGCTGATGAATAAAAATTGATAATCAACATGTTAATATGTAGTTTCTTTATTTTTTAGAATACTGTTCGTTGTGAATTACATGAATAAATGAGAAAAAGAAGGTCAAAACACTTGAAATAGATGCACAAGTACAACGTTTTTCTTTATCATTATCTTTTATTATAAAAGATATAACTTCTTTGCCATTAAAATAATTTACGTATAATGAATTATATCAATTTTCATTTGAAATAAAATAGTTAATGTATTAATATTTAATAATTCTAAATTATTCATAAATCTTAAGTTTATTGCCTTATTATAATTGTTGATTAACATCTTGATTATGAATTGTTAAGTCAGTTTTTATTCTCTTTTATGAATTACGTCATTGATAAAAATTGAAACACTGATTACATTGATCTTCGATCCTTTCGTTTCTACTTAAGTTAACCTTTTCTCTCCTTGAGTTCAATGCCGACGAGTTTATCACTTAGGTACTATATTACTTTATTTTTTCATTCACGGTTAAATCTGATCGAAGAGTCTTTCCGTCATGTTAATGATTAATTAGCTAAAAATGCGTTTGTTCCGGCATATAAACAAAACAAAAACCTAGATCATTCATTCGTAAATCTTTGTTCCGTTCGGCGGACCGAATGTGAACATCACGATTCATTCGATTTCTAATAGATCCGATAATGACACACAAGTGATTCAATTTCCTACTCACATCGTTGACTTGATTGTCGATTTTTTTTCTTCTCAGGGTCACTTTTCTTCTTCGTTCTCTCTTCTTTATTTAATATTACATAACTTCACATGTATGTACTCTGTCGTAAAACACAGCTCATGCAGATTGTATGTGTTCACACTGACGATATATGAAAGAGGCTCTAATGTGCGTGTATATTTGTCCTTTCTTCGTCCTCTCGGTTTCTTTTTTTTTTACTTTTTTCCCTTCTGCTACACGGTGTATTTACCTGTACGAATTCGGTCATCTCCTTCTTAAAGGAAGGCAAGAAGAAGAAGAAGAAAAAAACTTATTCTGATTCCATTTGATACAAATCGATCGTGAGAAAAAAAAGTATTCTGCACCTGTTTATTAGTTTCTTTCAAGACATTCAAAGTAAGCACTTCATTATATTAAATCAATCGTAAGGTTTTTCGAGTTATTCGAGAGAAAGAAGAAGAAGAAGAAATGTGTGTATGATCGATTTTTGATGAAGGAAATGAGATTTTGCTTCTTTTTGTCCATCATAAAAGAACACGTAAGCTCAACCTTGTTGAAACGAGAACGAGAATAAAAAGTTATCTTGAATTGAGTTGATGACGAGAATAGAAGGGTTATGCCATTCATAAGTACATGTAAGAGAAGAAAAGGATTTGATTTCATCTGTTATTCACGTTTGCATCATGGGAGAATAAGCGATAAGCGAGATAAAAAAAGAAGAAAAAAAGAACGAAATCTTTGTTAGAATTTCACATCGATTCGAATTCATTTTGTGTTGATACTCGACAAGTTCAAGGCTGGATTTTTTGCTTCATTTTTTAGAATGAAATTCATATTAGTAGCTTTGATATTGTGCACGACGGTCTATGTCGTTTGTGGAGAGAAATTACTGGCGTCATCATCACGGCAATTAAATCGTCGAGAAACGAAATTAGTCAAACGATTAGTCAAACGACAAGTTTTAAGTGGTAAGAAGAAAGAAAAAAAAAGATGTGTTTGGTTTTTTTTTATTGTTTTTTGTCAATGATTAGATCCGAATTGTGATCGTCGAACTTGTAATGTTCCAAATTGTGGCAAGGATTTTGTTGCAGCTGCTTTACCAGGTGAATGCTGCGAGAAATGTGTACCTTGGGAGTATGCTGCAAGTTTAGGCATCAAATATCCTCAAGCACCACCACAACCTCAATATGATCCACGAACACAATACAATTACAATTATCCGTATCAACAACAGCCAGCATATCAACAACAACAACAACAACAACAACGTGTTGATGTGTACATATTTGGACCAGATGATGGCGCTCGTGTACCGTCTGGACAAAGCATTTATTTTGATTGTGAAGTTGTTTCACCTTATAATCAATATGCGCAACCACGTTGGTCACGATCAGGCAATCAGGTGAGAGAATTGAATTGAATTTATGAGATTTTATCGAATTGTCGATTGATATTCGTTTATCATAGCCATTACCATACAAAGCACAAAGTATACCATTGCCAGGTAATCGTAAACTCGCACGACTTACAATTCCTGATGCAACTCAAAGTGATGCTGGCCGATACGAATGTAGTGCTGGTACTGGCAATTCGAATGATGTAGCTTCGATTGATTTACAAGTAAAATATTTCAACATCATCACATTTTCAATTAATTGATTCGTTTGTTTTTTATTGGCGCATAGGTAGCAGATGGTGGTTATTATCCTCGACCACAACCACAACCTCAACCTCAACCACAATATCCACAATATGATCCATATAACCGATATCCATACAATCAACCAAGTTATTATCCACCACAACCTCAACCTCAACCACAACCTCAACCTCAACCTCAACCTCAACCTCAGCCTCAACCAGCTGATGATGAAGAAGGTGACGAAGGCGATGAAGGCGACGAAGGAGATCAAGACGAACCAGCAGCTGATACACCAACAACACCAGCAGCTGCTGCTCCTGCCGCACCGGCCGCTCAAGAAGACGGAGCTGACATTGGCGAAGACGAAGGCGAATATCCTGAAGATTACAGCGAAACAGAATAAAAAAAATCAAACGTATTTCCACCAGAGCAATAGTAGCAATTGAACAGCCAAACGAACTCTATTTTCTCTCGTACGCTGATAACAACAACAACAACAACACTAGAATAGGTTCATTCAATTTTATTCATTTATTATTCATACAGTGTTCTTTTCCTTTCTGTATTTCGTCTTACTTACATATTGTGTTTTCTTTTCATTAACAATTGTCATCTTGTTCTCTCTCTCTCTTTTTTTTCGATTCAATTACGTATACATTTTAACGAAAAAGTCTTCGATAAACTCTTCTCACTTTTATGCATTCTGTATCCATTGGGTACATGTTGACCTTTTATATTTGATGAACCTTGATCGTAATGCGAATCGATAATTTCCAAAAGACAAAAAAAAAAGTGAAATGTTTTTTTTAGAGATAGGTAACAGTTTTATTCCGAGGTAAACGCGTTGATTCTTCGGTGATAATAGTTGTTGACGGATGTTTTCTCGATCGACGATGACGTCGACGTGGTTGTTCAACAACTACTTTTGGCGTTGGATTTCGAGATGTATGAACAATGACTGTCTTATCAGCTGATTGATGTTTTTTGTCATCACTCGGTATTGGATTTTGTGTGTTGATATCATACTGCCAATTAGGATCGTAGATATAAGTTAAACCGGTATTTGGATCGACGAAAGTCGTATATCCTGCTGGATAGTCTGAAGATTGATTATTTGATGAATAAGTTTCGACAATATGAACATCTTTTCTCGTTGATCTCTATGAATTATTTTCAACAACAGAAAAAAAAGCAATTAGATATTCGTTTGATTTCGATTACTGGTTTAGTGAAAACAACTTGACTACTTCGATAGATATCATTATCTCGAATGCGTCGTCGAGCACCGTCGTCCATTGCTGATCGAAGTCGTCGGCAAATTTCACAACCATCGATTCCACAATCACTTTCATTGCCATCCATCTGCTCATGTGCTTGTTCTAAATTTTGCAGAAATCGATTGACTAGTTTCTTTGCATGTTTCGGCAAATGAACATTCTTCTTCGGTGTTGCCGGTCGTGGTGGTGGTGATGATGAAACTTTGATTCGACGTCGTCGAATCGGCGATTCCAGTGATCGATAGACTGCCACCGGTCGTTCTTCTATCAAAGGCGAGGTATGAACTCGCTGATAAACAAATGGTCTCTCTTCGACAATACTTGTACAGGGCATTGATGGTAATGGTTCAAGAATTGGATTGAAACAAATATTATGTTTTCGCTGTTTGATTGGTTGAGGATTGAGAATCACCGGTAGTGTAGGAATAAGTTCTTCATCGGATGAATCCGAAGAGATTTCCTTAGCTTGAAGGATAAATGAACGTGCGTGAGATTTTTTCGGTTTGGATCGGAAAAGTTGAATCATTTTTTTTGTTGAGTTAACTCTTGATACTCATTGTTGACGAAAAAAAGAAGTTTTAAAGAAATCAAAACTCCCCGAGGTGTTGTCATTAACAATTTATGCAGAAAATTCGTTGCCAATAGACATTTTCTCTTGTTATTCAATATAACAGCAACAGAAGAAGAAGAAAAAAAAACGTAAATTCTCAATCGATGATTTATTTTATTTTAAAACATTTTCACAATAGTGTTAGTTTCAATTTGCGAACTTCTTTATGGATCAATTTCTTCGGTTCAATAAAAGTAAGCAA
>Ga0209915_1001926_pt1 | contig 25346 bp, 24 predicted proteins | sample ThiBiot_750_plan_FD_183952 | JGI IMG/M metagenome (GOLD analysis project Ga0209915, IMG submission 183952) | Wastewater bioreactor microbial communities from Cape Town, South Africa - Thiocy_cont_750_plan (SPAdes) | ecosystem: Engineered > Bioreactor > Thiocyanate-remediating > Anaerobic-Aerobic... | reverse complement strand
AGCAGCAGCGCAAGCCAAAGGCTTTTTTAAACACGAAATCGTTGCTGTCAGCATTCCACAACGTAAAGGTGATGCGGTTGTGATTGATACCGATGAACATCCACGTGCATCCACCACAATTGAAGCACTGACGAAACTCAAAGGTGTGGTGAAGGCAGAAGGTACGGTTACTGCGGGGAATGCTTCAGGTATTAACGATGGTGCGGCAGCACTCTTGATCGCTTCAGATGAAGTCGTTGCTCAATACCAACTGAAACCACGTGCCAAAATTATTGCTGCAACCACGGTGGGTGTTGAGCCACGCATTATGGGTTTTGCCCCTGCGCCTGCGATTAAGAAGTTACTGAAACAAGCCAATCTGACATTAGAACAAATGGATGTGATTGAGCTGAATGAAGCCTTTGCAGCCCAAGCTTTAGCGGTAACCCGTGATTTAGGTTTGGCGGATGATGATGTTCGTATCAATCCCAATGGTGGTGCGATAGCTTTAGGTCATCCACTCGGTGCATCAGGTGCGAGATTAGTGACGACGGCTTTGAACCAACTTGAACAGATTCAAGGGCAATATGCATTGTGTTCGATGTGTATCGGCGTGGGGCAAGGCATTGCTCTCATCATTCAACGTGTGGAGCAAGATTAAGGAATACGATATGCCAATTTTTCAATCAAAAGATGTGAATATTAATTATCAAACATTTGGTGATCCAAACTCCCCTGCACTTGTGTTTTCAAACTCATTAGGCACAAATTATGGTATGTGGCAAAAGCAGTTTAATTATTTTAAAGATCGCTTTTTTGTTATCTGCTATGACACACGGGGTCACGGTTCATCATCTACGCCAACTGGTTCTTACACTTTGCAAAAATTGGGACAAGATGTAATTGATTTACTCAATTATCTCAGGATTAAAAAAACCGCATTTTGTGGAATATCTATGGGAGGACTAACAGGACAATGGCTAGCCATTCATTATCCTGAACGATTTAGCCATGTCATTATTGCCAATAGCGCAGCAAAAATTGGACAGGAACAAGCATGGCTAGATCGTGCCAAACTAGTACGTGAACAAGGTTTAGAACCAATTGCTGCAACAGCCGCATCGCGTTGGTTTACAGATCCCTTTATCCAAAGTCATCCTATAGTTATAAATAACCTATGTAACGACTTAAGTGCTGGCAGCGCAGCAGGTTATGCAAATTGTTGTGAGGCTTTGGCTAAAGCGGATGTCTGTGCGGAGTTAAAATATATTTCTATTCCCACCTTGATTATAGCGGGTATACAAGATCCTATAACCACTGTGGAAGAGGCAAAATTAATGCTATTAAATATTCCAGATGCTGAGTTAGTAGAAATTAATGCATCTCATATCTCAAATATTGAGCGAGAAAATGATTTTAATAAACTAATCGATCAATTTATATAAAATACTTTTCAAATAAAAGCAGAGTTTCAATACTCTGCTTTTTATCGTTCAGAATTTTTAATAAAATATAAAAACAATAATACCTTAATGACATAAACATATATCAATTAAGTTTTTGACTACAAGCATATAACAAAATAACTTAAATACTAAATAACACTACGCTTCACAAATTGGAGGTGAAGAATGTATATGGAAAAAGTTAACATTAACGAAACGATTGATAATGCCAAATTTAATCTATTTCACTGGAAAGTATTAATTTGGTGCTTATTAATTATTATATTTGATGGTTATGATCTCGTTATTTATGGTGTTGCATTACCATTATTAATGCAACAGTGGTCTTTAACAGCAGTTCAGGCAGGTTTACTCGCGAGTGCAGCATTATTCGGCATGATGTTTGGCGCGATGATTTTTGGCACGCTTTCAGATCGATTAGGACGCAAAAAAACAATCATGATCTGTGTGAGCTTATTTAGTGGCTTTACATTTATCGGTGCATTTGCAAATAATCCTGTAGAGTTTGCAATTTTACGTTTTATTGCAGGTCTAGGTATTGGCGGCGTAATGCCAAATGTGGTTGCCTTAATGACCGAGTATGCGCCTAAGAAAATTCGCAGTACTTTAGTCGCAATTATGTTCAGTGGGTATGCCATAGGTGGAATGACATCTGCATTGTTAGGTGCTTGGTTAGTCAAAGATATGGGCTGGCAAATCATGTTCCTGATCGCAGGTATTCCCCTGTTATTATTACCGATCATATGGAAATTTTTGCCAGAATCCTTAGCATTCCTCATCAAGTCTAAGAATGATCAACAAGCAGAACAGATTATTGCAAAACTCGATCCCAACACCGAGATTAACTCAAAAACACAGCTCATCTTTAATGAAAATATCCATACGGAAGCCCCTGTCCGAGCATTATTCCAAGATGGTAGAAGTTTTAGCACTTTTATGTTTTGGATCGCATTCTTCATGTGTTTACTTATGGTGTATGCATTAGGAAGTTGGTTACCTAAATTGATGTTACAAGCAGGATATTCTTTAGGTGCAAGTATGCTGTTCTTATTTGCATTGAACATTGGCGGTATGGTTGGTGCAATTGGAGGCGGTGCTTTAGCAGATCGATTCCATTTAAAACCCGTCATTACTTCAATGTTTGTAATTGGAGCGGCTGCCTTAATACTATTAGGATTTAATAGCCCTCAAATTGTTCTCTATAGCCTAATCGCCTTAGCAGGTGCAGCAACAATTGGTTCTCAAATCCTTCTTTATACTTTCGTCGCACAATTTTATCCAACTACTGTTCGCTCAACAGGTATGGGGTGGGCATCAGGTATCGGTCGTATAGGTGCAATCATTGGTCCTGTGCTTACAGGCGCATTGCTCACTTTTGAACTACCTCATCAAATGAACTTCTTAGCTATTGCGATTCCTGGTGTGATTGCCGCATTCGCGATCTTCCTCGTAAATCTTAAAGTCGCGGTCAATGTACCTGAAAGTTCAAAATCAACCCTTCAAACACAAGCTTCAGCCAATCAGCAATAAGCAAAACTGCGCCGAGGATTGGCGCAACCCAAATCAAAATGGAAATTAAAAAATGCATACGTTTAAATGTAATAAGCTTATTTTGTCGTCTATTTCACTCATAAGTGGATTAGTCTCAACTTCACTTTGGGCTGATAATGTAAGCGCTAAAGAAGAATGGAAATTTACCTTAAAAAATGCCTACATCAATCGCAATTTTGAGAATGAAGCATTAAAGGATACTGGAAGTTGGTCTCAAGCTGCCTCTTTGTTTTATAACTCACGAATGCTTGAAACACCATTAAGTATTGCCGAAAAACCTTTGACAATCGGTGTGGATGCTTCAGTTCAATATGCTATTAGATTAAGTTCAGATAAACATGTGGCTGATACGGTATTACCGTTTGATAAAGCGACTCAATCACAAGCTTCCGATTATTTAAAACACGGTGCCACTTTAAAATTAGGTTATGACCGAACCTTGTTGAGTGTTGGTGAGCTTTGGTTAGACTTACCTGTTACTGCCGTAGATACCAGTCGTCAGCTCTTAACATCTTATTGGGGTGCAAACCTTAAGTCACAATTAACTGATCAACTTTACGCAGAAATCGGTCGTGTTGAAAAAGTATCCCCTCGCAATGAAGAAGATTTTAGAAAATTTTCTTTTACTTCAAATGGAAAGACAGAATACTCGGATGGCTTAAATTATATTGATTTACGCTATCAGTTCTCCACTGATTTAAAGGGAGAATATTATTATGGCAATATGGAGGATTTATATAATAAAAATTATTTGGGTTTGGAACATAATTTAAAAGGTAGAAATTATGTACTTAATTCAAAATTTAAATATTTTAATGCTCAAGAAGATGGAAATAATTTTAATATTGATGCACAAAATATTGGCTTACTTGAGACATTAAAAGTAAATAATCATACTTTCGGATTAGGTTATCAACAAATTATAGGTGAATCTGCCTATCCATTACCAGATGGATTTTTACCAGAAACCTACTTTATCAATTGGAATGCGACTGGTTTTTTCAAAAAAGATGAGAAATCATATCATTTTATTTATGGTTATAATTTTAAAGATTATATCCCCGGATTTAATGCAGCTATAAAATATGTTTATGGTAATAATTTTGAAACGTCTGATGGTAAAAAAAATCATGAAAGTGAGTCAAATATTATTCTAAACTATAATTTTCAACAGCCCTATCTTAAAGGCTTAGCATTACAATATATTCGTATTGATTATGATGTAAAGCATGGAAACGACTTTGGTGAAGATCGTTTGTTTGTAAACTACATGCATAAATTCTAATATTTTGGAAGCTACTAAAAAATTAAATTAAGTGTTCGCAAAGTAAATCATCGACTTGTCTATAATTATGAAATGGTAAGCGTAGGAAGTGGGCTATTAGCTTTCTTTCTACCTTATCAAATTTTAATTCAATATTTCTGATTATAAAAGAAGCAAATATTCTCTGATCCATATTCATTTATAAATTAGAAAAGTCTCTAAATTATAAAATTAATTCTATTTTTGATAAAATAATTTTATATAAAAAGACCACGTCAAGGGGATGACGTGGCGAAAAACTGAAATATGTAAAACTAAATGCACACAGCATATAATCAAGCTATGTATTAACTTTTCGCAATGTTATCGAGTAGTTCTGGTTCCAACATAAAAAAATCTCGTCCAAAATTTTCCAATGGAATATCAGAAAGGTTAATTTGGTATTCAATATCACCGTTAAAAAAACTTTGAGATTTTTGTATTGAACGTTCCCAACCGAATTCCTTACCACATTGCTTGAGCAAATATTGATAAACCTTTGCATCATTGACTCTTAACAAGAATGCGTCATCAGATAACTGATGTATCGAGACATTTTCGGAATATTGCACATCAATCATGATCTACCTCCTAGAATGAATGATCAAGTGAATATTAGTTATCATTATAGATAATTGCTTCTTATTCAACCATTTTTTAATATTTATTTATAGTTATTAAATATTTAAGTCATATTTTTGACATAAACAACAACACTGGAAGCGATGTGGCGAAAATTGTCACTAAATAAAGCTCGCTCAAATAAGTTTTTTGACAACCTCAAGCTATCAAATTACTTGTTTCGTCTCTAAAATTTAAATTATCCAAATGTCTTTATGACGAATAAAGGATATTTAATAATAAAGTTAAAGGGGAAAATTATCCCCTTTAAAAATTTTCACATTTAATAAATAAAACTTATTTTAATATTCTATACAGCTACGAGTTTTTTATTGTGTAACCTCGCTTCAGCTACGTTAAGATCAGGAACTTCAACAGATGGCAGTATCGAATCTTGTTCAACTTGTTTATTGATGCTTAAATCTTGATTGGCCTTTTCTGATTTAGCCTTCACCTTTTGCTCACGCAACCCTTTAGCTGGTGCCCATTGTAAAATAGGTAAAGCTCGAGCAACAGCAAGTAAGATACGGTCATTCAATGCTTCACTTTTGACTGTATATTCAGGAGTAAAGTCTCGATCTGTTGCGTAAACACCTATAGGCAAAGTCTGTGCTTGGAAAAAGCTGAACAAAGGACGAAGTTGATGCTCAAGTACCAAAGCGTGGCGATCGCTCCCACCCGATGCAGCAAGTAATACTGGAACATCTACTAAAGCGGTCTGCTCGACAAAATCAAATAAATGTTTAAACAACCCCGTAAAAGAAGCACGATAAACTGGCGTCCCCACAATCAAGGCATCAGCCGCTTCAATAGCAGCCAAATCATCTTGTACTTGTTTGGGTAACTGACTCCGATAAATTGCACCACCCAATAAAGGACCAATCTCACTGAGTTTTATAAATCTCACATTTATTTCTATTGCTTGCGCTAATTCATCCAAAATCGTTTGAATCAAACTTTCAGTTTTTGATGGACTGTTAAGACCACCTGAAACCGCGACAATGTTGAGTGGTTTATCATTTGAATATGACATTACTTGGCCTTTAGAAAATTAAAATTTTGACTTATATGGATCAAACCAAGACTTCTAGTTAAAGTCTTGGTTGAATAGGATTGAGAATGATTCTAGGCAATACGATACTTTGATTCTTCTGGGATACGCTGTAATGCCTGACGTTGGTTTTTAAAATGTGGCAGAATGTGTTCACCCAAGCGATAAGCTTCTTCTAAATGCGGATAACCAGCTAGGAAGAACAAGTCGATTCCAATACTGTTATATTCCTTAATGCGTTCAACAATCTGTTGATAGCTCCCTACTAATGCAACACCTGGTGGGATACCGATATAACCAAAGCCAGACCAAACATTGGGATGAATGAAGAAATCATTCACATTTTTGCTGCCATCTTTATCCGCATATTCTTTTTCAAAACTGAGTACTCGCGCTGATCTGAGTCCTGCATGAGCAGCTGAAGCATGCAAACGTTGCTTCTCTGCTGCCTCATCTAAATAACGTTGCGCCTCTGCCAAAGCTTCCTGTTCGCTACGTCGAGCAATTGTATCAATGGATAAACCAAACTTAATATTGTCACGACCATACTTCGCAGCACGTTGACGTACATCCGCAATCAATGCGGCAATCTCACTTGGTTTTTCAGCACGCATTAAATAATAATCTGCGTGCTTTGCGCCAAACTCACGTGCGGCTTCAGAAGAGCCAGCTGTACAAATGATGGGTAACTCAGCTTTATTGAGTGGATACTTTAATCCGCCGCCCTCAGCAGAATAATATTTGCCTTGGTAATGGAATGATTCGTTATACCAATAGCCTTTTACAACATCGAGAAACTCAGTTGCGCGGATATAACGGTCATCATGAGGTGTCGCATCACCAACCTGACGTTGAATCACTTCGGATCCACCATTAATGATATTCCACACCAAGCGATTGCCTGTTGCACGTTGGTAAGTTGCAGCACTTTGTACCGCATTGTATGGACTAAAATGATAAGGCTGGAATGCCGTCACAAAATTCAGTCGCTTGGTTTCTCTGGCCAATAGCGAACAAACAGTCCAAGGTTCTTCTCCTGTTGGAGCATTGACCATCAATGCACCTGCGAAACCATTGATTTCTGCTGCGCGCGCCACCTGTGCTAAATAGTCAATATAAGTAAAGTCATCACCCACTTGATAGTTGGATGTTGCGCCAGTATTTTCCACACCAGATACACGCGCCCAATCACCACGATTACGAGGATCGCCTGCTAAAAATTCAGCTTCACCATGCAAAGGTAAACGAGTAAAAAATTCAATTCCCATGATGTTCTCCGTATAACAGTTAGAATTTGGCTGTGAGAGAAACACCAACTTGGCGTGGGTTTCCGTAGGTTAAAACATATTGTCCTGCTGGGCCATTTGGACGACCATGTACCTGATATTCTTCATTCAGTAAATTCTTAACATAGGTATTGACCTGATATTTATTATTTGCGCTGTGATAACCAATATTGGCATTCCACAAGGTATAAGATTTTTGGCTTAGGATTGGATCAACCGAATAGTCTTGGCGATTCACCAGGAAATATTCACGGTCACGATAGCTTGCGTCAGTACCTACAACGATACGAGCACCATCATTTAAATTGAAGGTATATTCACCACCAACACCGATGGTATATTTTGGTGAGCGGACTAAACTGTTCCCAGTATTGTCGGCATTGACCACATTGGTTACAGGGTTCTTGTCAACGAAGTCAGTATATTCACTATCTAAATAAGCACCTGCAAAACGTAAACGTAGATTTTCAGTGGCTAAATAATCAAGTTCTAACTCTGCACCTTTCACTTCTGCTTTTGGCCCATTGGCTAAAACTGAAGTAACACCGCCGCCTTGTCCCTCTGTTGCAACTAATAAATTGGTTTGAATATCTTTATAGTCGTAATAAAAAATGTTGGCATTTGCGACTAAATCCCCATCCAATAAGCTAGATTTCAAACCGAGCTCGTAACTGTTTAAATATTCAGGGCTAACGTCCGCAAGTTCATTTAAACTACGCGATAAACCCGTATTAAAACCACCAGAACGGAATCCACGTGCAAATCTGAAATAAGTATTTAAATCAGGTGTAATTTCATATTCGGGTGTAATGTCATAGGTCAACTCATTCCATGTTTTCTTACGACTGGTTGAACCGTTCGCATTTGCAGTTGGGTTATAGACGGCATTGCTATACCCATCTTTTTTCCACCAACTACCTTTGGTGTAGTCGCCTGTTGTAATCTGAGTCAGGTCGAGATCAATATCTTTTTCTTCACTGGTCCAGCGTAATCCACCAGTCACCTTAAATTTATCTGTAAACTTATAGGTACTATTTCCAAATACGGCAAAACTTTGTGTGGCTTGATTATAAGTAATGTCTCTAAATGCAGGGGTGGATGCCGTCTGTGCAGCAGCACCATTTGGCAAAGTTTTCTTGACCCGTGCACTCACACCCGTAGAATCTAAATCTTCGTTAAAATAATGTAATCCTGCAATCCAACTTAAGCGTTTGTTCGCATCCGATGAAACTCGAAACTCTTGGCTATATTGACGCCATTCATTATCGCTATAACTTCGCGCAACATCATAAGGGATGTAATCACCATCTGAAATTGACTTTTGTGTGGTCTTGTCAAAAGCCGTGATTGAAGTAAAGCTGTGGCCTCCTCCTAAATCTCCATTTAAAGTTAGTGAAGCACCATCGTGCTGAATTTTATTACTTTCATCTAAATCTAAATTGGTATTACGCCCTTCTGGTCTTTCATAGACGCCCCAATATTTGCCTATACTTAAGGAACCATTATTTCCTAAACCATTGTAGGTTTGGCTATGTAAGTTGACTAATGCATTCCATTGGTCATTCACTTTACCTAAAATCTGGAAACGGAAAGATTTCTTATCCACATCACCATAATCTTCACCATTCGCTAAATTCTTTGCATAACCATCACGATCTTCAGAATAAAAAGCGCCTCGTACCGCAATATTGTCTGAGACTTTGCCATTGGCAGCCCCCTCGAAAGTACGTAGGTTATGATCACCTACGCCTATCGTTGCGTAGCCATTTGGTTTTTCTGAGAAAGTTGGTCTTTTGGAAATATAATTAACCGCACCTGCTGTAGTATTTTTACCGTAGAGCGTCCCCTGTGGCCCACGTAAAACCTCAATACGCTCTAAATCGAATAAGTCTCCTGCACCTGCAACGGGTGCATTCAAATAAACACCATCAGCATAGATTCCAACAGGAAATACAGTCGATGCAGCAACATCCCCCGTACCCAAACCGCGGATATACCAACGCGGTCGGCTATCACCATCTGGATTTTCCGCTGCTGCATTCGGTGTATACGTTAAAACATCACCAATAAAGGTTGAGCCCTTGGCAGCTAAATCTTTACCAGAAACAGCCGTAATCGCAGTTGGGACTTTTTGAATGTTTTGTGCTCGATATTGTGCTGTTACAATCACATCACTTAACTTTTTGACATCTTTTGCATTGACCACCTGCGCCTGTTGCTCAGCTGTGATGCCTGCATCGATCTCTTCATTTGCCAAAGCCAATGTCGAAACACTCGCTGTTACTCCCCACATAGCAGTTAAAATACTCTGCCTAATTTTTGTGACCTTAAACATGGTGACTCCATTTAAATAAATCTATTCTTATATTGGCAACTTCCATGCCACTTAATTTATTCTATAAATTTCAATATTTTAAAAAATAAAAATAAAACTTATGATTAGATTTTGCTGATAGATAAACATTTTTCTCTATGTTGTTGTTATTATTCCAACATCATTTATTTTTGAAAAGTAAAAGAAAAAATAGCCATACAACTGTATGGCTATTTAGAATTAAAAATATTTCATGTATTTAAAATTTATAACTAAATTGCCCCTGCACCGTGAGTGGACGCATTGGTTGTAAGAATTCACTATTTGCGCCGGCTAAACCATTCACAAAATTACGTTCATTGGTTAAATTCAGAATATTTAAACCCACAGTCCATTGTGGTTGTCGATAATATAATCCTAGATCTAAATTATAGTTATTTGGAACTTTAACCGTCTGGCTTAAATTGGTATACCAGTCACTTGTCCACCACCCTGACAGATTTACACCAAAACCTGACTGATGTTGATAATCCACATAAGCACTGGCAGAGTATTTTGGAATACCCGCCGCATCATAACGACCTGCTTTACGCTGGTTTAACCCATTACTGTCCCCCCAGACAGTCGCATTATCTGCGTGGAAGCCAAAGGGAGAAAATCCTGCTGGAATAATTGAGGTATATTCAGCATTCAAATAGGTTAAGTTTCCACCTATCGCAATATTTTTTTGTAGCTGCCAGCGTAGTGAAGATTCAATCCCTTTCACTTCAAAGCGTGCCATATTGCCATTGGTATCAGGTGATAAATCTCGCTTCTGCTCAAATCCGCTTAATGTGAGAAATAGTTGATCGATGATCGGCTCATATTTAAATCCTAATTCTTTTAATTCACTTTGACTGTCAAACGCTAAAGGATTCAGTTGATTGCCTGCCCCCCAAATTAGAAATGGGCCAAAAACACCTGTATTGAGTGCAGTGCTCTTATCATAGGTAAAATACAGTGTAGTTTTTTCTGTTGGCTTGATAAATGTACTGGCTTGATAACTGAGCAAACTATATGTATTGCGATCTGAACGGACATCTGTCGGCACTAAGACCAACGGGTTTTCCAGTTTGGCTTTGATTGAACTGTGATTAACCCCAAGATTAATACCAAACACATCATTAAAAGTAAAGTTCTGCTGAGTAAACACACTCCACGTATCCCAAGACCCTGTTCCTGTATAAACAGCACCACCACCATTGGGAGGGAAACCACCTTTTTCAGCATATAAACCATGGCCGACTGGATACATTCTTGGTAGATTTAAATAACCAAAGTACTGAGAATATTGAGGAACACCAGCTTGTCCAATCCAACCTCCTGTTGAACTGCCATTATTGACCAACCCCAGTAAATCTCCAGGATTTTTTTGAGAAGGATCATTGGTCAGATCATAAGGGTTAATATTAAAACTATTATTTGCCGCTAAAGAAGTAAATTCCTCACGGCGATAAGCGCCTCCTGTACTGCTTTTATTATTCACTTTCAGGCCAAACAACTCGAAATCATAATCTGCGAGGAATTCTAGGCGATTATCAAATAACTCATGTTCCAGATCAGTAAAGAAACTTCCAACCGAATCACCTAAATCCTTACTGTTTTGATAAAGCGTACTATTAGAAACAGACCAATGCGTATTCAAATCTTTAACTAATTTTAATTGGGTGCTGAATCGTTTGGCACTATTTTTATCTTCACTTCGACCAGAAATATTATCGTCTAGTTTGACCAAGCCATTGCCAGGTATAGATGGATCATAGACCCAACCTCGAATCGTTCCAGCCTGATCTGCTGTTGCATTAGGTAGTGGTGTGGTTTGAACTGGACCTACAGCAATATATTGGTTTTTATCATTCTTTTGTCGATTCTGCCAACCAATCACTTTGGAATTCGCCGCTCCAGATTCGAATACAGGTGACCAGAAAGCTGAACCATTTTGAATAATTGGCGTAGCCCTACCTTTGTAATACTGACGGTTATCAACAGATTGTTGTGTTGCCCTATTCCAACCATGTGTCACATTAAAATCATAATAATCGTCATAACTTATATTCCAGTCGACACGTAGACTATCATCTGGACGCCAAGCTAAGGCGCCATAGAATGCATTAAAATTATTTTTCACATTGTCATAATAATCATCAGTTTTTTGGGCTGTTGCACTGACACGAAATGCAAGTTCTTTAGAGATCGGGGCTGTATGATCAATACTGACAGAAAAATTAGGTTCTGTACCTTTTCCTGCATAGATTGAACCAACTGAGCCAGAAATCGTTGTTTCTGCTTTATTAAAGTTAGGTTTTTTAGTGAGATAATTAATATATCCACCTGAACCCGAAGTCGGTGCAAAAATTACTCCCGTCGGCCCTGCAATAATATCAGCCGCTTCATATGCATTTAAATTGGTCGGATGACGGGTACTATAAATTCGTTGGCTATCTTGAAAGACCTCTGAATTTTGCCCCCGTATCTGCGGTGCGAAATTGGCATTTTGTCCCCCACCTCGGGTAATACTTGGCGCATATTTAACAAGATCATCTGCACTACGAATTACATCTTCACGAAATTGTTGTTCCGATACTTGGGACACTACACGAGGTGTGTCTAATACAGAGCTATCCGTTCCATAGATTGAAGTCACTTTACGTTTGGGAACAACAGTTTGTTTTTTATTTGCACCAGTCACCACGACATCTGCCAAAGTAATCACATCACTTTCAGTATTTGCCGATGTATTTTGGGTTTCTTCGGCAAAAACATGTATGGGTAAAGATGCCCCCGAAAAAGCTAAGGCAATCACTAAAGGTTTTAATTGATAAGGCTGCTTCATATCATACTCAGTAAAGTAAATTTACAGTACGTTACGCAAGGCCTATGCCAATCATTAAAAAGCCTCAAAACAACACCCAAGATATTGATTTAATAGTTTTTAATTTTTATATATTTAGATATCAGCTTTATAAATGTTTATTTTTTCAACAGATTTGTTGAAATAAAGACAGTAAATAAAAACCACAATAAAATAAGATGCTGATAAATATAAATAAATTATTGGCATTTATTCTGCAAGTCCATAAAGATGACTATCCAATATGAGTATTTATAATGACAAGTCGATCAATTCTATTGTCACGTCGAAAGTTTTTAGCACAAAGTCTTAGCGCAGTAGGTGGTGTTTCTTTAATAGGGAGCTTGTCTGGCTGTGATCAATCACCACAAACGGGTACTGAAGCACAGAGCCCATCTTCACGCTCTCCCAAACATGGTGGAACGATTCGATTGGGTCTAATTGGTGGACAACAGTCAGGCAGTTTAGATCCTCACCTGTCTACTTCAAGCGCAGGAATTACCCGAGGTTTTGCCATATATAACAAGCTATGGGAATGGGATGAAAATATGCTGCCACGTCTTGCCTTGGCTGAATTTGCTGAACCCAATCATAATGCGAGTGAATGGACTATTCGTCTACGTAAAGGTCTAGAATTCCATCACGGTAAAACAATGACTGCTGATGATGTGATTTTCTCAGTAAAACGTTTAACTGACCCAAAGCTTGCTTCGCCGTTTCGAAATCTGGTGCAATGGATTGATCGGGATCATATTCAAAAATTAGATGAATATACCGTTCGTATTCCTTTTACCAATTCAATTGTTGGTTTCGTTGCACTACCTGAAACTTGGGTGAATTTTGGTGGAATTGTCCCTATCGACTTTGATCCAATCCACAATCCAGTCGGTGCTGGGCCTTATAAAGTTAAACAATTTATACCCGGTCAACGTTCTGTCTTCACCCGTTTTGAAAACTATTTTAAAGCGGATCAACCTTATGCAGACAGTTTTGAGGTGATTGATTTTAAAGATCAAGTCTCGCGTTTAAATGCCTTATTGGCAGGACAAATTGATGTCGCCAATGCCATTTCACCTGAATACATTAAAATTCTGGAGCAGGCGAAACACATCCAAACCATTCGTTCTGAAACCAATACCCATAATGGTTTTGACTTTAATACGCAACAAGCCCCTTTTAATGATCCTAAAGTCCGTCAGGCATTTCGTTTAATTGCCAATCGTGAGGAGCTTGTACAACGTGGGTTAAATGGTCAGGGACGTATTGCTAATGATCTCTACTCACCACAGGACCCTGCTTTTCTTAACCTCCCCCAACGTCAGCAAAATATCGAGGAAGCAAAAAAATTATTGGCACAAGCTGGTTTTAAAGATGGTTTAAGTGTTGAACTTGTTGCACCTGCTGGGAGCGCTCAGCCTGCACTGATCTTTGCAGAACAAGCAAAACATGCCAATGTAAATATACGGGTCAAACAAGTTGATGCCGCAACATTTAATGGACCAGACCGCAATAAATGGCAATTGTCGAGTAACGCCACCAATGTCGGTACACCTTATTTATCTACTGCTGTTGTCAATGATGCACCGATTTCAACAACCAATAAAATCAATTTTAAAGATCCTGAATATAGTGAGTTGTTTTATAAGGCGCTTGCCGAACCAGATTTAGCAAAGCGAAAATTGTATTTGACCCAAGCACAGAAAATTCAACATGAACGTGGAGGAATGCTGATCTGGGGATTTAGCCATACCATTGATGCAGCCACAAAAAATATTGGAGGCTTAGCCCCAGAACATACTATTTTTCCAACGTGGCGTTTTGAGAAATTATGGAAGGCTTAAGCACATCCATTTAACTTCGCTTCCCCTCTTGATGAGGGGATTTTTATTCTGCCGGCAGAATAAATTAAAAAAGCTGCCGAAGCAGCTATTTAAGATGTGGCTGGATTATTGAGGAACAGTGATCACCGATAATTTATCTACACCAACTCGTTCAATACTTGCCAATAATTTTGCCACTGTCCCATAAGGAACAGTTTCATCCGCATTCAGGTTCAAAGCCAGCTTCGGGTTACTATTCTTGCGTGACTGAATTTCTTGTTCAAAACTTGCAAGTGACACTTTGTCCTTATCCAAAAATATCTCACCCTGTGGATTAACACTAATCACGACAGCTTTATTCTGATCAGTAGATTGAGTCGGTGTGGCCTTAGGTAAATTGACTTTCACCGTATTGGTCAGCAAAGGTGCTGTGACGATAAAGACAATCAGCAAAACCAACATCACATCCACCAGCGGTGTAATGTTGATCTCACTCACCACATCATCGTCTTGAGAGGTAGAAATTGCCATTATGCAAATACTCCTTTCTCTTTCACTTCTTTTGTTGAAGCATCATTCAGAATCGTACTCTCTGCTGTATTTTTGGTTTTAGCAGTCGGCAATTGAAAACCAGCCTTTTGATTTAAACTGACAAAATCTGTTGCAAAATCATCTAAGTCTGCACCAATCGCTTTAACTTTACGTACAAAGTAGTTATAGGCAAGCACTGCAGGTACAGCAACAGCGATACCAATTCCTGTTGCAATCAATGCTTCACCAATCGGTCCAGCAACGACATCCATACTTGCATTACCAGAATGGGCAATCGCCTGTAATGCATGAATGATTCCGAATACTGTGCCAAACAAACCAATAAAGGGTGCATTGTTACCAATAGATGCCAATAGCGCTGAACCTTTCTCCAATTGACGACGTTCAGTTAGAATCTGTTTACGTAAGTGACGTTCCAATAGGTCCTGACGGCTCCAACTGTTTTGCAAGTCATGGTGTGTTTTTTCATCTGCTTCTATCAGTGTTTTAAACCCCGCATTTGCAACACGTGCTGCTGGTCCTTGACCCGATTCAGATTTACTTACGGCATCAGATAAATTTTTTGCTTTCCAAAACGCCTCTACGAAACGTTTATCTTGTTTTGATGCTCTTTGGGTCTGAACGATTTTGATTACAACCAGTGCCCAAGTCACAATTGAGAAAGCAACTAATAACCAGATAGTGCCGTCATGGATCAATGAATTAATGTCAGTCATGTGAATATCCTCTTAATCTATAAAATTAAATTTATTTCGGTAATTGATAATGAATTGGAACATCGACCCAACCTTCTACAGGGGTTTTACCTTTTAAAGCAGGTGAAAATTTCCATTGCTTTACTGTTCTTACAGCAGCGCTATCTAAAAGTTTTTTGCCACTACTTTGCTTGACACTGACCGTATCAGGGCTACCATTTGCTAATACTTTGACCCTTAAAATCACAGAACCCTCCCAACCACGTTCGAGTGCCTGTTCTGGATATTCGGGTGCAGGATTACTCAGATAACCTGCATATCCTTTCGCTTCCGTCACAGGTAAGTTGTCATCGACCGACTTCACAGGTTCAACCACTTTCTGAACAGGTGCAGGAGTCACCTCTTTGGTCACAACAGCCTCTTCAACTTTTTGTGGTGTAGGCTGAGTGACTGCTTTAGGTTGCTCTACCGCTTTCTGTACAGGTTTGGGTTGTTCAACCTGTTTAACTATTGGTTTTGGCTTTTCCACAACCGGTGGAATTTTAGGTTTCTCTGTGACAGGAGGAATTTTAGGTTCAATCACTTTGGGTGGTTCTTCAGGTTTTACAATTTCAATCACCACGGGTTCTGGCTTATGAATGTCCAAAGTAGGTGTAGGCAAGTGTTTTGCGATATACCAAATTCCTAAATGCGCAGAAGCAACTGCAATAATCGCAATCAACACTTTATTCAAGCGTGGTGGAGATGGTTGCGTAAGCGCCAAGGAATGCCGTGTAAACGGATCTGCTATGTTGTTTGAACTAGCTTCAGGTGCATATTGTTCAAATAGCAACGCCCGTTTATGCGAGTTAAATATTAGTTCACTCATAGGGTTTTAAACGAAAAATAAAATATTGAATAAAAAATTGCACAAGTCATGCCAAAAGAACAAGTATTTGATTTTTATATTTTTAATCAGTATTTTTTAATTAATCGATATTCAATATGTTGGTTTTCAGACAGTGTTATGCTGTTCAAACAACAAGATCCCTTTGATATCTCAAAGGGATCTAAATTTATTATTTTAATTTATATCCAACCAGTGGTAAGACCTCTTCTGCTACCCGATAGGCTTCTTCCAAATGAGGGTTACTGGCTAAAATGAAATGACCAACACCAATATCAATATATTCTTGCAAACGCTCTGCAACCTGTTCATAGCTACCCACTAAAATACAGTTAGGTCCGCCACGGACATTGGACATACCCGCCCAAACGTTCGGACTTACAAATAAGTCTTCGAAACGATTGCCCTGCGCCAAAGCCTGCTGACGTTTTGCACCGACCGACTCAGTATCTTTTCGTTCAAATGCATGACCATCAACAGCAATGGTTTCATACATCTGTTTGAGCTCCTGAAAAGCTTGCTCTTGTGTAGGCCGTGCCAATATATCAATACGCATACCAAATTTAACTTTACGATCAGGCGCGTTTTGTTCAAAAAACGCTTGCGCCTGTTCAATGACTTTTTTCTGCTGCTGAACAGGTTCACCCCAAGTTAAGTGAATATCAGCATGACGTCCTGCGACTTGTAAGGCGGCATCACTCGCACCAGCCAACCATAACCGAGGTACATCATATTGATTCATTGGGTATCTCAACCCACCCTGCTCAACATGAAAAAACTTGCCATCATAGTCAAATGGAGCATGATGTGAATAACCTTTTACAAACTCCAAAAACTCGTTGGTCCGTGCATATCGCTGGTCATGTTCAATAAAATCACCATAAGCACGTTGCTGCGCACCGCCTCCACCTGAAATGACATTCCACTCTACTCGCCCCTGACTTAAACGCTGTAAACTGGCAGCCATTTGACTGGCATAGGCTGGATGAATAAACCACGGCTGAATCGCAATCAACAGTCGAAGTCGTTTGGTTTCCCTTGCTAATGCTGAAGCCAATACCCAAGGCTCTTCAGTATGAGGAAAAGCGGGAATCAAGGCGCCATGAAAACCAACAATATCAGCCGCTTTTGCCACTTGTTGTACATAATCATAGTAGGCAAACAACTGATCTTCATGTTGCGGAGCCACGCGTTGTGGAGATTTAATTGCTGGATTTAACTGATTCCATTCACCACGGGTATGTAACTGATGTGCTCGACGACCATCCCCATGAACAGGAATTCTCCATAAAAACTCAACTGACATAATAGTTCTCAATAATTAAACATTTCACGACATCGTGTTCGTTAGCTATGTCATGAGCAGAAATCATGCCGCTTTTTATTCGATAATTTTTTAACATATATTATTGTTTTATTTATACTTTATAAAAACACACCAAAACGTAGTGTTGAAATTTCAACACTTCTATACATTTAAATGTCTGTTTCACAGCATACATGACAGACTCAAAAACAATAGTCAGCATAAAAAAACAATAAATAATTGATTTTTATATATTAATTATTTTGGCTTAGTTCTTGCTCTATTCCTTTATATTTTTTAATTCTTATGACGATATGCGTATTCTTCCTAGCTTATTTTTAAGTTTTAGTCTTTTAGGACTCGTCGCTTGCGATGCAAAACAAAACGAACAAGCATCTGAGAGTAAACCATCTCAGCAACAGTTGCGTATTGCTGTCGTAGCAAATGGAACATCAGGTAGTCTGGACTTTATTGGCGTACCACAACTCATCTCTCAAGATCCTATTTTTCTCAAGGCCTTAAAGCAACAACATATTGAGTTGAAATGGGAGCCAGTAACAACTGCTGCTGTAGCGACTTTAGTGAATGAAAGTTTCCTGAACAATAAAATTGATTTTGCTTTTTATGGCAACCTACCAGCTGTCGTACTAAATGCAACTGGGGTAAAAACACAAATTGTTGTGCCTGGGGGGATTGGTAATAATGTCTATCTGATTGTGCCACCTGATTCACAGGTAAAAAGTATTGAGGACTTAAAAGGTAAAAAAATTGCTTTACATCGTGGCCGTCCTTGGGAAATCAATTTTGGTCAACTGATACAAAGCAAAGGTTTAAACCTCAAAGACTTTCAAATTATTAACCTCAACCCTCAAGCAGGTGCAGCAGCTTTATCTGCCAAAAGTGTGGATGCATTTTTTACTTTAAGTGATGCGCTCACTTTACAAGACCGCCATCTCGGTAAAATTATATGGTCATCTCAATCCTTGCCTGCTGACTGGAAAATGCGTGCGGAATTATGGGGACGTAAAAACTATATTGAACAATATCCAGAGACCACTCAATTACTTGCTGATGCAACAGTTAGGGCAATGAACTGGATATCCCAACACCAAAATGAATTTCAGCAGAGTCAAACCAAGTTTGGACAACCTTTGTCTGTGATTCAACGTGAAAGCAAAAATAGTGCAAGTACATGGCAACAGGATTGGTCACCTGAATACAAAGTTGATTTCCTTAAACAACACTATGCCAAAGTCATTGATCATGCTGTGAAAAACCAGTTGATTCAAACGCCTTTAAAAGCAGATGAGCTGTTAAATCCAAAATTTGCCGAGCAAGCAATTCAAAATTTACATGCAAACGATCAGCAGAAGAAAAAGGGAGACTAAGCGATGAAAACGCTCGTGAATCCTCCTCTTGAAAAGAATATCGTTGTGAATAGACTGCCGTTATGGAGGAGGATTTCTGCTGAGCAGTTGTACTGGCTGCTCTCGCTGATTTCCCCCTTATTAGCTGTACTTACTTGGCAATTTATTTGCTCTTTACAAATTTTTCCAACTCAAATTCTGGTGCCACCCGCAACGGTCTGGAATACATTTATTAGTTTATTGCAAAGTGGTGAACTACAACTGCACTTAAAGGATAGTCTTGCTCGATTATTTTTTGGATTTTCTATTGCAGCACTCAGTGCCATTGCTTTTGGAATTGCCTATGGTTCAATCACCACATTCCGTAATTACACTTATATCTTATTTAATCTGCTTTACCAGATTCCGATCTTTGTCCTTATTCCTATTTTTATTCTCGTTTTTGGGATTGGTGAACTGTTTAAAATTTTACTCATTATCAAAGCCTGTTTTTTCCCAATTGCTTTGGCAACAGCAGATGCAGTGAAAAATATTCCTAAACAATACATTGAACTCGGTCAAATCTACAAACTTAAAACGCGAGCGTGGCTTAGGTACATCATTATCCCCTCAACATTACCACCCTTGATCAGTGGACTGCGAATTGCATTAGGCCGAGCATGGTTGATTTTAGTGGCTGTTGAATTACTTGCAGCAGGCACTGGCATTGGTCAAATGATGGAGCTAGGACGGCAAATGCTTCGTCTGGATGTGGTGATGGTCGGTGTATTTATTACGGGTGTGATTGGTTTTAGCCTCGATAAACTTTTACGGTTGGTCGAACAACGCTTTATATCACCTGCGCTCAGTGCAAGGGGAAAATAATGTCACAATTACTTAGTTTGAAAGGTGCATTACAACAGCCTGTGGTCCTATTACAAGGTCTCGTACTTCCAGTGCTATTACTGGTTTTATGGCAGTACAACTCAGAACTAGGCTCTAGTCATGCCTATGCCTTTGTCCCTTTACAGAATATTTATTCTGCTTCTCTTCAACTATTAGAAACAGGTGAATTGTGGGTGAATACATGGGGTAGTCTGAAGAAAGCAGAATTAGGCTTTTTATTGGGTTCAACAGCTGGGCTCATTTTAGGCGCCTTACTCGCCTATTCAAAAGTTTTTAATGCATTCGTTTCGCCACTGTTTAACAGTATCCGACAAGTTCCACTCCTCGGTCTAACCCCATTAATTGCTTTATGGTTTGGCAATGGTGAAGAAGCCAAGATCTTTATTATTGCACTGGCTTCTTTTTTCCCCTTGGTCATTAATACCTTTCAAGGGCTCAGCCACTACGATGAAAAATACAGTGAAGTCGCACGAATATATCAGTTTTCATTTTGGCGTGAATTTAAAAGAATCCGCTTGCCACAAGCCTTACCACATATTTTAACGGGGTTAAATTTAGCGGTCCCTTTTACCTGGATCACCACCACCGCAAGTGAGTTGCTATTCAATGCAGGCGCAGGCTTGGGCAATCTCATGATGAAAGCTGAAATTAATGCCGAAATGGACATCCTACTGGTGTGCGCAATGACCGTCACGATAAGCGGTATTTTTATGACCACATGTATCCACTTCCTTTCAAAACGTCTGCTGCAATGGCGAGCTTAGTAGCCTCTAATTTAAAAATACAATCAGGATTTCAAAATGTCTTTTCCTTTACTCTCGATTAAAAAACTCAATAAATCATTTCAACGTGATCAGAACAACTTAACTGTTTTAGACGGTATTCATCTCGACATTAAGCAAGGCGAATTTATCTCCATTGTCGGCAGCAGTGGTTGTGGAAAATCGACTCTACTTCGTCTAATTGCAGGACTAGACCCAGACTATCAAGGTGAAATTTTACTCAATAAAATTCCGATCCAAGGGACAGATTTAAAACGAGGCTTAATTTTTCAGGAACATCGCTTACTGCCTTGGCTCACCGTTTCCGAAAACATCCATTTGGCGCTGGAAGAAACGGGGTTAAGCCGTTCAGAAAAAAATGCACGTGTGAAAGAGCATATCGAAATTGTTGGACTTATTGGATTCGAGAATGCCTACCCTCACGAATTGTCTGGCGGTATGGCGCAGCGGGTTGCCATTGCACGTGGGTTGGTCAATAAACCTGATATTTTACTTTTAGATGAACCGTTTGGTGCATTGGATGCCATGACCCGGAGTCATTTACAGGCTGAACTGCAACGTATCTGGCAACATGAAAAAATCACCATGATTCTTGTGACGCACGATATTGAAGAAGCAGTCTATCTTGGAGATAGTGTGATTGTGATGTCAGCTCGACCAGGGAAAATCAAGGAAATTATACCTATTCCTTTAGCCCATCCAAGACATAAAGACAGTGAAAGCTTATTCAATTTTCGTAATCAAGCACTTCATCTACTGGACCATACCGCATAATTAAATCGAATATTGATCGATATTAATATGATTTAGAAAACAGACGATGTCGTGATATTAATAGTCTTTATTATATATTATTCAGGAGTTTTAGCATGGGTTTATCAATTTGGCATATTCTATTATTTGCCGTTATCGTTATTTTATTATTTGGCACTTCAAAGCTAAAAAACCTAGGAAAAGATTTGGGTGGTGCAATTAAAGACTTTAAAGACTCTGTTAATCCTGATGATCCAAAATTAATACAGAATCAACAATACAAAGATATTAATTCGTTAGAATCAAATAGCGAGAAGCAGACCAAGTTATAAGTGATATATTGCCATGTTTAATATCAGTTTTGGGGAACTATTTGCTTTTGGCATTATTGCCCTCATCATTTTAGGGCCTGAAAAGCTTCCTCAAACATTAAGAACGGTACTATTCAAATATAGAGCAATTAAAAATCACCTCAATAAAATCCAGAATGATCTAGAAAATGAACTGGAATTGATTGAACTAAAAAGGATCATGCAAGAAGAGCTGCAAAAAATAAAACAAAATGAAGAACAGCTCAAACAACAACTCGCTCTCATGCAACAAGAAATTGAAAATGTACAATCCACTGTTTCTTTGGAACAAAGAACTAAAGCAACGTACACCATGGATTATGTCTATATCCAATCACATGACAATTTAAGGACGCCATTTTTAACTCATTTTCAAATAGTAAATAAATTTAATGAGGATCAAGCCGCATGACTGAACATCTCGTCAGTGAAAACCTCACTGAAATGAAATATAGCGAACACCTGAAAGAGTTAAGAAAGCGTTTGATCTATAGCATTGGTGCGGTTGTTACCATTTTTTTAGTGCTTCTCCCGCTTGCCCAACAAAACTATCATGTTCTTGCTCGACCTTTAATCTCATTATTACCTGTTAACTCAACCATGATTGCAACGGATGTGATGGGTACATTTTTAGCTCCGTTCAAACTCAACATTTATCTGGCAATTCTAATGAGCATTCCCTTTATCCTGTATCAGTTTTGGCAATTTGTTGCACCTGCACTCTACCAAAACGAGAAAAGATTTGGTGTCGCTCTAGCCCTTTCCAGTATTTTTTTATTTTATCTCGGTCTCTTGTTTGCTTATAGCCTGATCTTACCCTTGGCCTTAAAATTCTTTGTATTGGCTTCTCCTGAAAATGTATTACCGATGACGGATATCAATAGCTATCTAGATTTCTGTTTAAAGCTTTTTCTTGCTTTTGGTCTGGCATTTCAGATCCCAGTATTAACTTATATTCTTATTTTTATTGGAATTCTATCTATTCAACAATTAGAAGAACATCGCAAACACATCATTGTGTTCTTCTTTTTTATTGCAATGTTTATTACACCTCCTGATGTGTTTAGTATGCTTGCCCTTGCCGTCCCCATGTGGCTATTATTTGAATTGGGCTTATGGATCACTAAATTAACAGCCATAAAAAAAGAACATCCATAGGTCAAAAATGGATGTTCTTAAAACCAAATATTCTGTCTTTTTCTATGCGATTTCATTTTCATTCTTATTGGGTAATAAATTATACCGAGACAAAAGGTTACGCAAAACATTCCGCGAAAGACCCAACATTTTTGCAGTCTTCACCTGATTATTCCAGCAACTTGAAAATGCTGTATTCACAATCTTATCTTCAATAATATGCCATGCTTCTCCATCATACTCTTGAAATAGGCGCTTTAGAATATTTTCAAACTCTTGGATTAGATCATTATCTGGTAATGCAGTTGAGCTGCCTTCTTCCGAAAATCTTAAATGTTCAATATCAATTGTTTTCCCGCCACTGATAAGCAGTGCATAATGAATATTGTTTTCTAGCTCACGAATGTTCCCTGGCCAACTATAATTGAGGAGCGCATTTCTTGCCCGGTCACTAATATTAGGCTTTGTTGTAATCAACTTCTGTGAATACGAATTTAAGAAGAAATCAACCAAAGGTAAAATATCTCCTTTACGTTCACGCAAGGGTAAAATATTTAGAACCACAACATTCAAACGATAATACAAGTCTAAACGGAACTTATTTTCTGCAACAGCTTTACGTAAATCTACATGTGTACCAGATAAAATACGGACATTAATTGGAATCGGTTTTCGCCCACCGACACGAACCACTTCTTTTTCTTGCAGTACACGTAATAGCTTGACTTGTAAAGAGAGTGGCAACTCACCCACCTCATCCAAGAATAAAGTACCACCATCTGCAGTTTCAAAAATTCCTGCCCGAGTTTTATTTGCCCCAGTGAATGCTCCTGCCTCGTATCCAAATAGTTCAGACTCTGCCAGTGTTTCTACCAAAGCACCACAGTTCACAGCGAGAAATGGCTTGTTTCTCCGATCACTTTTCAAATGAATTTCGCGTGCAATCAATTCTTTACCAGTACCAGATTCACCTTGAATGATGACACTTGCAGAACTTGGCGCAATGGTTTCAACTTGGTTTAATAACTTACGGGAGTTTTGATCAGAAAAAATAATTGCTTTTGCTCTTATGGGTTTTACAGGAACACCATTATCAGGCAAAGTAATTACTTTATAATCATTATCTAAAAAAGATTTCATAATTACCCCTAAAGCTTATGATATAAGCATTTTTAAAACACCATCTTACATTTCAGTTCTTTTTTTAATAAATAACAAATTAAGATATTTAATCCAAAATTCACATTTCATCTTAAATTTCGAATTTACTTATAAATTAAGATTAAATATATTTCTATTTTTATGATATGTTGTTTTTAAAACATTATGCTTTAATATTGATCAAATACAAACACCTTTTAAATAATAAAATTTGAGAACCCATCATTTATAAAGCCTCAGCAATTGGCATTTATTTTGCTCTTTTATATTAAATATACAAAGTAGGCTGAGTAAAATGAGTATCGAATTTGTTGGTATGGTTTTTCCAAATCAATGGTCAGAAACTAAAGGAACACGAATCGGTCATAAAATTGATCTTGAATATTTACGTTATCATGCACGAGCACACGAATATGCTGGTTTTGATAAAGTCTTAATTGCTAGCGGACCAAGCAGCCCAGACAGTACACAAATCGCAGCTTATCTCGCACAGCATACTGAGCAACTCGGGTTTATGATTGCCCATCGTCCCGCGCTTGTAACACCAAATCTGGCTGCACGTTCTTTTGCGACACTTGACCATACGACAGGTGGCGGAAGAATCCGTTTACATGCGATCACTGGAGTTACAGCTGAGCCTCAAGAAGGCGATTATATTGTTGATAAAATTCAACGTTATGAACGGACGGGTGAATATTTAGATATTATTCAGAAACTCTGGAAAAGCGATCAACCTATTAGTTATGAAGGTAAGTACTTTAAGCTAGAAAACGCTTTTTGCCCGTTAAAGCCAGTCAACGGAACAATCCCGATTTCATTCGGTGGCTCATCTGATATTGCTTATGATATTGCAGTCCGCCATGCTGACCTGTATTCACTTTGGGGGGAACCACTGGCTGGTGTAAAAGATCAAATTACTAAATTAAAGCTCGCAGCAGAACACGCCAATAAACCGCAGCCACCTGTTAGCTTATCCGTACGCCTTATTATTGGCCCAACTGAAGAACTTGCTTGGCAGCGTGCAGAACAGATACTTGCTGATATTCAAAACAATCCAACTTTTCAGAATAACGGCACATTGTCAGGGCACAAAATCAAAGGAATTGGTTCACAACGCTTATTGGCAGCAGCGCAACAAGGTGATCGACATGATCGTGCCTTATGGATGCCCACAGCAACTGCTGTAGGCGC
>Ga0209915_1001899_pt1 | contig 25788 bp, 24 predicted proteins | sample ThiBiot_750_plan_FD_183952 | JGI IMG/M metagenome (GOLD analysis project Ga0209915, IMG submission 183952) | Wastewater bioreactor microbial communities from Cape Town, South Africa - Thiocy_cont_750_plan (SPAdes) | ecosystem: Engineered > Bioreactor > Thiocyanate-remediating > Anaerobic-Aerobic... | reverse complement strand
GACGAATACGACGAGCCGCCCGAGTTCGACGCCACGATCCTCCACCGCGTGCTGGCGGCTCTGCTGTTCTGGGCGCTGCTGCTCATCTTGGGCTCGGTCTATCGCATCGGCTCCACGTACCTCGCGCTCTGGATGACGACGGCGCTCTTCATCGGCGCCAACGTCGTCGTCTTTGGCTACAACACCATTCCGACGCACGTCATGGAGCGACCCGACGAGCTCCGAGGCCTGCTGGCGACGCTATTGCTCGTGCTGCCGCCGATTGCGCTGCTGCTCGACTCCTTGACCTCGATGGTGTCAGTCTTCATGGCCATCAGCGGTCGAGCCGGAAGCAAGCCGTCGCCCGACCTGGTGGTCGGAGGCCTGGCGGCCGTTGGCTCGGTGCTCGTCGGCTCGGTCGTGGCGCCGATTCTCTCGAGCACCATCACGGCCAGCACCACGCGGCGCCTGTGCTTCACTACGCTCGTGCTGTCGCTCCTCACGGCTCCGTTGGTGATCGCCATCGTGAGCCACGACGGTATGCCGTACAGCCACGACAATCCGAAGCGCTTGCTGCTCGAGCACCTCCACGAGCACGGCACCAATCTCTCGCACATTGCCATCGTGCCTGCCGACGTGCTGCCGCCTCCTTCGACGCGAGTCATCGAGCGCATGCGCTTCGCCTCCGATCCTTGTACCACGCTCGTGAGCGACTCGCCGCTATGCGTCAAGGATGCCGTCGGAGCACTGCCATCGTTCGTGAGTTGTCCCACCGTTCCAGCGCTCAAACCCGTGCAACAACGCCAACCCACCAACGACGACGACGACACCTCGATTGTGCTCGTCGCCGCGGCCGAACCAGCGCAGCGAACGAATCTGCTTCAGTACTACGTAGAGCAGCACAGTAACACCTCGTGGACGCTCGAGATCCACGCGCCCGACACGCTCGCTCTCGAGATCAACATCTTTGACGACGAGCCCAACGCACCGCTCATGTCATGGGACGCGCTCGACTCGTCGTTCAACGGCAACTTCTCAACCTCGCCCTACACCGACTCGCTCGAGTGGCGATGGTACTCGCTGCTGCCCAAGGTGCGCCCCAACAACACCGACACCTCGGTGGCGCCGACGCCGCTTCGAGCGCGACACACGGTCGGCTACAATCCATCACGCAAGTGGATCCAACGCTTCATCATGCATCCCAATCGACTCTCGAACCTCACAGTACGCTTGTGGGCCTTCTACGATCCATCGGCGGCCGTGATCGAGCTACAATCCACGATGCCCGATTGGTGTGTTCCGATCAGTCTCAACGTCGTACGAGCGAGACTCTCCTTCGGTCGCGTTGTTGGTTGATCCACACTCGCACACAACCAACTCGCATACGTGATACCAATGTAAATATCCAATACAACCAGTCCAGGCACATTCAATCCATCCAAACATCAATCCAATCATCAATTCAATCCAATCATCAAGCCAATCGATGGACAGATAGAGAGCGATGAGGGTACATTCGCTCAGTCAGTTGCGTGTTGTCCTTTCGTTGCGCGTATCTCGAGCCATCACTCTCATCAATCCACCTCCCTGTCTCCTCTATCCATCTATCCATCTATCCATCTATCAATAGATCGATCGATTGGTTGGAATAGTGAATGACACGAGAATGAGACGCTCGAGAGGCATCATCGCGACCTCGCTCCTGTCCCTCACGATATTGACTGGTACGAAGTATCTCCATCCTCTGCTCAATCGCATCCATCGCTCAATCGCATCCATCTCTCACTCCTTTGATTCATGGGAATGGACATCATCTTGTACGCATCATAGTCCTCCTCGTGTTCCATACGTTACAGATCAATGCGGCAGCGAGTTCTACAGCAACAACAAACAACAACAACACGATCTACGTGTGCACGAGCGATGGCATCGATGCGAGTTCGTGTGGCTTCAATCAAACCTCGCCGTGCAAGACCATCGGCTACGGCATCCAACAAGCACCAAGCAATAGTACCATCTCGATCATATGTGGTGGCTCCTACGTCGAATCATCGATACGAGTCTCGAACAAGAACCTTACGATCTTCAACGATGCCACGATATCATCAACATCAACAGCATCATCGATCGTGGACATCACATGCTTCAATCAAGTCGGACCTCTCTTTCATTTCGAATCGAGTGCCTCACGCTTGATCGGTCTCTCGATCTCGAAATGCTCATTGAACGGCGTACCATCGAACAGCAGCTCGAACAACAGTGGAGGCGGTGGCGCCGTGTTGGTCGATCCGACGGCGACGCTCGAGATCGTGTCGTGCATCTTCCAGGACAACTCGATCACGATCGGATACGGAGGAGCGGTCCTATCGTATGGCGCATTGCGCGTGATCGACTCGAACTTCACCGACAACTACATCTCGACCGATGGTGCTGCCAACGATCTGGATCAGTCGCCGGATACGCTCCAGTCGTATGGTGGAGCGATCGCGATCATTCTCGCACACATGCCGGCATTCCCGATCGAGATCAGCAACTCGCTCTTCATGCGCAACGCTGTCATTGCACCGAACGAACGTCAAGACACCAATGCGATCAATGAGATCGATCGAGCACGAGCACGAGCAACACCGCGACGAACCACGACGAGCAATGCTGCCTCGTTCGCCGAGAGTCCGACCAATGGAGCACAAGGTGGCGCAGTGTATCTCGAGCTCTCGCTCGGTGCAGCGACGTTGCGTAACTCGAGCTTCTCGGCCAACTACGCGCTCGGAGGCAACTCGGTGCGTGGCACCTCTCGCGGCCTCGGAGGCGACGCTGCTGGAGGCGCCGTGTACGTCTCGGTGCTCCAGGCGTCGATCGAGCTCGATCACTGCACCTTCAACAACAACACGGCTCATGGCGGACTCGCGAGCTCTCGCGCCGGTAATGCTCTCGGCGGCGCTGTGGCGCTCATCGCGTCGACGATCGACGCCGAGATCCAAGCGCTCGATCTCACGTTCGACGGCAATCGTGCCACCGGAGGCTCGGTGCCTGTGGGTTTCGAGGGCGTCGCTGGTGACGCTCTCGGCGGCGCGCTGTACGTGCTCGCAACCAAGCAGTTCAACGCCACCGGTGGCTCGTTCGTGCACAACCGTGCCATCGGAGGCACGAGCTCGCTACGTAGTGGCGACGTACAAGGCGGCGGTGCTTGCATCACTGGCTCGTCGACCTCCAACACGACGCTCTCGTGGTTCGGCGCGTGGTTCGCCCACAACACGGCGGCCGCCGGAGGCTCGCTCGAGCTCGGAGGCTCGGGATTCGGTGGAGCGCTGAGCGTGCTCGTTCGAGGCTCGGTGCTGCTCGACACGTGCGCCTTCTACAACAACTCGATCACCGGCTCGAGCGCTCTCGAGATTGCTGGCGCGGCATCCGGCGGCGCACTGGTCGCTACGCCGTTGAACGCCGGCGTGACGGTGACGCTGCGGCACTCGAGCTTCTTCAACAACTCGATCGTGAGCGGTCTCGGAGCACGCGGTGGCGGCAGCACCACTGGCGGCGCGGCGTCAGTGGCTCTCGATAACGACTCGATCTTGCTCGTGTTCAACTGTACCTTCCGAGCCAACTCGGCGATCGCGCTCTTTGGCGTCGGCCACGGAGGCGCCTTGTACGTCTACACTGAGCGCAAGGGCTCCTCGACCTCGACCACCACTGCCGTCAGGAGCCTGCAACATGTCTCGATCGAGCAATCGGTCTTTCGCGACAACTCGGTTCTCGGAGATGCATGCACCAACCGGTACGCCGTGTGCGTCTCGGGCGGTGCCATCTGCCAGCAGGTTTCGACGTGCCAGATGGAAATCGAGTCGTCCGACTTTATGTACAACACCGTGGCGACCATCTCGTTCGCACGCAGCCTCACGCACTCGGTACTCGGCGGCGCAGTCATCAGCTTCGGAGCCGTTCATGTGAGCGGCTCGAACTTTACGTACAACCGCGTCGATGCGGCATCGGGCAGCGGTGGCGGTGGAGCATTCGCTGCGCTGTCCGACACGGTTCTCGAGCAATCGACCTTTGCCAACAACTCGATCCAAGGCAACAATGAGAACGCAGCGATCGGCGGCGCGATCGTCGTCTCGGACTCGAGCGCCATGCAAGAGCAGCGCTCGTTCGAAGACGCTGCCACGAGTGAGATGCTCCTCGTCGTGATCGACGACGAACTCGTGAGGCGCATCGCCGCCAAGCCGACACGACCCGTTGGAGCGAATGCCCGAATGACGCGATTGCAGCTCCGCGAGTGCCAGCTCTACGGCAACTCAGCGTCGGACCGCGGTGGCGCCGTGCACGTGTGCGCCGAGTCGTGTGGCATCACGACCGAGAACGTCATGTTCCAAGCCAACCGCGCGAGCTTCGGTGGGGCGCTCGCTCTCGACACGAGTTCGAGCCTGGAGCTGCACAACGACACGGTGTTCCTTGAGAACGACGCACAGAATGGCGGCGGCGCCATCTTCATCGAGGGCTCGGTGCTCGTGACTCCCGACATCTGTCCCAAGCGCTCGCTGCCGCCATTGCCGCCGCCACGACCGCCGCCGCTGCGACACTCGCTGGCGGCACGAAACGACACTCTACAACCCGTTGCGTTTGAGAACAACACTGCGACCTACGGGCCGGATTGCGCCAGCGCCGCCGCACAGCTGCGCATCTCGCCGTCGAGCAAGATCGTTTGGCCCGGCCAGCGGTTCCGCCTGCAAGCCGCCATGTTCGATGCCTTCAACAACATCGTCGTCGATCCGGCGACCATCACGCAGGCGTTCAGCAACTTTACGAGCGGCTTCCATTCCGGCGTGCCGCAAGATACCGTCAAGCCCTCGAGTCGCGGTCTGTACGAGTTCCCCGACGCGTGGATCGCCTCGATTCCGGCCGTCAACCCGACGGCGGTCGGCGTGCAGGCGCTCAAGTTCTGCGAGAGCTCGGGCGACGTGGCGCTCACGACCTCCGAGACGCTGCACGTGTTCGACTGCCCGGCTGGCTATCAGCCGCACTCGGACAACTCTACCGAGGCGTGCTTGTCGTGTCCGGCGACGCTGTACAGCTTCGACGGTCGCTCGTGTCTCGCGTGCCCGCCGCGTGCCACCGACGGCGCCACCGTGTGCATGACGCCGCCCAAGGACGATCGGCCGGCGTACTTGGTCGTCAACGCCGGCTTCTGGCCGCTGCCGAGCATGGTGCAGCCCGAGAGTATTGCCGCGTGCCCCAACAAGGACGCGTGCCTGGCCATCACGTGCTCCGTGAGCCCGAACGCCACGTCGCTCATGTGGCAGGTCGATTGCTCGGATCCCATGTGCTCCGGCACCGATCCCAACCAACCGCCGACGCAGGATTGCTACTGCGCTCCGGGCTACACCGATCGGCTGTGCTCGCGTTGCGCCTGCTCGGCGACCGAGTGCTACTACGCCTCGGAGAAGGAGTGGGAGTGCGAAAAGTGCGAGCCTGTCGGCACCGTGGCGTACACGATCACGCTCGCGCTGCTGCTGCTGTCGCTCGTGGCGCTGTATCTCCTGCAGCAATCGAGCGTCATCCTGTTCCTGGTCGAGTTCGTCGTGGTCGTCATCTTTGTCGTCTTCAACCTGGCCGAGTGGTGGATGTTCGGCATGGTGCTGTTGTTGCTCGTGCTCTACCTCGTCAGCAATCGCTCGGTGCCGTCGGGCGTCGTCAAGACGCTGCTGTACTACGTGCAGACCGCCAACGCCATCATGCCGCACGCCACGTGGCCGTCGTGGCTCTCGCTCGCGACCGACAAGCTCAACTTTGTGAACTTTGACTTCTCGGGCCTCGAGTGCCTCAGCGCCTCGCTCTTTGCGACGCCGGTCGGCCACTTGCTCTTCAACATGATGCTACCGCTCGGCCTGGCGCTCGTCATCGCCCTGGCAGTCGTCCTCGGCGAGTCGATCAAGTGGTGCTATCCGCTCGCCAAGGTCTGGATCGAGCGCATTCGTGCCTGCTATCGCCGCCGGTGTACCGACGATACCGATGCCGCCGGCTCGCTCCCGCGCTACCCGCCGTCGCCATCCAAGTCGTTCCACGGTGCCACGAGCTCGGCCGGCAGCAGTGCCACCAGCAGTAACGGCTACGACCATGCGACCGAGACAACGCCCTTCCGTAACGGCGCCACGTCCATCAATTCTCCCGACGTCAACGAACAACTCTCGTCGAGTGGCTCTCTTCGCGTTGATGGCCATACTACTGGCTGCGGCAGCGGTGGCAGCGGCAGCTTTAGTGGCAGTACCTTCCCGAGCTACTCTGCCGTCAACGCCTCCTCGGAACCTGAAGAGTACGTGCTGATGCACGAGGAAGAACACCTCGGTGCACATCGTAGCTCGGAGCTCGCCGACACGATCGAATGGGCGGCGCAGCACTCGCGTCTCAGCCACACGATTCGCATGATGGCGCACGCGACGCTGTTCCTGCTGTACGCGAGCCAGTTCGAGCTCACCAACTCGCTGTTGCTCATCTTCCAACCGTGTCCCGATGGCTACATGAACGCCTACCCGTGGATTCCGTGCCAGTGGTCGAACGAGACCTACGTGCGACTGGCATCGATCGGCGGCCTGTTCTTTGTGTTCTACGGCATCGGCATCCCGATGCTCTTTGCCGGCCTGCTGTACTACAATCGCGTGGCGATCCAGCAGCATGATCCCGAGATCGAGCGCTGGATCGGCTTCTTGTACGAGGACTTTCGGCCGGACGCCTTTTGGTTCGAGCTCGTGTGGATCGTTCGACGCACCTTGATCTCGGTCGCCATCTCGCTCGTGCCGCTCTCGAGTGCCTACCAGCCGGCTCTCATCGTGTTGACGCTCCTGGGTTCGTTCGTCGTGCAGCGACAGCTCATGCCGTTCCGCTCGAACCTCGGTAACTGGCTCGAGCTCGCGTCCGGCTTCTGCTTGCTGTACACCTATGTCGCCGGCGTGACCTTTACGCTCGTCAACGAGAACGCCACCAGTATCGACGTCATTCAAGTGGTGCTCGTGCTCGCCAATGGTCTCTTGTTGCTTGCATTCATTGGTGCATTGCTTGTTCCAAGCGTGCAGAGTCGTATCAAGAATCGCAAGCTCAAGGCCGCTGCCCTCAAGGACTCAGTCCCAAGCGCCAGCGATCATGATGATGTTTTTGTCGGTCATGATGAGGATCCTGACGATCTCCATCATCGTCATTGATCACATATGAGCGATATCATATGTCATTTGTATTTATGTACTTCGTTTCGTTATTGATTGATTTATGCTTCGATATCAGTGTGTGTGTATGTGCAAACAACAAATGCTAGTACACTATGAAAACCAGCCAGACTTGGAGGATGATACGAGTGACTGTGCCGGTGGCTCTCGTGCTAGCGTCAACTCGGCCAGTGCACTCAACAAGGCTCCATCATGCGAGATGCCCGAGTTCTTGGCGACCGACTTTTCGACCGCCTCTGCAACCTTGATTCGATCGATCTTGGCGAGCGCCAAGAGAATGTCACAGAGCGCGAGCTTGATGTCGAGTTCTGCTCCGGCACTAATCAATGCGTTGGCGAGAATTCGAACACCGTTCGGGCTCTTGACAATGTGCATGGCAGCCGTTGCTACTCAATTTACAGGGCAGGGCAGGGCAGAGTGGGTTAGTTGGTAATGAATAGACGGCAGGTTTCTATCTCATCGTACGATAATGCAGTAGCTCTCGCAAGGCAACCACCGACCAAGCGAAACCATCACGATTCTCCGAGTGCTGAATCGCTACGATCAATGCATCCTCACATTGGTGCTCATGCAATCGCGGCCACATTTTCTCTATCAAAGTCGGCTTGGTGTCAATCAATCGTGTGCGCGAATGCAACACTAGCGACGCCGAAGCCAATACCCACCATTCGTGGCCAGTCGATACAAGGCCTTGGCAGCCATAGCTTCGGTGGTCTCATCACCAGCAACGACCAAGATCTAGTCATGCAGTTAGTAACAAGGTGCAACGTGTCTTCTTGGATTGCCGATAGAGGATCTCGAACGTACATTGATCGTTCGAAATCCGCCCACCATTCGAAAGTTCTCATGCATATCTCCTACGCACAGCAAGACAGTTAAGAGAGGTCACGAGTGAGACAGAGAGAGTTGAGCAATACGTACGCATCTCGGCAACGGTACTCAGTGAGACGGCAGCATCTCGTCGATACCAGACGTCTTGCGAGTTGGCTAGATAGAACGACGCAGCCATCGTCAAGTAGGCCAACGAGTTCCTGGCCTTCTGGTCGTATGACTGCCACACGTCCACTACTCGCTCTCACACGATTAGGAGCTCATTCCCTCGAGAATCACGACGCGAGAACCGTACGATTGGAGAGTGGTTTGATGACGGCCGACGAGCATAGATAGTTCAGATCGGTGGTCGGTAGCTCGACTGCAATGTCCCACAACTTGCACACGGGCTTGATGCTGTGCCGGTGCACCCAAGCCGGAACTGCACTCGGTTGGAATGTCGTTAGTCTACTTGCGATAGCCCGGTCAAGTTGTCCCATGCGGCTCTCGTAGCAAGGACGCACATGAATTGCCAAGCACTCCCAGCAGTAGCAATGCATTGGACGCGAGAGCGAACTCGGCAGATGCGATCTCGAACGTCGTTGGTTGGTCGGATGATACTGAGACACTGTTCGAGATCACATCATTGTATACATCGTTGGATTGATCTTGAGATGATGCTGGAGATGGCGATGGCGCCGTCGTGGAATTGTTGCCATCGTCGAGTTCGATCGTGTACAGCAGTACTTGACGGTCATCAATGACGAGCGAGCCATCATCATCGTCGTGTGCTGCTGCTGCTACTTGATCGCCATCAAGAATCTCGCTGCTGATCGGCTCGAAGATATCATGCGACGTCAAGTCGTGCGTGTGCTTGGTCTTGGCAGCGAGATTCGGCGCCATTGACTCGAGCATCGCCAGATCCGATGAATCATCTTGTGCTTGTTGTTGTTGTTGTTGTGATGCTGATGCAAGGTTCGATTGGACGTGGTTCTCGTTGAACATTGATGCACTCAATGCAGCGTCTGAGTTGGATGGAGTATCCAATATCGCCGAGGCGCCAATGTCTCGGATCGATCGAACTCCTTGTTGTTGCATCTGTTGTCGTCGAGCTTCTTGTACTTCTGCACGACGTTGATGCCAGGTCGTGCTCAACTCATCGATGATCTTGGACGTTTGTGGTACGGCGTAGTAGCTGATCACTCTTCGGTTGATATCTTGATATCACGGTCGAGAGTGTCATCGATTCGATTGATTCGCGAGGTCGTTTGGTAGTTAGTTTAGTGGTTCTATCACGCATCGTCGTCGTCGGTTTGATTTGCATACCAAGTAGCGACGACAAGACTGTCAGCATCCACAATGCCTTGGATCGTAGAAGGTCGGATTCAACGTGAAGCAATCCAATACTACCGCTGACCAAGAGTACTATGATTCACATCATTGATCAGCGAACGAGAACGAGATATCGTCGTCATGCGGTTGGATTGGTGGATACCATTCGTGAGAGGAGCAGCGATACAGATGGTTCCGAGAGTCTTCAATCTCGATCGCAACGATGGCACCACACGCCGATGCATCACGTGAATGCCCTGGTTATGAGCACTGAATGATACCGCATCGAAACCGAACGACTCGAGCGCCCGCTTGCCAGTGTGTGATGCGATTGGATGTGGCGTCGGCGTGGCGATGGTCGATGCCAGCCGACCACCACGAGCTGCACTGATTGCAGCGCGGCCGAGTATCGATACTGCTCGTAACATGTTGGTGGTGAATGGTATATTGACACACAACCGTATTAACGGCTGACTTGATGGATGGATGGATGGATGGATCGCGAGAGTGCGGGAGAGAGAGGTGTGTGTGGAGGAGCGAGGCAGCAAGCAAATGAACGAATGTTTGACAACAACGGACAACATACGAGACCTCGACACTCCACTCGCCCACGCTCTCTCGAATAACGACCAAGTAACGATCAAACCATCGGGCATCGTCGTTCAAGGAGGTGAAGGAGAAGTCGGCTTGATAGTAAGCTTGATGGCCTCGACGATTCCGGTCGGATTATCGAATGGTACGTAATGTGAGGAATCGATCATTTGATACTCGACTCGGTCCGAGAGCTGGCTGAACTCTTGTTGCTGGTACTCGGGATTGTCTCCCCGTGTGGCCGAGGCGACCACCACCAACCGATCGCCGAGACATTCTAAAGGAGTGCCAAAGAGTCGAGTCAATAAATGGGTCGGTGTGGATGCGTCTCCGCCATGGATTCACGTACTGGATTCCAGGCAGCCCGATGCAAAGGTCTCGCTCTCGCTGAATGCTTGGAGCTCCTTGCGAATCGCGGCGCCATAATCATACGACGAGATCTGCGCGTTGATCGTACGTTGCACTGACTGAGGAGCTGTGTCTGCCGGCGCGGCGCCAGCTTCCGTGGGTATGATGCCCGCATACGCTGCAACACGCGTCACTCCGATCGGGGTCACGATCTGCGAGAGAGCAAGCGTTACTCACGTGGACGGTCCATAGTCCGTTACAATGACGCGTTAGAAGCGTACCTGCAAGGCCAGGAAGCTGCTGATGCCAAGATCGACCGCCTCGACGAAGTCAGGGTCGTTCTTGGTGCCGTATGCTGAAGTGCCATCGATGAGTACCAGCGATTCCAGGTCTGAATGCCGCCGAATCGAGAGTGAGTGAGTGAGTGAGCGAGCGAGTGGACATTGCGAGCTGTGATCCGGTACCAGTTGGATAGAGTTGCGCATAGCTCATTCCAACGAGAGCGCCGAACGACCAGCCGACGAAGATGAATGGCCGCGAGACCTGAGCGGCATCCAGCAGCGCATAGAGCTCCTTTGCAATGAGCTCACTGTGCGATTGGTGTGCGCGATCAGTACCATCATCATGAGGTATCTCGCGTGACGTGCTCGACTCGGACCTTGTTCTTGGCCGAGAGGTCGTGGCTCCGCGACTGAGGCCGTAACCAACGCGATCGTACGCACACGCACGTATGGTGCCGTTGAGCAAGCCAGCGTGCTCGAGCTGCTCGAACACTTGCGTCCATGCGACCGAGTCGAACGATGTGCCAGCTTCAAGCAGCACGGTCTGCGGTCCGAATCCACTGCACTTGATGAACATGAACGACGCCGACTCGGAGTGAACGGCAATCAAGCGGCCTGACTCGAGCAGTGGATGGAACACCTGGCCCACATCGTTCGCATGGAAGACGGCCTGAAACGTGAGGCCCGCCAAGAGTGCCGCTGCGAGCACCAGCAGCAAGGTCGAGCAGCACAACATGGCCGAGCGCTTCTTGTGTGCTGCTGGATGCTCGCTGCCATCCGATGAATCCACGCGAGCCGTTGGTGTCGAATCTGCCGTCACCAACGAAGCTGTCGCCTCGGTTGAGGTCTTTCGAGATCGAGTGGCACTGCTGCTCGTGGATCGGTGTGTGCTTGCTGCATCGCGCTCGGCGGAGTCGTTGCTGTTGGCTGGCGGTATGGCGATGCACGAGAGAGCGATGATCGAGCATGCGACACAAACCGAGGCCGATAGCCATCGATCGGCCAACGCCAGACACACGACGTTCGTGATGCACACGAGCGAGAGGAAGCCGAGCCACACAGCGATCCACCTCCACGCGATGCTGGAGAACGACTGGCGCCGGTGTACGAGCGTCGATAGAAAGCTCGCGTTGGGTGCGAGGTAATGCCCACAACACAACAATGCAGTGACGACGACCCACCAGATCTCGGTGTACATGGTGAGGCAGGTGAGAGATCGAGAGAGAGAGAGAGAGAGAGAGAGAGAGAGAGAGAGATGCGCGAGCAACGACGGCACGTGAGGAATGTCGCTCTCAGCCTGCTATCAACCTTGCTGAACTGACCGATCGATCGATCGAGACTCACCCTCACTCTCTGCGAACCAGCTCATCGTGAACTTGTGTAAGCTGGCTGTGCTCTGAAATGGCTGCCGATCGCTTGATTGATTGATTGATTGATTGATTGATTGATTGATTGATTGATTGATTGATATATTGATTGATTGATTGATTGAGGGAATCGGTGACTCACGCTGGCTACAAAAACGCAAAGATCTCGAACAGGAGCTCGTTGGGCATGAGCGAGAAGACGCTCGTGTGCTCGAGCGTACGTATCATGGTCATGGTCAACACGACTTGCTTCAAGTACTTGGAAGCCGATGCGTGAGTGTCGACCTGCCACCAGTACGGCAGCCACTGCGTTCCGTCGATCAGGAGCAGCTGTGTGGCGCCTGCGACCGACACGATCATCCTGCCTTGTCGCTGCGGGTCGATCGTGATCGAGAACGGCGCGTAGCCGAGCTCCAACGATGCTATGTACTCGCCGTCGGGAGTGAAGGCCTGCAGCCTCCCGTTGCCAGTGTCGGCGACAATCACGCGACCGAGCTGGTCGATTGCGATGCCGTCGGGGTATGTGAACTGCCCTGCCTCGGTGCCCTTCTCGCCAAAGCTCAGGAGCCACTCGCCGTCGCGCGTGAAGGCCTGCACTCGATGATTGTGAGTGTCGCACACCCACACTCGGTCGTGGCGAGTGTCGATCACGATGGCATTCGGATGGTCGAGCTCGCCTGACTGCCGACCTCGGCTGCCGAACGTTGCGAGTCGCTCTCCTTCCCGCGACCAGACCTGCACTTGATGGCTCGACCTCATGCATAGATACACTCGACCACGTGGATCTATCGCTATCGATGTCACGCCTGCTCGTCGGAGCGGCTGTTGCTGTTGATTGGTGTCAGCGTCGTTGGAGGGTTCGACCGACCAGGCGACGCTGCCGTGCTCGGACGAGAAGGCCTGCACACGATCGCTGTCGAGCTCGCTCACAAGGATGCGAGCACTGCATGCATCAAAGGCCACGCCGGTCGGCCGATAAAACACGCCGGTCAGATGGAACAGGAAGGCGCCGTCGCTCGAGAGCACCTGCACGCGGCCGTTGTTGCAATCGGTCACGATCAAGCGATCGTGAATGGTATCGACCGCCGAAGCAAAGGCACAATGGAACTCGCCGTCTCCATCGCCAATAGGCCCGAGTGACTTGATCAAGCTACCATCCTCCAAGCGAGTGATCGAGGCGAGAGTGGTGGTGGAGGTGGCTGTGGTGCTCATTGAAGGTTGGTGAGGGCGAGCGAGCAACGAATGAATTGATGATTGGATTGATGGATTGATGATTGGATTGGAGATTGGATTGATGATTGGCGGTGTACCCCGGTGCCGTGTGGTCCGCCTGAGGCTTCGTTCCTCCTCGTTCGCTGCTTCTTCTCTCGTTCCTTCCCGCGCACCTCACGCACCTCTCGCACCTCTCGTGGCCATTATGCCTCCCAAGTCGTCGTTGACTGGCTCCAAGCGAAAGCGAGCGAGCGAGGATGAGGAGAATGATACGGCCATGACGGTCGATGCGAGCTCCTCGACGCAGCCGCGACGAAAGGCTGTGGCGAAGAGGTCGACCACCAAGGCCGACAAGCCATCGACCGCTGCTCCCAAGGCTCTTCCAAAGGCTTCTAGCAAGAGTAAGGTTACTGCAGAAGCTGATTCTCCTCCTGCAAAGCGAGCAAAGAAGGCCAAGGACGACAAGAAGGCCAAGGACAGCAAGGAGAAGGCTGACAAGAAGGCTAAGGACGACAAGAAGGCCAAGGACACCAAGGAGAAGGCCGAGAAGGCCGACAAGAAGGAGAGCAAGGCCAAGGACAGCAAGGAGAAGGCTGACAAGAAGGCTAAGGACGACAAGAAGGCTAAGGACAGCAAGGAGAAGGCCGAGAAGGCCGACAAGAAGGAGAGCAAGGCCAAGGACAGCAAGGAGAAGGCCGACAAGAAGGCGAAGGAGAGCAAGGAGAAGCCCGACAAGAAGGCTAAGGACAGCAAGGAGAAGGCTGACAAGAAGGCCAAGGACGACAAGAAGGCCAAGGACAGCAAGGAGAAGGCCGAGAAGGCCGACAAGAAGGAGAGCAAGGCCAAGGACAGCGACAAGGCGCACGAGCGCGAGGTCGAGAAGCAACACAAGAAGGAGCTCGCTCAGCAGAAGCGCGACGAGGCCAAGCGCCAGAAGGCCGAGGCGGCCGAGGCGCTCAAGCAGCAGCTGCAGGCCAAGCGCCGCGAGGCGTACGAGCAGCGCAAGAAGCAACAGCAACTCCTGAAGCAGCAGCAGCAACAACACCGAGCCGTGCGTCCGGTGGGCGACGACGACGACGACGAGCTCTGGAAGGAGTGGCAGCGCGTGTTCTTCGTCGGCACCGAGTGGGAGAACATGAAGCTCATCACGTCGCTCGTGAGCTGGAACTTCAACCATCTCGAGGAGGCGATGCTCGACGACGGCGAGCTCGCCAAGCTCGACAAGCCGGTCTACTTCTTTGGAGCCACCGAGCGTACGTGCTGGCGCGCTGTAGTGCGCATCTCTCGCTTGTGTGGCGAATGGCTCATGTGTGTTGTGCGTGTGTGCAGCGCAATACTTTCGTGTGCGTGCCGATGATCCAACGAGCGAGACCGTCGTACCGATTCCATTCATCGTGGCGATCATTTGCGACGTGCCGCCACCGAGCGAGATCGGTATCAAGAGCGTGATGCGCGCCGAGGAGGAGATCGTCTCGATGGCGTCTCTGAAGATGGACTGGATTCCGTACATTCCACAGACAACCACCGAAAAGTACGTCGGTATCGCGTGAGTGGAGGCGCCCGCTCTCTCTCTCTCTCGTGCGGCGCTGATCAGATCCTCTGCTCCACAGCGTTGATCGAGTGGCCAAGCCCAAGTACTTCTTCTTGGGCTGCACTCGTCGTCGAGCGGTGCTCTCGCACATGGAAGAGACCGACGTCAAGCGTTACGACTACTGCAACCCTTGTACGTCGTTGCACGAGCAGCTCGCGTGGCGCGCGTACGTGAACATCTCGAGCTGACGACGGTGCTTGCCCCCGCTGCCGTGGTACAAGACATTTACATTCCCAAGCGCCAAGCGCTGCTCGAGGACACGCCCGAGACGACCGTGCACTTTGTGCATGAGATTGATGGCAACGGCGTCAACATCGAGTTCGACTGGGAGATGGACGAGTATGACGTATGTGCAGCACCAGCTGAACCGCTCTTTCTCTCTGAGTGAGAGTGAGTGAGTGAATAACTCACGTTCGGGTGCAGGAATATGTCGATGAGCTGCTTGCACGAATGCAAGTGCTCAAGCCTGAGCACAAGGAGCCGCTGGTTGCAGCGATCAAGGAGGCGGTCTCAGAGAAGAAGAAGGAGATCCGTGCCGTACGTTGCGTGCTTGGTGATCGCGATCGTGGTCGAGTCGTGGCTCACGTGTGTCGCGTGGTTGCTTCGCGGCGGCAGTTGAAGGCCAAGGCGCGCGAGAAGCTCAATGCCATGTCGCCCGAGACGGCGGCGGCGTACGATCGCCTGCAGTGCTACAAGTACTATCCGCAGAACACGGTGCCCGACATCTCCGAGTACCGAGCGACGTTCGTCAACCGCTACTACGGCCACGCCACCAAGGTCTTCCCCGAGGCCAACACCACCGAGCAGAAGCTCTACGATTTTGACGACGAAGCCGAGGGAGAGGCGAGCACCAGCACGAGCACGAGCACCAGCACGACGTCGGGCACAGAGCCGCCAGTGGTCGCGATGGCTGAAGCTACCGATTAGATTCGAGTAGTACACAGCATTCGTTCGACGACCCAAACCACCACACAATCCACCATCCACACCACATCACAGCCACGACACGCGCAACCAACCCAATCTATCCATCAATCCAATCCACATTTATCACTACAAGAATGCCTCGATCCCTCGATAGCCACCAACAAATGCCCCCATACCCCGGATAGTAATTCTTAACGCTCGCCTAAGGCCCGAGGTTGCTGTACGGCACTCCGCCGCCCAAAAGCAGCACAACACACGCACCCGAAGCTCCGACGAAACTCCATTGTTCGTTCTCGGTGTGCTCTCTGCCTCAGTGCCCTCTCCCCCTCACACCACAACCACCTCGCCGCTGCCTCGCTGCAGGTCGCGCCATCCCCTTCGTTCGCTCTTTCGCCTCTTGCTTCGTGCCACTGCCAGTATGGGTGAGGATAAGCCTCCGGCGTATGAGCCTCCGGCGCAACAGGTGACCTACGAGCAGCGCGTGTTCGTCTACGCCAACCATGATCCCAACAAGCCTGCTCCCGTGTCGGTCGTTGGTGCGTATCGGCCCCCTCTCGCTCTTGCAACGTATGCTTGCGCGCGCCGAGCTCCAGAAGAAACTGACACCTTGCCTGTGCTTGATACGCAGCCTTCCATTTGATTGCAATCGTTTGTGCAATCTTGAGTTGGGTACGTTGGTGTGGCACGCACACGCCTTTTTGCAGCGACACGACGCTAACGTTCGCGCTTGAATACACAGTGCTTCACGCCGCTGATCGAGATCATTCCTGGTGCGTGAGAGAGACTGTTGTTGTTGTTGTTGTTGTTGTTGGCTTCTACTACTACCGCCGCCGCGGCGGCACCAAATGCGCGCCCCTTGAGACTCGAGACTAATCATTCTGCGTGGCAACGGCTGCTCGTGTCCGTCTGTCTCTCCTCCAACAGCCGTGCTCTGCTTCATGATGTACGCGTAGTAGATCTCACCCACGTTGCGCCCTCGCCAGTAAACTAACGCACGTTCGCGCTCGCGCTCTCTCGCTGACTTGCAGGTACATCCACATCAAGGAGAATAGCGCCTCGGTCTCGCAAGCCTTGGCCATTTGCAACATCGTCATCACCTTCCTGGTGGGCCTCTTCTGGCTCTTTATCGTGCTGATCATTGCGCTCTTCACCTTCTGCATCGGCTTGATCTTGATCGTCTTCGTCCTGCCCTACGCCATCGTCATTCTCGCCACGCTGATCGCCCTCGGCAAGGCCAAGTAACTTATTTGCTCGTACCTCGCGTGCAATGAGAGCGAGAGCCCGCGCACCAGCCTCCACACTCCTCCTTACTTGACTCGCCTCGCCTCGCTTCGCTTCGCTTCGCTGTCCGACTTGACTTCTACCTGCGTATTCGCGTATCCATGCATCAGTCCACCCGTTGAAACTCCACCACCACCACCACCACCACCACGATACCAGCACGGTAATTTAGCCACCACCAGCAAGAAGAAATAACAAGCCTGACTAACGGCACCCGTAACCCTCCCAACCTGCTCTTCCCCGCCGTTCGCACGTCGTTCGCAGGAGATACACCAACCACCAGGGCCACGTTCGCCATCCATTACTCGGCCGTAGCGCCGTGTGGCTGTGCGCCAAAAATATCGCACCCGCCTTGTTGGTGCGAGTGTCATTGCTTGATCTTCAGTTCCCCACCCATCTCGGCAGCGGCTGCTGTCCCTTGGGTGCGCTCATCCTATCATCCCTTCCGTCTAGCGCCAACAAGAAGCTCTTGCTTGTCCTTTGTGGTACTCTGTCGCCCCTCGCCCTCCAGGCAATGGTAGACCTTCAGTTGCCTTTCGCCCTTCCTGCTCTCGGCCCTGATGCCGAAGGGCTCGAAGCCCTCTCGTGGGACGCTCTTGAGCAGCTAGCAAGCCAGGGCGAAAAGGCCGTGGTGCACTACCATCCAACGCAAGCCGATATCTTGGCTATTCCCGAGGCGACAGTAACCTGCTTCATCGAGGAATACTACGACTACGATGATTTTCGACTGCTGTACGCACACTGCCGCCTCAAGCGCATTGAACAGAGCACGGGTGAAGTCGAATGGAGTTTCATTCAGAAGCTCTCGACAGATGAGCCAACCGCGTCGGCTCGCTCCAAGCGCTACCTCCTGCGAGATCCGGCAATCGACGAAGCCGTGACGGGCGCCGGCATGCGATCGTTCGTGACGTTCCAAGTCTCGCGCTACCGCTTGCCCAGCCATGTTTACGTCGATGCTGTTGTTCCTACTTCCAATCCGGAGCTGGAGATGGAGTTACACGTTGCTGGCTGCGATGCTCGTTCAAATGAGGAGGTGAAGCCGCCACTTGCGCAGAGCAAGGTCTTCCAGTTCCTCCGCGTTGCTCGGGACGATGTGTACCGCAAGCTCCGTGATCGTTGGCTCGAACGACCTGACGATCTTCCAGCTGTTCGAGCGGATGCTTTGCTGACCTCTTATGCGGACGTGCCTTCCTCTCCAACGCACACACACACGAGATGCGAGGAGAGGAATCTGGCCACTATAAAGCATTCCGAGCTCCATCTCGAGCCTTAACACTCTCCGTACCCCACGAGCTTACGAGTAGGGCGGCGACAGAGGAACGGGCGAGTTTGCTCTATATCGACGTGGTCACGAGCGATCGCGGAAGCCGACGATCGACCTCGCGATCGACGCGCTCTCGTTGTTCTTCTAGCCTCCTCGCGCTCGTACCACTCCGCATCGTCGGTTGGTTCATTCGTTCGTTCGTTCGTTCGTTCGGTCACACGCACGAGAGGAACGCGGTTCAAGTAGTTGAGTTCGAGCAACGTTGTGATATGGAGATCTCGGAGGAGCAGGAGCAGGAGTTCTTGGCGCAGTTGAAGGCGCTGCGAGAGCAGGAGGCCGAGCAGGCTGGAGTCATTCGACAGCTCAAGGAGAGCAAGGCTGAGCGTAGTGCCTTGCTTCCTGAGGTCGAGAAGCTCAATGCCATCAAGGCTCAGATCTCGGATGTCGTACGTAATCAAATATCTTGATCAATATCTTCTTGATCGATATCTTCTTGCTCGATATCTTCTTGCTCGATATCTTCTTGCTCGATATCGGATCGTTCGACTCACCATCATCATCGTCATATCTCTCAACCATCCACGGGTGTTTAGAACAAATTCTTGTATCCACCGGACAAGCTCGATATCAACAAGACGGGTCTCGAGGAGTTGCTCAAGCGTCGCGCCTTCTTCTTCCCGTCGTTCTCGATCCACGGCGGCTCGAGTGGTTTCTATGACTTTGGTCCGGCTGGTTGCGCGATCAAGGCCAACCTGCTCGCGCTCTGGCGTCAGATCTTCATTCTCGAAGAGAACATCCTCGAGATCGACACCGCTTGCATCACTCCCTACAACGTCTTGGAGTACGACTCTCTTGTTCACTCGTTCACTCGTTCTCTCGTTTACTCACTTGCGACATCTGCAGTACCTCGGGCCACATTGCCAAGTTCCAGGACTTTATGGTCAAGGACGTGCAAACCGGTATCTGCCATCGAGCCGACCATCTGCTCGAGGACCGCATGGACCAACTGCTGGCCGAGCCCGGCCTCTCGCAGGAGCTGCTTGCCGAGTACACGCGCATCAAGGACGCCGCCGGCAACATGAACGCCGCCGAGCTGGACGAGTACCTCTCCAAGTACAACGCCAAGGCTCCTGAGACCGGCAACGACATCTCCCCGGCCTACGAGTTCAACCTCATGTTCGAGACGCAGATTGGTCCGTCGGGTCAGAGCACTGGGTATGTAGTCGCACTCTCCCTCTCCCTCGCACCTGCACTCTTTCTCACGTTCTGAACCATTTGGCTCTGTCACCTGCGATAGCTTCTTGCGCCCCGAGACTGCGCAAGGTATCTTTGTCAACTTTGCGCGCCTGCTAGAGTACAACAACGGTCGATTGCCGATGGCCGCCGCTACCATCGGTTTGGCGTTCCGTAACGAGATCTCACCTCGCAACGGTTTGCTTCGAGTTCGGTACGCACGTTGCCGCTCTACGTCGTTCCTCACTGGCGCGTTACTCATCGAAATTCTGTGCCTCTCTGACTCTCTCGCAATACAGCGAGTTCGCACTTGCTGAGATTGAGCACTTTGTCGATCCCAGCGAGAAGAACCATCCCAAGTTCGATTCGGTTCGCGACCAAGAGCTGCTGCTCTACACTCGTGATGCGCAGATCACGACTCGCCGCCTCGTCAAGATGAAGATCGGTGACGCCGTCGACAAGGGCATCGTCGACAACCAGACGCTCGGTTACTACATGACGCGCGTCAACCACTTTCTGGTGACGGCCGGTGTTCGTCGTCTCCGCTTCCGACAGCACAAGGCCAAGGAGATGGCTCACTATGCGCAGGATTGCTGGGATGCCGAGATCCTCACCAGCTACGTACGTCTCGTAGACGGTACTGCAAGTCGAGCGAACGAACCACTAACTTCGTACTACTCCTCTCCACTCAGGGTTGGGTCGAGTGCGTCGGTATCGCTGATCGATCATGCTACGATCTGACGGCTCATGCCAAGCGAACTGGTGCTCGCTTGACTGCCTTCAGGGAGTATCCTGATGGTCCTGTATGTATTCCTGTTCTTGCTCCTGTTCCTGTTCGTCCTCGCCCTCCTCCAGCAGCTTCTCACTCTCCTCATTTCTGTGTGTGTGTGTGTGTGTGTGTCCTGTAGCGAGTGGTCGAGTACACTGAGGCCAAGCTCAACAAGGGCCTGATCGGTGGCCAGTTCAAGAAGGAGGCCGGCCTGGTGTTCGATTGGTTCGAGCACGCGTCCGAGGAGGACCTCGCCACCGTGCAGGCTTCGTTCGCCGCTTCGGGCGAGGCGACCATCACCTCCAAGACGTGCGACGGCAAGCAGTTCGTCATCACGCCCAAGATGGTGACTTTCAAGGCCGCGACCCGCAAGGAGGTCGGTAAGCAGATCACGCCCGGTGTCATCGAGCCGTCGTTCGGTATCGGTCGCATCATCTACTCGATCCTGGAGCACAGCTACTACGTGCGCCAGGATGACGAGAAGCGTGGCGTGCTGGCGTTCCCGCCTGCGATCGCCCCCGTCAAGTGCTCGGTGCTGCCACTCATTGCCCATCCCGACCTGCAGCGCTTCGTCGCTGAGCTTGGTGCGTGTTTACTTTCTATTATCCAGCGAACGAGCGAGCGATGATAGGTTGGCGCTGGTAAACTCACTCAAGACCGTTTGTACAGTTCGCTTGTTGACGCAGGCCAACATCTCGCACAAGGTCGATGACGTCGGCCAGTCGATCGGTCGCCGCTACGCGCGCACCGACGAGATTGGTATTCCGTTCGGTATCACCATCGACTTCCGTACGGTCGAGGATCGAACCGTGACGCTGCGCGAGCGAGACTCGACTCTGCAAGTGCGCGTTCCGTTGGACCAGCTCGCCGACGTGCTGCAGAACCTCTGCCAGGGCCGCACTTTGTGGCAGGACGTTCGTGGTCAGTTCGAGCATGTCGAGCCGGTGGCCGAGTAAGCAGCTCACGACCCAAACACCAATTTTCCATTCACACACGCACAAACGCGCGCGCGCCGAGTCTGCCTCACTATACCAAGCCATCCATCGTTCAATGTCATTCACCATCAACCACCTACCACTATACCACCTACCACTACTCGGTACCGTCGTGGATAGCTCGAGACAATACACGTTGAACGATTACGCTTGTGCTAAACTAAACGAAACCAAACCAAACCAAACAGTTGTGTGCGCGCGTCCAACACAACGGAGAGTGAGCGGGAGAGCTGGAAGTGACAGCGGCCCTCGTTCACTCTCACTCTCTCCCACGCCCACACACCATGGCGCACCACGAGCACGATGGCGCGCCACCGCCGGCCTACAATGACCCACCGCCCTTCCATGAGCCACCGCCGTACAATGAGCCACCGGCTTACAATGAGCCACCGCCTGCGTACTCGGACGACGCTGGTTCGCCCGAGAAGCCACCACACCACCAACACGATCTTGGCGCAGGCAGCGGCGGCAGCAGCGGCGACCCGCCGCCTCCAGCGTACGAGGCGCCGCCGACGCTCGAACAGCGCATGTTCTCCAACGCCAACTACGACCCCAACAAACCCCCGCCGGTCACTGCAACCATCTTCCACGGTATGGGTCGCTGAGCGAGTCGAGTCAATCAATCGATCAAGCAAGGAGAGCCACTCGTACTCATATGCTCGTACGATCGACCGTAGTGATCGCCTTGGTTTGCGCGGTTCTCACGTTGGTGTTCACGCCCTTGGTCGAGATCATCCCCGCGGTATGACGTGATAGCCAAGATCGAGAGGAGATCATCTGGTGGTATTCATTGACGTTGGCTGTGTTGTCTTCGTGTCGCGGCTTGATCATTTAGATTCTCGTGTTCTTGATGTTCATTCACGTGAAGGAGGTACGAGTCGAGTCGAGTCGAGTCGTCTAGTGTGGTTGCGTGGTTGTGTGGTTGCGGATTCGAAGGCCGAGTTTGATGAGTTGGATTGGATGAGTAGAACAAGGAGCAGATCACACAGCTACTGGCGATCATCAACTTGATCGTGACGGCGGTCATTGGTACGTCACGATAGCGAGCTCCCGCGCCTGATTGATCGGATTGGATTGAATGGCTGATGATGATCGAATAGCGTTCTATTACTTGCTGCTTATTCTGTTGATCGGAATCTTGACGTTCGGAATCGGTACGAATCACTGCCCATCGTTGAGTGTGCACCATCCTCCGACACACACAACGCGCGTAATCACTCACATGCCCTGTCGCTTGACAGGTCTCATCTTGCTGGTGTTCTTGATTCCTTATGTCGTTGTCATTGCTGCAACGGCCATCGCACTCGGCTATGCATGAGCGAGTGGCCACCTGTGCTCTCTCTTGTGGCTTGTTCGTTCGTTCGTTCGTTCGCTACTCACAGTACCAATTTACCGTATTGTGGCCCATCCAGCCGATGGAAGTGTGCCACTATTGCTGACTCTCTTCCACTCACTCACACTCACACACACACACACACACTCACACACACACACACTCACATACACACTCTCGCTCTCATATGTTAGAGTGAGAAATGAACCTGAGCTCCTCTCAAACATCAACTCGTTTCATTGGCTTGCTTGATGGCTGGCTGGCTGGCGATCAATCGCTGCTTCTCGTCGCATGTTCTCTCGTGTGATCGCCATCTCCCTCTCGATGATTCGAATCGCTGCTCATCGCCATCATCGCCATCATCATTCAACGACACATTGTCAATCAGTCGTTGCTTCCAACCTCATCCGTGACAACGAGACACACAGAGACAAAGAGAGCCTGCTCCTTCTCTCTCTCTCGTACCATACGGACTCATTCGTTTGGCTTGCTCAAAGTCTCGCTCCGATCCTCCAACGTCGCCGCTCTCGAACCTCACTGCTCCTCGCTCGATCACCGACAGCAAGTACTCTGGAAGTGCCTGCAGAATGTGATCGAGGTCGCCGATCGCTTGTTCGTACTGGCCCAGTCCTCGACGAGCTCGAGCTCGAGACAAGAGCCTTCCATCGGGAGTGGGATCCGACGCGAGGCTCTGTGTGAATCCCTCGATCGATTGCTCAAAGTCTCGCTTGGCCTCGTCGAGGCGACCGAGAGCGCGCAGCGCCAGTCCTCGATTGGCTTGTTGATGGAACCAATGCGGCTCTGCGGCGATCGCGTCGGTGAAGTCGGTGACGGCGAGCTCGTGTTGGCCGAGCCAGTATCGAGCGTATCCTCGATTGTCGAGCGATGCAATATGCTTCGGATCGACCTCGAGCGCTTTGTTGAAGAAGTCGACGGCGTCAGTGAGTCGACCCATGAGAATCGAGGTCGTGCCGCATTTGTAGAGTGTAGAGGCCGACGTGGGCCGCAGTTGAAGATAGAGCGTAAAGTCCGTGAGCGCCTCGTCGCATCGATTGCTCGAAAGGAACGCATTGCCGCGAAGAAACAACGCTCTTGGCAGTGCGGGATGGAGCTCGAGAGCCTTGGTGGCGTCGTCAATGGCATCTTGATATCGGTGTAGTCGGATGACCGTCGCTGCTCTGCGCCGCTCGCAGTCCATTGTCAGGTTGAGCGAGCACGCGATCTCGAGTGCGAGCATACCTGTGATACCAGCTCTCATAGTGGCTTGGGTTCAATCGAATGGCCTCATTGGAATCGAGCAACGCTCGCTCGTTGTTCGATAGGCTGTTCCACACCATTCCTCGTTGCAACAAGAAGCGATAGCGCTCGGACGGCACGCAATGCAGGAGCAGCTGCGTGAGAGTGACGATTGCTTCGTGCGCTCGTTGATTCACGATGAAGAATACGGCGCGAGATTTGAGAGCCCTAGAGTAGGCATCTTGAGAGAAGCCACGACGAGGGAGTGGAGGCAGGTGGTCTTGCCCAAACATGACGAGAGTGATTGATTGATTGATTGATTGATTGATTGATTGATTGATTGATTGATTGATTGATTGATTGATTGATTGAGAGAGAGAGAGAGAGAGAGAGAGTTGTGAGCGCGAGAGAGGAATGAGAGGAATGGAGTGAAGCTTGTATTCCCCGAAGAGGAACAACAAATGCGTGAGTATCGTGGATATCGTTGGCGCTCTCTCCTCACGAATGTGCATTTGTTGGAGTGAGGCTGTGAGAAATGAACCTGAGCTCCTCTCAAACATCAACTCGTTTCATTGGCTTGCTGGCTGGCTGGCTTGATTCTGCTACTGGCGATCAATCGCTGCTTCTCGTCGCATGTTCTCTCGTGTGATCGCCATCTCCCTCTCGATGATTCGAATCGCTGCTCGCCATCATCGCCATCATCATTCAACGACACATCGTCAATCAGTCGTTGCTTCCAACCTCATCCGTGACAACGAGACACACAGACAAAGAGAGCCTGCTCCTTCTCTCTCTCTCTCTCTCTCGTACCATACGGACTCATTCGTTTGGCTTGCTCAAAGTCTCGCTCCGATCCTCCAACGTCGCCGCTCTCGAACCTCACTGCTCCTCGCTCGATCACCGACAGCAAGTACTCTGGACGTGCGTTCAGAACATGGTCGAGGTCGCCGATCGCTTGTTCGTATTGGCCCAGTCCTCGATGGGCTCGAGCTCGAGACAAGAGCCTTCCATCGGGAGTGGGATCCGACGCGAGGCTCTGTGTGAATCCCTCGATCGATTGCTCAAAGTCTCGCTTGGCCTCGTCGAGGCGGCCGAGAGCGCGCAGCGCCAGTCCTCGATTGGCTTGTTGGTGGAACCAATGCGGCTCTGCGGCGATCGCGTCGGTGAAGTCGGTGACGGCGAGCTCGTGTTGGCCGAGCCAGTATCGAGCGTATCCTCGATTGTCGAGCGATGCAATATGCTTCGGATCGACCTCGAGCGCTTTGTTGAAGAAGTCGACGGCGTCAGTGAGTCGACCCAGTCCAATGGCCGACACACCGCACTTGAAGAGACCAAGCGTACGATCAAACGGGTCCTCGGTTGTTGAGAGATAGAGCGTGAGGTCCGTGAGCGCCTCGTCGCATCGATTGCTCGAGTAGTAAGCGTCGCCGCGAATCAACAACGACTCGGAGATACTTCCGAGCTCGAGAGCCTTGGTGGCGTCGTCAATGGCGTCTTGATATCGATCGCAATCGAGATGGATCGTGGCCCTGGCGTTGGTGCGCTGGCAAGCATCAGCAAGGCAAGCGACCACTCGCGCGAGGTGATGTCGGTCGTCGCATCGCACCTGTGATACCAGCTCGCATGGTGGCTTGGGTTCAATCGAATGGCCTCATCAGCATCGAGCAACGCTCGCTCGTTGTGCGATAGCTGCGACCACAACCAGCTGCGTTGGAGCAGGTAGTAGCAGCGATGTTCTTCGTGGTACATGAGAAGCATCTGCGTGAGAGTGACGATTGCTTCGTGCGCTCGTTGTTTCTCGACGAAGAACTGGATGCGTTGGAGAAGGGCTTCGACGAGGTCGTCCTGAGAGAAGCCATTACGAGGGAGTGGAGGCAGGTGGTCTTGCTCAAACATGACGAGAGTGATTGATTGATTGATTGATTGATTGATTGATTGATTGATTGATTGATTGATTGATTGATTGATTGATTGATTGATTGATTGATTGATTGATTGATTGATTGATTGATTGATTGATTGATTGATTGA
>Ga0209915_1001895_pt1 | contig 25818 bp, 30 predicted proteins | sample ThiBiot_750_plan_FD_183952 | JGI IMG/M metagenome (GOLD analysis project Ga0209915, IMG submission 183952) | Wastewater bioreactor microbial communities from Cape Town, South Africa - Thiocy_cont_750_plan (SPAdes) | ecosystem: Engineered > Bioreactor > Thiocyanate-remediating > Anaerobic-Aerobic... | reverse complement strand
GTTGTCTGGTCCCCGCCATAAGGATGCCCATATCTAAACTAAAGAGTGGGCACTGCAATTTGCTGGGCACTCGCTTTGCTGCTATGCGTCGGGCGAGTTCCTCCACGATGGCGGTTTTGCCCACCCCGGTTCCCCAAGCAGAACCACGTTGTTCTTTTTCGTTTGCATCAGGATGGAGATGATCTGCATGACCTGTTTCTGTCGGCCAAAGACGGGTCTGAGTTCTCCCCTCTCTGCCTTCTTTACCCAATCAGGCATCCAAGGAATGGCGTCTGTTTGCTTGTCCGCTGATTTGCTTTCGCGATAGGCTCCTCGTATGTCTTGTGCCGACATCCCTGCGCACTTCTGGCCGAGGAGACCAAGCAAACGTGAAGCTTCTTTGGGCAGAGCTGTGATCCTCAGGCAGATGTACTGGTTCAATTTCGGCGGACTTTGAAGCTTGCGCCAATGCCCTTATCGTTATAGTGTCTTGCATTTGTTGGATTCTGTGGTACAACACAGCTGGTCAGTGTTGCTTTAGATGGGCCTCAAAAAAACTTGAAGCCAAATAGGAGCAATAGGTTTGTGCTTTGGAATTTGAGCCAGTTAGGAATAGTTTTCTCATAGGACAGTGAAAGGATTGAAAAAGTGACAACGGAGCCCATTTCGACATTACCTGATAGAGTGCCCCAAGTTGATGTCCTCTTCTTTATCGCTACTTGGTGTTGGTGGTCTTTGGCACATGATCTGATGAAAATTATGACATTATGGTACTTGATTGCTCAGTCATAATGTTATAGGTATTCCCACCAATGTGGAATACTTGTCCAGCACCAGGCTGATTCAAAAAAGCTGGTGCATATTCGTTAAGTTTCTGGTTAGGAGAATACAGTTGCTCGCTGCAATAAGCCCATAGTGTCCCCTCATTATCTGCCATAGAGATATTACGTTGAAAGTAGAGGCCAGGGACAGCACTTTGTTAGAAAATATCCATTTTTGCAGACGAAGCCAAAGTGACCTTCTTGCAAAAGTAGTTTGTAAAATGGAGGAAAATAATTTGGTAAGTGGAACTATCCTTTTATTGTTTTTTGCAACAAAATGAAATTCCCTTTAAGACATTTTCACGAAAGATGAGTGACAGGATGGACCCTGTTTTTTAGAATTCTGCGCAAGAAAAAAAATTTTCTTGAATCTAAAATTTTTTTTTTGCATCACACTAATCAGAAAGGGTGAGAAGAGACAGGCGCGGTCTTGGTGAAGGATGGTGGTCTTGAAAACATGATACACACTAAGGGAGAATCGGTTTGTGCTTTGTAAAAATTGAGCAAACACCCTCAGATAGTTCTGCCATCAATAGCTAACCTTGGTTGGTTTCACAATTTTTTCTAAACACCCACCATTGAACAGAGAAAGGAGCCAGTACTGAAAGGTAAAAAAGTGTGCGGTTGTACCACCGCAGAGGTAAAACTGTTGGAAGTGAGAGTGTGGCGGAGGGAAGGTGTCGCAGTGATTCGAGTGTGCTGTGGACTCATGATAACCAATCACTAGCTAGTATATTTATAGCCAACCAGGCTTAACTGAAACATAAAGAACTCCAATCCCACACTGCGTCTTCACTCCCTATCCGTTGCACCTCTCCAATCGTCCTCCCATTGGCCTATATCGATTCACCGCCGCTAAAGTCCCGTCCTAGCACACAATAAAGCCTGTTTAACGAACTGAATTCACAATTACCCCCTCGCGTTCCGCACTCTTCATTTTTCTCTTGCACAGCCGCGAATGATAAGAACACGTCCAGGAAATGCCTCTATGTAGATAGTAACAGAGTGGCAGGATTATGATCAGGACAAAGTAGCAGAGGCCTGTGGCAAGCGATGTGTTTATTGTATGTGTTTGAGTACAAAGGATAAACTAGCAGAGTTGGGAATTTATAGTCTCGCTGTGAGAGCCCTCCAATGCTCAGCGACCTCGGTAATTGGAGACTGAGATTCCAAAAGCCTTGGCTATCACCAAAATAGTGGCTGTTGATTTGTTGACTCGACGGACAGTCGCTCCAGTTCCAGGACGTCCTCGAGCAAAGAGGTCAACTTGAAAGATGCACTCCTTGGCCAACTCATTCCACAGACTAAGGAGGAAATTATCTCGCAACGTGAGAACTGGGGCATCTTGAGTTAAGGTATCCTAAAACATACCAAAATTAGTAAGCCACAACACGAAATAGATTAATCTCTATCAAAATGGGATGTACCTTTAAGGGAAACATAGACAGAGGGCAATGGATAAAAAAGCGGTGGAGGAAAATTCTTGTCCTTCTGGTGGAGCAAGGGCTTCAAGAGACGGTAATAACTGAAAAGGCACCACCACAACCAATTCTGTAGTTGAGTTCTTTTTTCCTTCTTCCTGCTCTTCTACCGCAGCTAATGTGTTGATTTGTGATGTTGGTGGCGGTGTTGTCTTAACCGGTTGCTGATACTCACGGCTTCCAAGAACGACCAGGTTTCCAGTTGGACCTCGATTTCTTCTTCGGAGACTCCATTTATGGGGAAGAGTCAGTTGCTGGAGTTGTAAGAGATAGAGAAAAACATAAAATACTCACCTTACATAATATTCCTTCTCCTATCCATCATTTCACCTATCACTGAGTACGGCAGACCCTCCTGAATGGTGGGAACCTCGGTTATCATCTGCCACTGTTTCGCTGTTCACCCCGTAAACATGAAACAGGTAAGTAAGTTCACCTTCCTGTTTAAGACAGGGAACTTTCTTAATTAGGAAAGTTCCCTCTCCGTGGATAGGTTAGGAGAGTGTAGGGAACATTCAGAGAGGTAGATTGGCCACTGGAAAAGTCGGGGAATCAGGAGTGTAGACAACCGAGAGTCCTGATGATCTTGATGTCGCGATAGATTGGGAGTTGTTACAAACTAACTAATACATCCAACAGATAAGCGTATTTGCTTCATACATCTTTCAGAGGATGCCGACCACACAGACACACCAAAATTGAAAATAACTAACTAGTACTTTCTTTTACTAGCGATTGAGTAGTGGGAAGGTAACAGCAAAACAAAAACGATGTGGCTCCAGTTAATTCTCAGCACTTCCTCAAACCTTCCTTTATAGCGCTCATCGTTGGCATTGCATTCACCCATCCTAGGCCCTGAACGACCTCAGGGCCAAGAACCTGAGACAAAGCGTTTACGAAACAGACTATCTGACAGTGAGGTGTTTTTGCCTTTCGAAGGCCCACTCATTTACATTATGCAGGATGATGCAGAGGAATTGGAGGAGGAAGAAAATAAAGACGCAGAACAGAACTTGGTTGTGCAAGAAGTTCATGAGCTCAAGAACTCCCTTCAAGGCATTTGCACTCAAGTACTGCCCTAGATTTCCAATTTAAGCCTTAACACCACCATTCTTTTATTCAGCTAAAGAACATGGAAGCGCTAATAAGGTCGCTTCGCTCGCCAAGGTGTGTCTTCTTGTTCCTTCTCCCAAGCCAACACACTCCCACAAGCACATACCGAGAGCAAGCAGTCACCTTGTTAGATACGTTGGACCGCAGCATAGCTGAGGCAGCCGAAGGCCTCTTCCTTGCTAAGCCCTGTCTCAGGAGAGACCATCACCACATCTGGCAGCAGGAGGCAAGGAAGCTCACAGATGGCATCACAGCTGATCGCAACGTGGAACGGTAAAGACTTTTTATTTATTTACCTTATTCTGCTGACCTTCTCACAGCCTTCTGGTGCCCATGGTTGAGCAACTTTTACGAAAGAAGTATACAGACAAGAGATCTTGTTTCAAGACCAAGCAGTTACAGGCGTACATAACCAAGTTTGGTGCGGAGGTATTTTGTTTGCATTGCTGCCAAACCCCTTTGACTCTTCCTAAAGCTGACGGCGGAGAATGTTGTGAATATGCGCTGCACAGAGGAGGCAGATGAGGATCCCACAAATTTCCGGGAGTATGTGGAGGCGCTGTTGGCTGAAAGAGACCAGGTTTCTGTGGAAGATGAGAAAAGCAAGAGGAGTGGTAAGACGCCAGGGCGAAAAGGAAAGGGGAGGAAGTAAATAAAGCATTTGATACCTGCATATTGTACCGTAGGCGTGGCACACCTCCAGCACGGAACAGAGAAGCAATCGCCAGGTACCGGCCTGCTGGCTTCACGTTTCCGCGCTATTGCACGCCAAGAACAGCCCTGCTGCAGCGCTTCTCAGTTGACTGGGCAGAGCGTTTTACGTCTAATTTTCTGTCTTGCACAGCCTCGGATACAGTGCGGGGCAGCCCTGAAATTTTGGCGTAGTGTTTATCCGGGGCAGCTCAACTAATTGGATGACAGAGACGTGTGGCCAAGCAAGGCCGAACAGCCACGCTACGCTCATGCTATCCATGTCCTTTTCTTGCACTCCGCGTCGTTATCGAGATCGCCAAGATGGCGCCCTCTTGATGCTAGGCTTTGAAGGTTTTATGATGGTATTTTTTTTTTTTTTTTAAAGGGGATATTTTTTCACTACTGGAGACATGTTGATAAATATTATTCCTACAGATGAATATTTCTATATTATTTTCCTAACTGGAGACATGTCCTATTCTGTCCTATTCCTTCATCCTTCAGAATTAATTCGATCAAATAAATTCTTTTTGGGGAGATCTAAGAATAAAATAAATAAAATTTTTTCGTTTCCGTTTGTACGACTGAGCTCGAACTTAAGAAATTCCCGATACGAACATACAAGCATAGAAAGGTATCGGATGACTTTTCTTCGTTGTCATGGACCAATCCACACCATGCCTTCCAGATTGCCCAAACATGCACTAGCTCGTTCCTGATTGTCTTCTTTGTGTGGAGCGGTTCAGAGCGCCTCGTGGTGGCCATGCGCCTCCCTAATGTGCTTGCAGTGCCCGTTGAAGATTGAGTCGGTGTCCACACCACTCACAAGGGAGTTTTTCCTCCATATTCCCCTTCTTTCCCACAAGGCCAACATGCACTCTCCGATGACAACCTTCCACCCGAAAGAGAGAATGGCCTAGCTCTGCATTTGCGGATCCGTTATAGCAGAACCGGGATTTGTGTTCCATGCTTCCTCTCGAACTCTTTTTATCCGTACGACTTAGGAATCTTTCGAATCTTGTCTTCGCTCCTGGCCAGTTGTCGAAGCTTCTCCCTCGGAGTGCCTTTGGTGATCAGTGATGACGCCACCCTCTCTCCACCCTCTGTTCGCTCCCCAAAGGACTTGTACAACCTGAGGGAACTTTTCCACGCAAACAGGAGAGAGTCCCAGAGTGAAGCCTCGCGCCATGGGATTATGGTGGTATTTTTTATGTTTCCTCAGCGAGTACGGGTAACTAGAAGATATGATTTCAACGAGAAAACTAGCCATGGTGAAAGGGAGCAAATGATTTCGGTTCTAAAAACTTTTCCTTGACACAGTGAAATTCGGAGAAAGTGCACAACAGTTGGTCACGCCCGGGCTACGACTTCTCCTGAAAACAGTAACGCCATGTGTCATGCACCTGCCTCAATCATGAGTGAAGAGTATCAGATAGATAGATGAACAGAAAGTCGGGAGTTGTGTATTATATCAGAGAAAACACAAATACCACTGAATGACTGTCTCTGGTTATGAAGGCCGTCCAAACCCACCCAATTGAGGGTGGCTTTTATTCCAATCTTTGGCGCTTGACAACTACTTTTGCCTCCTTATCGTAAGAGAGACACTCTACAGTACTGCCATATACACACCTACCCGCACACTTCATTCGCTTCAGGATTCTCACGTTGCGAAACAAATTCCAAGTGTCTTGGGTTCACGCAAAACATTTGTGCAGACTGCACATTCGGGAACAGGTCACGCAATGCACCCGCACACTAGACTTTCCAAAACTGGAACCCCACCCGGGAGCTATTCATATCCCTGCTTCCCCTTGAGGGAAATCGAGGTTATTGCGGGAATCGAGGTTATTGCGGGGATGCTTCTCTGTTTGCCAATCTGTCTGCAGCCCGACTCTCAGTCATCCCCAAATGGGAGAAACACACCTTACTTCGTGTGGAATGGAAACGGTGGGTTCGCTCCTTCTGCCGAAGTGTACGTTAGTTGGCCCCCTCCTTTTTACTGTTTCTCCAACATCCACACATACTTCTAGTCTTTGCTTGCTTATCAGGTAACTGCCAGCAGCTCATGGCCAATGCTGCCTATCCCGTCATCAAGCAGAACTGGCCGTACTCCGGTCCCACTCTACTCTTCTCGGACGACTTTAACACCCTGAGCATTGCCGGGCAAAGCAATCCCAACGGCAACTGGATGCCCAAAGACTTTGCTTGGCAACCCCAAACGCAGGGCTATCAAGACTTTGCGGGCACCAACTGGAATCTGAACCCCAACGACTCCAACGCTGTGCCTTACAACCCTTTCTGGGTATCAAGAGGCAGCCTGACCATCTCCTCCTTCAGGACCCCTTCGAGCATCGCGGCTGCCATCGCCAACGAGAATGCCGCTCATGGGGTGTCCAACACCACCCCGGCTTGGTGCGGGGGGTTCATGATCAGCAGGGTCTCTTTTGCCAACTCCTACACCGAGTGGAGGGCCCGGTGGCCGAACACGGGCAAGGGCATGTTCCCCGCCCTGTGGTTCTATGCCAGCCAGCTACTCGCTCTTTCCAACGAGGTGACTGCCGAGATCGATCTGCAGGAGATGTACGAGGCACCCAACTCCTTCTACACCTCCACTCACACCACAAACTCCACCCAGACCTGGAGGACCATCGACACCTCCCAATGGCCCACCTACGCGGTGGACAGGCAGGCGGGGTGGGTGCGGTGCTACTTAGCCGGCGTCCTCTCCGAGACCCTCTCTGCCTACGACACAGCCTACATCAACACAGTCCCCATGCAGCTGCATATGAACTACGCCATGTACGCCTACTAGATGATCGGCTCGGGATTGGGCTCCGAGTCGACCACCCCCAGCCCTCTCCTGATGAATGTGGACTACGTGCAAGTGTGGACATCCAAGCCCTAAGTTAAAAGTGTCCACTTGGGGGTACATGCACTTAGGCTGTGAAGATGCACCTAAGAGATGCGGAAGGATAGAACCTCGAATATAAGAAGTATTGATTCAAATTACAGAATACATATCCTTATTTATTCAAAGTTTACAGAGGTTAGCTCTGGGGCGGGTGCGAATCCTCCAGAAAACAGCTGAACTCGTTAAGACCCCCCATTTATAATCACCACCATAAGGATGAGGAAGCCTACCCCCCTTAGGTTCAATAGCTAGTCCAAGTATCAGAGGAAGTGTCACTGGCCTTCACTCACAAGAGTAAGAACACAAATGTGCATAGGAGTAGGAACACAAGCACGAAAAACTAGTGGGAAAGATTACGGGTGGCAGACAAGGCATTCATCGCCTTGGACAAAACCAAGTGCACGGAGGAAAGAGCGGTAAGGATCGAAAGGGGACAGTTCGTGTATTTAATAGCACCCTCATGAACGTGTTTTTTTTTTTTTTTTTCCTGGCACTGGGCCGGTTTTTGCGAGAACTGGTGGGTCACATGAGTTCTCACTCCTGCCCACTTTGCTTCACAAGCGTTTAGGACGCAAATCAGGTGACGTTGCTGAACGAACATTGCCTTCCTGCTGTTGATCAGTTTGGTCCACAGCTGTACAGGAAATTAATTAATTAATGAAATTAAGAAAGACTCCGTAAGACACATTTTTGTTTTTTAAAAAAACAAAACCGAAATTGCTCCGCATGACAAGATTGTGTTTTGTCGACTCTGTTGGATCACGGAAAGGGGGAAAAGGGAGGCCTGGGTGTTGATAACACACTACCCGGTATCAATTCAATCAATCATAAAGTGTTATGGTTTGAAAAATCTAATCTCCCGAAGTCAAACAGTGAGCTGGGTGAAAGTTTGAACAAGAACTTTTTTCACCGCAATTCAATTCAATCATGATCACCGAAAAAGCAAATTGCGTTGTTTGCCTGGTTTGTGGTTGGATAAACACACATAATTTCATCAACTGGGAGTTTCCATGATTCGCCCGGACAATTTCCTTTTTCCATTATACTTCCATTCCCATTGGCGCAGTCATTAATTATTTTTTGACTTTGGTTTGAATCAATGTGTCCGCAATCATGTTCATTAAGCTTCCCGCCAACCACCAACACAAATACCCTCCCCGCAAAACCCCTTTCTCTTATTTCATCTTTCAACAAACACAACACCGCTCCTTGCTGTTCTCTGTGAGAAAATGCTTCTCAAACTGTTCTTGGTGTGTTCTTTGCTCTGTTCCCTCACCACTGCTTTGACCACATGTAACCAACCCCCCCGCAAAACCTTTCGCTGTCCTTCCCCAGCTCTTCTTCAATTTGTTCTTTTCCCCGCATAACCAACCCCAAAAAACAGGGCAAGTGTCTTCAAACTGTGTTGGTGCTTCCAATTGCTTCACCAACCTCACCGGTGCCATTTTTCATGCTGGACCCAATGATTATATCAGTGTTGATGCAGGAGAATGGCCGATCTTTCAGAATGTCAACCTTTATGGCAAACCTCTTTCCATTGTGGGTGCTGGTTCAGGATCCACTGTTGTCAATTGTACCGGAGCTTATTATTTGGAGTTTTATTATTCTCCATATTACATTCAAGGAATAACCTTCAATGGTTGTGATGGTACGAAGTTGCTTCCCACCCTAGCAAAATAATCTCCAAAGAATAATCCATCTTTTCTTGTTTTTTTTTCAGAATTGTATGTGGAACAAGCAAGTGTTTCTCTTCAAGATGTGGTTCTTAATGCCTTCACAGGGTATCCCTTTTATGTTGACTGGGGAACAATGAAATTCCGATCAGTCACCATTCAAAACGCTAAAAGCTGTGAGTTTTGTTTTTGTACTCTTTGCAGAATTAGTATTATTCTTACAATCTGCCTTCCAGATGCTTATGCTGAGTATTCGGATCTACAGTGGTTGGATGATGCCAACTTTGTGAACCAGGTCAGCGGTGACGGTGCCTTGGAAGTCGAATACGGCACCATGAAGGTGGCTGGCGATCTTTCCATCAGCTGTTCCATCACATCCACTGTATACAATGAAGCCTTCTATGGTTACTCTGTGGCAGTGAATGTTGGAGGCAACTTCAATGTCCAGAACTGTGGAGGCACTCCTCTGTATTTGGAAGAAGCAGAAATGATCATTGGAGGAGATTGGATCAACACCAACATCACTTGTAACACAAGTGATGTTTTCCCATCTTCTCTTTCTCTCTCTCTCTCTCTCTGCATCTTCCTCTTTCCTCCTCCGAGCTCAGAATGTGAACTCACAAAAGAAAATATATTCAGACAGTTATGTGGAATATGCTCAACTCACTTTGTATGGCAATTATCTGGTCACTGATTCATCGGCAACCAGCGGATGCTATTTCTTTGAAGGATATTCTGCTGGATTCGAAGTATTTGGCGATTTCACAGTGCAGAATGTGAAATTCAATGTTGGATCCTCTTGGGGTATGGTTTACCTCTATTACACCAGTCTCATCGTTCATGGAAACACTCTGTTCACCAACATCCATTATGAGGGTGGTGGCGGAGTTGCCGGTAATGCTTTCCCCCCCCTCACTTGCTCCCGACATTCATTCTTCCCAGCCTCCCAACAATTTATTAAAATTTCTTCTCTCTGCCAGCATTGTATTCCGAATATTCGTTCATGAAGACCATGGGAACCTTCACCATGAACAACATCTTCTTCAATCAAACCAGTGGCACTGTTTGTAAGCATTCCCATGCTTTTTTTTTTTTTTTTTTTTAAATTTGAGCCATTGGACTTATCATCATTCCTTTGCTCTTGATTGGTGGGGATCGTAAATTTTAGATGGTGCATTGTATATGTATGAAGCCACATGGGAAGCAGAGAATGCAGTCCTCATCGACAGTGTTGTTGGTCAGGGAAATTGTTCGTAACCTCCCACCCTTCCTTGTAGATGGTGTATCTTGACCATTTCTTATTCTATCCACAGATGTGATCTACATTGACTATTCTATGTTGGTCACATACGGCACCTTCACAGTTTCCAATTGCAAGAATTTCTTGCTCTCCGAGTACTGTAATGTACCCCTCACTCGTTGAATCCTTTGCAACTAACATCTTACCTTTTGTGCACAGTGATTTATTGGGATGAGGGAGCTTGGACAGCATATGATACAGTCACCATTGCAAACAATGTTGGTGGTGATTATGGAGGTTTGTTGCCCACTTTCCTTGGTTTAAGTCTCAATACCTTCTGATTAATCCCGCTGCTTTCAGCTCTGTACGTGAATGATGGTGGTGGCTTTAACTTTTATGAGTCATTTGTGCTTTCAAACAACACTGGATATTATGCAGGGGGAGGCTATTTCGAATATTGTGGCTTTGTATTTGCAGGTCCTTTGATTGTTTCCGGAAACAAGGCCACCCACTCTGGTGGCTACCCTGGAGGTAGGTTCCTTCTCCTCAAAGAGTTCTTCCTTCACCTCCGATGGTGTTGTTGTTGATTTGCTTTGCAATTCAGGGTTCTACCTTTATGAGGGCGGGATAACCACCCTCAGTTCGGTCACCATCAACAACAACTATGGTGGAGGTGTGTTCTTGGAGTATTCTGGCTGGATTGCTGAAGGAGATGTCACCATGTCTGGCAATGTGAACCCTTGGGATGAAATTCCTGGAGGAGCCATGTATTTGTACTATGAATCCTCTTGGGTGACATATGGCAACACAGTGTTGTCCAACAACAAGGCCAACTCCACTGGTGGTGCTGTGGCATTCTACTATGAGGGTGTGTGGCGTTCAGTGGGTGCAGTCACCATCTCCAACAATCAAGCAAATCAAGCAGGAGGAGGTAACCATTCCCATTTCCCCGTGGTAAAATGCATTGAAGAACCTCAACGTGTTGACCGTTTCCTCTCAGGTGTTTGGATTGAAGATGGTGAGGAAAGCATGTGGGCATCTCAAGGTCCAGTAACAATTATTGGAAATTCTGCTCCATTGGGTGGAGGTGAGTTCAATTAAAATGCCTTCCTTTTCATCCCCCCCCCCCCGATTGACCCATGAAATGTGAAGGTGTGTATGTGGGAAGTGGAACATCATGGGCCAATTCCTTCTACGATGCTTCCTTCTCATCCAATTCTGCCTCTGGTGCTGGTTCGGACATCTTCTGCAATGCAGGTTATCTGTTCTCCCTCAGCAAATCCTGCAACTCTTCCACTGTTGCTTGTGTTCCTGGATGCAAATTCGGTCTCATCGATACCTTCGTTTCCCTCTCGAGCACCTCAATGAGCTTCAACAACACCTTCTCCAGTCAATCGGTGACTGTGTCGCTGTCAGCAGCATTGCCAGTGGCTCTGAATGTGGGATATTCTCTCACCCTCAGCACTCCATCATTTGCCAATCAGGTGGTGATCAATCCTGCTGGATCCATCTCTTTCCCTGCTGGAACCACTTCAGTGACTGTCACAGTGGCTCTCAATTCTTCTTTGGCTCAGACCACTCAATGGGTGACTCTTCAAGGAACTGTGCAATTGTTGCCTCCAACTCCTGAATTGTTGGTGTTCCTTGGAACAGACAGTTCTTTGGCTTTGGGGATCAACATTGCTCCTTCCTCTTCTTCCGATTCGGTGAGGATGATGAGTTCTTGCTTGATGTTGTTCTCTCATCTTATTGAGCTTATTTCTTCCTTTGTTCTTTGCTAAATACTCCCGACTAAACACTGCATTTCATCTCTCTTTATTTTTTTTATTTTTTTTATTCCATGAAACACTCCTGTTCTCGACTTCCTGTTTCACGGAATAAAGGACTATTCTTCAGACTGAAGTCTGGGAACAGCCCCCTATGAGTATTGAGCTTTCGGGGATGACATAATGAACTTACTGATCAATAAGCATAGTAGAAGAGTTTGTCTGGGCTGTGGGAAGGGCAGGGCTCTTGCTGCTTTCAAAAGAGTTTCTTATTCCTACTAGTGTCGCTGTTGACTCCGGAATCAAACGAGACTTGAACTAAAGGCGCTCAGTTGTCCTTCGAAAGTGTCAAAGAAGAGTTTGGTTTCGTAGTTCCTTTCTAACGGGGCAAGAAATTGTGTCCACCGAGGTGTTGGTGGGTCTGTCTTCCAATGCATGCTGACGCTCTTCAGGGTTGCGTGATCCAAAACAACCCAGCGCGTGTGGGAGAGGATGAGGAACCAGAGAAGGATGTGGATGCAGGGGAGCAGCAGCCAGTGGAACCGTTCAGGAAAAATTTGTCGACCAGTTCTATATTTTTATAAAAGGTTGGGTGGGGTTGGCTTGGTTAACTTGTTTCATCACACAGCCCAATCGACAAAGTTTCGAAAAATGGAAACATTGATCGTATGTTTGAGGAACACTGTGCGCGAGCTAATGAGGCCTGTAAGGCTGTCCCTGTTAGGGAAACGGAGGCGGGTAGAAGGGTGTTTGTCCCCAAACCCTCTTCCGTGGGCTCATTCACGAACGCGTTAGTTGACACCCTGCTGGGTGTGTTGATAGGCAAGGCCACGGAGGTGCACGTCGCCCCCCCCAAGTTTGGAGGCCGCATTTTCACGTTCCCTTCGACGCAGCGGGCGCAGGAGGTGAAGGCTATGTTCCCAGTCACGGTGTCTCACTTAGGGAAGACGTTCGTTTTCGAGGTCGCCGACGACGCCCCCGAAGACTTGAACGACTACAAGTGCAAAATCATGCGCCTCCCGGTCAGGACCACAACCGAGGAAGTCACTACCTGGGCGAAAGCTGTTGCCTTGGATCCTCGTCATGTGAAGAAAGTGCATTTGTACACCACTCGTAGCGGGAGAGCCACTGAAGCAGCGTTGATCATTTTCGAGGTCGCCCCCCCCCAAAGGTTGTGCAAATTTAATTTGCATAACTTCGGGGCGGTAACGTTCTGACCGCCGTGATGAACAGAGAAGCCACTTGCCCTCACTGCCAGGCCAAATGCCACACCAAGTCTCAGTGCCCAAGGCTGTTTCTTGAGAGGATGTTGGCGGAGAAAGCTAGTGCCACACCAGCGACAGCGGAGTTGGGGAAAAATCCCGACAAGGCGGAGGAGTTGGAAAAGAAGCGCGATGCTCTCGTTGCCAAGGTGGCGTATACGCAAGAGATGCTGGATGGTGCCAAGGCTACGTTGAAGGCAGCTCCGAAGGGCCGCTCAACAGAGCCCGCTCAGCAGGTTGGTGTTCTGCAAGCACGACTGGATTTGGAGAAGGCTGCCCTTGCTCAGGCAGAGGAGGAATTGAAGGGGAGTGTAGCGGGTGCCGCCCCCGCTAAAAGAGCTGGCGGCAACTAATTAACATAGGTATCAGGGGTCTTTTTTGGAATTGTCGTGGGTTGCACGACACCAACCTACATAAGAGCAAGGCGGATTCTTTTCTGCTTGTGGCACGATCGTTGGGTGTGGACTTCGTGGTGTTCTTGGAAACTCACACTACAGCGGTGGATAACCCTCTGCAAGGGTTCCGGGGGAGCATTTTTGAGGATGTTGCTAATAAGCAGGTCTTCAAGGGGTTTCCGTGGTACCGCTGCGGAAGGGGGTGAAGGTGGTAAAGGATTGGAGTGCAGAGGGGAGGATTGTATCCTTCCGTGCGAAAGGAGGGTTGCAGAGAGCTGAAGTGCGGAGCTGTCTATGCACCTACTCATGAGGTGGAGCGAAGAAGGTTCTTTCAGCGAATAAGACCCAAGGTTCCGGACCTTGATGTGTTTGCTGGCGATGTCAATTGTGTGGAGGACCCTGCAGATAAGTCAGGCACGTGGCGCCCAACACCTAGTGTGAGAGAGTTGGCGGCGCTATTGGATGATGCTGGTCTGGTCGACTCTTTGCCTGCTGGTTCTACACACACCTGGACGGGTCACAACTGCTCTGCACGCATAGACCGAGTGTACGGTAGGGAGGATAGCGATATCGTGGTGTCAACACAGAGTCTCTCCAGTTCCTACGGTCTCTCCGACCACAGGGGGCTCCTAGTTGAGATCACCGGTGCTGATGTTTATGGAGGCAAAGGGGGGTTTTGGAGGGCACAAGAGTCATCACTGGACTCCAGAGCGCTTACAGGACGCCTGTGAGAACTAGTGGTGAAGTGGGAGATGCTGGACGACCGTTCACTCCACAGTTGCTAGGAGGAGGTCAAGGACGAAGTGGTAGTCGCCATTAAGAAGTTCGAAAAATCGGTCCGGAAAGAGCGGGGTGAGGGTGGAACAGGGGGGAAGAGTGATGGGATTATAAAAGGTGTCCCACTCCGTCCCTGCGGACACCCCAGGTCCTGCCCTATCGGATCACCTGGAAAAAGAGGCAAAACGCCGCAAGATGGCTTTTATCAAGGCGAAAGATGCAAGAGGAGAGCTGCCAGATCGGTTCCTCTCTGCGCAAGTGAAACAAGAGGAGGAAGAGGACCATCCGAGCAATCAGAGCAGCAGATGGTTCGCTCAAGGTGACTCAACAGGACATCTCCAACGCGATGACATCACACTTCAGAAACTTGTACTCAGCCAGACCCACAAACCACAACCTACAGCCACACTGCATAGTTCTACCAAGGGAGGTAACACAGTCGCTAAAGGAGGAGCTCACGGTGCAGGAGGGGATGGATATCGCCCTCAAGAAGTCTTCATCTGCTCCTGGGCCAGATGGGCTTCCTTATCGGGTATACACAGCAGTACCAGGTTTCATGAAACTTCTCCTCAGAGTATGTCGGTGGGCTATGGTCTCCGGGGAGGTTCCACCGTCCTGGGACACAGCCTACATTCGGTGCTTGCTGAAGAAGGGGGAGGACAAGCTGCTTCCCGAATCATATCGTCCCATCTCTCTCACTTGCACTGACTGTAAGATCTTCACGGGCATTCTCGCTACAAGGCTACAAAAATTCAGCGACTCTTTTTTCGGCCCCGAACAAACTGGCTACTTACGGGGCAGAAACACAGCTATGGCCGCCATTAGGGTGGCGGACTTCTTTGCACGACATCGTTCCTTCTTCCCAGTTCTCCTTGACTATGAGAAAGCTTACGATCGGGTGGACCATGAGTGGATTAACCTATGCCTGGCCAAGTCGGGCGTGGGAAAGTCTCTTCGTGATGTTTTGATGGCCCTCCTTCGGGGGATGCGCTCGAGACTTATCATCAACGGAGAGCTCGGAGATTGGTTCCACAACGCATCTGGGGTCAGACAAGGCGACCCTCTATCTCCACCCTTGTTCCTACTGAGCATACAGCCATTGCTATCCCGGTTGGCACACCTTAAGATCTTTGTGCAAGCTCATTGCGATGACATGGTGGTAGCGGTAAACAAGCACAATATCGACAGGGTACTGGCCATCTAACAAGAATACGATGACTCCACAGGATCTGCCGTCAACCTGAACAAATCAGTGCTCATCTCACCACATGAAGTCGGTTTCCAACACCCATTCCACATGGTCACGGGCGAACGGTACCTTGGATTCTGGTTGACACCAGGAGGGAGGCTACAGCTGGGCCCAGATCTAGTGAAGACAACCATATCTTCTCTCAGGCGGATTCGCAACCTTCACCTATCTTGGGCGGAGAAGGAAACTATAATCGCATGCTACTTTCCACCGAAGTACCTTTATCAGATGGTGTTGGTGGAGGGAGCCGAAAAGACCTTCCACAACATTGAGGCCTGGTTCTTGGGTAGTGGCAGGGAGGAATTCAGAGAGGAAAGAAAATACAACATGCCCATGGCGGTGGCCAAGATGAGACACCCTTACACTCGACTTCGACTTCTACCACTGGTTGACGAGCTCAGAGACAGGAGGTCGTTTCTAGTACTCAGTGTGCTACGATCAAGGTTTCGAATCCTGATTCCGGGAGCAGATGACAGCTCTGGTCTACCAAGGAGCATTACTAACTCCATGAGGTGGAGTCGGACTCCAATATGGGTATCATTTGAAAGCTCGTGATCTCGATGAAGCGATTGACTGCGATGGAGGAACCAGAGTTGGCATGGCATTGTGAACACCCAAATAAACTTTCAGTCCAGCGGACGTCAAATGGACGTGCCACATCATTTGACGTCTTTTGTTTTTTCCTGTGTGGGGAACAGGTGCTGCATTGTTTTGATTTCTTTCCCGAAATCAGCTGATGCCGTCCACGCTCCTTTTACATGCCCCAAGGCATGTACTGCGTTCCGGGTGGCATTGTCCCCCGACGAAGCTGCTTGGATATACAAGGTCGAGTCATTTTGTTTGAAGGCTAGCACGGAAACGAAAATAAACATATGAGCCTTCCCGCAAGCACCCAACGGAAGTCAAAGCGCACGCAAATCCTGCACCGTAAAGGTACAAGACGCCGAATAGGGTGGTTGTCCTAGGCGACAGCCGCGTCACTTATTGTTGGACCATTTGTGCCACCATGCAATTCTGTACAAAGCCCAATCCTCAAGCCCTCCAGCACTGACAGCAGGCCATACATGCCGGTAACAGGCACTGCTCTACAAGAGTCCCCAGCATCACCAAGACGAAAACAAGGCGATTTGTGTTGGGTACAATGAAACAAATAATTGGAGATTGCCCAATGAATCAGATACTGCTACGATTGATTGAGCAATCAAAAGGATATCGATATTCACCTCAGTGGTTGATAGGATCCCTGAGATTGGATGCTAGGAGAAGGGCATCGAGTGCCAGTGTTTTCCGCATAGACAAAATACCCTCGATCGCAAGGCACCCACTGGTAGTTGGCAAAGTTGAAACTCCAAAGACGGTGTCAATCTTCGGCGCTGAACGCCAGCAAACAACGCAACTATCAAGTTCCCCTCATCGGTTCCCAGGAACTTGGATGCTGTCGTTCAGGAAATAGTAGGGAAATGTGATGTCCCAGAGAGGTTGTTCTGCCCATCTAACACAGTGACGCATATCAAGCCCTTTTTGTTTCCCCAGAGGATGTAGGCTGTTGAAGTTTTGGGGACTGAACATCGTGGGTGAGTTCAGGTACACGATACCCATCCAGAAAAGAAAATCACATCTGGAGTTCGGTCTTGAAGGTCTCTTCCTCTTGATGGAGCAAAAAGCGCACCTCCTTCATGTGAATCAACCCATGCCAATTGGCCGTATGCAGGTGAAGTGGCATGCGATTGGCAGACCCCCCTCACGGGTCGACAAGGCAAGGGGTTCACCACGAGTACCTCCGTAGTCAGTTGAGTTGGCTGGTGATATGCCCACAAAAATGAGAGGGAAGGCACCTCCTCCCAACAGGCGGGGAAGGGGCGATAGCGTTGTGGTGGGGCGCTAAAGGATTAAGGAACAGAACTAGGAAGACGGAGGGAAAGCTAAGATTTTTGGGTTAGAGTCAAGGGAGCAGTCTTTCGGGGAGAGGCACTGGGCACAATCAAATGTTTTCCATTGCTAGAGTAGAATGAACTAGTTAACCGTTCGGTATTAGTGCTACGATAACGGTGAAGTGAGGAGTATCATGTCCCCCTTTTTTTCGCTTTATTTTCAACCTAACAGGTTTGGAGGTTGCGCAAGCGGTTAGCCAGCATGGCCAGGTGGTGCTTGTTCACTGCCGAGTCATCCACCCCACACAGGACATTGTTTTTTGGGTGGAACAAAAATCCGACAACCAAACCCTTTCCTCCCACATTTCCATGGTCATCCTTGAGCGACCACGATTCCACGGTCTTTGGCGAGGTGATCCAGAGAAGACACACCCCCACTCGGCCGGGATGCTTGTCAAGGAGCTGTGTCATGGTGCTCGGTGACCAACCGGCGGGTCGCATGCTGCTGGTGGCGATACATTGCAAGACCAGCGTGGGTTTCTTGTTTCCAAGATGTTCGTACTGAACAACTTCCACAGCAACACCGGCGCCAAACTCTTTCTGCAGAAACTCCTGTAGGTCGGAGGGGAAGGAGGCGAAATACTTGGTGAGGCCGTGAAGCGCGATTATGTTGCTGGGTCGCTTTCTTTTGGTATCCTTTTTTTCGTCGTGCGGGACTTCCTGTGCTGCATCGGGTGGCGTGGTCTCATCCTCGCCGTTCTGCGACTCTTTGCCTGAACCCCAGAGCACGAATGGAAGCTTTTGCCACCAGTACAGCGTCCTCTCTCGTTGCTCCTTCTGCTCTTGGAACTCTTTTTGCTGGGTGTTGCGGAGTTGTGAGAGTTCCGCTTTCATTTCCAGTTGTTCCTCTAGCTGTTTCCGTTGTAGCTCCTCTAAAGCTCCCAATTTGGCGAGGATCTGTTCCTGTGTATCCCCTGTGGTCTTTGCTTCCATCTCTAGAGAGACCTTTTAGTTTTTTTTTTTCTTTCGTTTTTTTTTTTGTGCACAGCTGTTGTGTATTCACCAACACAATTTTTGGTTTTTTTTTGCACGTGTGAAAACACCATATCCCGAAACGCTGATTGGCTTCTATTCAACCAGCAGCCCACTGCTTTCTTTTTATTTGTTTTTCTCTCTGTATCCATTCACAAACAAAGACACACCTCCACTCGACATGCAAGGGCCAAGGAAAATAGCACCAATGCAGCGACTTGCGGCCAAGTTCTCTGAGATAACTAAAACAAGGAGCAAGGCCGCCTTGTTTTGCGTTTTGCTCGTGGACGGCTCAGGCTCAATAAGAACGCAAGACTTTGAAGGGCAGCTCAAGTGCGGACTTTCTCTCTTGGTGGAAAGCCTGCAAGGAGCAGCGGTTGCGGTAATGCAGTTCGCCACCAACACTCGGCTCGAAAGCCCTGCAACGAAAATCACCCAAGAATTGAAGCAGAAGATTGCAGGTGAAGTTTTTTTTTTTGTCCCTGCATATGCTCACTATCTACTCGTTTTCTCCCCCATCCCTCCCCCACAGAGATGACGCAAATGAAAGAAGGCACATTCACGGCCACAGCGATTACTGAAGCCCTGAAGTTGTTTCCAACCAGCTCTGACATAACAAAGGTGCTGTTTATCATCACAGATGGTGATCCCGCACCAGGCCAAGAGCCAGGCCCGGCTCTGGCTACAGCCCCCTCGGACATCATGGTCTATGGAATAGGTGTGGGTGCTGGCGTGAAAAAAGAGAACATAAAGGCCATGTCGACGCAGGGCCTTTATTTCACCATCTCAGATTACCACGAATTCAAGCAGTTTGCCGAGATGCTGAAAGAGAACTAGGAGTCTCTGAAAGAGGTGCCTCCCCTGTTGGAAATCGATTTTCACCAAACCGGACCGAGCGTACGGATGGGCGACCCGCTTGTCATCGAGCTCAAGCTGACCAACCTTCAACCGGACAAGGACATCCCCCAGGGGCTGAAGATCGCCTTCCCTGCAAACGACTACTTCCAACACAAGGTGGTCATGACGAAGGAAGTCATCTCTCGCGATGGATCCATCAGCATGACCGCCGAGTTCCGGACCCAAGCCTCGGCGACGGATGAGAGTTTCCATGGAAAGCTTGAATATGTGGTCACGATTGGAGCCATCACCCAACGCGGAAGCGTGATCTTGCCGACGGGGGTGCTTCGAGCCGATTTCCTTGAAAGCAAGTGGGGACCGATCAACCTGATGGTGGTGGGCCGCAAAGGCGCCGGAAAGTCTGCTCTACTGAACGCCATCACGACTTGTCTGTCTTCCAGGACTACCCCGATTCAGGTGGCCTTAGCTGCACCCAAACAGGAGCACGTCACCACAGAGTTCGTGCGCATCAGCATAGCAGAACGCCTGCAAGAAACGGATTGCAACGAAGTGGTGCCTCTATTTCTCTTTGACACCTGGGGCGACTCCGAAGAGGACTACGGAAATGACCCGAAGGCACAGAGGAGCATCAACTACCAACCATTCTTGAAAGGAATGATCGACGTCGGGGTGGAACGAGCGGCGGTCCTCAAGGATGGCTTTAAGCAAGTCAAGATGATCCCCAGACGAGAAAACGAGGTCCACGCAGTTTGCGTGGTGACGCCCATAACATCTTACGTCGAATCGGGAACCATTGAGCGCCTTAACTCTGCGATGAAACAGGCACGGGAACTTGGGTACCGTCCGATCGTTGTTGTTACGTTTGACGACACCATCGAGCAGCATGAGGAGAAGGAAAAGCACAGAAAGGAACTTCTCTCCAAGCTGGAAGTTGACCGAATGGACATCTTCTTCCACTCCAACTATTACAAAGACCGCAATCGAAATGTCACCATCGATTTGAGCACCCGGCTGATCCTCCGAGCGGTCTGGGATCGCGCCGAGCAGTTTAAACTCTCGAAGGGCGAAGAGCACTGGAAAGGGATAGCGTATGAGCACACCTCGAAGATTGGGCCTCTCGTGAAGATCGACCTCTCTCGTCCGCAGAAGGGCCATGCCCACAGCCGACCTCCGGCGACGTGACCGTTGTCACCGTGAGCGCAGGGAGCAAGACTGAGGTGTTAAAGATCCGAAAGCATCCAATCACCAACAAAGAAGTCCGCGAACGAGCCCTGAGGCTGGAGGCATTTGTGAAAGAAGGCCTCACCGAAAACTCTGGGATGAGAGATGGCGAAGGTTCTTGGTTGGATCCGGACGATGTCGCCGAGAATGCAGGAGCCATCAAGTTCGACGTTGCCGTTGTGCGGGCGCCACCGTCCCCTGGCCCAGCGGCTGGCAAGACTACAGTGGGCCTGCGGTGGAACGGGAAGGTAGAGAAGACCACCGTCCCCTTGGGGACCAAAATCCGTGACCTTCGTCAGAGGGCACAGAAAATTTTTGGTGACCTGCAAGGCACGGTGATCCGCAATGGAGACAGAGAGATGGTCTTTTCTGATGATGAAGTCTGCGACAATGAGTTCATTTTTGAGTAAATGTACTGCCTGCTGTAACCCTTTTCAAGAGAACACTGTCCCGCTTTGACTTATTGTTCTGGTTGAATCATCGCACTGGAATTGTGGGGGTAGGGGGCAGGCCCTGTCGGGGCAACTGGTTCTAATTTCCGAGAATATACAAAAAACCCTTCTTCTCCAGGAACTCAAAAGTTAATTCACCTCCAGACACCAAATCTGCGCGCGGCATCAATAAATTTGTTCGAACGTAATGGAGGAGAGGCCTTGCTTGGTGGTGGGGTCACAATGCTCCAAAAGCACCGCTTGTCCCACTAAGATATGCGACGCCTGTAAAGGCAAGTTATCCTCACTATGCTCTCTTTCATTCTTACGTAACCCGCTTTTTATGCAGCAACCGCACTCCCAACCGAGAAAGCGACATGGACCAAATGCCATGTTGCGTTGTGGTTGTACACGTTGGGGTTGGCGGAATTTCTGGAGTCCTTCAAAAGGACCGATGGGAAGATGTTGATGGGGCTTTCGCGCGAGGACTTGCAGCAGCGCTTTGGACCTGATGTGGAAGCCTGTCAAATCGCTTTGGCGTCATTACGGGAAGGTGCGCCTGTCTTTCTGATGTCCGAATTGACTCGGGGCGCTGCAGAATCATCGGCAGTTTCTTTTGTCGAGGTGCCGCAATCCGTGAGCTGGTCGTGGGAGGTCGACCCACTAGAGATTGAAGAAGTGCTGCTAAGTGGCGACCGCATAGGTGCCGGTGCCTTTGGAGAAGGTATTTTCCCCTCTGGTGAGCGAGTTTTGCTCACGTCTGTTCGTCCCGGAAGTCTTCAAAGGTCGGTGGCGCCAACAAACCGTAGCCGTAAAAGTGTTGCGGCTCGCCGACGAAGAAGCAGAGCGACTTTTCTTTAGAGAATTAGAAATCATGGCTAGCCTTCGTTCCCCTAACGTGGTAACACCTGGGTTTATTATTTTATTTGCTGTTGCCCTCGATTGTGTCTTTGCTAAGAGACTACCCCAGGTGCAATTTTTCGGCGCCTGCACGAAGACGAAACCTTATTTCTTGATCATGGAATATATGGACGGAGGCAGTTTGGATAAGCTGTTAGCGCGAAACCCAGATGGTTTGCCTGTAGAACAAGTTGTCCAGATCGCGCAGGATGTTTTGCTTGGTTCGGTGTTCATGCACTCGAACAAAATTATCCACAGAGACCTTAAGCCGCATAACATCCTCTTCGACTCATCTGGTCGTGTGAAACTTGGAGGTAGGCTCTCCTGCCGCTGAATTCATGCGCATCACTGCGATATCAGATTTTGGTTGTTCCAGAGTGGTTGACATCAATCACACTGCACTGAGTGGGACTTACGCATGTAGGCACCTCGCTCTTGAAAGTTTTTTATTTTCTATTTGCTACACCAGATATGGCCCCTGAGATGCTCGGAGGGGAACAGTATGAAAAGGCTGTGGATATGTATGGAGTTGGCGTTCTGTTGTATGAGTTGCTTACAGGACAGAATCCTTTCAAGAAAATGGACGGTGAGTTTTTTGTTTTCGAATTGAGTATTTTACAATTTCTTCGTAGTGTTTAAGATCATCAAGACAGTGAAGGAAGGCTGGAGACCTTCTCTGCCATCTAACTTGCCTCCCTTTCTGGCTGAGCTGGTGGCAGGATGTTGGTGTCAGGAACCGGATGACAGATTCACCGCCGAAGGAGCCATTGATCTCCTTCGCAGATCATACTCAACCGAACACAAGCGCAAGTTAGGAAACCTCGCTCAGCCAACGCCAATGCACAAGGTTTGCCCAGATATCCCACGACGCACCTTTCACATCCGACCTCACAGGTGGCAGCGAAGCGAGCGTGGAAGTGCGTGAGTAATTTCAAGAGCGCGGCCAGCTGCGAGCTTGGTTACCCTTCAGGGGTGGGAGTGAATTCGGCAGGAGAAATTATTATCGCCGACGCAACTGGGCATAGGATAGTCATCCTCTCGGTGGAAGGTGCTTGTAAAAAAGAATTGCGCGGAGGCTTGCAGTGCCCAATCGGGATAGCCATCAACTCTAAAGGAGACATACTGGCCACCGATGCCAAAAGACACTTGGCTGTCGTTGTTGATGGTGCCACCTTTTCGGTTTCGGAGTTCGGTGCCCCAGGAACGGGAAACGGCCAGTTTGACTCCCCCGGCGGTACAGCAACGGATCATATGGGGAACATATTGATAGCCGATAAAGGAAATGGTCGCCTTGTCATTCTTTCCGCCGAAGGTATCTGCCAGAGAACTGTCGCGCTCGGATCCGACGCAACCCCGGCCGGAGTGGCTGTAGACTCCAACAGAAACATCTGGATAACCGATTCCGGAAAAGCATGTGTGCAGGTGTTCAGCGAAAGCGGCCAATTGAGAACCACCTTTGGTAAAAGCGGAAAGGGAGATGGCGAATTCAACTCCCCAAAAGGCATAGCCATCGACGGCGATGACAATGTCTACCTTGCCGACTGCAACAACCATCGGCTTCAGGTGTTTTCGTCCGCTCTTGAACTGGTTGGTCTTGTCGAGGGCCTATATTTTCCTGAAGGAATTGCCGTTTCACATGGTGGTCTTTTGGTGATATCCGAACCTGTACGAAATCAGGTGCGCTTATTTATGCCGCAGGAGAATGAAATCGGTTTTGTAAAATAATATGTACAAGAAGACATTGGAGGGAAGGAAAGGTATCGGCCTTGCAACCGCAGTTGGTCTCTGTTTAAAATGGAACCGAAATATACTCAATGCGAACCTCCCAAAGGGTTTGAAAGGCGTTAGCAGCAGATTCGAATTCCAAAAAACTGTTTTTACATTCGTAATTTACGATACGGTACCAGGACTTTGGGCGTTGTGTTGGGAGGGTTGTCAGGCTTTCACAAAAAATTTTTTGACTGTACTGTAAAAAAGTTACGTGCAACGCCAACCGGCAAAAAATTCGTTCATAACAAGCTTCAAACTTGGTTTCTGTCTGGTAGGCGATAACCCTCCACCGTAAGAATTTTCCACCATAACTTTGTTACGGTAGAGATTACGAACGTAAAAACGGATATATGGAATTTGCTGTAACAAAAAACGAAGTCCTATCAAGATGTGGATTCAACGGCCAACGCCTTTTCTCCCGCGATGTTTGTCGAGTTTACCCCTAAGAATAGTTGGTCCCTTTGTTCTTGGAGTTCCTCGTTCTCCTTTGCAACAACGTGAAGTTTGTAGGTGAAGAAGTTACAGCGGTTTCCAATAAACGGACACAAAGATGTCAATTTCGTTCGGGCAGCCAGCCATCGCCGGGAGGCTGTTCTTTAAGCGTTTCATGTTTGAGCTCACACAACATGGCGCTGTCTGGGCTTTCCATTGTTCCTTTTCATCTTCAAAGATCGCAGCTCGCAGTGGCTGTGCTCCCTCGAAAGTGGTCAATTCAATCACCAGCTGTTGTGAGCGGAGAAAGAGGCAGTTGTGGGTTGACAACTTGGATTGGGTCTTGGAAGCGTTGGGCGTTTGTTCTCAGCATTGAGCAGAATCGGGATTATCATCCATTCAAGTTAATTCATTTGAATCCTAGGAGTTTTTTTTTGGTTTTTCTTGTTTAACAAGTCTTTACGGAGACCACCACAAAGATACCAGTATTTTTACTTACTTAAAAAAAATTGTAACTCATATGAAATAAGTTTTCATTATCATTTTCACCTAAGAAAAGAGGTTTAAAAAAAATAAGACAAAAACAAAGAAATAAAATTTTTAACAATGGCCGGATTTCTCTTTTAAAAAAAAGAATTACTTTTTTACCATGACTCTAGTAATGATTGAATCTAACTTTTTTTTTTTGTTTTTGTTGCTGGTTAACATGGTTAATTTACTCTTTTTTTAAGATAGAATTCTACTAAGGAGTTTTTTCCATGTAGTGAGAGTAGGGAAAGTGTTAGTAATTTGTTTTTACTATGAGAGTTAAATCCTAGAAAAAATTCTATGGTGAATTTACGTTCCAAGCATGGCGTTTATTCACAATGCAAAGCAAACCAGACTAGACAATTGCTTGCTCCCTTCCCAAAAGGGGAAGGTCAAAGCGTAAAACTTGACCCCAACCGACCGAAAATATTTTCGACAAGGCTGCGTATGCTATGCACGTGCTTGTTGAACGTGCGCTCTTTCTCGGTGAGTGCTTTGGGATTGGCCTCCCACCGGGGTCCCGTTTTCGACGGCCACGAGGCTCCGAAATCGGACTAATGTCACATGGTCGAGGTAGTGTTTATCCCATTCGAAATGGGTATCAGCAATGACTCGCGCCGCAGCTAAGTTTTCCTCCAACCTCTCTGAATGGGTCACGAGAAACATTGCGTCGTAAAATCTTTTGGGAATGCCCAACCCATACTTTCCTTATCTGGCCTGTTGCGTCTGAAAGGAGGGCATAACGACGGCCGGGGCTGTTGCATTTGTACGACCACAAATCGATTCGATTTAGAGCTCGTGGAAGGGGGTTCGGAGCGGATGCCAGTCGTCAAGTGTACCCAAAGGTAGCTTCGACTTCCCCCAGTCACGAAATAGACGACGAAGGATCTTTGTGCTGTGATGTATCGTTTTAGGGCAGGCCACTTTCGAACCATTATCCTAAGTGCTGTATAGCCCACCGCGTAGAGATCCTTGAACAGTGATATGAGGATTGCGTACTTCACATAGGCTGTTCGATGGGACTCCCAATGTTGGGGATTCCTTCGTTTTACGCTGGTGCTTAGACATCGACATGATTGTGGTGCAAGTGTCACATAACACACTCCCACTGATCGGGATATTTGAAGTATTCTACCCATATGTAATTTTCTAGGATATGATACAACTCTCAATAATAATTAAATTCATTAGTACAAAAAAAAAATTCAAAAAGAAAAAGGTATTAATAACAAAGGAAAGTCACCATTTATTTTTTCTTAGTGTTTGTTAACTTATGCTTACCAATCTTGGTGCTGAAGAATTTTAATAAATGAGTGAATTATACATTTAAAATCAGAGTGTTTCTGTGTAAAGGAGAAAAAAAAAAAAAAAAAAAAAAAAAAAAAAAAAAAAAAAAAAAAAAAAAAAAAAAA
>Ga0209915_1001883_pt1 | contig 26010 bp, 27 predicted proteins | sample ThiBiot_750_plan_FD_183952 | JGI IMG/M metagenome (GOLD analysis project Ga0209915, IMG submission 183952) | Wastewater bioreactor microbial communities from Cape Town, South Africa - Thiocy_cont_750_plan (SPAdes) | ecosystem: Engineered > Bioreactor > Thiocyanate-remediating > Anaerobic-Aerobic... | reverse complement strand
TGCGGTCCAATCGCCTCCGGTCAACGACAGCCATCGAGGCCGCGGTGGTCGCGGCCCGAGAACCGAAAGAGGATACGAACATGGCTACCATCGGCAACTTCTCCGTGAACGGCAACGGCTTCGTCGGCTCCGTCAAGACTCTCGCCCTCGGCACCGTGAAGGCCAAGATCGTCCCGGCCGACCGCACGTCGGACAAGGCACCGGACTACCGCATCTTCGCTGGCACCATCGAGTTCGGCGCCGCCTGGAAGAAGAAGTCGCAGGAGCAGAACCGCGACTACCTCTCGGTCAAGCTGGACGACCCGAGCTTCGCGGCTCCGATCTACGCCACGCTGGTCGAGGTCGAAGGCGAGGAAGGGCACTCGCTCATCTGGTCCCGCCCGAACCGCGACTGAGGTTCGGCGCCGAAGGCTCCGCCGCGAGGCGGGGCCTTCGAGCGTGTGCGGAAAGGAGAACGCAAATGTGCAAAGTGTTGAATGCGCGGAAGGTCGGCAAACACTCGGACGGATGGCGGGTCTACGTCGGGCGGCCCAGCAAGTGGGGCAACCCATTCGTGATTGGGCGCGACGGCTCCCGCGCGGACGTCATCGCGAAGTACCGCGCCTGGATCGTGGCGCAGCCCGATCTGATGGGCGCGCTCGAGGAGCTGCGCGGCCGCGACCTCGTCTGCTGGTGCGCGCCTCTCGCCTGCCACGGCGACGTGCTAGCCGACCTTGCGAACCGGCGCTGAGCGGTCTCCGCTAGATGAACGGCTTGCCGCCCGTCACCGCGACCGTCGTCCCCGACGTGTAGCTGGAGAGCGGGTCGGCAAGCATGACGTAAGCGGTCGCCAATTCCGCGGGCTGCCCGGGGCGCTTCATCGGCACCTGCTTCCCGAACGACTTCACCGCGTCCTCGGGCATTGTCGACGGGATGAGCGGCGTCCATATCGGGCCCGGCGCGACCGCGTTCACGCGGATGCCTTTGTCTGCAAGCATCTGCGCGAGGCCGCCGGTGAAATTCTGGATGGCGCCTTTGGTCGTCGCGTAGGCGAGCAGGATCGGATTTGGCATGTCGGAATTCACCGACGCCGTGTTGACGATCGCGCTGCCCGGCTTCATGTGCGGGACGGCAGCCTTCGCGAGGTAGAACATCGCGTGGATGTTGACCTCGAAGGTCGTCTGCCACTCCTCGTCGCTGATGTCGCCGATGTCCTTGAACGTGGCCTGGTGCGCGGCGTTGTTGACGAGGATGTCGACGCCGCCGAGTCCGTCGACGGCGCGCTTGACGATCGCCCTGCAGTGCTGCGGATCGCGGATGTCACCGGCGACGAGGACAGCCTTTCGGCCCTCTTTCTCCACCAGAGCCTTCACCTCCTGCGCGTCGTCGTTTTCGCTCAGGTACGCCATCAGGACATCTGCACCCTCGCGCGCGTAGGCGATCGCGACAGCCCGGCCGATGCCGCTGTCTCCGCCGGTGATGATGGCCTTCAGGCCCTTCAGCCTGCCCGACCCCTTGTAGCTCTCCTCCCCGTGGTCCGGCCGCGGATCCATTTTCCCGGTCGAGCCCGGCATCGGCTGCTTCTGCGACGGGAACGGTGGCTTCGGGTGGTCGGACGGCATTGCAGATCACTCCCGTTTCTTGGTTTGCCAACTTGGCGCTGCCGCTATTCGACGGTGAGCACGACCTTGCCCACCGAGTGGCCCTTCTCGACGTCGCTCAGCGCATCGGAAGCGCGTTCGAGAGGAAACGTCTTGGCGACATGCGGCTTCACCTTCCCGGCCGTCACCAACTTGGCAATCTCCGCCAGTTCGGCCCCGTCGGCCTCTACCGTGTAGCGCATCGCGCGAACGCCGTGCTCCTTCGCTTTGTCTTGCGAGGGATCGGTCAGCGTCGAAACGAGGACTCCACCCCGCTTGAGCAGCGCCCAGGAGCGCTCGCGCGTCTCGCCGTCGATCAGGTCGAAGACCATGTCGAGTTCGGAAGCGTGGTCTTCGAAGCGCTGCGTCTTATAGTCGATCACGGCGTCGGCGCCGAGCGACCGCGCGAAGGCGACGTTGTCGGTCGAGACCGTCGTCAGCACGCGCGCGCCTTTGGCCTTGGCGAACTGCACCGCGAAATGGCCGACCCCGCCCGAGCCGCCGTGGATCAGGACGGACTGGCCGGCCTTCAACTGGCCATGCCGGAACAGGCCCTGCCACGCGGTCTGGCCCGCGAGCGGGACGGCGGCGGCATGGACGTAATCCAGCACGGCCGGCTTGAGCGCGATTGCCTTCTGGTCGAGCACCGACTTCTCGGCGTAGCCGCCGCCGCTGATGCCGACCATGCCGAAGACCTCGTCGCCGACCTTGAAGGCGGTCGCCTGCGCGCCGCACTTCTCCACGACGCCCGAGACGTCACGCCCGAGGGTGTAGGGCAGCCGGTCTTCCTTCACGGCCGGGTATTTGCCGCTGCGGATCTTGAAGTCGACGGGATTGACGCTCGCCGCTCTCACACTGACCAGGACCTGCGATGCATCCGGAAGCGACGGCTCGACGTCGTCGGCCTGGAGGACCTCGGCGCCGCCGAAGCGGTGGATGCGGAATTCACGTATTGCTGACATCGGCTTTCTCCGATCTTGGCCATTAACTTGCGGGCCGACCGGTGCGTTCCGGAACTACGCCGCTGTGCTTCCGTTTTCTCAGGATGTTCCGAGAATAGGAGGCCGAAATGGCTGAAACCGCACGACAGAAGCGCATCACCGGGCGCGTGATGCACGAGTTCAAGCATGGCGAGCTGAAAAGCGGTCCCGGCGGCAAGGGCGGCCCGGTCAAGAGCCGCAAGCAGGCGATCGCGATCGCCTTGGAGGAAGCCGGCGATTCCAAGTACGAGAGCGAGGGGCGCAACAAGCGCAACCTGCACCGCACGGAGAAGAAGGAAGCCGAAGGCAAGACCGGCCAGCAGGAGCGCGAAGGCAAGTCCCGCGTCGGCGCATCCGACAAGCGCGAGAGCACGCGGTCGATGGGCGGCAAGGATGCACGCAAGCCGACGGCGCGGGGCGAAAAGGCTGCCCGCGCGCGTGCGCACACGGCCGACGGCCACACGCGCGATGAGCTCTACGCCCAGGCGCAACGCCAGCACATCGAGGGCCGGTCGAAGATGACGAAGCGGCAGCTCGAGAACGCCCTCGGCGTTCACTGACCGCGGGATTGCCGCTGCGGGTCGGCGTCGATGAGCGCGATGCCGAGCTCGGGACGCTTGCGCCGTCGCAGCCTCGCCGGCGTTTCCGTGAGCACGACCTCGAGCGTCGGATGAACCGTGCCCTTGAGCAAGTGTCCGCCGCGCGTCGACCCGTCCGACAGGCCGAGCACCACGTGGATGTGCAAGCTCGCCTTTCCGTCGTCGCCCACCGCGACGTCGCCGATGGCGCTCAAGACCTCGCACTGCTCGTCGACCGCGATCTCCTTGTAGGACTTGCTGGCGAAGTCGAACCAGCCGACGGTCGCGCGCGAGAACGCGCCGATCGCCGTGAGCGAAGCGGCGGACACGCCTTCCTTCCGAGCGAATTCCTGCAAGGCGGAGAACGCCTCCTCGCCGTCGTCGAGCGCGACGATAAGCGTCTCGCCCATGCCCTCGTCTGCTATCCGCTGGCTTCTCATGGCTGCCTCACGCAGCCATCGCGCTGCAGGATTTAGCGCAAGCGCGGCAAGCAGCGACGCAGTCTTCCATCCCGTCGAGGCGCTCGCAGTCCTTGGCGCACTCGGTGCAGATCTCCGCGCACTCCCGGCAGGTGTGCTTGTGGTGGGGCGAGGAGATCAGCATGAAGTGCGCCGAGGTCCGGCACATTTCCGCGCAGGCCATCATCAGTCGGAAGTGCGGCGGCGCGACGTGCTCGCCGCCGGCCTCCAGGCAGTGGTTCATCGCCATGCCGAGGCACGTCTTGTAGCAGTCGAGGCAGACATCGACGCACTTTTGCATTTCGGGTGACAGGGCCATTTCACACCTCGCACGGGTTTCCAAAGCAACGCGACGCAACCCGGCTCGTTCCCCGGTTGGGATCGGCCGCCGCGTTTGGGAGGAACCGGCCGGCGTGGCGGGCTCTGAACGGGATCTCTGATGTCGGCGCGTACACAAGTCTTTTCCGATAAAATCGGTGCCGCTGCGGCTCACGGTAGGTTGGAGCGCCTGAATGCTTGAGCAAGTGCACGACGCGCTGTGGATCGCCGAAGGCGAGAACGTCAGCTTCTATGGCGCACCCTACCCGACGCGCTCCGTCATCGCCCGATTGGAAAACTGCGATCTATGGGTTTGGTCGCCCGTCAGATTGACTGCGGATCTGCGCGCCGATGTTGACCGCCTGGGACCGGTCCGCCACCTCGTGAGTCCCAACAAACTCCACCATCTCTATCTAAAGGAATGGAAGACGGCCTACCCCGAGGCGGCGCTGTGGGGACCGGAGTCGACGATCAAGAAGCGGTCCGACTTATCGTTTCGCGAGCCGCTCACGGAAGGTCCGCCGCAAGACTGGCTTCCCGACATCGACCAGGCCTGGTTTCGCGGCTCGTTCGCCATGGACGAGATCGTGTTCTTGCACCGGCCGTCCGGCACGGCGATCATCGCCGACTTGATCCAGACTTTCAGCGATCGCTTTCTCCGCACGCACTGGGGTTGGTTTCGATTCCTCGCACGCCTTGACGGCCTCACACAGGACCAGGCCGGCGCACCTCGCGAATGGAGACTATCGTTCATCAATCGCGCGCCGGCACGGCGCGCCCGAGCGAAGGTACTCAGTTGGAATTGTCAGCGTGTCGTCATGGCGCACGGCGAGTGGGTGCGAAGTAACGGGCATGCACTGCTTGCAAAGTCGTTTCGTTGGCTTGGCGCCTGATCGATCACCATGCGGAGATCGACAGAAGTCTCGGCATCGCGACCGTCACGAAACCAGGCCTGCAGAACGTGCGTCACCTGCACAGCCTCGGCGGGTCAACCACTAGGCTGATCCAGCCTCGCGAGGCGATCGGGCATGTCGAGCAGCTTCATCGCCGCGGCGGCGATGGCTTCCCCAACCGTCGGATAGGTCTCCTCCGAACTCATTGAGACGCCATCCGGAAATGTCACGGTCGCCTGGTAGCCATTGCCTTTGGGCGTGGCCGATAGTTCAACTGCGGGCATGTCGCGACTCCTTCCCCGCCCATTGTGATGGTTGATCGACACGCATTCATTCTGCGTGCGCATCGTCCAGGTCTTTGACCCTGACCATGAGCGTCAAGGGATCGAGCGGCGACTCCTTGAATCCGCAACTGAGGTAGAACTGCTTCGCGCGCGCGGAGAGCGCGTGCACGACGAGCAACGCGACGCCGACGCGCTCTGCCGCCTGCAATACTCTCGAGGAGGCGTCGCGAAGCATGGCGTGGCCGAGGCCCTGCCCTTGTTCGTCGCGCGCGATCGCGAGGCGGCCAAGGACTACGACTGGAAGCGGGTCGGGCATGTTGCGTCGGAGCCGGCCCGGCGCGGCGTCGAGATCAATCCCGCCACTGGCGAGCGCGTAATAGCCGACCACCTTGCTACCTCGGCAGACGACGTAGGTGCGCGAGGCTCCGCTGACCTGATTGGCCCGCGCGCGCCGGGCAAGCCAGGCGTCGAGTGTGGGCTCACCGCTGTCGAAGCCTTCGGTTTCGTGGTCTTCCCGCAGCGCCTCCGGAGGGCTAAGCGGCTTGGGCGCCGTCAGCCCTGCCACGGTGGCGTGGTCTGCATCAGCTTGCGAAGGCTCGCATCGGCGGCCGGCGGCTCGTCGAGGTATGCCGTCAGCCCGTCATAGGTTTTAGCGTCGACGCGGAACAGCACCTTGTCGAGCAGCGCTTCCTCCGCCGCGAAACGCGCGGCGCTGAGCATGAATTCCGACCTGTTCTTGCCGGTCGCCGTGGCGGCACGGTCGATCAATCGCCGATCCTCTGGGGAGACCCGCAGATTGATCAGCGAACGGGATTTGGTGTCCTTCTTGCGGGCCTGGGCCATGGTGCCTCCATGGCCGCAATATGGAATGTTGTAAAGACAATGTAAAGCTATAATGGCTCGGGAAGCGCGTCGGCTTGAACGCAGGTCTAAGCCCTCGACAACCATCCACGCGTGTCCGGGGCGGCGCCTGGCGCCAATGGCGCCCTTATCGGCACGCACGCCCCGGCCGTCGCTGGTTGGAATGTCATGCGGAAGCCATAACCTTTAGAGCGCGAAAATTTCCGCGCATGAGATGATCACTTGCGGCGGCGAGAACATTGCCGAGATCAGGCGGTAGGCCGTCCTTCTTTAGACCCGGCTGGACGGCGATAAACTCAAAGTCGATCTGTGCGGCAACTGCATCGGTCAGAAGGCGCTCGAGATGGTCGAGGTCGCCCTTGACGAACCGCGCGCTGCCCTTGTGTTGTGTAAAACGCCGGCGAATATTCCCGAGCACCCGCTGTTTGAGCGCCCAGATCACCGATTTAACGGCTTGTCCTGCTAACTCATAGACGTCTCCGACGCGGTGGCCTGGCGCGGCGCCGCCTGCACCTTTGCAGTGGTAGAAGCGAATGACGAGGTGGCCTGCGGCCCCCTCAACAGTGATGAAGTCAGCGATCTCGCCGGAGCCGTGATCGTAATAGACTATGGTATTCATCGAAGCGGCCAGGACAGCCTCCAGGCAGGCATGCACGGAAATCTGTCCTTGCCGCCCCGCACCAAACTCCCGTTCGATGTCGACATTGTGCGCAGCCCAATCGAATGGCTCGATCATCGCTGGATCAAATGGGGGGAGGTCCTCGGCTGGCGCGCGAAGCATGCTGTAGCCGTGCACGAGCGAGAGATCGGCGGTGTAGAACTCGGGCATCTCGCCGTTGAGGAAGTCGATCAACGGCGTTTCCTCATGTTCGCGAACGATGACCGCGTCGGGCTGGTCCGGTGTAAACGGCTCGAAGAATCGGTCCGTTTCAAAAGAGAATGTGGCCCGGAATTCGAGACCGACATGGTCGCTGAGGACGATAACAACGGCGGTCTCATCGGATTCGGCTTCATCAATCGTCAAGTCAAAGTCGAGAAGCTGTGCGGTGATCTCTTGTCCGCCGCGTATGTAGCGGAGTGTCGCCGGCGCGCGATACACCGTGTTTGGCCAGCCAACCGCCATGATGTTGGGCGGCAAGGCATCGATCTCCTCGCCGGTGTCGAGGAGATCGAGTCCTGAGCCAGTTACCGGGACCTGATCGCTGCTGATGCGCCGCGCGAGTTTTTCACACCACGCGATCAGTTCCGGCAGCTTGGCCGCCTTGTTGCTCCAGATTTTGGAGGCGCTGCTGAGGCCGATCGTGACCGTTTCACCTTGGTCCGATCCTCGCCCGAATGCGTGGCCGCGATGATAAAGCCGGGCGTCGCTTCGGCCGATGACTTTGTCGGCATTGGAGCCTGTTACGATCCGGTAGGATTCTGTTGTGTTCGACGCTACCCGATTGCGCATTCCCACATTAAAGAATTCCGGCGCTTCCAGCCCATTGAGGGCACGATTGACACGCACTAGCGGAAGGATGGCCGGGTCGACCGCGCGGAATGACTCGACGAGAAACTGATAGAGTCCCTCACTGCGCCTCGACGCGCACATGAAGAGCAAATGGCTGTCTGCGTCTTGGAAAAAAATGAACAAGTCGGACTCGATCGACGAGAGTCGGTCATCCGTTGTCCAGCGTGGCAGGCTCGTCTCGCGTGTGATGTAGACAGCTGCGCCGTGCTCTTCGCTGACGGCCTGGTAGACGACCTGCAGGTTCTCCGGGAACGTCATGGGAGCGCGGAGATCGACCGCCCCTGACGTCTGGAAAATTTTGACATGGAAGTAGGGTTCGAGGACATAGAGGGACAGGTCGGCGAGATCAGGCGCGACAGTATCGATCGTCGTGAAGGACTCCAACACCTCGCGCACCTGCGCTTCCTGATGCACGCGCGTTGCGCTGAGATTCTGGACCATCTCCTGCCAGACAGCGCGCGCGTCGTAGAGGCGTTCTGCCTCAATCTCGATCTCGGAGGGAATGGCGAGGAATGTCGCGGACCCGAGGTCTGTGCCGGTGGTACGGGCAAAGCGGCCAATGAACTGGAGGGTCACGCTTAACGATCTGTGCGGCGAGTGGATCGCCGCTATTTTGAGGCTCGGAAAATTGAAACCTTCACCGAGCATGTTGACGCATACAATGCCGTCGAGTTCGCCGGCGGTGAGCGCGGCGATCACACCCTTCACATACTTCAGGGATTTGTCGCCCGTGATGAGCTTCAGGCGCAGCGTCGTGTTGCGCTCGTAAAGCGTGAGCAGTTCGAAGGCTCGTTTGCGGCTGTCGGTACGAACCATGACACGGTGTTGGTGGCCCGCCGCGCGGTCCTGGTTGAATTGGCGCTCCGTGGCGGCAGCTATCGCAACGTCGAGAGACTGTCCCGCAGCGGGCGTGACCGGCTGATAGCGGATGGTGCCGAATACGCCGTCGTCGAAAGCCTTCCGCAGATCGTAGGTGTAGATAAAGCGTCCGCGGATTTCGCGCTGGTCTTGCCGAAAGGGGGTCGCCGTAAAAAGGATACGCATCGCGTCCGCGAAATGATCGAGAAGCGCTTTCCAGGTTTTCGCGGGGCTATGATGTGCTTCGTCCACCAGCACGAGATCGAACAGGTCGGCCGGGGGCTCCGGGACGTCGTCATACTCGGGACTGATGGATTGGACCGTGGCAACGACAACATCGAAGTCGCGCATCCTCTCCCAGCCTTCTGCGGTCGTGATGCGCTTCTTGACGGAAAGCACCCGCGGACCCGGTACGTCTTCGCTGATCGCGCCAGCTGTGCGCAACGTCGTGAGTGTCTCGACCTCGTCGGCGATCTGCTCGCGGACCAGTCGGCCCGGTGCGATAATCAAGACGCGGGTCGCGCGCAAAACGAAGGCCGTCGCGATGAGAACAGCCGTTTTGCCCGAGCCGGTTGGCATTGTGACGACTGCAGGTTCCTGCCTCGCCGAAAAATGCGCGGCTGCCGCGTGGATGGCGCCAAGCTGTGCTAGGCGGAATCCCGCAGCGTCACCGTTCTTAAGAGGATAGCGGAACGCCGCATAATTATCGGCGAAATATGTCATCGTCCCCAACCCGCGCAATCTAATCGACTATAGCCCGGATTTCGCCCAAGTGTGCCACAGAACGCATCCGTAGAGCCGGATCAAACAATTTGCCGTCCGACTATTTATCTCGGCACCCAATAAACCAGCCGGCCTAAGGATTAAATCACAATGGCACCACGCAGCCGAAGACACTAGGATTGGCTCCGTTCCGGAGCTGCTGCATTCATCGGGCGCGCAGACTGAGCACAATGCCTCCTGCGGTTTATGAGTTGAGGGAAGCCAAATGCGAAATCTCGTCGTCTGTTGCGACGGCACCGGAAACGAGATCGGCGAGAACATCTCAAATGTTCTCAAACTCTATCGCGTGCTAAGGAAAACCGAAAAGACACTTCCGCGGCAGGTAGTTTTTTATGATCCCGGCGTTGGGACGCTGGCGCGGCCGAATCCCTGGACGCGCTTCAAGCAGAACACCGTCACGGTGTTGGGTCTCGCCACGGGGTATGGGCTCGATGACAACGTTCTGAGAGCCTATCATTTCTTGATCGATAATTATGAAAATGGCGACGACATTTTCCTGTTCGGGTTTAGCCGCGGTGCATATACCGCCAGGGTTCTGGCGGGGTTGATTCACAAAGTCGGTCTGCTCGCCCCGGAGCAACGCAATTTAGCCGGTGCCGCGCTCACGGCTTATAAGCAGGCGAGCTCGGCCAGCGTCGCGCAAGAAGCGCGAGAGGCGGGTGCCACTGAGCCCTTGGGCGAAGACGACGAGCGAGGGGCACCTGCGGCCGCTCGCGATGATCCGGCATCCCAGTTCGCGCGAATTGTTTCCAGCAGATGGCCTACCATCAAGTTCCTCGGCGTCTGGGACACCGTGGCGAGCGTCATCGTTCCGCGTGCAGACCGCTTTTATGCCTTCAGCCTCCAGAAGCTGGCGTTCACGCAGGACAACCCGAGCGTGAAGGTGTTTCGCCAAGCCATCGCGATCGACGAGAGACGTCGGATGTTTCGGCTTGAGCCCTGGCTGGAGCGGCAGACCTTCATGCACAACCGCTTCAGTTCGACCAATAATTCTGAACCGCAGGATGCGCTCCAAGTTTGGTTCGCTGGCGTCCATGCCGATATTGGTGGAGGCTACCCTGAGAGCGAAAGCGGTCTTTCCAAGTTTCCGCTGCTGTGGATGATCCACGAGGCGACGATATGCGGGTTGACGGTCAGCGCGCAGACCGTAAACCACCTCGCCTGGGGCATCCAGCGGCAAGGCAGTCCGTTCAGCTATGTTGCCCCTGACATCATGCGTGATCCGCATGAGTCGATGACAATGGCGTGGCGTGCTTTGGAGTGGATTCCGAAAGCCGATAGGTTCAAGGAATGGAAAGGTCGCAGTTCGCGCTTCGGGTACTACATCCCGGCCGGAGAGCCGCGAGCGATTCCCGAAGGCGCTCACATTCACGAATCTGTCTTCGAGCGCATGAATGCCGTCCCGGCATATGCGCCGACCAACCTTCCGTCTCGGCACCAGGTTATCAGTTCGACCCACCGATAATCGTTCCAGCGCCACAGAGCGGATGGCGCATCGTTGTCCGCCATGCGAGCATGAACAACTTGGCGCCAGTCGATTGCTGCTAGTTTCCCGTCGCCGATACACCACGTCGCAACTAGCTCGTGATTTTCAAGGTCGGAATGAAGCCGCCGACGGTCCGATTTTGATCATAGATCTGCATGGGCAAATCCGCCTTCGGCATCCGCACGCGCCCGACCTCGACCGCCGCTGAATTAGGAAGGGCGGGAAACACGTTGATGAGCGCATCCTCGCCGTGAAAGGCCTTGATCCGATCGAGCAGACGTCGAAGCTGGCGCTTGAACTCCACCAGGTCTTCCGGACGGCGCATGATGTCGTTGTGCGGATTTTCGGCCGTCAGCGACCAGATAGCGACATCCTCGCCGAGCACCGCGCGAATCCGTTCGTCCGTAACCGTTGCGCTCAGCGCGAGCTTCAGCGCGACCGCCACCTTCGGTGACCCGGAATAGTCGCCGACTTGAAACGTGATCGCGGGTTGGTCAGCTTGCCAACGCCAAGTCGGCGGCTCGCGATATCGCTGATGAACCGTGACCGGTACGATATCCCCCAACAGATGCCCAAGCTCGATCAGCAGTGGTTGCGGCGCTAGCGCGAACACGCTGAGCTGCTTTATCTCTTTTTGCTCGATGCGCTCCTTCACCTTGCGCGCGAACACGCGGCGGAGATTCTCCTGCTGAACGGTCCAATAATTCGCTTCATGGTCGGCATAGTCACATCCGACCAGCTCGATATCGATCGTTCGGCCCTCGGCAGGATGCTTGTCGGGAGGCATCGCCATGAAGATCGATCGGGTCGACACCAGGGCGTCCCGCTGTCCGATGTCGGCCGCGAAGCGGAGGACGTGCGCGGCGCGTTCCTGCGCCATACCCGTCACGATGGCGATCCGGTCCTCATGCTCCGCCTTCATCTCAAGCAGGACGGCCTCGGGATGATCCGCGAGATAGTCGACGTCCACGCCCTTATGGTGCTTCGCGCAGAGCAACATGAGATTGGTCAAGTCCTTGGCGAGCGCGGGCGAGCGGACCGGATCTCCGCGCGGGCCATCGGCGCTGTCGGCGACGATGTGCGCGATGAAGCCGAACTTCCCATCCTCGCGCCCTGCAATCAGATCGCCGACCAATTCCTCGTTGCACCCGCGGTATTCGCAGCGCCCGGCAGCCTTGGTCCAAAGAGCGACCTGAATTTTCTGTGAGATTTGCGTTTTTGCCATGATGATGTTTCGCCCCGATTCGCTATAATGTTCACGTTTTATCCTCAAAGCTCAACCGCGCAGTTTGGCTATGCACACGCGGACCGTGGGCTTCACCTTGGAGGCCTATGGTGGAAAAGCAGACGCGTACCCGCGAGAGCGAGGAGTTCCTCGAGGATCTTGCCGAAGAACTGAGCGTGCCGCCTAGTCGGTATGAGCAGGCCGAGCGGAGCTACAAGTCGCTGGGGGACTGGCTGCACCGCGACGCCTCGAGCGTCCGGCAGTACGGACCCAAGGTCTATGTCCAGGGGTCGTTTCGCCTCGGCACGACAATCCGACCGTTGAACGAAGCCGAGGAATATGACGTCGATTCCGTCTGCGAGTTGCAGAAGCTGGGCAAGACCTCGCTGACGCAACAGCAACTCAAGGCGATGCTTGGCGGCGAGATCGAGGCTTACCGGCGCGCGCAGAACATGAGCAAGCCGCTGCGCGAGGGGCGCCGTTGCTGGGTGCTCGACTATGCCGACGGTGCCCAATTTCATATGGATATCGTACCCGCGCTTCCGAACGGGCAAGCCGCCCGCCTCCTCCTGGAATCCCGCGGCTATGACGCGCGTTGGACGCTCACCGCCATCGCCATCACCGACAAGGAGGGGCCGACCTACACCACCGTTACCGACGATTGGCCGCGCTCGAACCCCAAGGGCTACTGCGAGTGGTTCAAGAGCCGGATGGCGGCCGCGCTCGAACGGCGCAAGCGCGTGCTCGCCGAGAGCATGAGGGCGAGCGTCGAGGATATCCCGGACTATAAGGTCCGAACGCCGCTCCAGGCCGCTATCATGATCCTGAAGCGTCACCGCGACCATACCTTCGAGCATCGCGGCGACGAACGGCCGATCTCGGTCATCATCACCACCCTCGCGGCCCACGCCTATAAGGGCGAAGAGACAATCGGCGAAGCGCTCGCGGTGATTCTCGCGGGCATGGACCAGCATATCCTGTGGCACAACAACCGCTACTGGATCCCGAATCCGACCGACCCACTCGAAAACTTCGCCGACAAATGGGCCGAGCATCCCGAGCGGGCGACCGCGTTCTACGAGTGGCTCCAAAAGGCCAGGACGGAATTCGCCGAGGCCGCGCGGTCGAGCGACAGGAGAGTGATCACCGAGACGGTCGGACGCGGCGTCGGCGGATCGCTGGCCGACCGCGCGGCCCGCCGCCGTTCGCCGCCGGCGCGATCCCCGCTGCTCAAAACCGCCTCGGTGGCACCCGTGGCCGGAGGTCTTTCCTTTCCGGACAGGAGCCGGGTCCCGACCAAGCCGCAGGGGTTCGGCGGCACGGAATGATCTGGTGGCTCGAAAATCCGATACGCGCGCGATCCGAACGTCAGGGCGTCGCTGACCTTGCGGAGCGCGTTGCCTGGCTCAAGGGCGTGCGCTGGCATCTCTCGAACGGCGCTGCGCTCGCAGTCGACTTCGAGATCGAGCATGACGGCGACAGCGTTCCGCTGACGATGACCTATGCGGAATTCCACCCCAATTCCCCACCCATCGTGCTTCCCAGGGACGGCAGTCGCCTTTCGAACCACCAATATGGGGCGGGCGGAAATCTCTGCCTGGAATATCGCGCCGACAATTGGGAGACGTCGATCACCGGGGCGATGATGATCGAGAGCGCGCATCGTCTGATCGCCGGTGAACGCGATGTCGATGGTTCCGAACTGCCCTCGGCGCACGCCGTTTCGCTCGGCCAAAGCGTGCGCGGCTCCTATTTCCGGTTCCTGCTGACGCGGCAAATGGAAGAGCGCCTGACGGCGATCGCACCCGGTCAGTCGGTTGAGATCGGCATTGCGGAGAAATATTACGCGGATACCTTCACGGTGACGATCGCCGAGATCGACGGCGTCACCGATGGCCGCGCATGGCCGGCCGGGATTCGAGAGACGACGAAGCGCGGCCATGCCATTCGGCTGCCGGAAGGGACGGCGATGCCCGCGGCCACGCAGGCCGGTATCGCCGACCTGCTCGGTGCGCTTGGCCTCGAAGCGCTTCGCGAGGCCGCGCTCGCCACCAGCGGAGAAATGGACCTGGTGTTGGCGTCTGCGACCGGGATCGCGCATTTCTATGCCTATGACGCCGGCCAGAAGCGCGTCTTCGGTCGTTCGCGACTCCTGAAGGTCGCCACCGGCAGCCGGCTCCCGGACGACTACGCTGTCCTCGCCGGGAAAAGCGTCGGCATCGTCGGATGCGGCTCGCTTGGCTCCAAGCTCGCCGCGATGCTGGCGCGCGCCGGCGTGGGGACGTTCACCCTGGTCGACGATGACGTCTTCTTCGCCGAAAACCTGGTGCGCAACGAACTCGGCGCCGCCGCGGCCGGCGCGCACAAGGCCGACGCGGTCCGCAGCCGCCTCACCGAGATTGCCGGCACGATCGACGTCACGGTGCGGCGTGTCGCGCTGGGCGGCCAGGAAAGCGCCGATTCCACGGACTCGGTGATGTCAGCGTTGCGCGCCTGCGACCTCATCATCGACGCCACCGCCGACGCGCATTGCTTCAACTTCTGCGCCGCGGTCGCGAAGGAAAGCCTCAAGCCACTCGTCTGGGGCGAGGTGTTCGCCGGGGGCATCGGCGGCCTCGTGGCGCGCGTTCGATCAGGCCATGAGCCGGAGCCCCAGGCCGCCCGCAACCAGATTAGCGCCTGGTGCAATGCGCATGACGTCCCCGCCCCGCTCGCCGGCTTGGCGGCCCCCTACGAAGCGGCAGCCGGGAGCGCCGGACCACTTGTCGCTGACGACGCCGAAGTTTCCATTATCGCAGGTCACCTCGCGCGTCTGGCGACTGACGTGCTCACCCGGCCGGAGGACAGCGCTTTTCCAGCTCCTGCCTATGCGATCGGCCTGCGCCAGGGCTGGATTTTCTCCCAGCCCTTCGAGACATGGCCCATCGACCTCGTCGGCGCCGACCCGTGGAAAGCCGCACAGGACCCCACTTCTACCGCAGAGAGCCTTGCGCTCCTACGCGAACTCTTGCCCTCGGCGTTCGATGGTCACGATCTGCCTTCCGAATGACCAGCGGGCGCGGCTTCGCAAATGCCTGAGAGGGGCCGGCCGGCGTGAGATCGGAGGCATCCTCATGGGGGAACAGGTCGCACCCGATCATTTCCGCATCGTCGACTTCTCGGTCGACGACAAGACCGGGACAGCCGCTCATTTCGTCCGCAGTCCCGAACATCATGCAGAAGCGCTCGACCGCTTTTTTCGAAAGACGGGATCTGATTTCAAGCGCTTCAACTATCTCGGCGAATGGCACTCCCACCCCAGCTTTTCGGTCCGACCAAGCCACGAGGACATCATGTCCATGCAAAGCCTAGTCAACGGCGAGCGGGACATCGATTTTTCAGCGCTCCTGATCGTGAGACTGCGGTACATTCTCCGCTTCGAGGCCGCCGCCTACATGTTCGTCCGGCATGCCGCGCCCGGCGAGGTCGCGCTCACGAGCTGATCGCAGTTTGCGGGATAAAGCTTCGGCGTCCCTTGACAACGCTCTGCGCGCGCCCCGATTGCGCGGTCCGATTGATTTGCTGAGTTGCTCTGGAGCGATGATTCATGTGGTGGATGGATCGGAAGCACGTTCATCGGGCCCCTGCCCAGACAGATACAAGGACGATTCAACGAGCCGCCTGCAGCGATCTGGCTCTACTCGCTTCGGCACGCGTCACTCCCGGAGCCCCTACGCGGTCTCAACCAGCCGCACGACAGTTGCCTTAGGCACCGGGCTTGATGACGCGGTCAAGTCGCGGTTTGCCCCGCTGCTTCGGATTGCTGAGTGCGAAATCGCTGACTCGGAAGCAACGTTGGATCGCGCCTCATCGACCCGTAACGAAAGTACCGTCGCTTCGGAAGCTCACAGACTCTGCCATACCACCCGACTGAGCGAGTTGGTCCAAAAGCGGCCTCATCCTTTGCGCGCAGCCTTGAACATTAGCAGGAGCAGAGTCGAAAATCACTTCGCCAAAGGCATATTGAGGTCGATCGGTGTAAGAACCCATTCGGTCGTACCATGCACCGTCGCCTGGATGAGCGAAGTTGAAACGGGCTTTCTCCGCTGTAAGTAAGCTTGCTAGTACAGCGTACGGCGGTTCAATGCCGATCGCTGCCAGGTCCCGCATTAATCGCATCGCATGCCCGGCGATATTTCGCTCGACCTGGACAACGGGTATCAGCGGTTCGCCACTGGCCCGCGCATACAGGCCATCGACAGCCTCGACAATTCCGCCTCGGAAAAGTTGCACATACGCTCGTTCAACATTCGCGGCGCGGTCTCCATTCGACATCGCAAGAAAGCCGTCGAAGTTGATCTTAAGCGCCTGGGACTGTCGTGAGCCAATAGGATGAAACGACATGTAATCTCGCTCGAGTTCGGCCATCGGGAGCGGAGCGTCACGGTCAAATGCGGAAAAGGGCACGACATGCAGGACGAGAACGTCCTTATGCATGAGTGTGACCGGCGCGTCGCCCGAAGCGATGCGAATGAGCCGGGTTGTCCTAAACTCTCTCGTCTGATCGGCAATTCGAGGGGCAAGCGTGAACAGTTCACGCAGTTGGTCGACGTTCGGTTCGTACTTGCCGGCTGTCGATCGAGCCCAGAACCGGTTGCTGTTCTCACGGATAATACGATGGGGCGGATTGTAGCTTCGGGCAACGCGGAGAATGAGGATATGGCCGCCTTGAACGGCGACCGCCCTGGATTCCAAAGAGATGCGGGGTTGAAGTCCGGCCCGGGCTCGACCTTCAAGCCGATTTATCTCGGCGTCAAAGTCGCCTGTGAATGGCACTGTTTCTTCGGGAATACCTTGTGTCGCGGCGAATCCAATAATGAGGTCGCCGCCGGAAGTGTTCGCCAGTGACGATACGTCTGCCAAGAACTCAAGGTCGTCGCGCAGAGAGTGGCCGTAGGTCTCCCGCTTGTACTCAATGATGTTCGTTTCCGGCGCCCTGGTAGCGATGAGCTCAAGGATATGTTGTTCTTCAATTTGATTAAGTGGAATGTGGAGTAACGCCATCGTCTCGCTCTCCGAACCGATATATCTGTATAACCATGGGACCTTCTGAATGCGACTTCAGCGAATTGTTGGCTAAAGGACTCCCCACGCGCGATACCGACCCCGCCCGGTTGCTTCGCGGAGCCCCAACTCACCGACCAGATCCTGCGCTGCGCGCGGCGTGATTTTCAGTTCCTCCGCGATCATGCCGGCCGAGACGATCGGCCGGGCCAGCACGTAGTCGAGCAGCGCCGGCAGCCGGGAGGTCGAGCGTCGGCCGGCGAGCTTGCGGGCGAGCAGGGCGCGGGCGGTCAGCCAGCGGTCGTGGTCCTTCAGCCCGACTTCGGCCGCCGCGCCGATCGCCTCGAGCTGGACGGCAAGTCGCCCTGCCCTGTCGCGCGGACGCCGCCGCTCGCGCGGGATCGCCTTCAGGCCGTCGTGCAGGCAGGGCAGGTGCGCGCGGCTCTTGCCGCGTTCGCGCAGCAGCGCCGCCGCGAACAGTCGGCCGAGCCACGGGGTGTGCTGCAGCGGCTCGATCGCGCTCCAGGCGTCGGCGGCGATCGCCGCCGCCAGCGTCGGCGGCAGTGCACGAGTTTCGCCGACGACGGCGAGCCACGCATCGAGGCGTTCGTCTTCGTCCCATTCGAGGTCGTAGACCAACGGGTCGCGCTCCGCCGTACGCCGCGCCTGGGTCACCGCTTCGCCCGCCAGGGTGCGGTCAGCCTGCGCGATCGCCGCGTCGACCGCGGCGAACATTTCGGCCATCCGCTCGTCCGCCGGCGCCAAGCCGGTCGGCGAACCGACCTCTGCATCGCCGTCGTCGCCGTCGAGGCTAGACGGCTGGTCGTCTTCTTCCTCCTCCTCCCGGCCGCTCGCCTCGTCTTCCCGGCCGCGCCCTCCCCTGCCCCGCAGAGTGGCGAGGCCGGCCGCCGACAGTGCCCAGTCGGGTTTAGCGTCGACGATGCGGCGGCGCGCGCGCAGCACGGCGTGCGCGCGGGTGAGCTCGTGGGTCGGCGTGCGGACGTCCATGCCTGCGTCGTGGAGAACGAGGTCGTCGAGGTGGACGAGTTCGCCCTCCAACCACAGAGTGGCGCAGGCATCGGTGAAGTGGGTCCGCGCGGCCCAGCCCTCGCGGATCGGGCTCTTGGCGAGCCGCTCGTCGAGTCGCGCGAGGGAATCCTCGGCAGCCGCCAGTGGCCCGGCGATTTGGCTCCAGGGCAGCGGATCAGGGATCTGGTAGCCGGATTGCAACGCTCTGATAAACCTAACGTGAATCGTCGAAACGGAAGCTATCACGCCGCTCACTTCCGTCATAGCTATGCCTTTTGCCGTGCGCTTCTGACTATCGATAACCACCCCTTATCGATAGTGTTGGACGCGAAAGCGCAAATCAGCGATTCTCAGCGTCCTCGGCCCGGAAAATCGCGCCCGCCGGGCCTCTGATCGACGAGAGGACGCAGCCTTGGCAAGCCCCCTTCCCGCTTTCCGGCCGCCTCGGCGGCCTCAGGTCTCGTCGACCTCGATATTGAGGTGCTCGAAGCCAGGGGTCATCTCGCTGGCCTCGATCGCGGCGATGTCCTCGTCGGTCAGATCGACGGTCCGTACGACGCGGCGATCGCGGGTGGCGGCCCGGTGCCACTCGGCCACGCCGGCCTCATCAGTCGCGGGCGTCCGGCTGCGGTCTTTCGGGTCGTCGGCCATGGCGCTTCCTTCCGTTCGCCCCCCGATCATAGCGGAGTCGCGGCCTCCCCGCGCGGACGGTGTTGAGAACCGGCGCTGAAGGAGTTATAGTCATACAAGTCATTATAGTCATAGGAGTGGAGCGTGACAGCCTCCCGAAAGACGCCGACGCAGGAATCAGACCGCTGGACCGTAGCCGGCGCCAAAGCGCGCCTGTCCGAGGTGATAGAGCGTGCCCAAACCGATCCCCAGATCATCACCCGCCACGGTAAGCCGAGCGTCGTCATCGTGTCCGCCGAAGAATGGGCGCGCAAGACTGTCCGCAAGGGCACACTGGCCGAGTTCCTGATGGCCTCGCCCTTGCGGGATGCCGATCTCGATCTCCAGCGGGTTCGCGATCAGCCGCGTGACATTGATCTATGAATGTCCTGCTCGACACCAACGTGCTGTCGGAGGTGCGGCGACCGGCGCCAGATTCGAAGGTGCTTGCTTGGCTCGATGCGATCGACGAGGACCGGGCCTTCATCAGCGTGACGTCGATCGCAGAGCTCCGGCGCGGCATCGCCCTGATGAACGACGGCCGCCGTCGCGAAGCGCTGACGGCCTGGCTCGCAGAGGATCTGCCGGCGCGTTTCGCCGGGCGGATCCTGCCGATTGACCCGGCGATCGCCGCACGCTGGGGCGATCTGATGGCGCAGGCCCGCCAGAGCGGCTTTGCGCTTTCGGTCATGGACGGATTTTTTGCTGCGACCGCTCTCGACCGCGAGCTTGTGCTTGCGACCCGCAACACCAAGGATTTTGCGCCGCTTGGCGTGCCGCTGCTGAACCCCTGGACTGATGAAGGAGCGCCGGCATGACGGCCCCTGCCCGCCTCCCGGACGCCGCCTCGCTCGAAACCGTCTTGGCGGGGCTCGACCCGGCCTCGGTCGACGCCGACCTCGTCCCTGCGCTCGCCGCGGCCTTCCCGGGCTTCGACTTCCGCCTCGCCCAGGTCGACGACGACTACTGGCGCGACACTCGATCGGTCATCCGGCGGGACGGGACACGTATCGGCGAGTTGCGGCCATGGATGACGGCCGAGCTCGCCAAGGACGGCGGCGACGTCAAGGCGGTCTGGGCGCGCCTCAGGGAAACCGACCTGCAGATTAACGAATGGCGCGGCAATAGCGCCTTCGTTTTCGCACCGACCGGGCCCGCCGCGGCCGACTATATCCAGATCGCGCTCGGCCGCGAGATCGAGTGGCGTGCCGGTCCGGTCGTCAACCCGGACTATCGGCCCTGGGGTGAGCAGGAATTGCTCGACCCGAGCTGGCCTCGCCGGGATCCCCTGCCCGACACGGATCGACTCGCCGGTCCAGTCTACCGCCTCCTCGACCGCGCCGGCGGGGCGTTCATTCACGTCCGAAGCTTCCTCGATCGCTGCGGCCGCATCGAGCGTGAGAACCGCGAGGCGCAGCGGCCCGAAATGGAACGACGGGTGATCCGCGAAACGGGGCCGCGTGGGGCGACGCGCGAAACCCCGTTCCTCGAATTGGTGCCGGACTATTTCAAATTCGTTCCGCGCGAGTTGCGCTTCTTCCGCGACTGGGAGGACTCAAGCGCCCGCTCGCAGCGCGTCTTCGCGCACTGGGCGCTCGACGCCCGCGACTACACCTACAAACGCGAGCGCGAGATCGGCTTCATCCCGCGGCCGCTGAAGGCGCCCCGAGAGCGCCTGCTGAAGGCCCCCGAGATGTCGGTCCACCAGTTGATGGACCGGATCGAGGCCGTCGACCGCGAGGTCGGCCTGCCCTTCGGCTGGTTCTTCCTGATGACGCATGGCCATTGGGTCGAGCCCGATGTCGGCCTCGCGATCGCGGACGGTCTCAAGGCGCAGCGCGTGCGTCTGCCCGATGCTGATGCAGCGGTGCTGCTGCGCTGGGGCGAGCGGACTTACGGCTTCTGAGGAGCGGAATGGACGACATCGTCAAGAACCGATCCCTCGACGCCGAATCCCGGCGCGCCCTGGACCTCGATACCCTTTCGGCGATCCTGCCCATGGACCGTCGGGACCGGCTGGCGCAGCTCCTGTCAGACGACGACGTTGCGACGCTCAAGCACCTCGCGCGCGAGGGTATGGGCGAAAACAGCCTGCGGGCCCTGGCGTCCGACCTGGCCTATCTCGAAGGCTGGGCGGCAGCCGCCACCGGCTATCCGCTGCCGTGGCCGGCGACCGAAGCGTTGGCGCTGAAATTCGTGGCGCACCACCTGTGGGATTCGGCGCAGCGCGAGAGCGATCTCCGGCACGGGATGCCGATGGAGGTCGCGGCGGCGCTCCGCGCGGAGGGGCTGCTGCGCAGCGACGGCCCGCATGCGCCGAGCACGGTGAAGCGTCGCCTGGCGAGCTGGGGCACGCTGCATCGCTGGAAGGGGATCGGCGGACCGTTCGGCTCTCCGGCCTTGCGGTCGGCCGTGCGCCTCGCGGTGCGGGCCTCGCCGCGACCGCGCCGGCGCAAGAGCAAGCGGGCCGTGACGCGCGACGTCCTCGACCGGCTGGCGGCGACATGTGCGACGGACCGGCTCGCCGACGCGCGCGACCTCGCGATCCTGCTGCTGGCCTTCGCCTCGGGCGGTCGGCGGCGCAGCGAGGTGGCGCGGCTGCGGATCGACCAGTTGAACGACGAGCCGGCGGTGCCGCTCGATCCGACCGACCCGAACTCGCCGACGCTGCCGTGCGTCTCGATCCAGCTCGGCCGGACCAAGACGGGCGACGCGGGCGACGAGGGCAGGGTGTTCCTGGTCGGCCCGCCGATTGAGGCGCTGCGCGAGTGGCTCGAGCGGGCCGACATCCAGAAAGGGCCGGTGTTCCGCGCGATCGACCGTTGGGAAGCCATTGAAGAGCGTGCCCTGACGCCGCAGTCGATCAACCTAATCGTCAAGCGGCGGTCGGCGATGGCCGGCCTCGACCCAAAGGAATTTACCGCGCACGGCCTGCGTTCGGGGTATCTCACCGAGGCGGCGAGGCAGGGCGTCGCATTGGCTGAGGCGATGCAGCAGTCGCAACACCGGTCGGTCCAGCAGGCCGCGAGCTACTACAACGAGGCGGAGCGGGCGCAGGGGAGGGCGGCTCGATTGGCGTTGTGAGAAGGGGTCTTTGGCGCATTCACGACGACCGGCTGCCGCGAGTTGACCGGTGTCAACTCCGATTCCAGGGAAGAAAGTTGACACCGGTCAACTCGCCCAATCGCTACAGAGCTGGTCCCGCTTCGAAACCGTGATCAATCTGCGCGAGACTCGCTGCGTCGCTGGCACGCCGGAGCCGTTAACATCTCGTTAACCCTTAATTTCTTGCCGAATGAGGAGAATCGGGCTTAAGTAGCTACGGTTTTGAGCCGTAAGAGGCCGATGAAGACGTAACTACGCGAGCAGACCGTGGACAAATCAGTGGAGCAAACACTCTCGACGCCGCCCGAGCCACGTCGCCTCGCGATTCACGAACTTATTGCGGCAGACGCGCGAGAGCTATCAGAAAAGCTCCAGGCCCACCGCCTCAAGCTGTTTCCACCTAAGGCTCGAAAAAAGTTGCGCCCGTTCTCGTCGGGCGAGGCGGCGAAACTCGTTGGCGTCAACGACGGCTACCTCAGGCAGCTCTCTCTTGAAGGGAAGGGGCCTCAACCCGAGACGAACCCATCAGGCCGTCGGTCCTATACCTTCGATGATATCCAGGCTCTCCGGACCTACCTCGACGAAACGGGGAAGAGCACTCGGCGATACCGCCCATGGCGCATCACTGGCGAACACCTGCAGGTCGTGGCCGTGGTGAACTTCAAGGGCGGCTCGGGGAAGACAACGACCGCGGCGCACCTTGCACAGCACCTGACGCTGCAGGGCTATCGCGTCCTCGCCGTTGATCTCGACCCCCAGGCTTCGCTATCCGCCCTTCACGGATATCAGCCAGAGTTCGACATCGAAGAAAACGGGACCCTCTACGGAGCAATCCGTTACGACGACGAGCGCCGCGACCTTCGGGACATCATCCGCCCGACGTACTTCTCCGGCCTCGACATCATACCCGGCAACATCGAGCTCATGGAGTTCGAGCACGAAACGCCTAAGGCGTTGACCTCGCGACAGACAGACGATCCGCTCTTTTTCTCGCGCGTTGCGCGTGCGCTCGCTTCGGTAGAACAAAACTACGACGTCGTCGTCATCGACTGTCCGCCGCAGCTTGGGTTTCTGACTTTGTCAGCGCTCTGCGCAGCGACTGCCCTTCTCATTCCCGTTCATCCCCAGATGCTCGACGTCATGTCGATGTGTCAATTTCTCATCATGACGTCTGACCTGATGTCAGTCGTTGCGAAGGCTGGCGGAAACACAGACTACGATTGGATGCGATATCTTGTAACCCGCTATGAACCCAGCGACGGGCCGCAAACCCAGATGGTGAGCTTCATGCGCTCGCTGTTTGCTGATCGGGTGCTTACCCACATGGTGCTGAAGAGCACCGCAATCTCGGACGCCGGAATCACCAAGCAAACATTGTACGAGGTAGAGCGGCAGCAGTTCACGCGCGCGACCTACGACCGCGCGATCGAATCTCTCGACAGCGTGAACGGCGAGATCGAGTCCCTGATCCGAGCTGCCTGGCGGAGGACCTGATGGGACGAAAGAACCTCCTCGCTGATCTTATCGAAGGCAGCAGTTCGGACCAGCCAGCCGCCCCTAATCCTGCGCCCGCGGAGAGAGGAGCGTTGCCGACTCTCGGCTCGCGCGGCGCTGTCGGCGCAATGAGCCGATCTCTCGAACAGCTCTCAGCTGAGCGCGACGCGGCCAAGGCTCTCTCCGCGCGATTGGCCAACGGTGAAGCGGTACTTGAGATCGATACAAATCTTATCGACGACTCCATCGTCCCAGATCGCATGGAGGGCTCGGACGCAGGCTTCACGGCGTTTAAGGAGTCAATCAGGGAGAAAGGCCAGCTTGTTCCTGCGTTGCTGCGGCCGCACCCGGCACACCAGGACCGCTATCAGATCGCGTACGGCCACCGGCGCGTCCGCGCTTTGCGTGAACTTGGCCGCCCGGTCCGCGCGGTCGTTCAAAATCTCAGCGACGATGATCTCGTCATCGCCCAAGGGAAGGAGAACGGCGAGCGCGAGGATCTCTCGTTCATCGAGCGCGCTCGCTACGCGACGCTGCTCGAGGACCGTAACTTCAAACGCGACACCATCATGGCGGCTCTATCTGTCGACAAGACGGAGCTCTCGCGGCTGATTTCAATCTATCGCGCCGTACCCCAAAAGTTGAGCGATGCGATCGGGCCCGCGCCGAAGGTTGGTCGCCGCCGGTGGATGGAGCTCGTCGATCGCCTCGGCGAAAAAAAGCCTGCTGGTAAACTCGAAGGGTTGCTGTCCAGCCAGCCCTTCGTCGCGGCGACCACGGACGATCGATTTGCGATGGTTCTCTCGGCCGTCACCGTGCGCCCCGTGAAGGCAACCAAAGCCACGACCTGGACCGCAGCTGACGGAAAAAAGATCGCAAAGGTCGAGCGAGCGGGCGATCGATTTATTTTGGCCCTCGACGAAAAAGTTGCGCCGGCGTTCGGCGACTTCGTCTTAGACAAGCTCCCGGAGCTCTACGACGCATTTCGTCACACGAAGGAGGGGACATGACTTCCCCGCTCCGAAATTGCGATGGCTACCGGCCAGTTTCTGCCTGGAGGCACCGCGATGCGTGAACCGCGTACACAACAATCACGAAAGGAACCGTAGGCAAAGAAAAAGGCCCCCGAAACGTCACTGTCCCGGAAGCCTCTGTCTTAGTTTGGCGACTGATAGAGAATCACTTCCGCGAATCGCAGTCAAGTCTCTCGTGAGAGACGGCGCCGTTTTGGCGAGCAGATTTCCTTTGCCCGCATGAGGGCAAGACATGGAACCACACACACCAACGACGCCCTTCGGGCGGCGCTCGCTGACGCTCGCCCATGTGGCAACGCAGATCGCCGCATCTTCGCGGCCGCCCGAGAAGGTCGTACACAAGTGGAAGATCTTCCAGGCTATCTGCAGGGCTCGGCCGAGCCTTGGCGTGACGGAGCGCGCTCTCTCGGTCCTGAACGCGCTTCTCACGTTCCACCCCGAGACCGCCTTGACCGGCGAGGACGACCTCGTCGTCTTCCCGTCGAACCAACTCCTGTCGCTTCGCGCGCACGGCATGCCGGCGTCGACGCTGCGACGCCATCTCGCGGTCCTGGTCGACGCGGGCCTCATCGTCCGGCGCGATAGCCCGAACGGCAAGCGCTACGCGCGCAAGGGCGCATCGGGCGAGATCGAGTTGGCGTTCGGCTTCGACCTCTCGCCGCTCGTGGTCCGCTCCGAGGAGTTCGAGAACCTGGCGGCCGCGGTTGAGGCTGAAGCCCGCGCCATCAAGCTCGCGCGCGAGCGCATCACGCTGTGCCGGCGCGACATCGCCAAGATGATCGCGACCGGCATCGAGGAGGGCGTTCCGACGTGCAGGGGAGGGCAGGGGCCTGCGGACTGGGCTGAGGTGCACGCTGGTTTCCGCTCGATCGTCGAGGGGATTCCGCGAACGGCGACCCGCATCCAGCTCGAGGCGGCGGCCGAGGAGCTCTCGCAACTTGCCGACGACGTCCTCAACTTGCTGGAAAGCCACGTCAAAACACAAGATATGAGCGCCAATGAGTCCCGAAGTGAGCGCCATATACAGAATTCAAATCCAGACCCCTTAATTGATCTTGAACCTGGCTTTCGAGGAAGCCGGGCGGCGAGGGCAGTGCCAGAACCTGAAACGCCGAGGGTTGCGGAGACGACCTATCCACTTGGGTTGGTGATGAAAGCCTGCCCCGACATCGCCGACTACGCCAAGGGCGGCATTTCGAGCTGGCGGGACCTGTTGGCGACGGCGGCCGTGGTACGGTCGATGCTCGGGATCAGCCCCAGCGCCTGGGAGGAGGCGCAAACCGTGATGGGCGAAATGCAGGCCGCCGTGGTGGTGGCGTGCATCCTGCAGCGCGGCGCGGCCATTCGATCGGCCGGCGGCTATTTGCGCGGCCTGACCGAGAAGGCGCGGGCCGGGGAGTTCTCACTCGGGCCGATCCTGATGTCGCAGGTCAACGCGCAACTGCGCACAAAGCGGTCGGCGTGAGGGCGTGGAGGCGCTCGCCCGGCGCTGGCGGGTTGGTTCGAGGTTCGCGGCGGCGAGGCCGGAATCCGGCGAGTCGGGTTCGGGTTTTGCCCGGGCGCTTTGCGATGCGGTCTTGCCGTTCGGTCAGGGCGCATGGCGGCCGGTCGCCGTTGTTAGCTCGGTTCGACGTGCCGTCGATTGCTAGGATCGCCCCAAGATCCAGCGCGGCGTTTTCTCGCTGCCACGACGTCCACGACGAATTGGCGTGAACAACGCAGGTCCTTGCCGCCAAATCTTGACCCAGCGCGGGGCGATGTTGATGGCCCGGCGACGACTGCT
>Ga0209915_1001877_pt1 | contig 26045 bp, 26 predicted proteins | sample ThiBiot_750_plan_FD_183952 | JGI IMG/M metagenome (GOLD analysis project Ga0209915, IMG submission 183952) | Wastewater bioreactor microbial communities from Cape Town, South Africa - Thiocy_cont_750_plan (SPAdes) | ecosystem: Engineered > Bioreactor > Thiocyanate-remediating > Anaerobic-Aerobic... | reverse complement strand
TGCTAATTGAAATTGAAATGGCCACGAATGTTGACCACGACAGAGAATTATTTCGTTCTAAAATAAAGAAATTTAGCTAAAATCTTGAAAAATCTAACGATTTGAATTACTTGGCCATTTTGAGGTTGAACAAGAGAACGACGGATATTCATAATCGTCTTCGTGACTGTTACTGTATAAGTTCTAATGCCTGTAGATCCATTCTGTGTAACTGTACGTGTTTTAGTCACACGAATACTTGCATCTCCGATACATTCTAAATAAATTGCGTCAACTGCTAATTTCTCTTCTGAATTTTCAAGTATCACATCGCCTTGAACTGTTTCGCCAGCAAAATAAAACAAATTTGGACGATTGAAATTAATTTTCAATCCTGCACTTCCACAAGCACCCATTTATTTATTGTTGTTTTACAATAGAAACAAAAGATGCTATTTAAAGGACAGTGTTGTCTCGAGTGCAAAGATTAAATGTGCATAAAAAACTAAACAACCAAATTACGAATATTTATTTATCTATTTCTCTTTCTTTTTCACAACGTCTAGTGATGATAAACATTAAAAAAATGTACTTAATTAGCAATGCGACACGATAACAGAACAAATAATAATGACCCATTTTAGAACAATCAAAAGATCGACGTATTTGATTTTGAGCTTCCAGAGTCATAATTTACTGTATCGATTTATTGAGATGATAATGATGACAGTAAAGAATGTGTTCAAATAACAAAAAAAAATGCAAGCAAAAGCAAGGTAAAGAGATATAGAAAGTAAGAACAAATAAAATGTTATAACATAATTTGTTTAGTTTTGTTTTGAAAATTAGAAATTCATTTCTCAATTTTTTGATAGATCATCATTATTGGTAAAAAGAAGCGAGAAAAAGAAAAGTTATATACACAATAGGTTCGCATGGTCTTGTAATATGTGTGTATGTTTATTTGGTTTGATCAGTTGATATTTATTGAAGAGAGAACTTTTAAAAAAAGAAAGTCTTTGAGAGACATTGTCGAAGGAAATTGGATTTAAACATTGTTGTCATCATCATTGTCATAACGACGCTAAAATAAAAACAGGAAATTTGTATTTGATTGATTAGAAAAGAAGAAGAAAAACGCCGAGCTAAGTGTTAAGTCAATCGAATCAGAGAGATAAATAAGAAGTAGATAATTGTTAGTAAATATCCTTTTAGTTGATTGTTCATTTCCTCGTTGAAAAGCGTATTTAGTAAGTGAATTTTACTGTTCAATGATTAGGAAAAACAAAAGAAGCATTCACCTCGTTTCTTGATGATGAATGTTGTTCATGATTTTGTTTGTGATTATTAAAATCAGGTGATTGGCGTTGAGAATCATTTTTGGTTAGTTGTTCATTATGATCTTGTTTGTCATGATATGTTTGTTTACGTGTTAAATAACCACGAACATGTGATTGAATAACAGTTGCTGCATGATTTTCATCTTTATCGTTAGACTAGAAACAGGTGAAGATTATATAAGCTCACACACATATGAATAGACATGCAAAGTGAAGAAAAAGAGAGAGCCCATTGTTTTGTTTTGTAAAACAAAATTAGTTCAATTCAAAAAGCAAAGCAGTTTTCAACATACATGAGTATTCGATGGAGGCGTTTGTTGATTGTCTCGTTGGTGATTGTAATCAACATCATCGTCGATATGTCTTGGTGGTGGTGGCGGTGATGAACGACGTTTATAATCATTATCGATATGTTTCGTTCGTGATGATGGTGTACGTCGTTGAGAATCATTATCAAAACCATTTGTACTTTGATTATGATGATCATTGTTATCGTCGTAATCGTTATTATTATTATGATAATTCGTTTTCGGTGGACTCTAGATAAGATTTAGGTTGTAAAAAACGTAGGGAAATGATTTGATTTTACTTTGAGTGTTCGTGCGGGAGGTGAACGTTGCCGTGAATTAGCTTTTGGTTGACTTGGCGGTTGTGATTGATGTCGAGGTGTTCGCTGAAGAAATGTTGTTATTTTTTAAAACATAAAAAACCTAATCAAGTATAAAGATAACTTACACCAGCATTGCCGTAAAGATTTTCTTCCTAAAGAAGAAAACAAAAATGAAAGAATAACTTTTCCTTGTTTTTTCTATCGAAGAATTTACTTCGACAGTTTCGACTTCACGAAAGTCGACGGGTAATTCAACTTTGGTATCTCGTGTATCCTCGATTTCGCGCACACGTTCACGCTGATTTAATCGACCTTTATAAACACCTCCATCATCTAAAAACAAATTTTCGAAATAGAAACTTGTTCGGTTTCATTTTGAAATTCTCTACCTCGATCGAGATCCGTTTCTTTTGTTGGACCACGTCGATGTTGTTGCGGTTTGCTATTGAAGAAATCGTATTCTTCTCGAACAGGACGTCGTCTACAAGCAAATATTCAAATATGAATTGAAACATATTGAAACATGATCTTACTGTCCATTATGTTCGATACTTCCATGAGAATTTGCTGTTGTTGTATGTGTATTTGAACCGTCGGATTTTGTGTATCTATTTAAAATGCAAACACTTCACATAGAAAGCCGCAAAATTTAAAATAAACAAACGAAAAAAAAATTTGTGATTCAAAATTCTAGGTAGAAGAAGAAGAAGAAGAAGAAATAAAAAACGAAAATCAGCATGAACAAGTTGGCATTTTGCATATTTTATGTAGATAAAGTATCGTATGTTGATTAGAATTTGAAGTAATTTTATCGATAAGATATATGCCGATATGATCAAAAATACCTTTGTTGAAGAGTATGAAACGTCTCGGATGATGGTTGATAATTATTCTGATTTTCTCTCTTTTTTTGTCGTGAAGGTAATGTAGCTCCGGATCGATCACTACAAAAATTTCATTTGTTTTTGATCATATATGTATATGTCATGTGATTTAGTTGTTCTTTTTTTTTTAAAAAAGAAAAAGGTCCAACAATTGACTATATGAAAAGATTATTGAATAGAATTTAGTTTAGTAGAAAGAATATATGTTATCGTATGATAAATTTGTTTACTATTTCTGATATTTTTGGCTATGAAATGCAAACGAACACGCTACTAAATGTTGTGTTGTTGAACACAGTGCGATTGATTGAAATACTTACCCAGAAAATTGATGATTGGACCTAATCGAATGTGAGAGAGAAAGCAGAGATTTATCAAATGTGCTTTGTGTGAGGTACTAACTATAGCTATCGAGTTTTTTTTTCGTGTTCCTCAGAAATGAACGAAAGAATAAAGCCCGAACTTCACACTTACGATTTTCGTGACATTTTAGGTGACGAATTTGGACTGAAGGATTTTGGATCGGGATATTCAATACGTTTAAAACGTTCTTTTCCCGCCGCGGCATACATTCCATTGTATTCGAGTTGTTGAGCAGATGTTACTAATTCACCATTCATTGAATATAATCTTTGAAGACAAACTAATAACAACAAATGAATCAAATAATCCGATTTACTTCAAAACAGCTGAATTTGTTAATGAAACTTTTCGTGTTATTTCATCAAGAACGGATTCCCAATTTTGTAAGGTTGCTTTAACAAGTAAAATCTTCGCTGGTAATGTTAAAGGATCACCATTTCGATAGACACTAGATTGAGAGTGAAATCGATGAATTATCGACAAATGAAGAAGTGTTAACTTACTAAATAATAACATTTTCTGATCGAGATAATCTCATAGCTCGTCCCTCGACATCATATCGACGAACAGGTGGTAACTAGAAGCAATTATCGAAAGAGGGGTTCGATAAAGATAACGCTGAGTTTACTTTAGGCGGTGTTTTTTCTTTTGATGGCACTCGTTTTCCTTCCGCTATGTCAAGATAACTGTAAAAACAAAAGAACAGATTAGTTTGTCCGTTTAATTGAACAAAAAAAACGTCGTATTCTTACTGAAGTTTTTTAAATCTTTCACCTCCAGATGCAACATAAGTTTGATGATCTTCTAACTCAGATATATCACGTAATCTTGTACCATTTTTCGGTGTATGAATACATCTAACAGCGCCAAAATTAGCACGTAATGCTTGCGATGCATCATCAAGTAAAACTTCGAGCATCGGATATTTTCGATGATTGATAACGAATGCTCGTCCAGAAAAAAACGGATCACCATTTCGTAGTAATTTTATTGCTCGACCACGTTCAAGTATAGTCGAACGTTGCTGTTGTTGTTGTTGAGGATGTTGTTGTTGTTGTTGATGATGATGATGTTCCGATTCATAACGATCATGAGGTGAATCATAATCAGCCATCATTTTTGTTTGAGAAATAATGATTTAATTTCGTGAAAAAAGGAGACTTTCGGAAGAAGAAGGAAAGAGAATGAAAAAAAGCAATTGATGATGTGACCTAAGAAGCCCAAAAATAAGAGTCAAGACGAGAAATAAATTGTGTTTGTGATGTTGAATGTAAGTATATATTCGTCGTTGTTATCGTCATCACTAAGCATCAATCTAGAACACGAAGATGACGACGAGGATACAAAAAAAGAGCGAACAAGTAATGATTTAACAATAGAGGACGAAGAAGTTCGACTTTATTATTCAAAGAGATATCGTTGAAAAGGTTTCAATTACTTAACTAGATGAATTTATTCGTTTTCACGTTCTTTTAATTGTCGTTGTTTTTTGCACTTACTTAGAATAACGATAATCGTTTTCTCTACTTCTTTGGATTATTCGATTTAATGTAGTTCAATTTAGAAAAGAAATGTTTGCAATAGGGTTGCCATCTCACTGTTTAGTAAATAAGAAATCAGTCCACCTTGTTGCTGACAACTGACTCAGAGATTACTTTTCACTCGAAGACACAGAACATCGAGCAGAGGAAAAAAATCAAATCAGTTGAATACATATGTATGTAATAGAATGTGTTTTTCTGCTCTCTTCTTTTTCGTCATTGATTTTAATAAAATAATTCGTAACGAATTTATTTAATAAAAAACTCGTTTTTTCTCTCTCTCTCTCTCCTTCCTCTTCTACACAAAACTCTCGTATGTAATCAGCGTATTGTAAATATCAAAAGACGAATTTCTTGATTGATTGATTATTTATCAAAAAAAAAAGGCGAGGGAGAACTGATGAATTCAAGGCTTGTTTTATTTCTTACTTAGACATCGAAATTTTCAAAAAAAAACAGAAGAAAAAAAAATCCTTCATTTTGTAATCGAGTTGTTTGTATAGCAATTAAGCTCTACACTGACGGCTCTATTCTTTGTTTCTCTCGTCATTTGCATGTCAAATCTAGAAATGTATCAGCATTCTTGAGTCTCTAAACGAGCGAGCCGACCGATTTGTTAAATAACAACATTGAGGCTCAGTTGCATAGCAACGCGGCGTGTGTATATGTGTGTTGTTCTGATAATTACTCGTGCGAAAATATAATGTTCTTTTACTCGAACGGCAAAGAGAACATCTTGAGTGTGTAATTCTATAGAAGGTGTATGCGATGCTGTAGCGACAGACTGTTGTCAAGAAGAGCGGAGACATTACGAAAGAAAGCAGAAGAGAAAAATGAAGAACGAGAAAATGATACGGCAAAAACGATGACAACGGCCATCTTAGAATAATGAGTTTTATATACTATTCAATAGTTTTTTTTTGCTCTCTCTCTCTCTCTCTCTATTCGATCTTACTTTTATTCTTTAACTAAAATAGAATGAAATCGAGCTCATTAACAGAATTAGCGTGACGATAATCTCTCGAATAGATGATCTTGATATTATCGAACGAGTTTTCAAGTCGAACTACGAAATTATTTAAATTGTGATGTAATACTTCAAACAGAATGAAATTTGAGCTGAACATCTTAAAAACCATAAATGTCATTATTTAACAAAAATATGTTGAAGGAAAAAAAAAGAAGAAAGAATGGAATGAGTATGATCAACGTGACTGGTTGATTTACCCTCGAAGGCGTATAATATACTTCGATATTTTTCAAATCCGAAAAGATTCTTTTTGAGATTACAATTTTATTGCTGACTCATTAATCACTTTTTACATTTGTAACAAAGAAATTGAACTATTTGTTAGATACAAGATGAGATAACAACATGATTAATATACCGAAAAAAAAGCCGAGTTCCCAAATTAAAACCATGATAAATGGAGCGAAAGAAGCTCTCTTACTCTATCGATTCTGTCAAAATTAGAATAAATAAAAAGAAATGAAATAGACAAAAAAAAATTAAAATAAAAAATGTGTATGTGTGCGTAAGTATGTGTTTTGGGACGATGTATGCACGTATGCAAACGTTGCGAAGATTTCTTTCGCTCTCTCTCTCTCTCTCTCTCTCTCTTTCTTTCTCGGTCTCCCGATTCTTTTTAGTGCACGGCACGCGTCTGAACAAGGAGCGCTAATAGGATTTTCACTTTTTTCCTTTTTTTCCTTCTTCTCGCTTTCTTTTCATTTTTTTTTGTTGTTAAAACTCGTACCGTGTGTCTTTTTGTGTGCATGCGTGCATATTTGTCTTCTGCTTGGTTTTTCAACTTTGAAATGATTACAAAAGAAAGAACAAAAAAAAAGAAAAGAAAGGAAAGGAAAAGAAAATAGATGTTTATTAATGGAACAACACAAATAAACTGTATTGACCAAAGACAGAACTTGAAAAACAACAGAATATAATGAGAAAAGTTTCTTTTTCAGGCAAGAAAAGAGAAAGAGAGAGAAACAAGGGAAACATGTTGTTAGGAAAATAAATCAAATATGCATGGAAAATGACTATTTCAAACAACTGAACCGCAACAACGTTATGCATAATAAACTAAATGAATCTTTAGTCAAATAATATTTAAAGCTCATCAGTTTTTATGCCTCTCGAAGATGTCAATGAAATTTGTGACCCCTAATCGGCTTCCGATAGAAAGAAGCAAAATAACTCAAGAGTTATTAAGATAATTTTCATCTATCTTCAGTCATTTGCGTGATTTAACCAAATGAAAGTAAATCTTTCTTAATAAGAGTAAATTCGAATTCTTTTTTTCAAAAGTCTACTTACATCGATGATCATAAAAACAAGAAGAAGAAGAAGAAGAAAAAATATCTAGTGAATTTTTATTTGATGCTTCAAGTTAAATGAAAAAAAAAACAGTCTACTCACTATTTCTTCTTGTTTAATTGTACCAAAACTATTTTCTCCTCATAATTCTCTTTTTGTTTTTCGTTTGCAAATAGTAAATCGAAGAACAACATCTTTCTTCTGGAAAAAAAGCAACGTGTGTCAACATTGATGCTTGTTCGTTTTTTTTATATACAATTATTTATTACGTTGCATACAAAATTCGTTTCTTTTGTTAGAAAATAAAAATCACTCAAAGGCATTTGTCATCAAATCGTATGCACAATGACAGTCACTCTTGACGAAAAAATAATAATAAAAAACGATTCTTATCTGATATCGATACAAACCAAATAAATCAATGTTGTTAAGACAACAAACGAATCGAGTAGATCATCAGTTGCTTTGCATATGTAAAGAAGACTTATATACAAACGATACCTCCCGTTTACGCAAAAACAATTTTCTTCCTTTAATTGTTATACCTTGTTTTTCTAAGGATTTCATTGAAAGTCATTAGAGTAAGTAGAACGACAGTCATTTTTCTAAAATGAATTCTCTCTAGGAATACAAAATAACAATTAAATGAAAAGATTTTTTACTTCGTCTCGTACTCCTTTTTTTTCTATTTAAAAACAGAAAGAAATATGCAGAAAATGTGGAGAGTCATTTTGATCTCGTTGCAAAGTACTGAAGTATTAATTTAAGAAATAGTTTTCCATCTTTTTTTTTGTTTTAAAAATGAGCATAACTTGAAGTTAATTTTGTTTCTAATACAAACAAACGTTACTAAGCAAATGTTTTTGCAAGTGTTATATGTAAATTATCACATAAACTCGTTTTTTTCTGAGAAAATAATTAAGAACATGGAGTTGTTTCATTTTTATGAGACTGAACAAATAAAAAGAAAAAAGAGGAGACAAAGAAACTATATAGATACAGTTATAATGTATATGTATATGTGCATGCGTGAATGACTTGAAGATGAATACGAATACAACGCATTTGTATGTCGTCGATCTATGCGATTGAATTGATTATATTCGTTGTTGTATAACCAAGATCATTTGCTAGTTCAATAATTTGTGATGGACTCAATAGGAAAAGATCGTAGGTAATCATTTCGTTTGTTGATTTAGTTGATGATAAACGATTTGTATCGATTAGTTGATGACGTTTAAAAAATTGAACGAATGTAGTCAGATCATTGAATGAATTCAATTGAAAACGTTTGTAAATGAAAATTAATTTAAATCTCAAATCATCGTTTGTTAATATAGTTGGAAGATCTTGTTCGATAGTTAAATCATTTTCAAAACAGAGATCACTGTCGTTTGTTTCGGATTCATCTGAACAAGATAAACGACTTGATGATATTTTCATTGGTTCAATTGGAATTTGTTCAGCAGCTAAAAGAACAATAGTTTCAATTTTTTATTTGATTCGATTTTCAAAAATAAGTTAATTACGTGAATCTGATTTTTCAGAAAGTTGAATTTGTTCATCGTACGTATCTTCGAATGTATCTACAGGTGTTTCGATATGATTTGTTTCATTCGAAGGTACTTGAGTTACTGATGGCGATGAAACAGTTGAATTGATGACTGAATCTATTTGAGATTGAGGTGATGTCCGAGCTGATTTCGGTGGTGATGCTGATGCTGACGATGGAAGAACTGTCGATTTTATTGATTCATTTCGAGATGATGTCGGATTTGTTTTGATTTTTTTCGGTCGATCGGAATTGTTACTATTCATTGTATTTATACTTGATACGGAATGTTCTCGTTTGAGACTTGTCTTCGGTTTTGTAGGTTCTTTTGTCGATTTTTGAGAAGGTTTTTTACTAATTGGAAGTGAATTTCGAGTTGATGATGACGATACTGTAGTTGGCTTTAATGATTGCGAACGTTTTTCTTCTGTTTTAGGTACAACTGTTTTTTTTGGAATCTTTTTAAGATTACTAATTGCCATCGATGAAGTTGAATTATTATTATTATTATTTGTAGTCGATGTTGGCTGAGAAGATGATTCTTGTTTAATGTTTAACGGTGATTTAACAACCGAATTCGATGTTAGGTCGGATTTAGTTGAAGTTTTTAATGAAGTTTTATTGACAGGCTTTTTTGTGATTGTTTGTGGATTTGTTGATGTTTTTGATTTCGTCGGTGATGGAATAGGTTCTTTTTTCTTGACTGACGTCAGTGTCGATGGATTGATATTTGTCGTTGATTGAGATTTAATTAGTTTGGTTGCTGTTGGTCGTGGTTTATTTATCGACGAATCTAATCAATTGAAAGATTAATTGTAAGTATTGAAATTTATTTTTCATGAAAAAAACATCGTCGTACTTTCAAGATTTTCAGTCGACGTATTATTGTTATTGTTACTTGTTTGATTTGTTGACATTTTCGAAACTTTTTCGTCCAATAATGATGACGATTTATGTGACACTAATTTCGATTTTTTCGTATTAGTAATCGTTTTATTTGTTACTGGTTGCACAGATTTCTTCTTAATATTCGTTGTTGTTGATTCAACTTTAAGTTTTTTATTTCCTGTTCCGTTTGATGTTGATACAGGCGAAGCCGGTCGTTTTTGTTGTGGCGATTGTCGAGTTATTGGTTCATTATCGAAATCATTTTCATCAACGGTTGCACTAGTTGATTGTGCAGGACCACTCTCAACAATTCTCTAGAAACGAATAAAATATTCGAGGAAAATAAATTCGATTTAACTCACAACAACTAAACGACAAATTTTATTATTGTGCTCTTTAAATCTTTTACTCATGACTTTGAAAGTATAAAACGAACGAATGATGGCTTTTTCCTCTGCATGAATCTATTTATATTTATGAGTCATATCATACAGCTGAGTTAAACTTACAGGGTTTTTTTTTCTTTCGTTTTTATTTGCTCAAGCATATGAAGAAAAATGTGAGTGACTGAGTGAGTAAGGGAGCAAAGTAATATTCATCTAATGACGATGTTGATTATCGGTACTTGATAAGTACAATAAGAGAGAGAGAGAGAGAACCTTGATAAGACTGCATGCTTCTTATTGTGACACAATTGCATTCACAGATGAATGAAGAAAAAAAAGTCAACTTACACCTCCTGCAGCAAGGATTTTTTCGCGAAATTCCGAATCGGGATTGTAAAATGTACAACGATACTTCTTCAGATAGCTTTCTTTTTGTCGAAAGGGATGTCCGTCAATATTTCGATGTAAATCAAGATCGTAATCGATACGAAATTTTCTTGGTTCTTTTTTAGTTTGAAAATAGATATCAATTGGCTAGAAAACGAGCAAATTCTAGTTCTAAAACAAATCACATGCAGCAAATTTCTATTTTCTCACTAATTTAAAGCCAGCATAGCCAGTCTCTTGAATAGCATATGGTGAAGTTTTTAATTCTAAATATTGATTCAACGAACCAATGCTCGTTTAGACAAAATATGCGTTTTTTTTTGTATTTTCTATTACCACGTTTATGATTTGAATATTCAGGATGTAAATGAAATATACAACGTTGTATGAGTCGACTTAAATCTCCGTTGATATCAGCCGATCGTAGGAAAACTTTCCAATCATGTGTTCGCGGTGGATTATGAACTGTTGGTTCCGATCGAAGGATCGAAACATGTCTGACTTCGAAATCAATTTCAATAATCTATATTCATTTCACAATTACAAAAATAAAATTTTCGGGAAAGAAAAAAACAACAACGCACTTCGTTGTTATTATCATCATGATCGGTCATGTTATTTTTCGTTGTATATTAGTTAAAGTTGGCAATCTAAAAACAAATATGACGATATATGTGCGTGCTTTCTCTTTTTAAAAGACAAACATTCCTGTACTTGCACGCGGCGTATACAAGTAAAACAAACAACTCTTCGTATAAGAACGATAAAAGAAAAAGAAAAGAAAAGAAGAAAAAGCCAACATATCCGTTCGAAACACTTACGAAAAAATGTTTTTTTCACACGAAAGATCAAAGTGTGAATCACAAATAATGTCATCATATTTTCTCTAAATAATTACGTAAACAATTAAAATCAGCTGCCAGCTGTTCAGTGACAACAAAACTATGCTTTTATTATCTTTTTACTTGATAATTTTTAATTATTGACAAAAAGATCAGCAAAGTTGAGAAAAAGTTTATTTGACAAGTTAATTGCAGTTATTTTATTTTTAATCTTTTTTTTTCGTTAGATAATCGTCGTACGTATTGAATTAAAAACGAGTTTTTATCTTCAAAAGGCTCTTTCTGCGAAAATGAAGACTGCTCTCCGAAAGTATTACACCATATAGGATCCGATTTCACAAATACAACTTAAAGTACAAAATCGAATCAGCAACGAAAATAATGACATTTGCTCAGTTTACGTCGCTCACGCATTCGTGACTTTATTAATCGAAAAAATAACAATACTTTCGTTACTACAACAGAAAAGAACGCACAGGCGTATCTACTGGCGTCTCATCTTGTTCGTTTTGTACGCACTGTCTTCTATTTTAGCTTAACGACCGCTTGAAAAAGGACACATCATCACGGTGAATCAAAATAGGTTCTAACTTGACACGTCGTATATTTTTTTGTATAACGAAGATGATTCATCGCAGCCGCAGTCTTACTAGTGTCAGCTACCTGAAAAGGAAATAAAAACGAAGGAAAAAAGTGCACCACCACCTCATTCTTTCTTCCTCCCTCTTTCTCTCTCTCTCTCTTTCTTGGTTACTATATAAATGAGCATGATTCGATAATACGAATGGCAAAATACTGATGAAAAACGAACACACAATTGCGTTACTACTCATATGGAAAAACTGTCGTCAAAATCATATTGGACTTTGATTCTACATCAAGAGAATGCTCAACCATGGGATGATTTCATAATGGATACAGATACTTCGGCAACGGCAGATAATGACATGAAATAAATTATATTCACTTATTTTCTTAGTTGAAACTTGAATCTCAACGAAACAATGTATTTTCTTTTGTAATAAAACAATTTTTTTTAATCGAAAACAAACATGAACATGAAAAATAAACTTGCACAGAAAACAAGAGCAAAATGTTTATTTCTGTTGAGAATTGCAATTAGCTAAAATCGAACGAAGTTGCTGCCAGGTTTGTTCATTCAATTGTCGTGCTAATGAACCTAAAAACAGCTCTTGATCACTTGTACTTACTATTGCATTTGTTGATTTAATTCCTGATTTTTTCACAATTTCTACTCGGTTACTATTATTATTCATTGTTGTTGCTGTTGCTGATGTTTTCGAAATTGTTGGATTGACTTTTCGTTGTTTAGGTATTTCGCTATCCCAACGTGTTTGTAAACCATAAACAGGTAATTTCATTTGATGATCATTGAGTATAAAACGAATGCAATGATTTTGTATATTAGCAACATCACGTGTCGCTGCAAGAGCTATTTCATCGAAATCTTCGATACCTTCATGAACATCATCGAAACCTGCTCGTGTAAATGGTAAACTTTGTGCACTAACAATTTTCTTCATAGTCCATGTTGGTAAATGTTTTTTTGTATTGGCATTATCAGTTAGATTTACGTCATCATCATCATCGTCATCAGATTGTTCGATCGGTTGTTTTAAACGACGTTTTTCATAGTTTTGTCGTCGACGATATTTAACATAGAGCAATAGAATTCGACGATAAACACGTCGAACATCACCGGCTAGAATTGATTCGTCTTGTTTCGATATTTGATCGAAATAATGTGATATGAGACGTTTTAAAGATCTCAATGTTTCAACAAGTTGATTCAATTTCAAAAGATTATTTAAAACAATCGAATTTGTATTCGATGTTTTTGATGAAGAAAATCGCGTACGACCACCACCATTAACTAACGAAAATCTATTAGAATCGTATCGGTTCGATGATGATGATGATGAACTGTGACTCATCTTTTATGTTTTTTTCAATCTAAAGAATCTTTTTCAATCTTAACAAGAGAATTTAGTTTCTTTTTTTTTAAATTTTTTATTCGAAAAATAAAACAAAAAGAAAAGAACATTCAAATATTTGTTTTTCGCTTGTTTTATCATCAATGAATAATTATTCTATCTAAAATAAGTTAGTCGTATGTTTGATAGCATGCACAGAATACATGATATATGTACGCGTTTAGTTATATTTTGTCTCTTGTTATATCTTGATTAAAAGCATTTGAAAAAAAGCACATATACACATCGATTGACGGAAAAGAAAAAGAAGAAGAAGAAAGAAATTGACGTTCGGTATGTTTTTAAATAGAGAAAAGAAAGAATCGTATACATATATTCAGAGAAGAAAAAAAAAGAATTAAGCAATGTTTTGTAAAAGTTGATTGACAACGAGATCTTTGTTTCCATCGTATTGATCGAGTAGATTTGTAATCGTATGACGATCAGTTGTTGGAAACATTTCTTGAATAGCTTGAATATCGTCGTTTGAATATGATGGCGGAGGTGGTTTGGGTATGGCCGATGGTTCATGACGAGGAGTACTAGGTTGTTCACTTATTGGTCGGTTAGAAGGTTGTGCAGATGCTGTAGCACCACTAGTTGAAGAAACATTCGGATTCACAACTGGTGTCGCACTGGAATTTGTTGATGATTGTTGACTTAATGGTCGATTTGGCTGAAAACAAAAACAACAAATTTACAACTCGAAATAATAATGAATTTTCTATGAATAGCAACAATATCTATATACGCACGGAATCACTTAAATTTGATATTATTTGATCATTTTTCTTCTAGATTAGATAATATTACAATTAGATACTTCTCCTATCTCTTTTCAAGTCTGTTTTCTTCTTTGTTTACAAAATCTATTTACCAGAAAACTCATCACAATTAAAATATCGCCTTGATTTTGATTAGCATTTGCATTTCTTCCAAGTAATGGATACCAATGTTGACGTGTTTCACCTTCTAATACTTCAGGCGGTATCACTACTTCACATTCACCAATGAAACTATCATCAGTAAAATTTCTCTACAAAAAACAACATCATTAATCAAATATTTTTTGTGTTAACAATTCCGTTTACTTGATCAAAAACTTCGAAATGTAAACGATCCATTCCTTTGAATAGATTTCTAGAAGAAAAATACATCGAATTCGAATTTCAATTCAAGTGAATCTATGTACATGCGATATGATGCTTTCCATTGAGGATTTTTACCACCACCAGCTGCAATTGGTGTGTCATAGGACACGTGACCAATACGAAAGCTAACATATGGATCCATTTTCATTAAACCTAACAATCCTGAACTTTTAACTAATTTTGCCTAGAGAAAGAAATGAAATTTAATGATCAATTATTTTCAGATCAAACAAACTTCAGCAATAGTTAGAGTAAAATAGCCAAGAAAATTAGGATTTTGCAGAATCTGTTGCTGCTGCTGCTGTTGTTGTTGTTGATGCATCATTGGATAGCCTTGTCTCAATGCATATTCTCCACTTTGATCAAAGATTTGAGCTTGAACAGGTTGAATACGAAGAAAATCTTCCGGCAAATCGCCAAGCATAACCTAAATATCAACAACAACGTTACATATTTTCAAAAGCAAAGATTTGATATACACACTCGTGATCGATATTCGGTAAATCTCGGTGCATTCGAATTCGTATAAAACGATGTTGTTGTTGGATAATTCGATGATGCCGAAGCAGAAGCATAGTTCGACGAAGCTGCAGCCGAAGCCATGAAATGTATATGCTTTTGATTATTAATTTACTTAAGTGGACGTGAAAAGAAAAGAAAATGTTGATGAAAAAGAAAACAAAATTTCATATGAGTCATTTGATTTACTTTGTTTCAACTAGAATTTATTCGATTTTATCGAAACTACGACGTATTGTCTCGTTTGAAAATATCAAAAAAATAAAAGTTCGTACAAAGAATGAGTCAGTTTTATGATGATCTATAATAAGAAATGATTCTGAAACATTCTGTGATCAAATTTATAGATGTCGTTTAAGCCAAGGAAAATTTTTCAATTAGATTAAAAAAACCGCTTTGATTGACTTGAAGAAATGAGTTTAGAAAAAAAGTAAACATTGTTTTTATACAAAATGATACACAGCGCTTTTGATCAATATATTCATTGGTTGACAAAATCATCCATTCACGGATAAATATTTCGACATACACACTTGTTCAATTCATTGATTTTTGTATAATCATGCCTGACAGTAAGTTGTTTATTTTGAATGTAAAAATATCTTTTAAAATTGTTCGATTCTTCTTCTTAGATGAGCATTATTCGAACCCAATGGCGCCGGCCAATTACCGGGCACACGATGAAGATGAATCGGGTCCTGGGTAGGATTGAAATTCCTTTTCAAAACGATTGATATGTTTATATTTTGTAGACATCCGTTAACAAACGATGATTTTCGAAAATTGTTAATGACTCCAGCTGCACCAGGTTCTGCAGCTGCTTCACGTTCGCAAGGCGGAGCATCAGCAAATCCTCAGCAAAAATCTTCGAGTGCACACAAGTTTGTTTTCATTGAATACGATCGATTCGTTTCATTTCTTCAATTAAAATAGAGGCGAAGAACGTAGTCAAGCAAGTGAAAAACGTCGAAAGAAAAAAGAATTCTATGCTAAAGTTATTCGAGAAGAAAAAGCTCGTCAAGAAGAACTCGATAAGAAGTATCGTGATCGAGCACGTGAACGACGTGAATTAGTTGCTCGCGATGAACAATACGAGATGTCTGCCAATGCTGCACAACAAGCAGCAGCAGTAGCAGCAGCAGCAGCAGCATCAGCAGGAAATTATAAATCGGTCGCACCTGATCTGCAGGGAAATTTCGATGCAGCTGCACGACGAAAACAGATGATCGAAGAATCGAAATTTTTAGGTGGTGATTTAGAACATACTCATTTAGTCAAAGGTTTAGATTATGCGTTATTACAAAAGGTAGAGATTTTTTTTTTTGTATTTTGAAGATTTATTGAAGAAAGAAATTGTAGGTTCGTGCTGAAATCGGACAAGAAGATCCGGATGATGATCAACAGGCTGCAAATAAAGAAGAGCCGATCTTTCTTAAACCAGCAATTAAAATGTAGGATTTGATTTTTGTAAAGAGAAATGAATTCAATTCGTTCTTTTTGTTTGTAATCGTCCATTCAGTTCGAAATCTCCATTTGAAAAGAAAAAAAGTTCTTTTGGTGAAACATCAACACCCTCAACTCCAGCACCACCGACTCCAGCTACGCCCGAAGAAGAAGAAGAACAAAGATTAGGTCTCAAATCTGCAATGGCAAAGAATATCTTTCGTATTCTTTTTCGCCCACCACCACGTCGTGTCAACGAACTCTTTCTTCCTCATCGTATGGCCTACATCATCGATTTAGAAAATCCCAATGGTCAAGATGATGAAAACGAGAAAAATGTCAATCCATTGGATGATATTCCAACGACTTTAATACGTTCGAAAGCTGATTGTCCTAATACTGAAGTATTTCTTCTGCTAAATAAAATCAATAAAGAAGTATATCTTTCATTTTCAGACGACAACAACAATGACAAATAATGATATTGTCATTAATAAACTAACACAAATTCTTTCGTATTTACGTCATTCAAAACGAGATCTAAAACGACAGAAAAAGAAAGGCATCGGCATATTTTCGAATCTCGAACAAGAAATGAATATCAAGCCCAGTTATGAATCAATGAGTACAGTTACAAATAAAGCAAAAGATATTAGCATCTACGATGATATCGGTGATTATATTCCTGATACAAAACGACGTTCAGCACCTGCAAATGAATCGAAAAAGAAAGTTTATTTTCAAGATACAGGAAAATCGGATTCAGATGATCGCAATCCGCATGATACTCGAACGAGTGCAGAAGCTGTGAAAAATTTCATTCGTAATGTTCACACAAAATATAATGTCAAAAATGTAAGTCAATTTGTTTATTAGAAATTCTAATTTGATTGTTGTTTTCTTCTTCAAGGATGAAGAACGAACGAAACCATCGAATTCAAAACAAAAAAATAAAGACGGATTTAATTTGAAATTCAGCGATGATTCATACGCTGAATGTTATCCCGGGTAAGTGAAAATCAATGAGACATTTTTGTTATTTTTTACAAAAAAATGAATTTATGAATAGAACAATGGCTGAAGAAGATGTGAATATTGATTCGGATGATGAGCCTGATTTGGATAAGATGGATACGGGCTCGAAGAAGGGACCGATTGGTCGATGGGATTTTGATACAGCTGAAGAATATTCGGATTATATGGGTCAGAAAGAAGCCATGCCTAAAGCAGCATTTCAATATGGCGTTAAAATGAATGATGGAAGAAAAACACGACGAGGTGCTGGACCCAAAGATGAAAAACAAAAAATCGAACGAGAATGGCAACAGATTTCGAAGATTATCGAAACGAAACGAAAAGGAGGAGGAAGTGGTGGTGGAGAACGAGAATCAACTTCAGTCAATTCGTAAGTTAAAACATTGAAATATATTCGTTCTATCATATTTTTTTTATTTAGACCGGATCCATCGGCTAGTAAACGAGCAAAAATGACGTAATTTCATTTTCATTGTTTTCTTTTCTTTGTATATTATTCAAAATAAATCTATACCGTATGACGCTCGTATATCTTCTAATACGATTGAAGTTCGCAAATGAAAAATAGAGAAATTTATTTCAATAATTCAGAAAAAGAAGATCTATGAAGCAGCAAATAATAGAAGCAAAACATACGAGTGTTCTAAAACTAAATCGATGAACGTTTTGCGGCTAATTTTGGTAATTTCGGTTCTTGTTCACTAGCATTTGTTACTTGTGCAATTTGAATGGCTAATGTTCCTTTACGTTTCTCGATTATTAAAACTTCAACACAAATAATAACGATTGCAATTAAAATTAATGCACAACCTAAAATTATGATGATATCAGTTGGCGTATTTGTAAATAAATTTTGTAGAAATAAAACAAGAATAATATCTGTCGAATAGATTAATGTAATAATGGATGAACGTTCACGTTTAATTGCTTTTTGATTTGCAATAAAAACAAATATCGAAGCAATTGCAAGACCAATGCCAGCAAATAAACGCCAATCGTAAGGAAATGCTCGAGGATTTGGTAGGAAAAAATGTGTCAAACAAACAAGAATCGTTGAAATAATTAATGCAGTCAATGCTGACCAAAAACATAGCACACTATTCTGTAAATGTTGAGAACTGAAATAGATTTTATTTAAAATTGATGCAACGCTGAAAGTTATTGCTGTACAAAGAGCCAAACCTATGCCAAGAATATAATTCCATGGAGATGAATAAGGTACCCATGGAATATTTCTATTCGTAGAATTTAACATTGAAAATGATAAATTCGATTTTCGTCCACCGATACTAGTCGGTCGTATGAGAACAATAATTGCAATTATTGTAAGAATACAGGCAATTATACGTGAAACAGTAATACGTTCCTGAAGAAAAAATATCGAAAGAACAATCGTCAGTATGACTTGACATTGACGAATGGCAGATAATTCAGGCAATGAAATATAATAATAAGCTAAAAATGAACCCAATAACCCAATACTAATTAATAAAGCACGAAATATCATTGCTAAGCGATGTTCTTTAGGTCCTAAGAGATTATAATCTTTATAGATTGCATAAATAGCAAATGCAATTGTTTGAATAATCATTTGTAGAAAAAATCCAAAGATAAGATCGATTCCACAATATTTAATTAGAAATAAAATTATACTAAATGCGTAAGCAGCAAATAATGCCCAGAATAAACCAGCAAGACGATCAATAATCGTACGATTTTCAGGTTGAGCTATGATAATCGTTGCTGGTTGAGAATCAGTATGTATTTGTGTCGATAGTAGCATTGATCGTGCACGTGATCGTTCGAAAGCTTGTCCATTACTTAATGAACGATGTTCAGTTGTATTCAGTGATTTAGTTTCGTTTGTTGTTAAACCTTCGAGCAATGGTAGATTGATTTCATAGGGAAAATCGTCATTAAGTTGACTTAGGCGACGTTTTATAGCCGAATCAACTTCTTGCTAAATGAAAACAAAACGAAAATAATTCGAATATTTTACTATTCATTTCGATTCTTACAGATGCTTGTATGCTATTTTCTTCTTTAGCTAATGAATTTGTTGATTTCAATAGATATTTGATTTCATCAAGTATTTGTATTGATTGTTGTGAAGGTCGAGCAGGTCTATTTGCTTGATCTGTTTGATCATTTGTTGGTTCAACAAAAACAATACTGTCCGGTTTCATAACAATTTCTTCGTCGGTGGGAAAATGTGGAAATGCAGGTGTAACTGTCAAATCATCATTATCATCTGGCATTGAATCGATAATAATTGTTGGAACATGTGTCGCATTATCCAAAGATACAGTTGTTATTTCATTGTCTTTATTCGTATTTGCGGATGATTTTGCTGGTGAAGCCATTTTTTTATAAAACTAGGAAATATTTCTTTCCAGAGTATTAGTAGTTATTTACTCATTAATCAATCGATTTCTAATGAATAAAAAGAAAGAAGAGAATATTTGTTTATTCAAGTATATATTTATCGATTGGTTATTAACGAAAAAATTTTCTTTTCCATTTATATTTTAACGGCCTTTCATCGCTTTTTCTGTCACTCGAGCGCATCATCAAGCTTGCGATCGTATGACAATATCGTATTCACAAACCGATCATTGTATATGATTAGTGAAGAAAAAATGAATAAATATTGGTATTAACATGATTACGATTGGATAGAATTGAATATACCTGTAGATGTATTTGATGAAACTGTCGATGAGTAACACAAAAAGAAAAGAAAATAAAATCGTAGAAAGAACGAAAAACAAAAGTAAAACATCGTGTATTTTGTTTGTTATGTATAGGATAACTAGAGAGAAATACGTTCAATATTTAATATTGTTCAAAAAGAACTTTTTATCTTATATGAATTGCTTGATATGATTCTTTCGCAATCAATTGATCACATGTAAAGTTATTGAACTTTTAGAACAAAATGAAATTATTATTTGTTTTCTTTTTTTATTTTCAAAAGTCATTTGTTTGAGACAAAAAACAGAGAAGCTATTTCAAGAAAAAGAAAGAATGAAAGAAAAACAAGGGCGTACTTCTGTATGTGTTAAATTATAATAAAATAATTGCAATAAAATTGGTATTATATTTTATTAAGAAAATTAAATTCGCCCCAAGTTTAAATAATTCCCGAAATGAACGTTTCTTTTTTTGATTCCAAACAAAATGATGTCGTTTCAGGTATCATTTTTTGCTTCCATGTTCCTCTATGACTTGTCTTTTAATGACGTTTCAAGTAAACAATCAGTTTAGTCAATCGTACTGATGATAAATATTAATTATGCATATACGCATTGCATATTTGAAAGTTCATGTCAAAAAAATGATGTCGACTTAACTTTGAAATCTTTCTTTATTTATCAAATCTCGCAGAAAAAGAATACGAAGACATATTCGACTATGTATTTGCCCTATTTGATAACAGTTTTTTTTCTTTTTCTTTTTCTTTTTTATTTAGACATTTGCTAACGTCTGATCGAAAATGTTACTAACGAATCAATGAAATGAACTGAAAGTTTATTCTTTAACAATGTTTTTTGTGCACGAAATTTTGAATTCACCTTGATTGGTTTTTTCTAAAGATTCGCTTTTGATTGAGTCAATAAACATTTTTTGCTTTACTTTTTTTTTTTATTTATTTTGATTCCAATAAAAGCTAGGGAAGAAAAGAAGTTTGAGTACATTTTTGTGTAATCAATGAATAGTTAAACACTGTCTTACGTGATTTACTGCTGTTCAAACGTCAGAATATGCTAAACCAAGAACCTTTTTTTTCCTCTTCTCTATCTTTTGCTCTCAAAACATCGACAGACCGCCAATAGCAATAAAATTATCCCGAAGAAATTCTGTCCTCATTTTGATTCTTTGCCAAAAATCCCCGTCTCTTCACATTGACTGAAAGAACAAATAGCTTTCACTTTTATTTTTTCTCTTTTCTGCAATCGTCAGAGCAAATATATATATATATATGTGAAAAAAACATATATTCGATTCTGTTCGTTCTTTCTCCCTCTGCTCTCTTTTTTTTTCTCTCTCTCTCTCTCTCTCAGTCGAATAATAGCATATAAAATTCTGCACTCAACTTTCTATAGACTGCATGCAGGAAATAGGAAAAAAATGGGAGACATAACGAGAGAATTCTTTTCTTTTCAATCAGAATTCTTCTTGTAGTTAATAGAACGAGCAGAAAATCAATAAACACAAAATCAACTTAACAAAACGTAACAACACATATTTATCTAGATTTCAAACTTGAAAATAGATCAAATGGACGAAGAAAATTTCTCTACAATCGATCAATGGTTTCATTCAACATCCATTGTTCTTAATGAATCCTATCAATTAGATCTACGTCGAATTCTTTCGCCTGATCTATGTGAATTTATTTATGCATTGAGTGACTATTATATGTACGATAGTATGGCATTGTTTTTACATCTACTTGGTTTGACATCACATTATCTAACATCAACATCATTTGTTTATGCTGACAATCAACTTAAACATAAACTTAATCTTCATTTATTATTAATTGTACGAACAGGTAAGATCGAAATCAGTCTTGTTTCGAGAAGATTCTTCTATAGACCGATAATAGCTTTTTAATTGAAGTTAATAGAACGAAAATAAATTCGGATATTCTTAGTATTATTATTGTAGAAAAAAAAAAGAAAAATATAATGAGGATAAAAATAATAAGAATTGATTTAAGACAAATCCTATTTTTTCCCTTGAATTACTATCCACGTAATGGAACAGCTGTTGAATGCAGATCAAATTAACAAAAATATATTAACTAGGTCAAAACTTATAAATAGACTGTAAAATAGTCATTAGAAAAGACTGCTTCGAAGATTTTTTCTTTGATCTATTGTCAAAATTTAAATATAGAAACTAGTATGCCCTAAATGAATGATTGTAGTCTGCATGAAAAGAATTCCTTCTAGTCTACTTCATAAAAATGAGTCTGTATTCTTCATTCGCATGATTAGGAACTTCGTGACCTGGCAAAAAAATATGAAGCCGTCTGAGAATTATGTGTGGTTTTTGATTAAAAAATATGAACTAAACTGATATTTTAATTAGGATATGAACGAACAACACTTGTTGATCATATCAAGGAAGCCATGAATAATGCACAATGCATACGTCAAACGGGTCATTCATCGGATGTTCGACATCCTTTTCCTTTGAATTTATTCTGTCGATCAGATGAAACGACAGTTCCTTCAGGTCTTTGTTTGTCCGATAAATTCGATGAACATCATACAATGGCACATATTCAACGACAAAAATCATTTACCATTATCGGTACAAGTACAGGTGAATTCATTCGAAATTCATTGGAAATTAAATTTCAAAAGAAACATTTTCCTCAACAAACGACAACAGCCAATTGGTTGATGATATTTCTTGCGAGTCGAGTACGATTATTTTGTCGACGATCGAAAATATTCGATTGCAATCGATATCCATCTCTTGAGCAATTTATTCTTGTTCTCAATTGTCATTGTTCAAATTTAATTGACTTTTATTTTGACGAATCACAAACAAATCAATTCATGTGCGATTATCTCGATACATTGTCTCTTAAAGGTAATTATCGAAATATTGATTATTTTGATATTCATATGTTTGATTTCTATAGCTGCATCTTTGGAAGATACTCATTCATGGATGTCAGCGAGATATCTATCAGCACGAGAACATGCTCTACGTGTTTCAGCATGTTTACGAATTCTTGAATTAACTATTGAAACGCTTTGTATTTATCAGCGAACATTTCATTCATTTAGTCAAGCAGATAATATCTTCTATGATAATTGTCTTCATATTATTGAACAAACACGAACGAAATCAAATGCCGTACGACTAAATATCAATATAGTCAATGTTCAATCAGCTGTTTATTTAACAAATTCAAGTATAAAACAGTTCGAAGTTATGTTCGAACCAACACTAAATTCAACATCAATAAATTCCGAGTATTTAAAAAGAAATTTTTCGTTCAAACGATATATTCGAAAGTAATTTTTGTTGATGTTTTAGTTTTTCATTGGTGATCAATCATTCATCATCATCGTCATCATCAACCTCTTCATATCCACCATTGTCGAATTCACCCACAGCTAAACGTATGAAACCACTTGTCGATCCAACTTACGTGAAATCATTAGAATTAGCTCATGAACTTCTCCTATTACCCTATGTTGGTTTTACACGAACATCGATCTATGCCAATTCGAAATTAAAACGTAATGCTGCCTATTTAGATCATGTTATCGATGAATTGAAAAAGAATCGATTACTTATTATGGTACGACAAGGTGTACAAATGGTTGATGGTACCAGACGGCGTGTTGATCTATTGATTAAATGTCCTCCAATGTTAAACAATGATGAGAATATGAATAATAAAACAAAACAAGAACAAAATGATGAAGAACTTATCAAACGGTTAGAACATTTCGGTGTGGAATATGATCGTTACATTCAAACATTAGCCACATTAGATATAGGAGAAAAATATCGTTTATCTGAACAATGTTTTCAATTACTTAGCTCTCCGAATTATAAACGATATTTGACAATTGATCTTCAAAAACTTGCACCACTGCATCACATTCAACAGCAGCAACAAGAACAACAACAACAAGCACACATACATCACCATTCGATACAACGTGATGAGAGTCATGATACATGGACATTATCTTCAACATCATCGAATATCAAACTCGAACCAGAAGATTTCTATACATAGACAAAATTTGTGCAGAAAAAAAAGAATAATAATCGATGTTTTATTTTTATTGTAACTTGTCAGATTATTTATTTATTGAATATAAATAAAAATCTATCCTAATTATGTATCTATAGCCGTACAATGTTCAAACACTTTTCGCCTTCTCAACCATCTATTTTTAAAATACACCGATGAGATTTATTATCAAAGCTATCTAATTATAGTCTCGAGTATAATCCTTTTGATACGGTTTTTAATCTTTAATAATAGTGAAATAAAAATAACGAGGCATCAAATAACTTGTTGTTTTCAATGAAATTTCACGGATACGGTTCAAAGGCACATTGTACTTGACTTAGATGTCAACATATAATGTCAATCCACTGTGTTCTAATTGTTTGTTTTGTATTTATTTTTTACTAAAAAATAATCGGAGATAGAATGCATATGTAATAGGAGACAGTTGCGTGAGAAATACACTGCTAGACTACAACTGATGTTTTTAGTGGAGATTGCTTGGGTTAGAAAGAAGAGCGAAAAACAAGGAAATACATGACAAGATTAAAGTCTAAAACTGTTGCTGTATGTTTGTTTGTTTGTTTGTTCTCTCTTTTTTTTTATAGAATCATTGATCCAGGATTTTCAAGAAATTGTTTGAATTCTTGTAACCATTGAGCGCCAACAGCACCATCGATAACACGATGATCGCAAGCTAATGTTACATTTAAAATAGTCGATTGACGAAAACTAACAAAAACAACAGAGAATATTATTTTTTCGAAAAGGAACTTAATTATTTCTTTTACCCTTTTGGAGAGTCTGCAGCTGGCACAAGTTTAGTCTCAGTACCACCAATGGCTAATACAGCAGACTAGAAAACAAGAGTTATGTTTCGTTTTGTTTTTGTTATTGTAAATGTTTGATTACCTGTTGAGGCGAAATAATCGCGCTGAAATTAGTGACACCATACATTCCTAAGTTTGAAATCGTGAATGTTCCCAACTAATCAAAAAGAAAGTTTGTTTATTTGTTTGATTTCATGCTCATCTTACTTCAACTTCGTCATTATTCAATTTTCCACTTTTGGCTTTTTCACTCAATTGTGCTACTTCGGTACTAATAGCGGAAAGACCCTATAGAACAGAAAAAAGAAGTCATCAATGGATATTTTCATCGATTGATTCTTATACTTTTTGATCAGCATTATAAACAATCGGTGTGACAACAACACCGGCATCAGTTGTAACTGCAAGATTAATATCGACAGTTTCATATTGTCGAATCGATTTTTCCATCCAAATACTATTGGTTTCGGGTCGTCGTTTGCATGCTAATGCAGCTGCTTTGATAAGAAAATCATTGATTGTAATACCACGAGATTTATCTTTGGAATCTTTCGATTTTGGTGCTAAGATTTCATTCAATTTTTGACGTAATCTTTTCAATTGACAACAAAATTTAAATAAAATATGAGAAAATCAATTTTTACTTGATTATTTCGTCTAATTCAATTTGAATATTCAAATAATAATGAGGAATTGTCGTCTTCGATTCAGTTACACGACGAACATATTCCTAAATACGAACACAAAAAACTCAATACAATCGAAATAAATCAGTTTTGAAATGATTTACTGCTCGTAAGTCGGATATTTGCTGTTCATTGTAACCACCGGGCGCAGATGATGCTTCTTTTTTCGCTGCTTTCGGTGCTGGTGCTGTTGCTGTTGTCGTCTTAGCTTGTGGTTTACTTTTGGCACCACCTTCTTTAATAAATTTCTCGACATCTTCAGCAACGATTCGGCCATTGGGACCACTACCTTGCACTGACTAAATTAACAAACTACAATTCTTGTTTTGTTTTTTTTTATCGAATCTTACAGCAAGATCAATGCCTTTTTCTTGTGCAAGTTTTTTCGCCAAAGGTGAAACAGCAACTCGATCGCCGCCTTCACTTGAACTAGGTTTTGTTGACTTAGGTTCTTCTTTTTTACTCGATGCACTTGTTGACTCTTCTTTTTTCGTCGGAGACTTCTCTTTCTTGTCAGTTT
>Ga0209915_1001861_pt1 | contig 26361 bp, 28 predicted proteins | sample ThiBiot_750_plan_FD_183952 | JGI IMG/M metagenome (GOLD analysis project Ga0209915, IMG submission 183952) | Wastewater bioreactor microbial communities from Cape Town, South Africa - Thiocy_cont_750_plan (SPAdes) | ecosystem: Engineered > Bioreactor > Thiocyanate-remediating > Anaerobic-Aerobic... | reverse complement strand
ACGACAAAAGCTCGTGCTGGACGTATAACACTCGGAAGAAATCATACATCTCGTGGACCGATTGAAACACCAGTTTTTATGCCCGTCGGAACACAAGGAACTTTAAAAGGTCTAACACCGGAACAATTACATCAATTGAATTGTAAAATTATTCTTGGAAATACTTATCATCTCGGACATAGACCGGTAGATTTTTACAAATGAAGACAATTTGATTATATCATTTTTTTGTTAGGGTCCTGAATTGTTGAAAGAACTCGGTGGTCTTCATTCGTTTATGCATTGGAATGGCGGATTACTAACAGTAAATTTTTTTGCTTTTGATTTGAGTATATTCTGAATGTGTGAGAATATGTTAGGATTCGGGTGGCTTTCAAATGGTCTCGCTAATAAAATTATCCGAAGTAACCGAAGAAGGAGTGAAATTTCAATCACCACACGATCAAACTGAAATGTTATTGACACCTGAAAAGTCAATTGAAATTCAGAATGTTATTGGTAATCATATCGTTTCCAGTTAAGATTTCGATGAATTTGATTTGATTTGATTAGGAGCTGATATTATCATGCAATTGGACGATGTTGTTTCGAGTACGATCACTGGACCACGAGTTGAAGAAGCAATGTGGAGGTTTGATTGACATTTCCTTTATATACATTTCTTTTTCAATGCACAGAAATTAGATCATTGAGATGGCTCGATCGATCGATAGCAGCACATTCACGTAACGATGAGCAAAGTATTTTTCCTATTGTTCAAGGTGGTTTAGATCCCAAATTACGTGAACAAAGTGTCAAAGGTGAATAAATATCGAATTGAGTTTGTTTTCTTTCTAAATTTATCTCTGAAAATAGAAATCATCAAACGTAATTGTCGTGGTTATGCAATCGGCGGATTGAGTGGTGGCGAAGATAAAGATGATTTTTGGCGAATGGTCACTTTGTCGACCGAACATTTGCCCAACGATAAACCGAGATATTTAATGGGCGTTGGTTTCGCCATTGATCTCGTGATTTGTTCGGCACTTGGCTGTGATATGTTCGATTGTGTGTTTCCAACTCGAACAGCTGTAAGTCGGCACTTCAAAAAAAAAACGAGAGAGAAATGTTTGTTTGTTTGTCGAATAGCGTTTTGGTTGTGCTTTGGTTGACAATGGACAATTGAATTTAGGCAAACAAATCTACGAAAAAGATCATCGTGTTATCGATGAGAAATGTATTTGTCCGATTTGCCAAGGTGGTTACACAAGATCTTATTTGAATACAATTGTCACGAAAGAAACAACCGCTTGTCATCTACTGACAATTCATAATGTTGCCTATCAAGTAGAAAATACGAATTAGGTTTCTTTTGAAAAAGATTCGAATTTTAGATGAGATTGATGTCTCGGATTCGTCAAGCGATAATCGAACAACGTTTTCCTGAGTTTATCAAAGAATTCGTTCGAAATTATTTCGAAGACAAGGAAATTCCGAAATGGGTGACTAATTCACTGCAATCAGTTAATATTCAGTTATAAGACAATTTTGTTTTGTTTTGTTTTTCAATTGATAATAAACATCATCACATTCAAATTTCTCTTTCCTTTACTAAAGAAAACATCGTCATTCGACGTCTCTTGACAAACAAATATCAATCAAAATCAAATGAAACAGATGCACATTAAAGCAAATGACACGGCTATTACTCATTATCTAACCGTGATTTTCAAAAATCATCATGAGAAAAAGGAAGACGTCAATTTACCTGTAATTTCTATTCGGAAAATAAACATGGGCACGAAAACATCGAAACAAAAATCTTTGAATGGACAAACAACGATCACTTACCGACATCCGTTAGTCAGTGAAAATGTTCATCGGATTGCGACGACAGAATTCGAAAATCTTCAAAATCATCATCGAGCAATCTCCACGTCGTCGTCGCAAATCGACGACAGATCTCTCATATCACTTCCGAGTTATTCGACACGAAGAGAAACTCAATATCAACGAACTCATTTGCAACCGAGACTTGAAAAGAAACTAAGTCGGTCGGTGGAAAATCTTTCGAATCAACAGAAATTCGTCACGGCTAAAGAATTGATTTATCACGAAAACAGACGACGAGGTCAATCGAATCTTTCCAATTCTCATCTCTCAATTCCAACACTCGAAAAATCCTCATCCTCAGCGTCTCTTCCACGACCACGGCCAAAACTGAGAAAAAAACAAATTCCAGAAAATCTTCAATTGGCTTCCATCGATCCAGCACAATTACAACACGCTCGACAGATTGGCAAAGGCAATTTCGGTACGGTTTATCACGCGATTTACAAAGGAACTGAACATGTTGCCATTAAAAGTTTACATCGTACTGATGAAACGGCAATCGGCGACCTAAGAGAACAATACGATGACACCAGTATGAACGAGTTGTTGCACGAAGCATATATTATGACACGTTTGAAACATGCGAATCTCCTTAGAATCATTGGAGTCACTTTCTTTGGAAGCAAACAACGATTGAGTTTAGTCACAGATTTTATGAAAAATGGATCGTTGTTGGATTATTTGAGAAAGAATCGAAGTCAATTCTTGAAATCGGATGCCAAACCAACGACGGCCATGATGAACAGTTTTGCGAGACAAATATTTGAAGCAATGTCGTATTTAGAAGAGAAAAATGTCATTCATCGAGATTTAGCTGCGAGAAATTGTCTAATTGGTGAAAATGATACGTTGAAAGTCGGAGATTTCGGTTTGACAACGTATGTTGACCCGATTCGAGCTGTTTCAATCGATTTTTGTGTTCTCTCTTTAGGTTAACTGAATGTGGAATTTATAAAGGAACGTATCGATCGATTTGTGCGCCGCGTTGGACATCACCCGAAGCTGTTGTTCAATCGAAATATTCTTCGCGGTCAGATGTCTGGAGCTATGTAAAAACAATTCTTTCTTTTTTCCGAGCATCGAACGTTTGCCTTCGTCTCTTTTCTTTTCAGGGTATTACACTTTGGGAAATCTATTCCTTAGGCGATCGACCATTTGGTCAATTGAATAATTTTGCTTTTCGTCATTTTATTGAAAATTTATCCGAAAATATTAGTCGACATTTACCCAAACCACAACAATTCGCTTCGGATGAAACTTATACACATATTATTCTGCCTTGTTTGACATATAATGTGGCAATGAGACCACGTTTCAAAGACTTAAGAGAACGTCTTGTTACGATTCTTTTTTGATCTATTCTTACAAAAAAAACACAAAGACAAATTAGAATTAACGTGTCATGTTATGTTATGTACATTTCTAGGATGAACAATATTTCTCTTTTGTTGAGTTGTTTTTGCTACAGCTGAACAACGACTGGGCATTTTATTAGTTTTTATCTTGAATTTGTGTAAACATTGTCGAGGTAAAATCATTATTAATAATTCACGACGGAAACTTGGAGCCGTTAAAGTATAAACAAAAAATGATAACTAAAATTATAAAATATGATATGAGAACCTTGTAAAACAAAGAAATCTTACACCATTGAAACAGTAGTAGAGAAAACTCGCCAAAAACGTATTTAAAAAGCTTTCAATCGCAATACGTTCAGCAGATTTATCTGCTGTTGGCGTTGATTGCGTTAAAGATACGTAAAGTACAAAACTGGCATAAGGAACATTTGTCAATAAATATAATATCACTTGACCAATAAGCATACCCGACAATTGAACATCTCTACGACCAACACGATCATGTCTAACACGTTTAGCATTTTCTCTCAATCGTTTGATGATCAATCCACTGAAAACACTCATAGATATTGCTGGAATTGACAAAATAAATAACCAAGTTGCAATTGTTTCATAGATTATAGCGGATGCTGTTGCTGAAGAACATGGAATCAAACGTTGACCTGGTTGATAGACAACTAATATATAAATTGTTAATATTCCACAAACGATTGTTGTTAAACCGATCACAAGTTTCGCGGTTTTCGGTCGACAAAAGTTTCGATGGCGAACCGAAGTCGAACAAAGAAAAAATCGATCCAAACAAGCCAAAATCAGAAATGCTCGACTTGAGTATTGACCAAAATTAATCATATAGAATCGAATTTTACAGTAAGCTTGATTGTATGCAGCTGGATTATTCTTCGTGAACGTTGCTAACATACTTGCAAGAACACCCCAAGTTAAACAAATAAAATTGGCCCATGAATTCGCATGAAAATACAAAGCACAAGAATTATGTCTCATTGTTCGACGACAAAATATGCCGATATTCAATAGTGTTCCGATCATTCCAATTGCAAAGAGAGTAGACTGACCGATTTGTTGTATTGATGAGCGTGCTGCATTCAATTGCAAAACATAAGAATTCACTATGTTTGTCATGTTATTAGTCTTTTGGATTTTTGCTACTAAACTTTGTAGTTTTACATGGTTAGATTAGAGAAGAAGAAGAAAAAAAACACTTTATTAAAGTGTCGTCTTTGTCGAGTATTTCGATTAATCATAATTCGTAAGGAATCTGTCAGGGATTAAAGTACAATCGTGAGAGCTTCGCTCTATTCAAGTTTCTATTTTGAGATGTCAAATTCTAGTGATATATAATTAACTTTGTTATTGTTGAAATTGAACGATTTCAAACTGTGCATGATCATCCTGACATTTGACTTATTTTTAAGGATTCTTTGAATTAGTTATTTTGATAGAGATGAGTTTTTTGTTCCGACCGACGAATTGGATGAACTGTTGACGATTGTCGTTGAATTCTTGTTTGAAAGTTTTGTAAATACTGTCGAGGCAAAATCATTGCTATTAATTCACGACGAAAACTTGGAGCCGTTAAAGTATAAACAAAAAATGACAACTAAAATTAGCAGATTATACATTTGTGAGAAATTCTCTAAGAAAGAAAATCTTACGCCATTGAACCAATATAAAATAAAACTTGCAACCAATGTGCTCACAAAAGTTTCAATAACAATACGTTCAACGGACATGTTAATTAATGAAGTTGATTCTGTTACATATCCATAGAGAACAAAACATGCGAATGGTACATTTGTTATTAAATATAGGATAATTTGTCCGAATAACATTGTAGCTAAGTTGATGTCTCTGCCAGCAACATGAATCTAAATTAAAGCAATTATCTTTGATTTATTCAATAGGAGAATCTTGTTTAAAGTCTTACGTGATCACGTCCAACACGTTTTGCATTTTGCTTTAATTTTATAAGAATTAACACACTGAAAATACTCATTAATAAAGCAGGAGCAAAAAGAAGAAACAACCATATAGAAACTGTCTCATAAATAACTAAGAATGGAATTGTTGTTCCACATACGATATTGGAATCGATTTTGTATGTTATAGGGACATGAATTGACGCTAATGCAGAGAATAGAAGCGTGATGATGATGAGTTTTTGTGCGATTTTTGGTTGACAGAAATTTCGTTGACGAACTGATGTTGAACAGAGAAGAAGACGATCGAGACAAGCCAAGACAAGAAATATTCGACTTAAATATTGACCAAAATTGATCATAAAATATCGAATTTTACAGTAAGCTTCATTATATGTAGCTGGATTATTTCTTGTGAATGTCGCTAACATACTTGCAAGAACACCCCAAGTTAAACAAATTAGATTTGCCCATGAATTTGCATGAAAATACCAAGCACAAGAATTCTGTCTCATTGTTCGACGGCAAAATATGCCGATATTCAATAGAGTTCCGATCATTCCAACAGTAAACAAAATTGGTTGACCAATTCGTTGTATTGCTGTACGTGCAGCTGTGAGCTGAGCTACTAAAGACATGTATTCTCAACGAAGAAAGAAGAAAAGAGCATCGTACTTCTCATCAGTTTCTTTTAAAATCTCACATTTTTAATTAATGTATTTTTCAAAAATTTCCGCATTCGATATTAATAACAAAATATGTCATTTATTGTGTTTGTTTCTTTCAAAGTTTTCTATAACGAGCACACGCAGTGTCATTTCTCATATAAATAGATCAAATCATTGGCCTATACTTATTTTGCCCTGGAAATGAATTGGAAGTGATAATTTGTTATTCAAACGGAAAAAGTAATTTTATTAAAAATAAAAATAATATTAAAGTTTTTGATGAAAACAATTTTCGAGTTTTATTACAAAGATGATACGAACAACAATAAACACGAACATTCAATGTCCATTCAGGAACACAATGACGTGTAAATCCTTTGCTCACTATTTGACGACCGGTATTTTCAACGAAAGATACAGTTTTCTATTCAAAGAAAACGACGATATATATTTGGAAATGAAATAGATCAAATTACCATGCAATAACCAACATCTGGAGGTGTACGTGTAATCTCAGTACGAACAAGAAAAAATGGTTCCGGACAATCACTACACGCAAAACATTGAATTTGTCTGTAATCATAAATTTGTCGTTGATTTTCAACCAAATCTATTCAATCAATGAAAAATCTCCACTATTTCTATCTGCCGTCAATGATAATGATACGAACTCGGTATGATTACCAAAATCAAAAATAAAAGACACAACATAACTGACAAATATTTATTGTAATTACATCGATATATATAAATTCGTTTTTATTGACTAAAGAAACGTTTTTTTTTCGAGAAATAAATATTGAATTACACTAACTACGTAATTATAATTAACCATACGCAATTTCTTGAGCTGTCCTTAACAGACTTTTCAGTTCATAGGATAAATAGCGTTTTTGTTTTGTTCTCCTCGTTCACCCACTTTTGATTTTATTCTTGAAATAATTGCTGAATGATGTTGTTCTGATGGATGCATTTGACTTAGAGTTAATGTCAATTGATTTGTTTTGATTTCGAATCGTTGTAAACATCGCCGAGGTAAAATCATTATTAATAATTCACGACGGAAACTTGGAGCCGTTAAAGTATAAACAAAAAATGATAACTAAAATTATAAAATATGATATGAGAACCTTGTAAAACAAAGAAATCTTACACCATTGAAACAGTAGTAGAGAAAACTCGCCAAAAACGTATTTAAAAAGCTTTCAATCGCAATACGTTCAGCAGATTTATCTGCTGTTGGCGTTGATTGTGTTAAAGATCCGTAAAGTACAAAACTGGCATAAGGAACATTGGTAAATAAATATAATATCACTTGACCAATAAGCATACCCGACAATTGAACATCTCTACGACCAACACGATCACGTCCAACACGTTTAGCATTTTCTCTCAATCGTTTGATAATTAATCCACTAAAAACACTCATAGATATTGCTGGAATTGACAAGAGAAATAACCAAGTTGCAATTGTTTCATAGATTATAGCTGATGCTGTTGCTGAAGAACATGGAATCAGACGTTGACCGGGTTGATAGGAAATCAATGCATAGCTTGTTAATAATCCACAAATAATTGTTGTTAAACCAATCACAAGTTTCGCGGTTTTCGGTCGACAAAAATTCCGTTGGCGAACCGAAGTCGAACAAAGAAAAAATCGATCCAAACAAGCCAAAATCAGAAATGCTCGACTTGAATATTGACCAAAATTAATCATATAGAATCGAATTTTACAGTAAGCTTGATTGTATGCAGCTGGATTATTCTTCGTGAACGTTGCTAACATACTTGCAAGGACACCCCAGGTTAAACAAATAAAATTTGCCCATGAATTTGCATGAAAATACAAAGCACAAGAATTTTGTCTCATCGTTCGTCGATTGAAAACGAGAATATTCAAAAGAGCTCCAGCCATTCCAATTGCAAAGAGAGTAGGCTGACCGATTTGTTGTACTGATGCGCGTGCAGAAGTGAGCTGAGCTACTAGAGACATTGTTTTGCTCGCAGACAATATATTAATGAAGTAGTTTTAAATAAAAATGATCCTTTATAAACGAAGAAAAAAAGAGATCTCACAAACAGAAGAGGTTTCCATGTACTACTTGAGAATTTAAATGAGAAATAGAAAACGTCAAAAGCAGAAACATTCGCTGATACTTGACTGATCTCATTAGATTGTATTACATCTATTTTTGCCGTAGATAATCGACCGGAATCATTTGGATATTAAAAGTGAAAGTAATAATGTGTCGATTACTCAATCGAATATGTGAATAGAAGAGAAAAGGTCAAAAATGGCGTTTTAATCGATTGATCGGGGGTATGGTGACAGTCTTTGACCGCTGTTGTTCAACGTATTTAAAAATTCATTAAGATCGAAAGAATTCAATGAAAAAAAAAACGAGACTTTTCTTTTCATAAGTCGAACAAAACATCAATCGGCTCATTAAGCATCACATGAATGAGTTGTGTCACAAAATGAAAAGAAACAAGTGTACACACTTATTGAACATGTCTTATCATCTTAATCGTTGTTATTCTTCCTTTTTTTTTCAATAAAAAATAAATAAATCGAACGAAGTTGTCTCGTTCTTTCAAAGAAATCAACCGACAATCGATGCATGTCTCGGACAACAAGATTAATGATCGTTCGTTCGTTCGTTCTTTCGAACTCATTTCTTCTCTTACTCTTACATAAAAAAAAAGAAGAAAGAAAGATCGAGTTTCGTGTATTCCGATCACATATGAAATGATTTTTCTCATTTCTTTCTATTATATTGTGTCGATTTTTTGGTCGTTTTCTTTTTCTTTTTTTCTTCTTCGCTGTCGGCCAATGAAAAGAATAAACTAATAAACGAAACATATTGATTGGCCCCATCGGTTGAATAGGAGAAAAGAGAAGAGAAAAAGAAAAAAGAATCGTTTTCTTTACATTCTTCTTTTTTTTATAGTATCCATTAAGCGATTTAATGGTTCATTTTCTGTGAGACGACTTGCGTTTTCGTATTTGTTTGTTTGTTGAGTTGATCATTCGATCTTGAAAGTTCGTTAATCAACAACGAAGAGAAGCAAAGAGAGAGGCAAAAGAGAGAGAGTGAAAAACGATTATCTCTTTTGATAAAAATGAGTTCTCTTTATCCAATGAATACGAGTAATAATACTAATTATGGTCTCGATGATACAAATCTAAATTATTCAAGTCGACAACCATTGTCTGATAATAATGTTCATGTAAATAATTCGTCATCGCTTATTGATTATTACGGACAAGAACATTTTCATCCAACAACAACATCGAGACATATTCCCATTTATAATAATCAACTTTATCCAGATAATTCCAATCAATTCTATCGATACAATATTATTCCATCGAATCAACCAAAGTAAAATCTCGTTTTCTTTTGTTATCTTTTGAAAGTCAATTGTTTTTGTAAAGTGTATATTCATCTCAAAATGGTTTAATTGGAAATTATTCCGAAGACAATGGTTCGTCGATGGCTCTTGATCTTTACAGTTTATCTGTAACTCCACCAGCACCATTAAATGTTTGTCCATCATCATCTCCTCCGACAAGCAATTTAACATCTCCTGTTGAAACAACAACGAAACAAGATGGCAATTCGCCTGTTATCTATCCTTGGATGCGCAAAGTTCATATCAATAATCCAGGTGAGACATTTCTCGTTCAGTTCACAAAAAAAAACCAGCGAAAATGATGATGATTTTGATTTGATGTGTTTTTAACGAGTCAATTGCAAATATCAACATATTCAAATGTCAAATGTTTCTTTTTCATTCACAGTTTGATTTCTCGTATCGAATTCTCTGTAGAATCGAACTTCTAACCTTTGCTTTTCATTCCAACAAGAGAGAGAGAGAAGAAAAAACTTCATTTATCATAATGAACACGACGGTCTTATCATTCGATGACTACGTGACCTAACTATAAAAAGATAAATGTTAGTTCGATGTCGACAGTTATGATTTCTTTACATGCAATGTTCTGTAACACAAACAACAAAAAAAAAAACTTCTTTTTTTTTTTACCATCTGTTGTAGCAGACAGTTGAACTCGAATACAGATAGAAATTAAAAGACAATGTTTGTTTAGTTATTAATTATACGAGTGGAGAAACCAAACGAGCGAGAACAGCTTATACAAGACATCAAGTGTTTGAATTAGAAAAAGAATTTCATTTTTCCAAATATTTAACACGACGAAGACGAATTGAAATTGCTCATTCTTTGGTTTTAACTGAACGGTACGAATTTCTTCTTCTTTCTCTTCGAATTTTACTTTTGTTTTTCTTTTAAGACAAATTAAAATTTGGTTTCAAAATCGACGAATGAAATGGAAAAAAGATCACAAATTGCCGAATACGAAATCGAAATTACCCGATACATTGCCAGCTGCAACAACATCATCGCCAAATCTGATAAAAAAAGAAGAACATGACTATGATCCAATGATGATCAATGGTTTTATCAAAGAAGAATCTTTAACATCGGATTCTTCCAATTAGAAATTGAGCCAAATCAATCTCAAATCAAGAAAAAATGACAAATTGATTTCATTTGATGTTTTTGTTAGATAGAAAGAAAAAAAAACTCGTGTATTTGTGAATAAAACAAACGGTGTGACATTTAAAATATGAACTTGTTTTTCGTCCAAACGATATCGTTTGATCGTTTGATAAGAGAAGCGAATCATTAATAATCCGTTCGTTCGTTTTGTTGTTCTTTTCTCTCTTTCGATTGATTGTAAGAACGTATGTTTAGAGCGGCAAAAGATCATTTGTCTTCTTTGCTCGAACGGAGATTGTAATGAGTTTTCTCTCTTACTTCTTCGAGACATGCAAACTTCGATAAACTCATTTATCTAAATAGTCGTTGTCGTTCGATGACGACGACTAATACTAATACAATCATCAGTCATTCAGACAATACATATGTAAACCTAAAGGAAACAATAATGTTTTTCATGGTTGAGGACGAACTGATCTTGATCGAAATAGAAATCGTTTTTTAACTTCAATACGAAATCGACTTGACGAAATTAAAAACATATAAAAATTACCCTAAACAATTAATTTCAATTCAAATGAATTTCGTTAAATGCTAACTTACGATGTAATAAAAATAAGATACAAGTGTTAAAATTACATTAACTAAGTTTTCTTTGAGTAATCGATTTGTATCTTTAGAAATTCCATTTGTTATTAAACGATAAGTGTAGAATGTTCCAAAAGGAATCATACTAATCATAATTAACAAAACTTGAATTAATATCATATTTGCCAACTGACGATCAGCATGTTCTTCCAAAAGTAATATCGTTTCACGAAGATTTTTATATGTTAAAAAACCGAATATAATCATGATAGTTATTGGTAATAGACAAAGAAATAAAAGAATGTAAACATTTACATATTGATCATAAATTGGATTTGTTGGATAACATCGGATTGGAGTTATATTATAAAATATTGTACTGATACTTCCATGAATAAACCAAAAAATAATTACGATAAATAGAATTCTGTGTGCCCATTTGATATTACTTAATCGACGTATGTTTACTTTGTGTGAAGTTAGAAAATATTGATCAATTGTTGCAAGACATGAACAACTAAAAGATATTGGTCCTAATGATCCAGCAGCAAATGAACGAGCTTTACACCAAACTATCGATGTACGTGTTAAATCGATTCCATTTGCTGATGTTGTTATACGAGTTGTTAGATAAACTAATATATAAACTATATTAGCAATTGATCCAGCAATGTAATAAAATGTCGACGGAATTGTTCGATATTTACGAACACTTGAAAACATTATTATTGTCATCAAATTACCGAATACACCTGCAACTAGCAGACTACTTCCGAAATATATTGTTATTTCATCGACAATGTATGTTAGAGACATCCAGATATTAACTTTGAACTATCAAAACAAATCTTCAAATGAAATTACAAAAAGATTCTTTTACAGTTAGTTGAACTCATTAATTTTCATTTTTACAATATTATGCTACGTGATCAATCTCAATTGAAGCTACATCATTATTTCGTCTAAAAACATCATACTCTAATTATAATTATAATTACAAACGACAAGCATAATCAAACGAGGTTTTAAATAAATGCTCTTTATGAACATCTGACATCAAATGTAAGTTAACTAATAAATTATGCATCAATGGAAATTCATATTCCAAAAAGTATTTATTTCAACGCATGTATGTCAAATGATAGTCATCATTTTGCAAAATAAAACTTTTGATGACTAAACCGAAGATTTTATATTAACATAGTTTAAGACACTATTTATGTCAATAAAGAACATCAATTCATGCATTAACATTCTGACAATAAACAGGAAATATTATTATATAAAACATGTCTGTGTCTGAGCAATGAAAAGAAAACGAATACAATCTTGTTAAATTGTTTCATTTTTCGTACATATTCTTTGATACTAGAGTATAGCTTTAATCAACTACGGGATGCATAAAATACTCTCGGTAAAATAACTAAATCATCAAGTTAGAAACATCTGGTCAACGTTAGCACTACTTACTCGAATATCTTATTTCATAACATATCAGATTACATCTAACATTCATTTTCATTTTATTTCATAGTTTGAACACATTTCTCAGCGTCCTCAATCCGATTCTTTAAACAACAATCTAATCATCATTCTACCCGTGTTTATATTTACAGACTTTATCTCCAATCTTCTGTGTATAATCCATATATTCATTCAATACTATACGTCGTGGATTCACAAATTTTATTCATACAAAACAAACAAAAAAATGAAGCATAGAACTCAATTATTGACAACATGATTTCCATTCTCGCCTACCAAAACATATAATAGCCGATTAAAATCAGTTTCTAAAGTCCATTCTATTGTGCATACTCTAGAGGATAATAAAGCCACATCTATCAACTGTCTTCGAATTATCCTAAAAATACAGGTTTGTGAGTGTCTATATGGAACGGTCGCAATAATTAGCACGCTATTCCAAAAATCATCTATGACTAACTTTATTAATTTTCAATGATTGACGACAACGATTGCTGCCTTCAGCACCGATTTGATTGTTGGCGAGGTTGAGTGTGGTGAGTGTCTGTATGAAATGAATGAAATGATGATGATGATGATGTTGAAAATGAAGAGATTGAGAATGATGATGATGATCTCACTGAATTCTTTGCTAGACTTTCACCAATTGATTTTGCACCTTCAGCACCGATTTGATTGCTTCTGAGGTTGAGTGTGGTGAGTGTCTGTATGAAATGAATGAAATGATGATGATGATGATGTTGAAAATGAACAGATTGAGAATGATGATGATGATCTCACTGAATTCTTTGCTAGACTTTCACCAATTGATTTTGCACCTTGATCACCGATTTTATTCCAGTCGAGGTCGAGTGTGGTGAGTGTCTGTATGAAATGAATGAAATGATGATGATGATGATGTTGAAAATGAAGAGATTGAGAATGATGATGATGATCTCACTAAATCGTTGACTCTATTTTGTTTAGGTATTATGGTTTCGATAGAATTTTTTATGTATATTCTAAGGAAGGAAGAGTGAGTGTGTGAGTGTTCGCTTTACTATGAGAAAACTAAACAGAAACGAAGATAATTGAAAACAAGTGTGAGAATTCATAGGTGACTGGTATTGTGGAGCAAACGAAATCGTTTGATTTATTAAAATTCTTTTTGATTGTGGATTTTGAAATATAGTTTATGTTATTTGTTTATTTATAAGCGGAAATAGATTAAACGTTGACTTACTTTGTTATTTTGTAGCAAATAATAAACAACTATCTGCATGTCATCATTGTTCAAATGCATGCGGCTTAAATCGAGGGACTGTGCATTTGTATTCGTATCAATTTTTTGTTGAAGTTGCGGATTTTTATGCGTAGGTGGTGATGATATTGTATTCGTTGTTGGTTTCGATTCTAAAATAAATGAAATGAAAAAGATAATCGGCTATGGAGTTAGTCAATAAATTGAAAAGAAATTTTCAATGATGACTAAGTCTAGTTTACTTAGAAGAAATAGAAAGTAGTCCTTGAATAAAGTATCATTAGACGTTCGGAGAAAAAAGGAATTCTTGACTAAATCGAAAAGATTATGTGAATAAATTGGTAAACTTACGAAATGGTTGTGTTGTCGTAGTATTATCGAATTGTTGAAATTTCTTAGGTATCGTTGATTTATTGACCGGATGAGTGTTATCATAGTCGGAAACCGTAGGAGCCGTAACTGATGGTGAGGTATTCGAATGAGATGGTACAACATTTGGTGGAGGACTATCTTTAATCGAAAGTTTTTTAACAGAAAAACTTTCGGTTGATGAAGGTGTGGTTAATGGTGATGCAACTAATATATAAGGTGGAACTTCTTCTCGTAAATGAATCATATGTAAATCATCTGCAGGACTCCATTTACTGATAACACGAAGAAATGTCCCTGGCATAAGAATGATTTCATTTTCATCTTTATAAAATGAATGTGATTTAATGGCTTTTCCATGAATACATTCGATCATGAATATAGTTCGTGCTCCAGTACGTCCAACAAATCTTTCCATGACTTGCATTGTTTCTGTACAAGAACTAACACCCCATCAAATGTGATCATCATTGTAAAGATCACTAACATTACCACGTATTCCTCGCCAAACAGTTGTTTTCAATGATGGTAATTTATAGAGAGCTGTTAGAAATAGTTTTAAATAAGAATACCAACAGTTCAATTCTCGTCGTTTTTCTGAACGAAGTTTTTGATTGAGTATTGAATACATACTCGGTTGTTCGTCAGGCCATTCGAGAGTATAGAGATGAATGGCTGCTGATTCATCAGATGTAAGACCATCTGTTGGATTACGTGAGTTTCTCTTAGCTGTCCACACCATCCCATCAATATCTTCAATAGGTGGTTCAATATGATTCACTGCCTGTTCTAATGATACTAATTCACATTTTTCATATCCTTTAAGAGGAGTTAGAGTTCTCGTCGGTTCTTTATCGGCATCCGTAAAACGATACATAACGACTTTATTCTCGGTCACAAAATGAAAAAATGATCCTCGGAAGAACACTTAGATAAGGTTATCTTCATCAATAGGTGGCTCCATCTACAAGATAACAAAAATCCAAATTGTTCGTGTAAAATTCAATTTTTCATCTTCGAAAATGAAATCTATAAAAACTGTAAATAAAACTGAAATCTTGTGAAAACTAAGTTCACTGGCTGTTGTAATTACCAATTAATGATTAAAAAAACACCTGCGATATTCATGATCACCATCATTATTCTATTGATGTCATTGAATAAGTGACGAGTTTGATTTGACTTGTTCCTCAAACCCAACAAACATAACAATTTACCAAGATGTTCGTTTGTTTTTCTCTGTGAACATTCCTCTATTTTCTTCAGTTTAGATGTTTGATCGTCGGACGAATATTTTGTTCTTGTTCTGTTTACTCTTGATTGTTGTTCAAGGAACAGAAAAAAAATACACTGAAAAAGACGATGTAAGTTAACAAAGGTGCGCGTATTTCACCAAAATAAAATTTTGAATTGTTAAAGGTGATAGTTTACGTGAACAAAGTTGGTCCTTATTCGAATCCTCAAGAAACGTATCACTATTATTCTCTTCCCGTTTGTCGTCCTGACAAAGTAAAATCACCATGGAGATTTTATTCAATTGACTAATTTTTTTTTCTTTTCTTCTATCCAAGATCGTTTCCAAAGATCTGACATTAGGTGAAGTTTTATCTGGCGATCGAATGGCACTTTCATTGTACGAAATCAAATTCAATGGTTTGACACAGAGAAAAACAAAAACAAAAGCATTATTGAAACCATTTTGTGTTTGTAGAAGAGATAGAAAATAAGAAACTTTGTCAATCAACATTAAATGTCGATGAACTCGACGCTTTACGTTTAGCAATTGAAGAACATTATTATTTCGAATTTGTTGTTGATGATATACCTGTTCGAGGTTTCGTTGGACAAGTCGAAGAAACGAATATCTTTCCTCATAAACATCATATTTACATTTACACTCATCATCATTTCGATTTTCATATTAATAATAATCAAGTAAATTCATTTTAGTTCACTCGAATTTCATTTTTTCTATATTTAAACAACGAAATTTGTAGATAGTTTTCGTGAATATCAGTACAAAAGATCGACCTCCATTGTCATTAGATGATGAAACCCTAACATCGATTAAAATCGAATATACATATTCAGCAAAATGGCATAAAACCGAGTAAATTTCATTCGATTTTTGGTTTGAAAAATTCACGTTTTTTTTCGTGTTCTCGTTGAAAAGAACGACATTCAAAGATCGAGCAAAATACATTGCAAATACCGGATTTTTTCCAAAGACTTTAGAAGTTCATTGGTTATCCGTGATAAATTCAATGGTCTTAGTATTTCTTCTAATTGGTTTCGTTGTTATTATTCTCGTAAGTTAATCGAACAAAACAAAAAAAAAACTCAAGTAAATCTTTGTTTTTAGTCTCGAATCTTAAAAAATGATTTCAATCGAATCGGCGATGACGACGACGACACATCAGTCGAAGAAGAAAACGGCTGGAAAATCATTCACACCGATGTATTTCGTTTTCCTCAACATCGTGAACTATTCAGTTCGATAATCGGCGTTGGTTGTCAATTTTTGTCGATTTTCAGTGGAATTCTTTTATTTGCCTTTGCGGGAATGTTTACCGTTCATCGTCACGGTTCATTGATCGCATCAGGCGTGATCCTCTATGCATTTACATCGTGTGTCGCAGGTTTTATGAGCGGTCGAATGTACCGACAATTGCAAGGCGAACATTGGACGTGGAATATCATTCTCACGGCGAATCTATTTACAGTTCCGTTTTTTGTGATTTGGTGCGTGATCAATTCGTTTGCTTGGGCTCACGGAACGACGCAAGCGTTGCCGTATACAACTGTGTTGATTTTGGCGTTTATGTGGTTGTTTGTGGGATTTCCATTGACGGTTTTAGGAGGGATTTTTGGTAAAAATTGGTCGTCGAATTTTGATGCACCTTGCCGAACGAAAAACATCGCTCGAGAAATTCCCGATGCGCCTTGGTATCGATCGAATTTAGTTCGAATCTTTGTCGGTGGATTTCTTCCGTTTTCGGCGATAAGCGTCGAACTTTATTACATATTTTCAACATTTTGGGGCCGTGAACAATACATGTTATATGGCATTCTTTCGATAGTTTTCTTAATTCTTTTGTTAGTAACAGCGTGTATTTCGATTGCGTTGACTTATTTTCAATTGGCGTCAGAAGATTATCGTTGGTGGTGGCAATCCATCATCAGTTCAGGGTAAATTTAACAAAATAAAACGAGTCTTTATTCGAATTAAGTTGTTGTTGTAGATCAACGGGCTTATTTGTATTTCTTTATGCGATATTTTTTTATTTGTATCGATCAAAAATGAATGGAACATTGCAAACATTACAATTTTTTGGTTATACACTGTTGAGTTGTTATGTGTTTTTCTTGATGTTGGGAACTGTCGGATTCTTTTCGTCACTTCGATTTATTCGTTATATTTATATTAATATTAAAATGGATTAATCCGAATACAAAATATATGATTAGTTGAACAATTCGAAACAACAGTTCAGTCTTTCTTCTTCTTTTTTTGGTTTGAGTAGACAAAACAAAAACACGTGATCACAATTCGACTGTCTGTGTTCGTATTTTAACATTTCATTTCGTTTCATTTTTATTTATCAATAACTGGATTCTTTTCTTTTTTTTCCATTTTCTTCTTCGTCACTCATTTGAAATAAATTTAGAAATAAACTCAAATTCATTTTGTTCTTCAATTTTATGAAACAAATCGAAATCTAATTTTACTGGTCAAGTGAAAAATCTAGCGAAGAATCACTCGAATTTTTAACGATATTCCTTTGCGCCGCGGTAGTATAATGGTAGTACATCCGGTTGTGGTCCGGATAACGCAGGTTCGATTCCTGCCCGTGGCATGTCTATTTTTTTTTCTTCTCACAGAAAAATTCTTCATATACCAATGACATCTATTTTATTTACGAGAGAGAAAGAGATCTATCGATTCGTATAACTAGGTTCCAAAAGCAATGTTCCTAGATTTAATAAATAAAATAGAATGAATTTGTGTCAGTTAAGAAATTAAAAAGAAAATCTTGGGGACTTTTCCTCTTTCTTTGTTCATTATTAATGACAAACGCTTACGGTTGAAAGACATTTTGTTACATCGGATGTACGGATCAAAATCATTGACATGATTTTCTTCAAAATGTACGAAAATGACAGATTATTTTTAAAATCCAAGGTGTTCTAGAATAGATAATCTATCTTTCATACATAACATTGTCCCCCGTAAACATATGCTTAATTAAAATTGTTGTTAATATATAACTACCACCCACGGATTGTTTGTTTGCTTTTAAAACAAATTATTCAACCGTCTGAAATATATTTTAGTTAATTGTATTTGTCTGTTAAAAACTAATTACTTTCGAATATTCATCATGTTAATTACTGTTTATTCGAAATCTTTTTCATCGATTTTAATTGAGAAAAAAAAAACGTTGATTAATAATAAGTGGATATCAACAAGTACAAGAATCACTCGAACTCGAATGAATTTCTTGAAGATCACGGATTCTGCTTCAATAGATTTACTTTGATTATATAAATATATATATATAGGATAGACTTTTCCTTTTGACAATAAATTCTTCGAAACACATGATATCGCTTCTTTTATATTTAGGCAAACCTGAAACATATTGAAATCGAACGAGAGAAAGACGGATAGTAGGCGGGGTAGTGCCAATTTACATTCTATTTCCTCTATTTTAAGATAAAACGTTCTTTTTGCTAGTCGTTTTATTAATTTTATCGACGCCGACCTTCTGTTACTACGTCAACGAAGCCTTTTAATTTGTTAATTATAATTATATATATATATATATAAATACATTATATGAGTTTTTCCTCATTTCTTTTTGTTGACATCGTTTTCCGCTTTTGTTCATAAACATAAAATAATTTCAATGTCATCAATAGTGAAATCAACATTTTTATTGTTAATCATCATTGAAACAATTTGGAGTAAATCAATTAATTTATATCAACGACAGACAACATGTGTTATTGATTACAATGGACAAAAATTACTGGAAGGTGATGCAATTGAAATCAATGGGAAATTTTATAAAGTCGAAGATTGTGCTTTACATCGAGCGTATCATGCTTGTGGAACACAGATTATTTATATTGTCAATCTCGTTTGTCAAGCTGTCGAACAAAACAAATTAAAATCTCATCGAACACGTTTCACTCGATTTGCTCAACAGAAATTATTAACCGAAGCTTGTTGTCAAAGTTTATGTACAGTTTCCGAAATGACACGATATTGTCCTTGAAAAAAAATGAACGAGTTCATCAAAACAATCTTATTATATTTTAGAAATAAAAATCTAATTGAAACGTTTTGTTTTCTCAATCGAAATTCTTACATTTGGTGATAAGAGAAAGAACTGAAATCCATCAATCAATTCTACGTAAAGATTGATGTCATTCCTCGTTCTCCATATTCTTCTGATACGTCAATCGATAATGAAGTAGTCAGTTATCGTACCATTAGCCACAAATCATAGACAATAGAAGAGAGACGATTGCACGTGTGTTCACATTGGGGAGTTTACAATAATAACAAAGACTATTGAGACTCACAAATAAAATAATCTTTCTTTATATACTTCTGTATGTTGTTGTTCTTTATCTCGTTTAACATAAATAGAAAGACAGAGACAGAGAAGAAGAAGAAGAAAAAAAGTTAAATCTGCATAGTCAACAAACAAACTGTTCGTCGTGTTTTGTAGTAAAAATGTAAAATATGTAAATGAATAAGACTAATATTGATAAATAGTTAAGGTAAGACTTCCTTCCGTAAATGTAAATGAATTCCATTGAGATTAGGACATTTATTTGAACATTACAGAGATAGGATAATGGAATACTGTTTTGTTGATTTATTCAATTGGAATGATGTTCATTCGATAAAAGAATCGAGATTTTCTTGATCATTCTAAACAGAATGTCAATTGTAGAGAGCAATGTCTGTCATCAACTCATGTGATTTATTTATCTTAAAAGAATTCTTTGTTCTTATCAAAAAATGTTTATATAGATGAAATGTTTATTAAAAGAAGAAGAAAAAGAAGAAAAAAAGTTTTCGTTTCTTTTCGAAATTGATGATTGACATATGTTAAATAGATAAAAATCAATTTCGAAGATTTGATGATGCAATTCAATGATAAGTTAATCCAGAAAATTGAAATGTGAGATGATCATGTTTTTTTCGTCGAACAGATGTTTATACAGAAGTTCATTGACTGAGAATAAAAAGAGAAAAAGAGAGAGAGAGACTGTATCATTTGCTGATGCTGATCGAGTAACACAAGATGATCGTTAAAGGTCTCTGATATCAATGATTTGTTTAACTATGACAATAATTGACCGTTGAATTGTCTGCATATTTTACAATGAAATCAAAGATACCAACACCTGGAGATGAGCATTTGCCTTTTAGCTAAACGAAACATATCAATTTCTTCGATTCAATTGAATAAATGTTTTATTTCTATTAAACAAACAAACAAACAGAGAGAAAAAAAGAAAAAGAAGACAAGAAAGAGAAAAAGAGAGACAGCAAAAAGAAAAGAAAGAAAGAAATCGATGTGCAGAATAATTATTTTAACGATAGAATGAGATATTTTTTTTATTTTGAGTTTATTTTCATAAATGTATAACTTTCACTGTATTTCAGATATTATTTAAACGATGTTGTTGTTTTGTTTTGTTTTGTTAAATATTCAATTCGATCCTGGAATGAGAATATCTGACACTCATGATGTCCGAGTGATAGAGAGAAACAAGAAAAAAAAAGAAGAAGAAACGTGAAATTATTTGAAAGGTTTAAATGCACCAATAGTTGATGTTGTTTGACTTGTCGTATTTTGTCGTTCTAAAAGACGAAGAAGAAGATGAAATCGAATGAGAATAGATGAAAAACGTTTGTTTGTAAATAGATTAAAGAGTTACTGACGTGATCAATTGGATATATTACACTTGACTGAGAGATGAATAGAAAAGCTTCGACAAATAGAAAAACAACTAAAACAAACCTTGAAGAGATGTTGATGATGATGAAGATGATGAGCGACGGGGATTTTTCTCTGCCATATCAGCTAGTGACCAGATACCAGACGATTTCTTTCGTTCAGTTGGTTCGACTTCATCGAATTTACGCTTTCGAGATGGTTGTTCATCTACAAAAACAATCGATTTATTATTTCCATTTTTGTTCATCTAATGAAATCAACCTGTGTTAGTTGTGCTACTCGGATTGATTGTCGTTACTACTGGTACTGATTGTTGTTGTTGTTGATGTTGTTGATGTTGAAGAACAATAAGAGGAGCTGATGAGTAATGATTTTGAGTTGTTATTCGTGCTGGTGGGGAACTACATTCATCATCGCTATCATCACTGTTTGAACCTGCACCTTCATCATCATTAGTTCTGAATAAAAACAAAAACGATGAAGATTGATTTAGCAATCGAAAATATGTTTTCGAATGTCTACCGATTTCTAGGCGACCAAGTCATTTTATTTTCTTTTTTTAATCTTCTTCGTGCATTTGCAAACCAAGTCGATACTTGTGTGAGAGTCATTTTCGTCATAATAGCTAGATAAACTTTTTCGGATTTTGTTGGATAAGGATTCTTTCGATGTTCATATAACCAAGCTTTTAATGTAGCTGTCGTTTCTCGTGTTGCATTCTTTCGACGACCAGCTAAATCCATATGAGTTGAATAACTTTTTAAAAAAGAAAAATAAAATGATTATTCGAATTGAGAAATGAACAAGAAATAGGGAATTTACGATGGTCCATATGGTGAATAGCCAATCAACGCAACGGCTGCTGCTGGATCGTAAACATATGGATTATGATGACGCCATGGATTTCCATTGATTAATGGATTCATATTTACACTGGATTCCTTCAAGACACAACAAAAACGAAATCACAATTTGTCGAATTAAAGAGAAAATGTTTTACTTTGATTGTATCGGATGGATTAAGACCGGTTATCCTAATCGAAATGTCAGAGAGAATGTTTTTTTCTATGTAAAGCAGAAAAAAAAACTTACATAATTAAGCAAGAAGAAGCAAGTGTTTGGTTGTTGCCTTTCTCTTTTTTTTGTGTGTTGGTAGTTGGCAATGTTAATATGTTGTTAAACGAATAGGCATAAGAACAAGAGAGAAAGGAGAGAGGGAGAAAGAAGAAACAGAAGAAGAAGAAAAAGAAAAACTAAGATTGTTTCTTGTTGTAGACACGATTGATACTCTCTTTTCTCTCATCCACCCTATTTGTCGATAAACTATTCAAGAAAAAAATCTCATTGGTTAACATTCGAACGAGACACCATGTTTTACATTCTTGTTCGAGTACCTTGTTAACATCGCCAACGGGTGAAAGAAGAAAAAGAAAAAGAAAAAGAAACGTTTCTCTTCTTATTGGATAAAGACGAAAGAGAAAAGGAAAAAGGCAACACTAATAATGAAGAATAGTGCCCTAAGTAAATCATCGAGTCATTATAGAAGAAGAGAAGAGAGTGGCCTCACCCTCTTAAGTCAACATCAACATGACGACAACGACGCCATTCCTTCTCCTTCTTCTTCTTCTTCTTCTTTTTTCAATAAGCAAACATTGCATTTATCGACTCAAATGGAGACAATTATTCTCCAGTTACTCTTACTTATCAATACAAAAAATAAAGAACATAAACATTCAATATTATGTTTGTCTTTCACCATCTGCATCTCACTTAGTTTTTCTTCGTTTTTTTTTCAATACAAATACAGAAGAAGAGAGAAATGGAATTGACTTCGAATGTTAGTGTTAATCATCATTTAGATCGTGTCGAAACCTTTTAACTTTGAAGATAAAAAAACACATCGACGTAGTTAATGTCAGATGACACATATTCATTCAAAGAAAATGATGTAATCATTGTTCGTTCGTTCGTTCGTTTGGTTCTATCGATTTATAAATAATAATATCAATGTCTGATGATGATAATGATCATGGCACAACCATTCGAATAAACAACAATATGCAGACATTGTTTTTTTCTTATTCTAATTAGAATAAGATCTGCTTGTTTAATTGGACTCATAGAAGAAGTCAAGATGATTGATGAGACAAGCAATATGCCTTCGTTTCTTTTCTCAGTCTCCACCGTAATGTAATTCGTACTCTTGTTTTACATAATGATGTATCGACATCTGACGACAGATAAGCACCTTTCCACACATTGACAAATCTTTATTCGTTATCTTTTCGTAGATTAGTTCTCTTTTTTTCTCCTTTGATTAGAATTCTAATCGAAAACGAGAGACAAAGAGAAGAAAAAAAAAGATCAAATGATTAATTGACACTCTTAGAGGAAAAAGATCAACTGAGAAAGAGAGAGAGAGAGTCGATTCGATTGACCATATTGAATTAATCAAGAAATATAAAAAAAAAAGAGAAGCTTAAGTACTTGTGAAATTGTTTTATCAACATTGACAATTGAGACGGAGATGAGAAGAAGAATAACTTCTATATACGATTTTTTTTCAGTGACACACTCGTTCTTTTTCTTCTTCTTCTTCTTTTATTCAATTGAGAGAAGATTAAAAGATACTCTACTCCTATGTCAATATATACAGATTCTTTTCGATTTATGTGCCTCTCGTTTTCCTTTTTAATCAATGTTTTTAAGTGAAAAAGAAAGAGGAATCAGTTTAGTTCCGGCAGAAATTCAATTTGAATTGAAAAAGCATGCCGGACTTTACAAGTGGACATATGAACAAATAACAAACGATCATGAGAATGTGTATGATCATTCTCTTCCGTTCGTTGCTTTTCCTTTATAATATTGCTGTTGCTTCTGACCGACAAAATTGTTAATCAGCCAATGAGAGAAAAATAAAAAGAAAAAGAAAGTTTGTTATTACGAATTGAATTGAATTCGACAAAGTTAAACGTTGATGAAATTGTTGACATAAGAATCAATTGTCAAAACAACTTTTTATTTTTCTAGTGAATTATGAAAATGAAAAACGAAAAAAAAAAGACTTGTGCAGATAGAAATCAATGTCTAACGTGTGTGTGTGTGTTCGGTAGTCTGATGTGTTTGATTGATCAGCGTGGCGTGTGTCTATAAACAAAGATATAAAGTGAAGTGTATATTTGCAATTAGTGTGATAAGAAATGAAATGCACGCGATTCGTTTCTCGTCTGTCGTTAATAAGTCAAGTGAAGATTAAGTTTCTTTATCATCATTCATCTGCATTTGCCAAAAGATTGTTTGAAATTCATTCGACAAAATTGAGAGTGAAGTTTGATGTGTTGCTTTTAGTCAATAAACGATAATTGATCAACTACACACCTTCAAGCGACAAAAAAAACCCTGATAAATCGATTGATAAGAATGAAATTGAATAAAGCAAAACATAACACTGGGCGGGCAGAACTGTTAATAATGATAAATGAGAAGAAATTATCTCTATTTGTCTTTCGTCTTCAACATTAAAAACTCGTTTTTCATATCTTACATAAAACATATGTGTTATTACCTTGAATAACAACCATATGTACAATATCAACTGATTGTTTTCATTTTTCAAAACAATCAGAAAGCAAAAAAACTCTTTTTTTTTCTCTCTCTCTCTTTCTCGAGGCAAAAAATGTTGTTGTTGTGGTTGTGATTGAATAACAACACACAATTGAGTGTTTGTTTGTTCCGTTTGTCGTGTTTGTCGATTGTGACAAGATCTAAACAAGTGAACAGAGATTCTGTCGATTCATTGATAATACACCGAATTGCAAAATCAATTGAATAATTTTATTCAAACAAAAGCGAATCAAGTAGAGAGAAAAAGATGAAACGCATTCGATTTCATCGTTTCTCATTTGCATTTCAAGTTAATTCGTTACCTATCGAAAATGAAGTCATGCATTCAACATCATTTCGAATAACAAATTAGCAAGAAGAAAGATCAACTGATTTATTTCAATTAAAAAGAATATTGAAAGCACGAACCAGTTTTGCGAAAAGACCCGATTCATCATTCATCAAATTGTCTATTAACCATTGTTGAAGTTCATCGTTTTTACTTTCTAATAATTCATCCATTAAATTATCAACATGATATGAAATTCTTTTTTGATATGTATTGAATTTGTGAGCAACTCGAGAAGAATAATATTTTGTCATTTTATTGATTTCGTTTGCCGTAAAAGATTGACGATAAGCTTGGATGTAAAACGGACGAATTTCTTCGAAGGGAATAAATTTATTTAGAAATGATTTGATAATTGGATTATATTTCGATATATTTTTGTCATTGCCAATATGAAGATCGACCAGTTCATTCCAATTCAATGCAAATTCAGTTAAATCCAATAGTTTACCAATACGATCATCGATATCGATTGCACGAATTGAACGACTTCCTTCGACATTCGTTACGAATAATAAAACACCGACAATAACAAGAAACCAATGATAATAGAGCATTTTTATCTTTTTTTTGTTGTTTCAAACGAAAGAAAAATCTTGAATATTTATATCTTCGTGTGTGTTTACGATAATGACGAGGGGATTCCCAGAAAAAAAAAACATTCTTTTATTCGTTATCAAAAGAAGGAAAAAAAAGCGACGTAATTTTTTTTTGATTTTAGTTTTTGGTTAATTTTTCTTGAAACCATGCAGTTATTTGAGGCATTTGTTTTTGTAATTGTTCTTGAATTAATTGTGTTAGACGAACTTCAGCTTTATTTTCTTTTTCAACTAATTTTTTGCCAGCAGGTGATGAATAAAATTTAATTATTCCATTGACATCGGCTAATGTATAAAGATCTCGATAGATTTCAACGATACGAGGACGTAACGATTGAAATGAAAGAAATTTTTGAATGAATTGCAACATTTCAGTTTTAAAAAGTGATAAATTGGGATCACCACTGATGTAGGCATTTAAAACAGAATTGAATTTATTTTCAGATTGAGTTATATTTAATAAATGATTTATTCGTTGAGCCAGTTTATCCGATGATGATGATGATACCGGTTTACCATTGATTCCAATAGAAAATAAAATAAAGATTAAAAGAAGAGACAAACGAATCGACATCGTTCGAGTTTACAAAGAAATCAAATGAAACACATATCTATTGCAATGCGATCCTTTTCAACAATCGATAATTCTAATCATTGATATTCGATACATCAGACAACTCGTGAATGAAGGTCAAAGTATGTGTTGCAGATATAGAGATACGAATATATAAATGCCATTGGAAAATAAGGTCAGTTGTTCAACAAAAATGAATTTACTTT
>Ga0209915_1001832_pt1 | contig 26763 bp, 28 predicted proteins | sample ThiBiot_750_plan_FD_183952 | JGI IMG/M metagenome (GOLD analysis project Ga0209915, IMG submission 183952) | Wastewater bioreactor microbial communities from Cape Town, South Africa - Thiocy_cont_750_plan (SPAdes) | ecosystem: Engineered > Bioreactor > Thiocyanate-remediating > Anaerobic-Aerobic... | reverse complement strand
ATTCGTCCTCGACCTGCGGGCCCTTGTCGGCGGTCTGGTGCAGGCGGCTGACGGCGGGAATGGGCGCGCCGCGGCGCAGCTTGCCGGTCAGCCGCCCCCAGCCCAGCGGCGACCACACAACGCAGCCCACGCCCTGGTCCAGCGCCAGCGGCATCAGTTCGGATTCATAGTCGCGGCCGATCAGCGAATAATAGGCCTGGTGGGCGACATAGCGCGGATAACCATAACGGTCCGACACCGCCAGCGCCTTCATCAGGTGCCAGCCCGACCAGTTGGAAACGCCGATATAGCCGATCTTGCCGGCGCGAATCAGCGCATCGAAGGTCGAGAGGATTTCCTCCGGCGGAGTCATGGCGTCAAAGCCGTGCAATTGGACCAGGTCGATATGGTCGGTGGCAAGGCGCTTCAGCGCGGCGTCGGTGGCGCGGGTGATGTGATGGCGCGAGGAGCCGACCTCGTTGGGCCCGTCACCGCTGCGGAAGGTGTATTTGGTGGAGATCAACACCTTGTCGCGGCGCCCCTTGATGGCGGCACCCAGCACCGTCTCGGCCTCGCCCGCCGAATAGACATCGGCGGAATCGAACATGGTCAGCCCCGCATCCAGGCAGATGTCGACCAGACGCTCGGCGCCCTTGGCATCGGTATCGCCCCACGCCTTGAAGAAATCGCCCTTGCCGCCGAAGGTCCCCGTGCCGAAGGTAAGAACCGGAACCTTGAAGCCGGAGCGGCCGAGCAGGCGATATTCCATGACAGCAGTCCCTTCGATGATCGTCGAAGGATTGTCCTCCGCCCGCGGCATTTCAACCGCGAAGGCATCAGGGTTTATCGGACCGTCTTACAGTTCGGGAACTGTCTGGGTCAGCCGCCCACCCACCCGCACCGGTTCGATGCGCGTGGCAAGGCCGCCGGCGCCGGTCTGCACGAACACGCCGCAGACCGTCGCGGGGCCAGTGGCGGGCGTAAAGCGCTGGGTGGGAATCTTGCGGGTGAAGCGTTGCAGCGGCTCGGTCTTGTCCATGCCGATAACGGAATCGTAATCGGCGCAGGCGCCGGCATCGCATTGGAACGCAGTGCCACCCGGCAATATCTGCGCGTCGGCGGTGGGCACATGGCTGTGGGTGCCCACCACCAGGCTGGCGCGGCCATCGCAGAAATGGCCCATCGCCATCTTCTCCGACGTGGCTTCGGCATGGACATCGACCACGACGGCATCGGCAACCTCGCCCAGCGGACAGGCGGTCAGTTGGGCATCGACCGCGGCGAAGGGATCGTCCAGCGCGTCCATGAAGATGCGGCCCATCACGTTGATCACCAGCACGCTTCCGGTGGGGGTCTGGTAGAGATTGGCGCCGCGCCCCGGCGTGCCGCGCGGATAATTCACGGGGCGCAATACGCGATCTTCGGTCTCGCCATAGGCCAGGATCTCCTTCTGGTCGGCCCAGTGGTTGCCGGTGGAGATGCAGTCGATGCCGGCGGCGAAGAATTCCTCCGCGACGGCGGCAGTCAGGCCGAAGCCGCCGGCGGCGTTCTCGCCATTGACGATCACGAAATCGGGCTTCAGGCGGGCCTTGAGGTCGGGCAGCGCGGATATCACCGCATCGCGGCCAGGGCGGCCCACGATGTCGCCCAAGAAAAGAATGTTCATCGAAAGACTTTCAGGCCCTGTTCCGTCAGCACGGCATCGAGGGGGTAGTCATGGCGCCCACGGGGCAGAAAGTCCACCTGCTGGCCCGCATAGGCGATGCCCACCGCGCGGATCATCGGCTTTTCGGCCTTCAGGGCCTGGAGCGTGCGGTCATAGAAGCCGCCACCATAACCCAGCCGGTGGCCGCTCGCATCGAAAGCCAGGAGCGGCACCAGCAGCAGATCGGGCACCGCGCGTGGCCAGTGGTCCAGCGGCTCGTAGATGCCATAGGCGCCTTTGGCCAGCACTTCGCCGTCAGGGATGCGGTGATATTCCAACGGCCGGTCCTTGGCGGCGACACGGGGAAAGGCGATGTGGTAGCCCCTTAGCGCCAGCGCGTCCAGCAGCAGGGCGGGATCGGCTTCGTCGGGCAGGGCATGATAGCCGCCCACGATCGTGCCGGGTTTCGTGCCCAGCGCATCGGCATGGGCCGCCAGCGCGGCGGGGAAACCCGCAGACGCCAACGCCCTGCGCCGTTCCCGCGCGGCCTTTCGCAGTTCGGTCTTGCTGTCAGCCATTTGCATCTGGTGAAGCATACTCAGGTTACTCCCCCTTCGGCGCGCAGCGCCTGGAAGGGGGAGATGTCGCAACGATGGGTCTGCCTTCAGGCAGACCGAGTTGCGACAGAGGGGGATCACTCAAAAATTAGCGGACGGAACCGTACTCGCCGTTGGTTCTTGGATCCTCACGGGCCTGCAGTGCAGGTGGGCGCCATATGACCAGGACCACGGCCCCGGCCAGGGACAGCTCCCGGTGAGTACCATTAAGGCCCCTGGGCATCGCTAACCTGACGCACGAGACAGTGTCCGTCCGCCTTCAATCTAGGCGTGCGCCAGCCTTGCGGCAATCGCCTCCAGCCGGGCGGCGGCAGATTCCAGCATATCGGCGGCTTTGCTTTCGGCCTGTTCGGCGCGCAGATGGAGGGATTTCTGTTCCTCGGCGCTGCCGGCGACGGCATGCCGGCCCGCGGCCAGCGTCCGCACGGCGTCGTGATGCTCATCGGCGATCAGGAGGGCCGCCATCAACATCATCTTGGTGTCGCCGGCCTGCTGACCCACCATGTTCAGGGCCTCGCGCGCCTTGGTATCGACCAGGCCGGCCAGTTCCTTGAGATGGTCTTCTTCGCCCTCGTCGCAGCCCAGCGTGTAGGCGCGGCTGTTAATCATGACATTGACCAGAGGCATCTGTTCCTCCCATTTTCAGGGTCGCGCGGGCGACGCTGCTCGCTCCGCTCCGCGCTGCCCGTCGCTCCTAACGCGCCAATGCGGCGCGGATTTCGCCGATGGCGCCGTCCAGCCGGCCTTCCACTTCCTCGGTCACGCTGGAAAGCGCGGCCAGTTCATCTTCCAGTTCGGTCACCCGGGCCAGCAGGCGCTCCCGCTCGGCCTCCAGTTGCGCCAGCCTTTCGGACCCCCGCGCGGCGGCGTCCAGGCTTTCGCCCACCCCGCCGGCGGCCTCTTCCAGGGACTGAAGGGCGGCCAGGAAGCGGCCTCTGGCCACATCAATCCGGCTCATGGACGCGTCCTCCCTCTAGATTCGCCAAGACCTTAGGCGTTTGGCGGCATGGGTCAACCGCCACGCGTGGCAGACATATGCAGAACAAGGGGTTTTCCGCCTTGACGGGGGTGTTCACCGCTCGCTAAGGGCAACGGCCTTTCCCGCCTTTCCCGGAATCAAGGAAGCCAGTAATGAGCGCGCCCGACCAAGCCCCCGAGCAAGCTGAAGTCCGCCGCCTGGCCAATGCTATCCGGGTCCTGACGCTGGACGCGGTCGAGACGGCGAAATCGGGTCATCCGGGCCTGCCGCTGGGCATGGCGGACGTGGCGACGGTGCTGTTCCGGCGCTTCCTGAAGCACGATGCCGCCGATCCGGCCTGGCCCGACCGCGATCGCTTCATCCTGTCGGGCGGCCACGGCTCGATGCTGCTTTATTCCCTGCTCTGGCTGATGGGTTATCCCAAGGTCACCATCGACGAGCTGAAGCATTTCCGCAAAGTCGGCAGCCCCACCGCCGGCCATCCCGAATACGGACATCTGCCCGGCATCGAGACCACCACCGGCCCGCTGGGCCAGGGCATCGGCAATTCGGTCGGCTTTGCGCTGGCAGAGGCGATCCTGAATGCCCGCTTCGGCCCCGAACTGGTCGCGCACAAAACCTATGTCATCGCCAGCGACGGCGACCTGATGGAAGGCATCAGCCAGGAAGCGATCACGCTGGCCGGCCATCTGCGCCTGAAGAACCTGATCGTGATGTGGGACCACAACAACATCACCATCGACGGCGCGATCAGCCTGGCGGACTCCACCGACCAGCTGGAGCGCTTCCGGGCCGCGGGCTGGACGGTGGATGCCTGCGACGGCCATGACGCGGCCGACATCGCCCGCGCGCTGGATGCGGCGCAGGACGCCACGCGGCCCGTGCTGATCGCCTGCAAGACCATCATCGGCTTCGGCATGCCGGGCCGGCAGGGCACACAGAAGGCGCACAGCGATGCGCCGGGCGCCGATGTCGTGGCGGGCGCGCGCAAGGAATTGGATTGGCCGTACGAGCCCTTCGTGGTGCCGGACGACATCCTGAAGGACTGGCGCGCCATCGGATCGAAGGGTGCGGCCGCGCGCAAGGACTGGCTGGCGCGCAAGGCCGGCAGCCCGAAGGCCAAGGAATTCGACGACACGATGGCCGGCGTGCTGCCGCAGAGCCTGGATGGGGCGCTGCTGGCGCTCAAGCAGAAGATCGCGAGCGAAAAACCTTCCGCCGGCACCCGCAAGATGAGCGAGCAGGCGCTGAACGTGATCAACGCCGAACTGCCCTTCACCATTGGCGGCAGCGCGGACCTGACGCCATCCAACAACACCCGCACCAGGAACATCAGCGAGATCGGCCCCGACAGGTTCGACGGCCGCTATGTCCATTACGGCATCCGCGAGCATGGCATGTGCGCGGCGATGAACGGCATGGCGCTGCATGGCGGCATCCTGCCTTACGGCGGCACCTTCATGGTGTTCTCGGACTATTGCCGCCCCGCGATCCGCCTGGCGGCGCTGATGGGGATCCGGGTGGTGTTCGTGATGACCCACGATTCCATCGGCGTGGGCGAGGACGGCCCGACCCACCAGCCGGTGGAGCATCTGGCGGCGCTGCGCGCGATCCCGAACCTTTTGGTCATGCGTCCCGCCGACGGCGTGGAAACGGCCGAATGCTGGGAACTGGCGGTGAAATCTGAAAACCGGCCCAGCCTGATCGCCTTCTCGCGCCAGGACGTGCCCACGCTGCGCGAAAATCCCACGGCGGAAAATCTCTGCGCCAGGGGCGCCTATGTGCTGGTGGAGGATGCGGCCGCGAAGGTGACGCTGCTGGCCAGCGGCACCGAGGTCTCGCTGGCGATGGAAGCCAGGGTGAAGCTGGCGGCCGAAGGCATCGCGGCGCGGGTGGTTTCCATGCCAAGCTGGCTGCTGTTCGAGGCGCAGCCGCTGGACTATCGCCGCGCGGTACTGGGGCCGGGCACCGTCAAGGTCGCCATCGAAGCCGCCGTGCGCGAAGGCTGGGACCGCTATATCGGTTCGCAGCTGCTGGACGGCGAAGCCGGCGCCTTCATCGGCATGCACAGCTTCGGCGCCTCGGGCCCCTACAAGGACGTTTATGCGAAATTCGGCATCACCGCCGACGCGGCAGTGGCGGCGGCGAAAAAGCTGCTGGGGAAATAGAAGTTGGCCGGCCGGCCATCACAGGAGACAGGGAAAATGGCAATTCGCGTTGCAATCAACGGCTTCGGCCGCATCGGCCGCCTGGTTCTGCGTGCGATCGTGGAATCGGGGCGCCGCGACATCGAGGTGGTGGCGGTCAACGACCTGGGGCCGGTGGAAACCAACGCCCATCTGCTGCGCTATGACAGCGTGCATGGCCGCTTTCCCGCCCAGGTGACGGTGGATGGCGACACCATGATCGCCGCCGGTCACAGGATCAAGGTGACGGCGATCAGGAACCCGGCCGAGCTGCCGCACAGGGAGCTGGACGTCGACATCGCCATGGAGTGCACCGGCATCTTCGCCGCGCGCGACAAGGCCGCCGCCCATCTGGCCGCGGGCGCCAAGCGGGTTCTGGTCTCGGCCCCCTGCGAGAGCGCCGACCTTACCGTGGTCTATGGCGTCAACCACGACAAGCTGACCAGGGAGCACCTGGTCGTGTCCAACGCGTCCTGCACCACCAATTGCCTGGTGCCGGTGGCCAAGGTGCTGAACGACGCGGTGGGCATCGACAAGGGCATGATGACCACGGTGCACAGCTATACCAACGACCAGCCCTCGCTGGACCAGATGCACAAGGATCTCTATCGCGCCCGCGCGGCGGCGCTTTCCATGATCCCCACCTCAACCGGCGCGGCCAAGGCGGTGGGCCTGGTGCTGCCGGAGCTGAAGGGCAGGCTGGACGGCATCTCGGTGCGCGTGCCTACGCCCAATGTCTCGCTGGTGGACCTGAAGTTCGTGTCGAAGAAGCAGACCAGCGTCCAGGAGATCAATGACGCCATCAAGGCGGCGGCGGCCGCCGGCCCGCTGAAGGGCATCCTGGATGTGGTACACGACAAGCTGGTGTCGGTCGATTTCAACCACAATCCGGCCTCTTCCAGCTTCGCGCTGGACCAGACCAAGGTGATGGACGGCAATTTCGTGTCGGTGATGACCTGGTACGACAATGAGTGGGGCTTTTCCAACCGCATGGCGGACACCGCCGTGGCGCTGGGCAAGCTGATCTGACGCAAGGGCGCCAAACCTGCAGCGAAAGCGGAGGGCCATGAACAAGTTCCGCACACTCGACGACCTGGACGTGAAGGGCAGGCGCGTTCTGGTGCGCGCCGACCTCAACGTGCCGGTGAAGGATGGCGTCGTCACCGACACCACCCGCATCGAGCGCCAGGCCCCGACCATCCGCGAGCTGGCGGACAAAGGCGCGAAGGTGGTCGTCCTCAGCCATTTCGACCGGCCCAAGGGCAAGGTCGTGCCGTCCATGTCGCTGAAGATGCTGGTCCAGCCGCTGGAAAACGTGCTGGACCGGCCGGTTTCCTTTGCGCCGGACTGCATCGGCCCGGTGGCGCAGAAGGCCGTGGGGGCGCTGAAGGATGGCGGCATCCTGCTGCTGGAAAACACCCGCTTCCACGCGGGTGAGGAAAAGAACGATCCCGGGATGGCCCGCGCGCTGGCGGCGCTGGGCGACATCTACGTCAACGACGCATTTTCGGCGGCGCACCGTGCCCATGCCAGCACCGAAGGGGTGGCGCGGCTTCTGCCCAATGCCGCCGGCCGGTCCATGCAGGCCGAACTGACCCATCTGCAGAAGGCGCTGGGCAATCCCGAACGGCCGCTGATGGCGGTGGTCGGCGGGGCCAAGGTTTCCACCAAGATCGCGCTGCTGGAAAACCTGGTGACACGGGTGGAGGTGCTGGTGATCGGGGGCGCCATGGCCAACACCTTCCTGGCCGCCGAGGGCGTTCCGGTGGGCAAGTCGCTCTACGAGCCGGACCATCTGGACACCGCGCGGCATGTGATCGGCCTGGCCACCGATACCGGGGCCGTGATCCTGTTGCCCACGGACGTGGTGGTGGCCAGGCAATTCAGGGCGGGCGCGGAACACCGCACGGTGCCGGTGTCCGAAATCGGCGCCGACGAGATGGTACTGGACGTGGGCCCCGCCAGCATCGCGGCCTTCCGCAACCGGCTGGCGGTGACCCGGACCCTGGTGTGGAACGGGCCGTTCGGCGCCTTCGAGACCCCGCCCTTCGACGCGGGAACCGTGGCGGCGGCAAAGGCGGTGGCGGCTGAGACAAAATCGGGCGCGCTGTTGAGCGTGGCGGGCGGCGGCGATACGGTTGCGGCACTGGCCCACGCCGGGGTGGAGGACGATTTCACCTATGTCTCCACCGCCGGCGGCGCCTTCCTGGAATGGCTTGAGGGCAAGGAACTGCCCGGAGTCGAAGCCCTGACGACCCGATAGAGGAAACGATGAATCTCGACGCCCTGCACGCAATCGCCGTGAAAATGGTGGCGCCCGGCAAGGGCATCCTGGCCGCCGACGAATCCAGCGGCACGATCAAGAAGCGCTTCGATGCCATCAAGGTGGAGAACACCGAAGAGAACCGCCGCGACTATCGCGAGATGCTGTTCCGCACCGCCGGGGCGATGAAGGATCACATCTCGGGCGTGATCCTGTTCGACGAAACCATCCGCCAGAAGGCCAAGGATGGCACGCCGCTGGTCAAGCTGATCGAGGCCGCCGGCTCAATTCCCGGCATCAAGGTCGACCAGGGCGCCAAGAAGATGGCGCTGTTCCCCGGCGAGACCATCACCGAGGGACTGGACGGGCTGCGCGAGCGCTTCGTGGAGTATCACGGCCTGGGCGCGCGCTTCGCGAAGTGGCGCGCGGTGATCGACATCGGCGCTGGAATCCCCAGCTATGGCGCCATCCATGCCAATGCCCAGGCGCTGGCGCGCTATGCGGCGCTGGCCCAGGAAAACGGCATCGTGCCGATCGTGGAGCCCGAAGTGCTGATGGACGGCGATCACGACATCGACCGATGCGACGAGGTCACCACCTTCGTGCTGAAAGAAGTGTTCCAGGAGCTTTACTACGCCAAGGTCGCGCTGGAAGGCATGGTGCTGAAGCCCAACATGACCATCCCCGGCAAGAAGTGCGCGAAGCAGAATTCGGCGCAGGAGGTGGCTGAGCGCACGCTGAAGACGCTGAAGCGCTGCGTGCCGCCGGCGGTGCCGGGCATTGCTTTCCTGTCGGGCGGCCAGTCCGACGAAGACGCCACCGCGCATCTGTCGGCGATGAACGCGATGGGGCCCCTGCCCTGGGGCCTGACGTTCAGCTATGGCCGCGCGCTGCAGGCCGCGCCGCAGAAGGCCTGGAGCGGCAAGGCGGAGAATGTGGCAGCCGGGCAGAAGGCGTTCGCCCATCGCGCGCTGATGAATTCGCTGGCGGCCCTGGGAAAATGGAGCCCGGCGGAAGAGAAGAAGGCAGCTTGACCGCGCCTGTAAGGGCAACGCCAGAACAAGCTGAGAACGTCTTTGAGCTTTGGATTTCAGCCAAAGATGCTTTTCAACTTCATGAGTCGTACAGCGACCCTTCCAACAGAAGGAAGAACATCGACTGGCTTCAAGAAGAGGCCGCGGCTGGCCGCGTATGGATTGTGGAGGAAGACAATAAAATTACTGGCCTCGCGATCATCCATTCTGACAAACCAGAAATCTGGTATTTGGTTGTACGCCAAGGCTATCGAGGATTAGGGATCGGCGCGTCGATAGTCCGGCATCTACAATCAGATGTTGCCGACGATCAACTCAACGCCGAATCTCGGACCCCAGAGGCTAAAGCTCTTTTTGAAAAGTGCGGGTTCAGGCAAACAGGGGAAAGCCGCGAAGGATTTCCTATTTTGACCTGGACAAAATCGAATGTCTGATTGCAGGCTATACTTGATTTCGCCACCCCGTCTATCGGCGGCGAATTTTTTGGAGGCCCTGAAAGGCGGCGATGTCGCCAGCTTCCAGCTGCGCCTGAAGGACGCCGGCGACGACGAGATCCGCCGCGCTACCGACCTCTTGCGCCCCATCGTGCAGGCCGCCGGCGCGGCCTTCATCCTGAACGACCGACCTGACCTGGCGCACGAACTGGGCTGCGACGGCGTGCATATCGGCCAGGAGGACACGCCCTATGAGACTGCCCGGCGCATCATGGGCGAGGATGCCATCGTGGGGGTGACCTGCCATGACAGCCGCCATCTGGCGATGGAAGCGGCCGAGGCAGGCGCCGACTATGTCGCCTTTGGCGCTTTCTTTCCCACCACGACCAAAGAGCCCAAGACCGCCTGCGACATCGAGATCATCCGATGGTGGAGCGAGATGATGGTGGTGCCATGCGTCGCCATCGGCGGCATCACCGTGGCCAACGCCCCCGCGCTGGTCGAGGCGGGGGCCGATTTCCTGGCGGTTTCTGCCGGGGTGTGGGAATACCCCGACGGCCCGGCGGCGGCGGTCAAGGCGTTTAACGGCTTGTTTTGACCTTTGCCCTCCCTCCAGGGGAGGGTTGAGGTTCGGTGCCCGCCGGGCTATCACCCGCCCGCTCTTTGAACCCGCAGACCGTCTCCACCCCGCGCCCGAGGGAGCGCATTTCACATGGCCAAGATCACCGGAAACGAAATCAGCCCCGGCACCCTGATCAACTACAATGGCGGGCTTTGGATCGCGGTGAAGACCCAGAAGGTCAAGCCCGGCAAGGGCGGCGCCTACAACCAGGTCGAACTGAAGAACGTCACCCAGGGCACCAAGCTCAACCAGCGCTTCCGCTCCGACGAAACGGTGGACGAAGTCGTGCTGGAGAAAAAGGACTTCCAGTTCCTGTTCGCCAATGGCGACATGCTGACCTTCATGGACATGGAAAGCTACGACCAGATCGAGCTGGCGGTGGAATTCGTCGGCGAGGACCAGGCGGCATTCCTGCAGGACGGAATGAAGACGCTGGTGCAACTGCATGAAGGCAAGCCCATCGGCATCAAGCTGCCGGTGCAGGTGACGCTGACCGTGGCCGAGGCCGATCCGGTGCTGCGCGGCGGCACCGCCGCGCCCAGCTACAAGGGCGCGGTGCTGGAGAACGGATTGAAGATCCAGGTGCCGCCTTTCATCGCGGCAGGCGAGAAGATCATCGTCGCCACCGAAGATGGTTCGTATGTGAGGCGCGCAGAGTAATGGCTTACAATTCCCCTGCCCTGAATGTGATGACGGCCGCCGCCCGGAAGGCCGGCCGCCCCCTGGTCCGCGACTTCAACGAACTGGAGAATCTCCAGATCTCGATGAAGGGGCCGGCGGATTTCGTCACCCATGCCGACAAGCGCACCGAGCACATCCTGATCGAGGAACTGTCGAAGGCCCGCCCCGGCTATGGCTTCCTGGGCGAGGAAGGCGGCGTGGTGGAAGGCAAGGACGCCACCCACCGCTTCATCATCGACCCCATCGACGGCACCACCAATTTCATGCATGGCGTGCCGCATTTCGCCATCTCCATCGGGCTGGAACGCGAAGGCAAGCTGATCGCGGGCGTGGTCTACAATCCCGTCACCGACGACCTCTACACCGCCGAGAAGGGCCACGGCGCCTACCTGAACAACCGTCGCCTGCGCGTCGCCGGGCGCAAGGATTTGCCGCAAAGCCTGATCGCCACCGGCCTGCCGTGGCTGGGCCGTGAAGACGGCATGAACCGGGCGATGGTGGAGACTGCCGCCGTGCTGGGTGCCACGTCAGGCATTCGCCGCTTCGGCTCGGCCTCGCTGGACATGGCGTTCGTCGCGGCCGGCCGCTTCGACGGCTTCTGGGAGCGCGGGCTTTATCCCTGGGACGTGGCCGCTGGCATCGTGCTGGTGCGCGAGGCGGGCGGCGTGGTCAGCGACATGGATGGCGGCGCCGACATGCTGACCGGCGGCTCGCTGCTGACGTCGAACGAGCATCTGCATCCGCAGCTTCTGAAGCTGCTGAAGGAAGCAGGCGCCTGATACGTCAGGCAAGTGATACGGATTCTGATTTACATCCGCATGCTGCTGCGCAGTGCCGATCGACCGGTGAAGGCCGCGTGATGAGCGCGGCGAACTTCGCTGCCCATCTGCAAAATGAATTCCAGGACATGTTGGCGAGGAGTTGATCTCACGCAAGGGTGAAGCAGAGCGCGCACGATAGGCCTTCAATATTGATGGAGGGCCATAATGCGTACCCGGATTATCTCTGCCTTGTTTCTTCGCATCGTGATTGCGCTGCCTGCCCTGGCAAGTTCCGCAGGCCAGGCATCCGCGGTCCCCGCATTCGCCGACCAGACCGGCCAGCCCTGCTCGTCATGCCATGTCGGCGGATTTGGCCCCCAACTGACGGTGTTCGGGCGCCAGTTCAAGCTTCTTGGATATACGGCGCGCACGGTTGACGGCACTGTCCCGGTTTCGGCCATGGCGGTCGCTTCTTATCTGCGCACAGCGGCCGATCAGCCGCCGGCCCCGCCCTATGCCGCGAACGACAATGTTGCGCTGGATCAGGTCAGCCTGTTTCTCGCAGGCGGCCTGGGCGATCATTTCGGCGGTTTCAGCCAGTTCACCTATGACGGGATCGGCCGCGCATTTTCCTGGGACAACCTTGATCTGAGGGCCGTGAACGATTTCACGGTGGACAAGACCGACCTGGTGGCGGGCATCAGCCTCAACAACAATCCGGCCGTCCAGGATCCCTGGAACACCCTGCCCGCCTGGGGATTTCCCTATACTGATTCCGATCTGGCGCCGTCTCCGGGCGCCACCACCATGTTGAATGGCGGGCTGGCGCAAAGCGCCCTTGGGCTTTCCGCCTATGCCTGGTGGAATTCTTCCCTGTATGGCGAAGCGGGACTCTATTTGACGCCTGGTCGCGGATTCATGCGCGCGATGGGCGCGGATGGCGGCGCCGTCCTGCGCGGCGGGGCGCCCTATGTCCGCGTCGGCTACGAAAAGGACTATGACGACCAGAATTTCCAGCTTGGCGTCACGGCCTTCTTTCCCCATCTCGATCCTGGCGGCGACCGCACCGCAGCCGTTTCCGACAAATACCAGGATCTGAGCTTCGATGGTTCCTATCAGTATCTGGGATCGGACAGCGGCAACGTCTATCAGCTCAACCTGCGCTACATCCACGAGCAGCAATCGCTCGACGGCACCTATGCGCTTGGGGGATCGTCAAACCCCTCCGATACGCTCGACGAATTCGAGGCCGATGCCTCCTACTACTGGCACAACGAAATCGGCTTCACCGGGGGCTATTTCAACAATGCCGGTTCCACGGATGCGCTGCTCTATGCCGACAACCGCACCGGCAAGCCCAACAGCGCCGGATTCATCTTTCAGCTTGACGGAACGCCGTTTGGAAATGGCGACAACATATCCTCATTCGGCAATCACCTGAACCTGCGCGTCGGCATGCAGTACCGGCTGTTCACCCAATTCAACGGCGCCGCCAGGAATTTTGACGGCGCCGGGAGCGACAGCTCCGGCAATGACACATTCAGGGTCTTCACGTGGCTGGCGCTTTAGGCGCCAGTCATCGACGGAGAAAGCAGACGTAACGGATCAACTCGATTTACCTCGAAAGGAATTCTTGAATGACACGCAAATCTCACATCCTGGCCGGCGCCGTTGGAATCACGATCGTCCTGGCCACTGCCATGCCGGCAGCCATGGCCGCCCAGACGGTCATTGACCAGAAGGGACTTAAATTCGTCCCCAATGCGGTCACCATAAATGCGGGCGACACGATACTTTTCACCAACAGCGACCCGTTCACCCATGATGTGACCGTGGTGGGCGCCAACGGCGCCCCAAGCGACAAGGGGCTCGAGCATCACGGAGAGAGCAAGGTGGTTTCGTTTCCCGACAAGGGCACATTCTCGGTGATCTGCACGATGCATCCCAATATGAAGGCGACGGTCACTGTAAAGTAGTTCGCATGCGCCGCGATCGGCGACCGGTCGGCCGCCATCATTGCCCCGCAGGACGCGCCGGTTGCTAGCGGATTCTTGCCGCCGCATTGTCCAGCACCACGTCCTTGACCTCGGCGGTCAGGGGCGTGGCGGGCAGGTGTGAGGTAAAGCCGATCCCGACATAAAGCTGGCCGCTGCTGCGGAAGGTGACGGGCTTGCCCTCCGGGTGCAGGGGCTCGCCCTGCCAGCTGACATAAAGCTGGTACTGGTCGCCCTTCTTCTCGATGCCGAAGCGGGTGGGATGGAAAGTCTGCGGGCCCTTCTCGTCCGTGCCCTGGATCGGCTGGCGCTGGGAACGGTATTCGATGTCCGTCATCTGCGCGCCTTTCTCCGGGCGCCAGGCGATATGGACCATGCCGTTGCCGTGCTGGGCGGCGACGATCTCGCGGCTGTCGTCGTCAAGGCTGTCGCGGAAGACCAGCGCCACCTTGCGGTCGTGAAAGTCGTTGATATTGGGCCAGGTCACACTCGCCGCGAGCGACACGTCGCCGGTCATCTTCTTCCACAGGAAGCGGAATTCGTCGCGGCTGTACCAGATGTTATAGCCGGCCGAGGTGATGGTGTAGGTGCCGCTGGCGGCGTCATAGCCGGCGCTGCCGGGCGCCAGCGCGCCGCCGACATCGGTCTGGCCCTCGAAAATACCGATGGGCTTGTTGAAGGTGACCGAGGCCCGATGAAAGTCCGCCGGCGGCGGCACCTGTTTGTGGGTCGGCGACTGGGGCAGCGACCAGTCCGGCACATCGACGCCCGGCGGGGGCGGCGGCGGGATCATCGACTGCGCCAAGGCCGGTGACGCGGCAAGAGCGGCAAAGACCGCGAGCAGAGCGATGCGCATGAAAGCCTCCCAGCCAGGATCATGTCCCGTTAGCGCTAACGTGCCGCGTTGCCGGTCAGAATTCAATCACCGTCCTGATCGATTCCCCGCTGTGCATCAGGTCGAAGGCTTCATTGATGCGTTCGAGGGGAAGTTTATGCGTGATCAGCGGGTCGATGCTGATCTTGCCGTCCATGTACCAGTCCACGATGGTCGGCACCTCGGTGCGCCCGCGCACCCCGCCGAAGGCAGTGCCTTTCCAGACCCGTCCGGTGACCAGCTGGAAGGGCCGGGTCTTGATCTCCTGCCCCGACCCCGCCACGCCGATGATGATGCTTTCGCCCCAGCCGCGATGGCAGCATTCCAGCGCCTGGCGCATCAGATCGACATTGCCCACGCATTCGAAGCTGTAGTCGGCGCCGCCTTTGGTCAGTTCGACCAGATGGGGCACCAGATCGCCCTTGATCTGCTTCGGGTTGACGAAGTGCGTCATGCCGAACTGGCGGGCCAAGTCCTCGCGCGCGGGATTGATGTCCACGCCCACGATCATGTTCGCGCCCGCGAGCGCCGCGCCCTGGATCACGTTCAGGCCGATGCCGCCCAGCCCGAACACCACCACATTGGCGCCGGGTTCCACCTTGGCGGTGCGGATCACCGCGCCGATGCCGGTGGTGACGCCGCAGCCGATGTAGCAGACCTTGTCGAAGGGCGCGTCCTCGCGAATCTTCGCCAGTGCGATCTCGGGCAGCACCGTGTGGTTGGCGAAGGTCGAGCAGCCCATATAGTGATGGATCTTCTTTCCGCCGATTGAAAAGCGGCTGGTGCCGTCGGGCATCACGCCCTGGCCCTGGGTGCCGCGGATCGAGGTGCACAGGTTGGTCTTGTGGGAGGTGCAGCTTTTGCACTGGCGGCATTCCGGCGTGTAGAGCGGGATCACATGGTCGCCGGGCTTCAGGCTGGTGACGCCCTGTCCCACCTCGCGCACGATGCCCGCCCCCTCATGGCCCAGGATCACGGGGAACAGGCCTTCCGGGTCGGCGCCGGAGCGGGTGAATTCGTCGGTGTGACAGACGCCGGTGGCCTTGATTTCGACCAGCACTTCGCCGGCGCGCGGGCCTTCCAGGTCCACTTCCTCGATCACCAGCGGTTTTGCGGCCTCATAGGCGACTGCGGCTCTGGTCTTCATCAATTTCCTCCCGGCTTTGGCGAGCGAAACTTGCGGCATTCGGCTGATATTGCAAAGCGTTAGATTGGCGCTAGGCTGCGGGCCGGGCTATATGTGGGCATCCCAGGCAGGCGGCGGACAGATGCGTTCCTCGACGATATTTTTGTGCGGAATCGCGGCCCTGACAGGGCTGCTGATGCATTCCCCGGCCCAGGCCCAGCCCGACGGCGACGTCGTGGTCAATCCCCTGCCGGGCGGGGGGGAAATTCTGCTGTATCCCGGCGGCCAATTCATGCGTGTGGTGCCGCAATTGCTGGAGCCGGGGCAGAAGACCGGCCCCATCCACCTGCACATGCCGGCCAAAAAGCGCCGCCCGGTGCGGGTTGCGACCGCCCCTGCCGAGCCCCTGCAGGAAGCCAGACCCCAGGCACCCAGGCCCCAGGCAACCAGGCCCCAGCCCAAGCCCGCCACCAAGGTGGCCGAGGCCCCTGCCTCTTCCAGCGGCTATACCAGCAGCGTCGGCAACGTCGGCAATCTGTTCGGTGGCCCCGGCGTGACCCTTCGTCCCAACGCCCCGCCGCAAAAGCAATCCCAGGCGGCGCCGCCCACCCGGGTGGCCAAGGCCAATCCGCCGCCCGAAACCGTGCTGCCGGGCCTGACCCGCCGAAGCATGATCCTGTTCGCCAAGGACGCAACCGAGCCGATGGACTCCGCCATGGACCAGATCCGCTTCCTGGCAGGCGACCTGAACGCGGCGATGACGCGACCTTCCTCGCGCATCGAGTTGCAGGCCTTTGGCGGCGAGCGGGGCGACAAGGGTTCCGACGCGCGGCGCCTTTCGCTGAAGCGGGCCCTGGCCATCCGCCAGGTGCTGATCGAAGACGGCGTGGAACCGGGTCGCATCGATGTGCGCGCCATGGGCGGCGCCGAGAACGGGCCATCCGACCGGGTGGACATCTACGTCAAGGCCTGAGGCTGGCCCGTTCCTCATTCTGGTCGCACGGCCAGCGCCTCACTGCGTTCGGCTTGCCGGTGCTCCTGGGCCATCCGATCGGGTGGACATCTACGTCAAGGCTTGATGGTCCGAAGAACCATTTCCGAGACAGGCGCGCCGGGGCATGAGAATAGTTCGCGCGAGTCGTTCGCACTTTTGCCGCGCTGCAAAGCTGACTAAAAGTGCTCTGCCCCCAAAGAGTTACGCGATGCGTCCCGTTGTTTTCTGTACTGCCGCACTCCTCGTCGCGGTCCCCTGCGTGCCCGCCCAGGCGCTGTCCAACGAATCCGCCGGCACCGCCGTTGCCATCGCCCTGCCGCTGCTGGCGGGCGGCTATTCCATCTACAAGGGCGACAAGACCGGCTTTGCCCAGCTGACCGTCGATACCCTGCTCACCGTGGGGACGACCTATGCCCTCAAGCAGTTCGTGCGCGAGAAGCGGCCGGACGGCAGCGACTACAAATCCTTTCCCTCAGGCACCTCGTCACTGGCTTATGCCCCCGCAGTCTTCATGTGGGACCGTTATGGCTGGCAGTATGGCGTGCCGATGGTCGCGGCGGCGACGTATGTCGGCTGGTCGCGCGTGGATGCGAAACAGCATCACTGGTACGACGTCGCCGCCAGTGCAGGGTTGGCGATCATCTCCAGCCAGATTTTCACCACACCCTATCGCCCGCGCGGCCTGAACTATGACGCCACGATCCAGCCGGACGGCGGCATGGTCCATCTGAGCTACAATTTCTGAAGTCTTAGTGGGGTACCGCCACGTCGCTGAAGCTGTTCACCCGGCGCAGCGGCGGAAACAGCTTCATCCACACCGCCACTATCGCCAACGTGCCCAGCCCGCCCAGCACCACGGCCGGGACCGTGCCGAACAGGGCCGCCGTGGTGCCGGATTCGAACTCGCCCAATTCGTTCGAGGCGCCGATGAACAGCATCGACACCGCCGAGACCCGGCCCCGCATGGCATCGGGCGTTGAGAGTTGGACCAGGCTGCCGCGGATATTGACGCTGACCATGTCGGATGCGCCCAGCACGAACAGCGCGGCAAGCGAAAGCGGAAACCATACCGACAGGCCGAAGACGATCGTGGCGATGCCGAACACCGCCACCGTCGCGAACATCCTGGCGCCGACCCGGCGGTGGATCGGCCGATGGGTCAGATAGAAGGCCATCGCAAAGGCGCCCGCCGCCGGGGCGCTGCGCAGGAAGCCCAGCCCCACCGGCCCGACATGCAGGATGTCGCGGGCATAGACGGGCAGAAGCGCGGTGGCCCCGCCCAGCAGCACCGCAAACAGGTCCAGGCTGATGGCGCCCAGCACCACCGGGCGCGAGCGCACATAGCGTACGCCTTCGGCGACGCGCTCATAGCGCGACATCAGCGACTGCTGCGGCACATAGCGCCGCCCGCCCAGCTGCGAGACGATCAGCGCCGCACCGATGAAGCCCAGGATGCAGATTGAATAGACCGCAACCGGACCCAGCGCATAAAGAAAGCCGCCCAGCGCGGGCCCGGAGATCACCGCCGTGGTGAAGACCGACGAGGAAAACGCCATGGAGCGCGTCAGCTTCTGCGGCTCGACCAGGAAGGGCAGCAGCGAGGAGCCGGACGGGCCGGCAAAACCGCGCGCGGCACCGAACAGCACCAGCACCAGATAGAAGGGCCAGGCGGTGTGGGGCGACAGCAGGCTGAGCATCAGGAACAGCGCGCTGCAGCCCGCCTGAAGCCCCGCCGCCAGGGCATAGACGCGCCGCTGGTTGAAACGGTCGGTGATGTCGCCCGCAGGAAGGGTGAGAAGGAACATGGGCAGGAACTGGCATAGCCCCACCAGGCCCAGCGCCAAGGGCGTGCGCTCCATGTCGTAGATCTGCCAGCCGATCGCCACCGACTGGACCTGAATGGCCACGGTGGCGATGAAGCGGGAAGTGACGAAGAGATTGAGGTCGCGGGGACGGTAGACGGTCGGCGGGATGTCGCTCATGGGCGGCCGTCCCTTAACATGGGCGGGGCGGCGGCGGGCACGGCGTTTTCGCCGCAGCCACCATGCAGGGGCTATTCGCCGGGGGCGTCGGAATTCTGCAGATGCAGGATCTGGATGTTGCTGCCCGCCCTCACCACGAATTTCACGCGGTCGAAGCCGGGCTTTGAAAGTATCGGACGGGCGTCGCGGGAGAAGCCAAAGGGTTCGAGCGGCAGGCCGATCCAGGTCTTGTCCATCCGGTCGTTGGAATTGATGTCCTGATACGCCTCGATGGCATAGGTGCCGGGGGTGAGGTTTTTCAGGGTGATCACTGTCTCGCCGTCCTCTGCCGGAACATCGGCGGCGTCGGCAGGTTTTGATTTGTCGTCGGGATATGACGCCGCGTCATACAGGCCCAGCCGCATCACACCGCCCCGGGGCGAGACGTTGCGGACATGGACCTCCAGCGTGGCGGTGGCCGGCGCGGGCTGGGCCAGGACGGGTACGCAAAAGCCAAGGACCAGCGCCACGGACAATGCCGCGGCCCATAACCCTGGTACCTGCCGTTCCTCCGTATACATCCTGTTCCGGTTTTCCCTGCCGTCACGAAAGCAAAGCGGCGACCCTTTTGGGGCCGCCACCTGCCATTTGGGATGAATAAGGGCCGAATTCAAGCCAACTTAGGTTCCAGTTTCTTACAGGCCTCGATCAGGCCGCTGACCGCGCCGGCCGACTTTTCCAGCCCCGCCTTCTCTTCGGCGGTGAGGTCGAGTTCCACAATCCGTTCGATGCCCTTCTCGCCGATCACCACCGGCAGACCGACATAGAGATCCTTGATGCCATACGGGCCGTTGACGTGCACGGCGCAGGGCAGCACGCGCTTCTGGTCCTTCAGATAGCTTTCCGCCATGGCGATGGCGCTGGTGGCGGGCGCGTAATAGGCCGAGCCGGTCTTGAGCAGGCCCACGATCTCGGCGCCGCCATTCCTGGTGCGATCGACGATCTTGTCGAGACGGTCTTGGCTGATCCAGCCCATCTTCACCAGTTCGGGGAGCGCGATGCCGGCGACGGTGGAGAAGCGCGGCATCGGCACCATCGTGTCGCCATGGCCGCCCAGCACGAAGGCGGAAACGTCTTCGACGGAAACCCCGAGTTCTTCGGCGAGGAAGTGGCGGAAGCGCGCGCTGTCCAGCACGCCGGCCATGCCCACGATCTTGCCATGCGGCACGCCGGAGAATTTCTGCAGCGCCCACACCATCGCGTCCAGCGGATTTGTGATGCAGATCACGAAGGCGTTCGGGCAATTGGCCTTGATGCCCTCGCCCACCGCGGCCATCACCTTGAGATTGATGCCCAGAAGGTCGTCGCGGCTCATGCCCGGCTTGCGCGGCACGCCGGCGGTGACGATCACCACATCGGCGCCGGCAATGTCGGAATAGGCGTTGGTGCCTTTCAGCGTGGCGTTGAAGCCGTCGACCGGGCCGGACTGGGCGAGGTCGAGCGCCTTGCCCTGGGGCAGGCCTTCGGCAATGTCGAAGATCACCACGTCGCCCAGTTCCTTCAGGACCGCGAGATGGGCCAGCGTGCCGCCGATCTGTCCGCCGCCGATAAGAGCAATTTTCTTGCGCGCCATGGAGATATCCTTCGTTTCCGGGGAAAATTGGTGGCGCTACCTAGCCCTTGGGGCTTTCGCCCGCAAGCGGACACATCGTCCTGACCGGCATGGGGTCTACACCGGGCGGCGGGGCTCCGGCATGGGGCCGTCGCCGCGCGCCTCGTCATGCAGGCGGAAATCCTGGCGCCGCACGCGCGGCAGGCTTTCCGGGAAATTGTCGCGGATATGGGCGATCAGCTTCTCGCGCACTTCGCAGCGCAGGTCCCAGGCCCTGGAGGAATCGGCCGCGCTGGCCAGTACGCGCAGTTCCATCACCTGTTCGCGCGCGTCGGTCACCTGCAGGCCGGCCACCTGGCCATCCCACAGCTTCGATGCCTTGACGATCTCCACCGCCCTGGCGCGGACCGCGTCGACCGGCAGCGTATAGTCGGCATAGACAAGGACTGTGCCGATGATCGAGGCGCTGGAGCGCGTCCAGTTGGTGAACGGATTGGCGAACAGATAGGACAGCGGTACCACAAGCCGGCGCAGGTCCCAGATGCGCACGACGATATAGGTGGAGTTGATCTCCTCCACCCAGCCCCATTCGCCGGCGATCACCACCGCGTCGCCCAGCCTCAGCGGCTGGGTCAGGGCCAGCTGAACGCCGGCGATGAGGTTTTCCAGCATGGGCCTGGCGGCCAGGCCCGCCACGATGCCGGCGATGCCGGCCGACGCGAAAAGCGAGATGCCGAACTGGCGTACCGCATCGAAGCTCATCAGCGCGAAGGCGACGGTCAGCAGCACCAGCAGCACATTGGACGCCTGGCGGAAGATGCGCATCTGGGTGGCGGCCTTTCGCGCCATCAGATTGTCGGTGGCGTCCAGCTGCAGGCCGTGGATGTAGCGGTCGATCAGGATGTTGGCGATTACCGCGGCGATCCAGCCCAAAAGAACAATGAACAGCGCGATGAAGATGTGATGGACGCTGAGTTCGGCATCGCGAGACAGCGGCACCAGCGGGATCGCCAGCACCAGCGCCAGGAGGACGATGGCATAGCGCCCAAGCCGTCGGGTGCGCAGGAAGACGCTGCGCGTGAAAGGTTGCCAGTTTTGCGAACGCCTGGAGAGCCAGGCGATCAGGATGCGCTGGGTGGCGATGCCGATGGCGATGATGGCGATGAAGACAGTGAGCGCAATCACCCAAGGCGGAAACCAGCCCTGCAGCCTGCCGGTCACATCGTTCCAGAACGCCATCGGTTCGCCAACGTGCCAGGGGACGGATGTTTCCGAAAAATCCGGCCGCGCCACCTGGAAAAAAAGAAGGGCCGGGCTTCATCAGCCCGGCCCTTCTGTGTCAGCCGAATTGACTTCAGATGGCTTCCTTCAGCTCCTTGGAAGCGCGGAAGGCGACCTTCTTGGAGGCCTTGATCTTGATGGCTTCGCCGGTGGCGGGATTGCGGCCCATGCGCGCGGCGCGCTTCTTGACCTGCAGGATGCCCAGGCCGTTGAGGCGGATGCGCGCACCCTTCTTCAGGTGCTTTGTGACGTTGGTGATCAGGTCTTCCATGATGGCGTTGGCGGCCTTCTGGGAGAGTTCATGCTTTTCGGCCAGCTGACCGGCGAGCTGGCGGGTGGAGACGGTATCAGTCTTGACGGCAGCTTTGGTTGCCATGGGGGTTCCCCTTTTGCGAATCAACGATAAGCCCCATTTTACGGCATTTCTCGCAATATAAAGGGGGATGGGGTGCAAAAAATGCAATAAATAGGGGGCTTTTCAACATATGGGGCGTACTGCCTGCGCCCGTCCAGCCGAAAAGCCCCTATTTTCGGGCTTTTTTGGGTGTCCAACGCAAACGGGCCGCGCTGTGGCGCGGCCCGTGAAACTTCGTCAAGGCAAGCCGGTTCAGGCGGCCGTGTCTTCCGCCGGCGAATTGTCGGTGCGCTCGGTGATGCGGGCCGATTTGCCGGTGCGTCCGCGCAGGTAATACAGCTTGGCGCGGCGCACCTTGCCCTTGCGGACCACGGTCACCGAATCCACCAGCGGCGAATAGATCGGGAAAACGCGCTCCACGCCCTCGCCATAGGAGAGCTTGCGCACGGTGAAAGCCTCGTTCAGGCCCGAACCCTGGCGGGCGATGCACACGCCCTCGAAGGCCTGCAGACGCTCGCGCGTCTTGTTCTGCTTGGTCTTTTCGTCAAAAGTGACGTCGACCACCTTCACATTGACCTTCAGCGTGTCGCCGGGGCGGAAGTCGGGAAGCGGCTTGGCCCGCACGGCCGCCATCTGCTCGGCTTCGAGCGTCTGCAAAAGGTTCATTGTCAGTCTCCGTGCGGGAAAAAGTGCGAATTGAGCCGGGCCGTATAGCCCAGGCAGGGGGGATTTCAAAGGGGCTTTCGGGTCTTTTGATAAAGCGCCCAGAGGTCGGGGCGGCGCTGCCGGGTGAGTTGCTCCGCCCCGGCCAGCCGGAATCTGGCGATTTCCGAATGATTCCCTTGATTTAGAACGTCCGGGATGGGGCGGCCTTCGAATCCCTGCGGGCGGGTGTATTGCGGGTATTCCAGAAGGCCCGCCGCAAAGCTCTCCTCGACGGTGGAGGCGTGCGTGCCCAGCACGCCGGGGATCAGCCGGACGGCAGCCTCGATCAGGGCCATGGCGGCGATTTCGCCACCCGCCAGCACGAAATCGCCCAGGGAGATTTCCTCCATCTGGCGGGCTTCGATGACGCGCTGGTCCAGCCCCTCGAAACGGCCGCAGAACAGGACCGCCCCGGGCCCGGCGGCCAGGTCGCGCACGCGGCCTTGCGTCAGCGGGGCGCCGCGCGGCGTGAGGTAGATCAGGGGGCGGCCGCCGCGATCCACCGCGTCGATGGCGGCACAGGCGACATCGGCGCGCATCACCATGCCCGGGCCGCCGCCGGCGGGCGTGTCGTCCACCGTGCGGTGTTTGCCGATGCCATGGTCGCGGATATCACGCACCTGAAGCGACCAGAGATTTTTCTCGATCCCCTTGCCCGGAAGTGACGTGCCCAGCGGGCCCGGAAACATCTCCGGGAACAGGGTCAGGACGGTGGCGGACCAGGTCATGGCCGGGTCACTCCACGTGGTCGTTGGGTTCGTCGTCTTCCGGCACGGCGATGGTGATGCGCCCGCCCGCGATGTCGATCACCGGCACAGTCTCGCGGGTGAAGGCCAGGTGCACCGTATCGCCATCACTGCGAACCAGCTCGATCACGTCGCTGGCGCCGAAATTGTGGATGGCACTGACCTTGCCCACCAGACGGCCTTCGTTGTCGTAAGCCTCAAGCCCGATCAGGTCGGCGTGATAGAATTCGTCTTCTTCGGTGGCGGGCAGCGCGTCGCGCGCGACGAACAGTTGCGTGCCCTTCAGCGCCTCGGCGGCATCGCGGTCGCCGATGCTCTTGAACGCAATCACCGCCTCGCCGTCTTTTGTCGGACGGCAGGCGGTGATTTCAAACGTGCGGCCCTTGGCGTCGTGCAGGGCGCCATAACGCGCCAGGGCGTCGGGCTCTGCGGTAAAGGTCTTGGCCTTCACCTCGCCCTTCAGCCCCTGCGCGCCGATGACGGCGGCCAGCAGGACGTCCTTGCCCACGCTAGGCGGCAGCCTCTTGCGCGGCCTTGGCGGCGGCGGCGGCGCGCTCCTGCGCCTTCTTCTTGGGCTGTGCCTTTTGCGGGTTGTTGTGGGTGCGCTTCCTGGTGACGCCGGCATCGGCCAGCCACTTGTTGACGCGGTCGGTGGCCACGGCGCCCTTGGCGACCCAGGCCTTGGCCTTTTCCAGGTCCAGCTTGATGCGGTCGGCATGGTCCGACGGCAGCAGGGGATTGTAGAAGCCGATCTTCTCGATGAAGCGGCCGTCGCGGGGCGAGCGCGAGTCCGAGATCACGATATTGTAGTGTGGACGCTTCTTGGTGCCGCCGCGGGCCAGACGAATGCGAAGAGCCATTTTCAGTTTTCCTTCAGTGGTTCGATGTTCAAAAACGGTGGTGAAACTATCGTCGGCCGGGAAAGCCGGGCGGCATGCCGCCGCCGAACATCCCGCCCATTCCGGGCATTTGCGGCATGCGCCCGCCCTTGCCCATCTTCTTCATCATGTCCGCCATCTGGCGGTGCATCTTCAGCAGCTTGTTGACCTCGCTGACCTCCACGCCCGCGCCCGCGGCGATGCGCTTGCGCCGGGAGCCGTTGATCAGTTCGGGATCGGCGCGTTCCTTCCTGGTCATCGACTGGATGATGGCTTCCTGGCGGGTGAGGATTTTGTCGTCCATGCCCGCCGCTTCCAGTTGGCCCTTGATCTTGCCCACGCCCGGCAGCATGCCCAGAACACCTTTCATGCCGCCCAGCTTCTTCATCTGGTTCAGCTGTGAAGCCAGGTCGTTCATGTCGAACTGACCTTTCTTCATCTTGGCGGCGAGCTTTTCCGCCTCCGCCTTGTCCAGCGTCTCGGACGCCTTCTCGACCAGGCTGACCACATCGCCCATGTCCAGGATGCGGCCGGCCACGCGCGCGGGGAAGAAGGGCTCCAGCGCGTCCAGCTTTTCGCCGGCGCCCAGGAACTTGATCGGCGCGCCGGTGACGGTACGCATCGAAAGCGCCGCGCCGCCGCGCGCGTCGCCATCGACGCGGGTCAGGATGATGCCGCTGATATGGACGCGGTCGTTGAACGACCTGGCGATGTTCACCGCGTCCTGGCCGGTCAGGCTGTCGGCGACCAGCAGCGTCTCGTGCGGGCTGACCAGCTGCTTCACGCCGGCGACTTCCTGCATCAATTGCTCGTCGACATGCTGGCGGCCGGCGGTGTCCAGGATCACCACGTCATAACCGCCGACCTTGGCCGAGGCCATGGCGCGCCTGGCGATGTCCAGCGGCGCCTGGCCCGGCATGATCGGCAGGGTGGCGACGCCGGCCTGTTCGCCCAGCACCTTCAGCTGCTCCATGGCGGCAGGCCGGGTCGTGTCCAGCGAAGCCATCAGCACCCGCTTCTTCTCTTTGGTCTGCAGCATCAGCGCCAGCTTGGCGCTGGTGGTGGTCTTGCCCGAGCCCTGAAGGCCCACCATCAGGATGGGCGCGGGCGGCGAACCGAGATTGAGTGCGGCGTTTTCCTCGCCCAGCGTCTCGACGAGCACGTCGTGCACGATCTTGATGACCTGCTGGCCGGGCGTGACCGAGCGGATGACATTCTCGCCCACCGCGCGCGGGCGCACCTTGTCGATGAAGTCCTTGACCACCGGCAGGGCGACGTCGGCCTCGACCAGGGCGGTGCGCACCTCGCCCAGCGCGGCATCGACATCGGCCTCGCTGAGGGCGCCACGGCCGCGAAGCTTGTCGAAGACACCCGATAGGCGAGACTGCAAGGATTCAAACATGAACCAGTAACTCCAAGCACTTACGCCCTCATTGGCAAGGGCAAAACCTCAAGCGGTTTTGCCCCAGGGGGCGCAACGCGCTGCCTGGGGGCGATCCCCCGCGCCGGGCGGGGGACCGGAAAGTCATGATGGCTTTCCGGAAGTTGGCGGGGTTTTAGGCCCCAAAGGCCTGAAAAGTCAAATTCCGGCCGTCCATTTGACGGAGCACCCCGTGCCGGCTGCTATGGCGCGCGCCCGCCTGAAGGAGCCAGAGCCATGTACATCGCCGGTTTCGTCATTCCCGTCCCCGCGGAAAAGATGGAGGCCTATCGCGCCTGGGCCGAAAGCAGCGCCGCCTTCTTCAAGGAATATGGCTGCCTGGAAATTGTCGAAGCCTGGGAGGACAATGTTCCCAGTGGCCAATACACCGACTTCCGCCGCGCGGTGGATGCCCGGGACGGCGAGAAGATCGTCTTCGCGTGGCAGATCTGGCCCAGCAGGGCTGCCCTCGATGCCGCCGAGGAAAAAATGCACCAGGACCCGCGCATGGAGATATCCGGCGAAATTCCGTTCGATCCCAAACGCCTGATCCTTGGCTGCTTTACGCCCATCCATGTCACGGGCCGCGCGTGATTTGACAGCTTCCCGTCCGGCTTCGATGCTCCGGCAAAACAATGTTGGAAGGGGAGCCCATGACCGACCTGAACCGCCGCCTGATGCTGGCCGGCGCTGCCGCCAGCCTGCCTGCCGCTGCCCTGGCACAGGACAAGCCGGCCCTGGGCACGCCGCGCTCGGTCATCACCGATCCGCCGCGCGAGTATGGCCCCGGCGCGCCGCCCGCCTTCAGCCCTGACCCCGACGTGATCCGCGTCGATCCGGCCTTTGGCGGCCTGCTGATCGGCCAGGAGGTGATCCGGCGTCTTTACACCGGCCTGCATCTGGCCGAAGGCCCGGCATGGTCCAGCATCGGCCAGTTCGCCATCTTCAGCGACGTCAAGAACGACACGCTCTATCGCTACATCTGGGAGACCGGCACGGTCAGTGAATTCCGCAAGCCCTCCTTCTCCACCAACGGCAACACATTCGATTTCCAGGGCCGGCAGATATCGACCCAGGATTTCTTCCGCCGCGTCGTGCGCTGGGAAGCGGACGGCTCGATGACGGTCATTGCCGACAGCTATGACGGCAAGCCGCTGAACTCGCCCAACGATGTGGCGCCGCACAGGGACGGCAGCATCTGGTTCAGCGATCCGCAGTTCGGCGGCAACCTGGCGGAGGGCCATCCCGACGACGGCGCAGGCCCGATGAATCCGGGCGGCGTGCGCGATCCCAATATCGGCAACACGGGCGTGGGCATCCAGAAGGCGGGCAGCCTGCACCAGGTGCTGCCGATGAATGTCTATCGCGTCGATCCTTCCGGCCAGGTCGAGGTGGCGGTTCCTTACGAAGACGGTTTTGCTCCCAACGGGCTGTGCTTCTCGCCCGACTACACCAAGCTTTACGTCATCCGCGGCGGAAGGATTTTCGTTGGCGACATTCAGGGCCATCGCGTTGCGAACTTGCGCCTGTTCACCGACTGCATGGTGGATGGCGTGCGCTGCGGCCCCGACGGCATGCGCGCCGACCGCGCGGGAAACATCTGGGCAAGCTCCGCC
>Ga0209915_1001824_pt1 | contig 26887 bp, 20 predicted proteins | sample ThiBiot_750_plan_FD_183952 | JGI IMG/M metagenome (GOLD analysis project Ga0209915, IMG submission 183952) | Wastewater bioreactor microbial communities from Cape Town, South Africa - Thiocy_cont_750_plan (SPAdes) | ecosystem: Engineered > Bioreactor > Thiocyanate-remediating > Anaerobic-Aerobic... | reverse complement strand
ATAAGGTCGTCTATAGCCACGAAACAGGTTATAATCCACTTGGCATCCATCGATTTTCCTTTGTACAAGTGTTTTTGTTGGCGCAATTAACTTGCACATTTTTTCGATGGATGTCAATTTTTACTAGCAATCAAGGTAATTATTATGTCTGGTTTCAATACTTCAACCGATCCTATTCAGATCGCAAAGCAAGCGTATGAAGATGCACGTCAAAAAGCAGCAGATGCAAAATCCGCCATGTTGCAAGCTAAAGATGATCTGAATATGATCAAGCCTAATAACTACATAAGAAATGCATCACAATATTTCGAAGATAAAAAGGCTGCTGAACAAGAGTTAGCAGAAAAAACCAAATTGTTCCAGCAAGCGGATCGACATGCAATGCATTGTAGGGCCGAAATAGGACGTACCGAACAGAACATAAAAAACGCAAGCATTAAGCAACAGCAGCAAGAACAAAGTGATGAAATTCTAAAATCTGTTTTACGACAAAATTTCTTTGGGACTGATGCAGAATTTGAAAATGTGTTTGATGAACTTCGGACGGAATTTCTCAAACAGCAAGCTCTTGAAAGAACTTCAGCCACTTTGCAAGCGCAATCCGACCATGAACGTAATCGAATGAAACGGCTTGGACATACTATCTAAGTTGATCTAGGCTTCAGTAAAAAAGGCAGTCATGGCAAACATGGCTGTCTTTTTATTTCGATTTTGCTGGTTGTACTGTAAATCCCTAACAAGTTTAAGGGTAGTATAGGAGTACAAGGAAGCCTTTTATTTTAATGTATCCATCAAACTTACACGAGCCAATATTTGAAAACTTTTACAAGGATTTATTCTTGTAAACTAACCAAATATAAATTAAACTAATAAAGAATTTTTCATGAAACGCCTATATTTACAATCTGTAATATTGAATAATTTGCTAATGCCTAAATAGGCGATAATTTGCCAGTTTAGGATTCAGCCTAGTTGGTTACAGATGCTAACTTAAAAACTTGCAAACAATGATGGTACATGTCAAACGAAAAAACCGATTCACTAACAGATAAACTAAACTCTTCTGAAACTGGTGCTGTAACGTTTTCGAGATACAGGTATCAGGCTAAATATGCTGCATTATTATCAATAAAATTACTTGATGAAAGTATAGGTGTTGAGGAGATTTTCTGTGAACACCATGAAGATATTCTGGTTAAACGAAAAGATGGTTTGTTAAAAGGAATACAGGTGAAAACCCGTGACACATCGCGTGATCCTTTTAAAAGTAACGAAGTTCAAATTGTAAATGCGATAACAGCTTTCGTTGAATTGGAATCAGATAATCCAGATGCTTTTTCTGATTTTACTATTGCCAGCAACTATAATTTTTATAAAGCACAAAAAGATAAGAATAACCTAGAGTTCTTATTAGAAAAAGCAAATGAAGCCTATAACAAAAAAGAAGATGTTGAAAAGATTTTAAAAACACTAATTGGTGCAGTAAAAAATAAGTATAAGGATAATACGAAAAAGGAATGTTCTGATGAAATAATTATAAAGGTTCTTGCTAAAACACGATTGGAAGTTACTCCAAGTTTGGATAGCATTGAACAAGTTATATTAGTCGAACTAGGAAGTCTTCCAGAATTAAGTTCAAAAACTGTATCTGAACTTAAGCCCATAATGAAGAGTTTGTTTGATATAACGACAGATGCAAGCGATAGTGAATATGATTCATCTTTTAGATACTGTTTTTCTTTAGCTGCATCACCTAATTTGGAGAAACAAACAGCCGAAATTGAAGGAAAAAAACTTAATAAAGAAAAAGTTTCTTCTCTAATCAATTTAGAAATAAGTAAACAGTCTATAATCAGGACTCAAATAACTGAAGAAATAACAAGTTTACCTTCTGGAACAGACATTCTGAAAATAAAAATGACTGAAGGAGGGATTTCAGAACCTAGCATTGAAAATGCTATACAACAAAAGTACTCAACTGAATATTTATTGATAGATTGGCTCTACCAGTTTGGCACTATTGAAGCAAATAAAAGATATAATCATATTAAAACAATTGTTCGAAATGAATGTGCTGAAAGCTATGACCTTGCGCGGAATTTGGAAGAAAAATACGGTCCCAAAATGTTAATTTCTGTAAGAGAAAAGTTAAAGGCAAGATATACTGAAGAAAAGCATTTATTTTTCAATTGTACTTATGAGCATCTGCTTGGTTTTGCATCACTTTTAACAGAAGCATGCGTTGTTTGGTGGAGTGAAATTTTTGAAATACCTAAAGGTTCAGAAGCATGACCCTATTTTCGATGATGGCAGAACTTGAAGGTAATGATGAAATCCATTTAGGAAGAATTTTAGTTTTGCTCAATGCTTTTGCTGGTAAAGATGGAACTGGTTCAGTTGAGGGATTAACAAAATTAGCAAAACTGGATTTTTTATTGAGGTATCCAGTATTTCTTGAAAGAGCAATCGAAGCAAGAATTGATAAAAAACCGAACTTAGAAATACAAGATCACGAAAGAAAAAGTGTTGAATCAAAGATGGTCAGGTATCGTTTTGGCCCGTGGGATTATAGGTACAGACGATTCTTAAATATTCTAACAGCAAAGGGCCTTGTGAAAACAAATATTGAAGGCAGAAAAATAGTAATTAGCTTAACTCCACAAGGTATTAATATTGCATCACAGTTGTCAGAAACGACTGCTTTTCAAGATCAAGTTGAAAGAGCGATATTGTTGAAGCGGCATTTCAATATGTCTGCAACCAATTTGATGAATTTCATTTATCAAACATTTCCAGAAATTCTTTCGTTGAAGTATGGTGAGGATATAAATATTGAACACTAAATTTCTTACTCTTTTGCTTAATTGCCAAAGAGAACAGGTTCTAATTGAATTTTCCCCTCAAATTACATTCTTTCATGGAAGTATTGGTGCTGGAAAATCTTCTATTGCACGTTTAGTTGATTTTTGTCTTGGTTCTGATTTGGAAAAAACACCAGCTTTAAGGCAGGAATTAGTTTCAGTGATTCTTACAGCCGAAATTAATAACAAAAGGGTAACATTTGAAAGAGAAGCAAATAATTCAAATCAAGTCCAAGTTTCGTGGGAAGACCAGGATAAAAATTACTTTAGTTTCCTAGCACCACTTAGTCAAACAAGAGAAACACCTGTTTTACTTGGTAATGATGTATATACTCTTAGTGATTTAATTTTTTTCCTTTTAGGGTTAAGTCCAATAAAAGTTCGTAGAAGCAAAAGGGAACAGGAATCTGAACTTGTTCGTTTAAGTTTTCGTGACATTATGTGGTACTGCTATTTACAGCAAGACCACATTGATTCATCTTTCTATCACCTAATAAATGAGTCGTTCAAAACTTTGAAAAGTAGAGATGTAATGAGATTTATTTTCGGCTATTACACCGAAAAATTAAATACTCTTGAACTTCAATTGGATGAACTTAGGGAAGAACAACGAATTAAAATCGAAACGTCAAAGCAAGTTCAAGGATTTTTACAACAATTTGGCTTCGATTCTGGTGAAGCACTAAGGTTAGAATTAGTTACAACACAACATGATTTGGAAATTGCTCAATCTGAACTACAACAATTTCGTGATGGTTTTACCAGTGACACTCATTTTGTGGACGAATTAAGAACTAACCTTAGAGATTTGAGTAATAGACTTGATGAAGCACAAAAGATTCTCAATGATTTAGAAACAAGGATTTCTGAACAAGAAGCATTAAAAGCAGAACTTGTATCAGCTAAATTTAAGTTAGCTCGTGCAGAAACTTCTTTGACAATCCTAACAGGTGCATTATTTGATGTATGTCCGGCATGTGGAATGGCAATAGATAAACAAAAACAGCGTAATGATGGTGAATGTATTTTATGTAGTGATCATATTCCAGCAACACCAGCACAATCTATAATTAATGCAACAGCTTCACTAAATGACCTTAATTCAAGGATTGATGAATTAGTTGTTAGTATCGCTAGACAGAAAATTGCTCTTGATAAGCAACAACGTTTTGTTTCAAGTATTGTGGCAGAAAAACGAACACTCGACAACCGACTGGCTGAAGAAATTAAAAATTATGACTCTATATTTTTGGCAAGTTCAAGAGAAGCAGAAAGACGAATTGCAACTTTAACTGAAAAAATTCGTAATTTGGCAGGAATTTCAGAAATGCCAGATGCAATTGTTAGATTACAAAGAGAAGCAAATGATTTAAACATCCAAATAACAGAAACCAGAAATGAAATAGAGCAAGAAAAGGGGAAACTTACAAATTCTGTTAATTTAGTCGGCAAATTAGAAACAAGCTTTTTAGAAGCTTTACTTGCAATTAAATTTCCTGGTGTAGAACCTGATGATAAAGTCGAAATAAACACTAAAACTTGGATACCCTCAATTTTACCTAACGGCGATCCAGCATTAAAATGGGGGTTTGAAGGTGCAGGAAGTGGTGGTAAAAAAACATTACTTAATGTTTGCTACGCACTTGCTTTGCATAAAATTGCTACAGAAAATAAATTACCTCTACCTACTTTTCTAATTATTGATACACCAATGAAAAATGTGGCAAAAGAGGCTAATATTGAGCTTTTTATTGCTTTCTATAATTATTTGTATGAACTTGCTGCAACTTCTTTATCAGAAACACAATTTATAATTGTTGATCAAGAGTATGTAGCACCTGTTGAAGGTACTATTGATGTTAGGCATCGCCTTATGACACCTAGTGATAATGAAAATCCACCTTTGATACCTTATTATAGAGGGCCGTAAAAAGCTAGATATTATTTACTCATACAATATTTAACATGTTATTGACTAATGGCTATACTTTCGTGGTCTGCCTTTTCGTTTTAAGCCTGATATTGTTTCACCCATCGTGTTTAATGGGCTGTTAGTCTGGTGAATTGAACCTAAACGATCTGGACTATTCCTAACATATATTTGAGTAGTTGTGATGTTAGAGTGACCTAGCATGTCCATAAGTTCAAATGTTGAAACTTTTGAACTCATCATCAAAGCAAAAGAATGCCGCATTTTATGGGCTGAAAAATTTACACCAGATTTGATGCTTATACGGCGAATAGTAGAACCAAAGCTGTTATCACCCATGCGTTCACCGTCAACAGTTATCCAAAGCCAATTGCTTTCGCTGATCTCCTTTCGTTTGTTGAGATAATCCAGCAAAACGCCTTTACACTTTTCAGAAAAGTAGGCGGTTCTAGTCCCGGTCTTACCAGTGATAACAAAGCGCATGTTTCTCATATCGAGATCGCTAAGTTCAAGAGAAAGCAATTCGCCACGTCTGATCCCACTATCCAAAAGCAGACTAATCATGGCTAGGTCACGAACACCAGCAAACGTTGAAAGCTGTTCAGGACTGGTTAAAACGGCGAATAAACGCCTTATATTGTCCTGGCTAACATTCTTTATGGTTGTGTTCCTATTAGCCTTATTGGTGAACTTCACAGACTTGTTAATGGGTGATTGTGAAATATAATCTTCACGTTCAAGCCAACTGAAAAAGACTTTCACAGTCCGACCATAACCAGCTATAGTTGCTGGTGATAAAGTTTGTAAACTAACAGGAACAGCAATACCCCATCTAAGAGGATTAGTTTCCCTTAGATAAGCAGCAAACTCTTTAACATGGCTCGTTTGGACGAATTTTGGATGTTGACCTATGGTGCTGTTATACTTGGTGTGTACTGTCCACCACCAGTAAAATCTTGAAATCTTATCGGAATACTCATGGATAGTAACAGCAGACAATCCATCACTTCTTGCACTATTCAACCAGTCACACATCAACTTGTAAAAAGGACAATTGTCTTTTGACATGTTGAGATTTTGAAAGAAATAGCTTAGACCTATTTTTGATGGATTTGCAGTTTTTTCACTCATTTTCGACCTTCTTTCGAAGGCCATTTATCCTATTGTGATAGGTAAAAATGCATGTGGGAGTGGTGGAATGGCAGACACGGCAGACTTAAAATCTGCTGGCCGCAAGGTCGTGAGGGTTCGAGTCCCTCCTTCCGCATCTTAAAAAGGTAAACTACTTGTTTTGACTTCGAAAGAAGTCATTTTTTATTGTCAAAGCGGTAGGTTACTCAAAACCAGCCCAGGTATCTTTTCTCTTTGGTCGCCTCACGATAGCCCAGGCTAATTGCCTTATCAAAATCCTGCCGGGCTAAATCTTTGTTTTTCAATTCCTTCTGAATTTTGCCGCGCCAATAGAATAACTCGCCGTCCCTGGGGTTTAGCTGGCAAGCCTTTTCCAGGTTAAAAAGCGCGTTTTTAAAATCTTTATTCATCAGGTGGCTTAATCCGATTACCTTGAAATAATTTACGGGCAGGTTGCTTTCAAGCTGACCTGCCTGGTTAAAGTCGTTGATGGCGAGTTTGTAGAAGCCAAGCTCGAAATTGCTCATCCCCCGGCTGAAAAAGCTTCGCCAGTCTCTGGCGTCGAGAATGATGGCCCGGTTGAAATCGTTGATAGCCAGGGCGTGTTTGTTCGAGTTTTGATAAGCTTGCCCTCTTGCCAGGTAAGAGTCGCTGTGGTCGTAAAGTGAGATTACCCTGGTGTAGTCCTCGATGGCCCGGTCGAATTCGCCCATCGCCGAAAACCTGTTGCCTCGCTGGACATAGAATGTGTGGTTATTTGGTTCAATTTCAATCGCCCTGGAATAATCCACCAGCGCGCTGACATCCGAGCCGGTCAGGCCGCGCCAGGAGTAGTAGGTTGCCACATTGGGCGCAAGCGAAATCGCTAAATCAAAGAAATTTCGGGCTTTGTTCAGGTCTGCCGCGTTGTTCCGGTTGTAGTAGCACCGGCCCAGCCAGAAATAGATTTCGGCTTTGAGGGTGAAGTTGCCGGGCGCGAGTTGGAGGGCCGCGTTAAAATCGGCAATAGCCTCGTTCAACTCCTTTTTGACGTGCCGTTTTAGCCAGGCATTATAAAGATATTTGCCGCGATAGTAATAGGACTCGCTATCGGAGGGGTCTTTTTCGATGGCCCTGGTCAGGTTGTAAAGGGTCAGGCCGGGGTCGTTCAGGTTGAACAGGCAGATACCCAGCAGCTTGTAGGTCTGCGCCTGTGAATCATCGTAGTTCAGGGCTTCCTTGAAGGATTTGGAGGCTTCGAGCCATTTCTTTTTGCGATACTGGTCGAGCCCGTTGTTGAAATAAGCTCTGCCCAGTTTATCAATCGCTATTTTGTGGTTTTTATCCAGCGCCAGGATTTGCTCGCCCGCTTCAATAACTTTAGCCCAGCTTTTAGCCGCTTCAAAATCGTTTATTTTTTCCAGCAGCAGTTTTATTTGGGTGCCCCTGGCCGGTTGCCGCTGCTTTGGGCCAATATTCTGGGTTTGCAGCGGGTTGGCCGGTTGGGCCGGGGTTTTGGCGGAAGACGCCCGGACCTTTTGGGTTACGGCAGCCCTGACCGGAGGGTCCGGTTCTTCCAGGGCCGCTTTGAACGCCTGGAAAAGGTCGATTGCTTTCTTGTAACGCTGAGTGGCTTTCTTGGCGAGGGCCCTGAAAATGACTGCATCCAGGGCCTGGGGATAGCGGAGCCGGGGGTAACGCTCTTTCAGGGTTGGAATGGCCCCGTTGAGGTGTTTGTCCTTGAGCTCGTCAAAATTGCCCAGGAACGGGGTGTAGCCGGTTATCATTTCGTAGAGCATCACGCCCAGGGCATATATATCGCTCGACTTCCCGGCCTGGTCGTTCCAGACCTCCGGCGCGACATACTGGGGAGTGCCGTAAACACTGGTGAGGGTTTGGAGGGCGATCGATTTCGTTACGGTCAGGGCAAAGCCAAAATCGGCCAGTTGGGGTTGCCCGTTTATATCCAGCAGAATGTTGGCCGGTTTGATGTCCCGGTGGACGATGTTATGGCTGTGGGCCTCGTCGAGAGCCAGGGCGATGCGTTCCAGGATGAACAGGACTTCCTTGCGCGGCAGCGGTTTGGGCGGCTGGTTTGGGTCTGGCTTTAGCTTCTGGGCCAGCGAACCGCCTTCAGCTAACTCGGTAACGATAAAAGCCCCGGCCTGCCCCACCTCGAAATCGAGGACCCGCAGGATATTCGGGTGTTTGAACTGGGCCAGGACATTGGCTTCTTTACTGATGCCGTCACGTACCTGGGGATCCACCAGCAGGTCGGTATGGACGATTTTAATTGCTACCGGGCGCGGTGGGTTAAATTTTATATCTTCGGCATAGAAAACTTCCCCGAAGCCACCCGCGCCGAGCGAACGGCCTTTGCGGTATCGGTTAGCTATCAGGGGATTTGGTTGTGGAACGACAGGCCAACTTCCGGTTGTCATAATGAACACTCTTTTGCAGATTATTCATAAGAGGGTTAATTATCTTTATATTTTATATTACTTTAGTGAGGCTTTATTAGCAACCATCTACTTCCCAGGCAGGTTATAACACAAGCTCGCTTATGTGCGTGAAATAGCCAGATATTTGTAAACCCTGTTTCCGTTTTTTAGTTTCCACCGTATCTAATTACACAAGGTACAAAATAATTGGTTTAGTCCTCCGCCACCCGCTATCGGGGTGGCTGCTCTTTCACTTCGGCAAGTTTTATAGCTCGAAACAAAGGCCGGTTGCGACCCAATTCAGGCTTGTCTTTTGGTTTTTAAAAAACGGAAAGGAAACCATGTCCTATGCGCGTACTCAAAATATCCTGGCTTCCGTTGGCGTTTTTAGTGGGGGTGTTGAGTCTGGCTGCTTGTGGGGATAATACCGTTACCACGGCCCCGGCCCAGGCAGCGGCTTCCACCACCGCGGCGGTTACTGTCACTCTTGCCCCGACCACGGCTGCCGCCTCTACCACTGCCGCCGCGACCAAGGCGCCCGCCGCTCCTACCGCGCCCCTACCCACTCAATCCGACCCCAAGGCCGAGGCCGGACGATTGGTCTTTGCCAAGACCTGCGCCGGGTGCCATCTTGGTCAGGGCACGCAGGCCGGGCGCGCCCCACAATTGAGCGTCAGCCAGAACGCCATCAATCCCGATTTCGTGCGCAACCAGGTGCGTAAAGGCAAAGCCCCCATGCCCGCCTTCGACCAGTCCAGGATTTCGGACGCCGACCTGGAAAACATCATCGCTTACCTCAAGGCTATCCATACTTCCTGACCGCCCATCGTTTCGAATTTAAAAAGACCTTCCCTTGTTTCTGGCAGGGGAAGGTCTTTTGCTGTTGACAGGGCCTATTTCTTGTCGGGCGTATTTTGGAAAAGCCAGCTTTGAAAAGCCGGATTTGGCAGGTTTATCATTCGGAGTGTCTCACAAACCAGCGGTTTAAGCTCTTCGCTTACCCCTTCATTCACAAGCTGTAAGAGAAAATCCTGGGCGTCTTCCAGAAATTGATTTTCATAGGCCGGTAGATGCTGGCAAAGCCCGACCAATTTGGCCCGTTCGGTTGGGTCAGGTGGCACCACGTAAAGCCATTTCAGTTTGCCGTATTCAAAGATTTCCTGCACCAAATCCGTCCACTCGTCGTGGATAAGCTCTCCATATTTTTGAACGGTTTCTCTTTTGGTAGCCGTGTAGATGCCGTGGTTATAGGCCAGCCGGAAGGCCGTCAGCCACAGGACATGACCGACCAGCCAGCGCAGCCCGCCATAGCCGGGTTGGTAAGTGCCGTCCGGGAGATGCCGGACATACAAATCGTAGCCTCCAAACTCGATTTCCGGTTTGGGAATAGTCACCGGGTAAGACACGGGTGTAGCAAAAGGTAAAGTATTAAAGGCCGATTTAGTCGGAAGTTCGGGCTGCCGGGCCGACCCGATGGTATAAAATCCGTTAGCCGCCAGCCATACCAGATAGTTTCTCAAAGGTGGCAGCTCTAGTGAGGGCCTTATATCTTTTCCATAAAGGAAAACTTTTGCCAGTTTAACCAGTACGCTGAGAAGCGTCATCTGGAACGCCCCGCTTTTGAGCTGTTCTTCCGAGGTCAGGGTTGCGTCCAGCCAGGTTTTGCTGAACCTGTTACAGGCCGCCACCATCCCTCTAAAACGTAAAATTTCATCCTCGGATAGCTGCCCGGTGAAAACGACCAGCACATCCAGGTCGCTGGCGTTGGGGTCCGTACCGTTGGTGAGGACTGCCGTCCCGTCGCTCCGGCTACCGCCGAGATAGCATGCCAGGATTCGGCCTGGAAAGCTCAGTTCGACCAGTTCAATGAGGCCGGTCAAAACGGTTTCCAGTTCCGGGTTATCCAGAGATGTTTTAAGCTTGATTTCTGGCATAAGGAAAGTCCTTGTGTTTATTCAAGAATGGTTTTCAACGACAATAATCAGGAATTAGTTTATAAGGCTGGTTTATTGGCCACTGACTACTGCCCTCTGGCTACTCTATAAAAACTCACTTGACGGTTGCGGCTCCTAACTGTTAGTATACCGGCATTACTTAAAACTTCCAGCCCTGTGGAGTGGCATATTTTACCGGCAATCCCCGGCGGGTTTTAAGGCTTTTATGCGAAGATTTTTAAAGAATCTTCCAGGATTTCAAGAATTTTGACGGGCGAGTCTGTTAGATGGCGTATCTTTTGCCTGTCGGCCCCTGGCACCCGGCCCTCGATGAACCGGTAGTGTACAAACTGGAGGTCGTGGGAAACAAGATTGAAAATGTAGAGTTGGACCTGGGCTTCAACCACCGTGGCGTGGAAAAAGTATTGCCTGAACTTTTACCACACCAAATCCTGGCCCCTACTGCCCAGATTTGCGGCAAATGTTCCTACGCTAATACTTTCGCGGTGGCGATGGCCCTGGAAAAACTGGCCGGGCTGGAAGTTTCGGGACGGGTCGAGTATTTCCGGGTTATCGCGGCGGAACTGGAACGGGCCGCCAGCCACCTGGGTTCGATTGCCCGGACTTTGCGCCTGCTCGGTATTCAGCTTACGGCGGCCCGGCTTGAAGAAGAAGCCGAGGGGGTCCGGCAACTGCTGGCCGCCACCGGCAACCGCATTTATGATACTTTTAGCGTGCTGGGCGGTCTCATGCGCGCCCCCCAGGTCTCCTCCGAATTTCTCAGTGCCGCCGAAAAACTTCGCAAGAACATTTATGAGTCGGTCAACCAGTTGCTCGATAACCGCCAACTGGAACACCGTACCGTGGGGGTCGGTATGATTGACCCGGCGGCGGCCCTGGAATGGGGTCTGACCGGCCCGGTCGCCCGCGCCTCCGAACTGGCTCTCGATACTCGCCGGACCGACCCCTACGCGGCTTACCTGGATATTGAAGTACGGCTGGTAACCCAGCGCCGGGGCGACCTGTTTGCCCGGTTGGCGGTGCGCGGCCTGGAAGCCCTGGAAAGCCTGAACATTGTCAATACGGCCCTGCGTAACCTCCCGGAAGGCGATTTGCAGACGCCCCTGGAGACGCCCCGCTTTCCCGCCGAACGCGAAGTGACGTCCCTGGTGGAGACACCGCGCGGCCAGTTGTTGTGTTACGTTGCCAGCGACGAGGACGGGAAATTGACGCGGCTGAAGTTGCGCCCGCCGACCGTGGCTAACTTCCCGGCGATTGCCCTGACTTTGCCCGGCCAGGAAGCAGACGACGCGGCAGCGATTATTGCTTCGCTCGACTTCTGCTTTGCCTGCGCCGAACGATAAAAAGATAAGATGAATTTAACCGATTTAATTTTAGCCGTTACTCCCCTTGGCCTGGTCGGGATAGGGGCCCTGTTATTCTTCTTTGGCTGGGTGCTGGGTGGGCCGGAATCACGAGTCTTTTACTCGGTGGTGGTGGCGACAGCCCTGGCCGCTTTCCTGTCCCAGGTCTCGCTGGGAGTCGGCTTCATCCGCCCCGGTGGTGTGCGGACCCCCGCCGCGACCCTCTATACCTGGTCGCCGGTCGGTGATGCCGGGTTTGGCGTTACCCTGGCTTTCCAGGGCGATTTGCTGTCCTACCTGTTTGCCCTGCCCCTGACCGCCCTCGCCCTCCTGTGTGTCTTTTACCTGCTGGTGCGCCAGCCTACCGCCGAAAAAGGGGATAATATCGCCACCGGACGCCTGTACGGCCTGATTTTCCTGGCTGAAGGAGCGGGTCTGGGCGCTTTTTATTCGGCGGATTTAGTGGTAACTTACTTCTGGCTGGAAGCGGCGGGGCTGGCCCTCTATCTTTTGAGCGGGCCGGGTCTGCGGGGAGCCAGCGCGAAACCGATTAGTTACCGGGCCCTGGGGGTCAACTTCCTGGCCGGGCAACTTATCTTTGCCCCGCTTCTGGTGATGGTCTCCCGCAACGGCGGTAACTCCACCTACGCCGATTTTATCCCGGCGGTAATTGATACGACCCTGTTCGCCCTGGTGGTGGCGGGGTGCCTGGCGAAAGCGGCCCAGTTTCCTTTTCAAGCCTGGATTGGCGGGTTCGAGGATTTGCCGGGAGCGGCCTATGCTCTCCTTTTAACAGGTTTTGTCTTCCCGTTCGCGATTTATCTCCCGGCCCGGTTGCAAGCCCTCGAAGGCGGTCAGGCCAACCTGCTAGGGGATGTTTCCGGGCTGTTGTTGCCCATTGGGGCTTTAACGATCTTCTTTGCCGCTTTCACGGCTTTGCGTTCTCGCAGCGAAAGCCTGACCACCCGCATCGGTTATCTGACGGCGGTCCAGTTTGGTTTCGTGATAATGGCGCTCGGCCAGACCAACCTGGCGGCGGCTTTCCAGCAGCTAATTGCCCTGGTGCCGGGGGCGGCCCTGCTCTTTCTCTGTGCCGACCAACTTCAAATCGAAAATGCCCCGCCGCCCAACCCGGAAGGCATCACCAACCCGAAACCGCTGGGCCGCCCGGCCTATTTCCGAGGTATCCTGGCGCTAACCTATTTGGTTGGAGCGTTGAATTTCGCCGGGTTCCCGCTTACCCCGGCCTATACGGCGCGCTGGCAGACTCTCGGCACCTTGCTTGATGATGGTTACCGCTTCTACTTTGGGCTGGCGGTGGCGGGCCTGGTCCTGCTTCTCCCGGCCCTGGCCCAGGATTTCGTCCAGTTCTTGAACGGGCCTCGCCGGACGGTTGACTCGGCGAGTGAGGGCAATTACTGGCCGCTGGTCGTGCCGGTCTTGCTGGCGCTAGGCTCGCTCGTTCTCGGTTTCCAGCCGGGATTGGCGAACGGCTGGATTACTACCGCGACCGGGCGAGTCCAGTTGACCGGCGATACCGGGTTTTCAAGCGTGACCGGGGTCGGTTGGTTGGGCCTTTTCGTGGTGATTGGGCTGGCGGTGGCTTTTGGAATAGCCTGGCTGTTGCGGCGAAACCTGGTGGTCGCGCCCTATAACGGTGGTCTGGTCTACGGGCAGGAGGTGACCGAAGGCTACAAATACGCCCGGACCGGGCGCAGCAAGATGGCCCTCAAGACTATCGAGCCGGAAGAAGAACTGCCGGAAGGTTTTGAGGATGAATTCTTTAGCGGCGCTTTCAAGAAGGCCCAGGCCAAACTGCAACAGGCCGCCCGCCGCAAATTGCCAGATCCCCGGCTTTCCCCGGCGGACTACTTTGGGCCGTTGACGGTCCGGCTGGCCTCGACCTACCGGATTTTCGATATGGCCTTTAACGGCAATTTCTTTGGTCGCCTGCTGATGGGCTTTTTGGACCGGGCCCGGCGGGTCTTTGAATGGACTGTCGAGCGGTTTTACCCGGCCCTGGCCGCTTTTATCCTGTTAATCTTTATTATTTTACTGACCAGATAGCAGTTTTAGTTTTATTTTATGAACTTTTTTACGCTTGACGCTACCAATTACGGGTTCTTCGTGGGGGCTTTGCTGCTTTCCCTCGTGGTGATTGCGGTCTACAAAGACTGGCTGTTGCTGACCCCGGCCCTGGTGGTCCAATACCTCGTTATGGCGGTTATCGCCAACGACCTGAACAATACCGCTGCCCGCGTCATGCTAGGACCAGTCCCCCTGGCCGTCTTCCTGAAAGGGATGTCGGGGGTTATCGCCGGGCTGATTCTCTTTTTGACCGGTTACGCCATCTTGTTTGCTACGCGTGGGTTCCGGCGCGAGGAAGCCGAGGCCGAAGCCGCCGGATTAGGTGGGTTACGCCGCTTTTTCTACCGCGAAGAGGCCGCCCGGCTCAACCGTTTTCGCTACGTGGACTATCTCCTGCCGCTGGGGGCGGTGATTATCGCGGTCGCGGCGACCTATGCCCTGACCACTCTTTTGCCGTTTTCGGGCAACTTCCTGGGTGATTTCTCTTTTTACCTGCTCGGCTCGGTCGGGATTGCTATCATGGTGGTCGGGCGGGATATTTTGAAGCTGGGGGCAGGGCTGCTCGTTTCGCTCAACGGGGCCGATTTACTCTATTCGCTCCTGCGAAACGGCGATAGTCCCCTGGTGCTGGGTATCAGTGCCACGATTACGATTTTGCTCGCCTTGCTCATCTCTTACCTGGCGATTCTCTATCACTCCAAAATGAAGACGCTTATTATCAGTGAAGGCGTGCGCCGGAAACGAAAGCAGGTTTCCTAGCATGCAGTTTCTAATCCTGGCCCTGCCGTTTATTATGACGGTCTTCATCCTGATATTTGAAGGCATCTTCCGGCCCAGTCGCTTCGTTTTCAGCCGGACGCTGGGGGTGGTCTGGCCGGTTGTGACGCTGGTGGTGGAAATCGTCCTGATCTGGCAACCCGACGCCAACAGCCCGGACGGCGCGTTCCAGTTTACGAGTCTCAGCCGGATTTTTCTGTCCTTCCTGTTCGCCCTGACCGGCGTGGCCCTGGTAGTCTCCTACATTACCGGCTTTTTGCTGAGCGGTCGTTTTAGCCCGGCAACCCTGGCGATTTGCGGTACCCTGGTTGCGGCGCTTTACATAAGTAACATCTTCCTGGTGACGTTGTTCTTCGTGCTGGCCGGGTTTTTCAGCATCGTGGCGATTGTGGATGTCGATACCGAGAACGAAGAACGGTTCGTGCGGGTAATCAAAGCCTCGGTCCGTTATCTGATTGCGATTGTGCTATTCGGCTTAGCCTTATTTATCGCCCTGATATTCTTGGAACGGTTGCGGCTCGACCCTCAACTAAGCGGGTTTATCCAGGTGGTGGTGGCTCTATCGGTGGTCGGTTTTTCGCTGCGTCTGGCGATTTTCCCTTTTAACCTGTGGCTGCCCGATATTATTGAGGAAGCGCCCGGCATGGCGGCTTTCCTGGTGGTCGGCCTGATAAACGTGGCGGCGATAGTCTTCCTGGCCGGTTTCTGGCAGCAAAACCCGACCCTGGTCTACGAAAATTACACGATTGCCCAGCCGGTAATGATTATGGGTCTGGCGGGGGCGGTCCTGGCCGGGTTTATGGCGCTCGGCCAGAACGGTATCGGCAAAATGCTGGCCTATACGGTCAGCGGCGACTTTGCCCTCATCCTCTTTGGCCTGGCCTCGCCGCACCGGACCGGCCTTAACGGGGCCCTTTTCGAGTCGGTCAGCCTGGCCCTCTTGCAACTGTTAATCTTTACCTGTCTGAGCGTGGTTTCGTACTGCTGTAACGGCATCAGTATCAACAACCTGACCGGGTTGGGCCGCCGGATGCCGGTCGCCACGATTGGCCTGATGGTCGGCTGCCTGGGTATGGTCGGGATGCCCTTTTTATCGGGGTTTGCCGGGAAATATCTGCTCTTGCAGTCGGCGGCCCAGGAAGGTCTGGTCTGGGCGCTGGCGGGTGGGCTGGCTTTGGGGCTGTTCTTGATTGCCTATCTGCGCTATTTCCACCGCGTTTTTATGGGGAACGATGTGCCCGGCCTCAAAACGCTGCCCGAACCCCCGGCAGCGGTCCTGCTTATCCTGTTGCTGGTGGTGTTGGTATTTGTGCTGGGGCTATGGCCCGCCCCGGTCCTCGGCTGGCTCGATGAAGCCTTAAAAACCGTGGTTTAAGGAATATTTTAGCCTCGTTCAATCAATAGCCCAAGGGCTTCATTCCGCAAAACAAACCACCGGTCAAACTTTCTCATTATTTCTGCCAGTTCGTTGGTTTCTGTTTCACTAAGCCCTTCGGCCTGTTGTTTGGAATGCAAGCGTTCAATCTGGGTCACCTCTTTTTTAGGCAGACGGCTTTTGGCGAGGCGTTTTAAGGCTTTGTCGTCTAAAAAGGCCAATTGAGCTACCAGGTTATCTAACTCAGTAGTTAGTTCGGGGTTGTCAGGGGCAGCTTTAAGCAGACTAGCGGTGATTTCAGCCTCAACGCTCCGCTGCGTTTGCTCGGCGCGTTGTTTGTATTTGTTGTAAATATCTTCCGGTAAATCAATAACGACCGATTGATTGGACATAGTTTTCCCCTTTGTATAACTTCATTTCTGTAATTATACCAAGTAATGTAAATCTCCCAAATTACCCTTTCAACTCCTGTTCCCACGTTGAATGTTATTTCGCGCCCTTTAGGGTGAACGTTATTTCGTTTAAAATTGGTACATAAATTCTGGTATAATATGTACATGAATGGCGAAATAATAACCGAAGAATTGCTGGACGAAGACCCGCCCCTTCCCCCTGACGAGGAGCCGGAAGTTGAGGTTGATTTAGAGTCGGCCCTTTTCGTGGAAGTCGCCATGGACTCACCCGGTCTGCAAGAGGGGCTCACCTACGCCGTCCCGCCCGATTTGCACGATGCTATCCAGCCGGGCCAACTGGTCTGGGGGCCGCTTAAAAAAGGCCGGGCCCAGGGGGTGGTCATGGCGGTCGGGAAAGTCGCCCCACCCTTCCGGGTCCGCGCTATCACCGACCTGGTGGACCGCCGTCCCGTGTTGCAACTCTATCAGCTTGGCCTGGCCCGCTGGCTCTCCGGTTACTACTATTGCGGCCTTTTTGAAGCGGTCAGCCTGATGCTGCCGCCCGGTTTTAGTAAAGTGGCCCGGCCTACCCTGACCGTCACGTCCGCCGGGAGTGAACTGCTTTTGCCGCCCGGCCTCAATTCCAATGAGCTATTCCTGCTCGACCTGCTCCGCGAACACCACAAGACCCGCCGTGACGAAGACGAACCGGCCCCGGTCTTTTTGAACGACCTCAAAAAAGAGTACCAGGCCCGCCACGGCAAGACCACCTTTGACCGGACCGTTAAATCGCTGGAAGAAAAAGGGCTGGCCGTCCGCAGTTTTTTCCTGCCCCGGCCCGGTGTCAAACCGCAACTTAAACCGTTCGTGCGGCTGGCCCCTTACCTGCTCGACCTCGAACCGGACGACCCCGGTATTCTGAAGAAACTCAACCGGTCACAAAAGCAGAAAGCGGTTTTCAAAGCCCTCCGGCAGGAGTTGGAGCCGGGTTATTTGATTCTGGCCGAGGAAGCCGCCCTTATCGCGGATACCGACCTAGCGACCCTGCGCGCTCTCGCCGCCAAAGGGCTGCTCGAAATCGAAGACCGCGAGGTCCGGCGCGACCCCCTGGCGAACCGCCCGCAGCGCCTTAAACCGGAAGAACCGCCACTTCTGACTTACCGGCAGTCGATGGCCTGGAGGGCTATCCTGGATGGCTTCCAGTCGCCCGCGCCCCAACCTTTCCTCTTGCACGGTGTGACCGGGAGCGGCAAGACCGAACTGTACCTGCGCTCGATTGCTCGTGTCCTCAAAGACGGCAAGCAGGCTATCGTGCTGGTGCCGGAAATCGCCCTGACCGCCCAGACGGTCGACCGGTTCGCGGCCCGCTTTCCGGGTCGGGTGGCTGTCCGGCACAGCAAACTCACTCCCGGCGAAGCCTTTGACGAGTGGCGGCGGGCCAGGGATGGCGAAGCCTCGATTGTTATCGGGGCCCGGAGCGCCCTTTTCTCGCCGGTTCCCAATCTCGGCCTGATTATCATTGACGAGGAACACGAGTGGAGCTACAAACAGGACGAGTCTTTCTCCGGTAGCGCCCTCTATCATACCCGCACCGTCGCCGTCGAACTGGCGAAGTTGACCGGGGCCGCTCTTATCCTGGGTAGCGCCACCCCGGCGGTCGAGAGTTTCTTCCGGGCCGAGCAGGAAGAATTCCGTCTTTTAAGCTTGCCGGAGCGGGTTTCGCCGCACCAGGCTATCCCCGCCGCCGGGGCCGAACCGCTCGGCGTGGCCGGACCGCTGCCCTTACCCCCCGTCCAGGTGGTAGATTTGCGCCAGGAGTTGAAAGCCAGCAACAACAGCATCTTCAGCCGCGATTTGCAGCGTGACCTCAAAGACACGGTAGCGCAGGGCCGCCAGGCTATTTTGTTTCTCAACCGGCGCGGCACCGCCACCATTGTGATGTGCCGGGACTGCGGGACGGTGGTGGTTTGCGACCTGTGCGATACTCCGATGGTCTTTCACGCTGACCTCGACCGTCTCATCTGTCACCGTTGCGGTCGTCGGGCGCCCAGCCCCCGGATTTGCCCGAACCCGGAATGTCGCAGCGAACGGATTCGCCACTTCGGGGTCGGCACCAAACGGGTCGAGGAAGAACTCCAGCGGCTCTATCCCAGGGCCCGGATTATCCGCTGGGACCAGGACACCATCGCCGAGGGCGGGCGCGATTCTTACCAGACCCTTTTCGACAAAATGGCGAACCACGAAGCCGATTTGCTGGTCGGCACCCAGATGATAGCTAAGGGTCTCGATTTGCCGCTCGTTTCGCTGGTAGGAGTCGTGACCGCCGATACCGGGCTTTACCTGCCGGACTTCCGGGCCAGCGAACGGACTTTCCAGCTTTTGACCCAGGTCTTAGGGCGGGCTGGGCGGCGCAGCGGTCCCAGCCGGGCCCTCGTCCAGAGCTATACGCCCGACCACTATGTCATCCAGGCGGCGGCGCACCATGACTACCAGAGTTTTTACAGCCAGGAGATAGCTTTCCGTTACGAACATGGCTACCCGCCTTTCTCCCGGCTGATAAAGTTTGTCTACAGCCACAAAGACGAGCAAAAGGCCAAAATCGAGGCCGACAAGCTGGCGAAAGAGCTTCAATACCAGTTCGACGAAGCGGGGTTGGAGCAGGATAGTGGAATTTATGACTTTATCGGCCCGGCCCCAGCCTTTCAGCACAAATTGCGCGGGGTGTATCGTTACCAGTTCATCATACGTATATATGGTACGGGGATTCCGGGAGCAGACGATAGCCACCCCGAAGATGACCGTACCCTCCGGCAGATTATCGGGCGCATGCGCCCCGGCCTCTACGGTTGGACGGTAGATGTTGACCCCCAGAGCATCTTGTAGTAAAATAGATATGCGCAAAATTGAAAACAAGACTTAATTAAAAGCGATTCTTATTTAGAATGATGGAAGGTATTTTGAAATGGCGCTCTTAACTATTTTGACCGACGACAACCCGCGTTTGCGTCTCAAGTCCCAGAAAGTGGTAAAGTTCGATAAAGCGTTGCGCGAACTTGCCAGGAACATGTTTGAAACCATGGACTCCGCCAATGGTATCGGCCTTGCCGCGCCCCAGGTTGGTGTTTTGCAGCGCCTGATTGTGATTGACATCCCGGAAAACATGGACTATGAGGGCAGCGAACCTTTTCAGGTCGCGCTGGTCAACCCGGAAATCGTCAAATGTGCCGGTGAGCAGGTTAGCGAGGAAGGCTGCTTGAGCATCCCTGGCTGGTATGGTGAAGTCAAACGCTACGAAGCCGTGACTGTAAAGGGCCAGGATTTGTACGGCAAGCCGGTTAAAATCAAGGCCGAAGGGCTGAACGCGGTCTGTTTGCAGCACGAGATTGACCATCTGGATGGCGTCCTCTTTACCGATAAAGTCGACCCCGCCACCATGCATAAGGTCCAGGCTGCCGCTGCTGCCCGCAGCGAAGAAGTCCACGCCAAGGAAAAAGAACTGGTCCGCGTCCGTTAATCCGGCGTTTTAGAAATGAAAAAGAGCCGCCCATTCTGGATGGCTCTTTTTTTTATGGTCATGCTATAATCGGTTCCTGTCGGAAATTTTTAGAGATGATGGACGGTAAACCTATTTTTGACGAGATAACCGGCGACCAGTCGGGCGCGGCGGTTTTAATCCGGCAGGGCCAGGTTTTTTACGAACGGGGCGAGTGGCAACCGGCCCTGGATTGCCTTGAACGCGCTTTAGCTGTTTGCCACACGGACCCCCGGACGGACCGCCGCCTGGAAGCCAGGACTTTGAACCTGTTGGGCGGGCTTTATTACTACCGGGCCGGGCGGCAAAGCGAAACCGCAGGCTGTTACCGGCAGGCCCTCGAAATCAGCCGGGAGCTAGGGGACCGGGCAGGCGAGGCTAAAGCTCTCTTTAACCTGGCCGGGATTTACCAGGCCGAGGGGCGTTACCCGGAAGCGAAAGAACTGCTGGACTGGCTGGTCGCGCTCGACCGGGAACTGGATAGCCCTGACTTACACAGCCATTTGATTGTGCTGGGGGCGGTCCGCAAGCGTCTCAAAAGGCTGGGTCTGGTCGAAAGTAATCATCATTGGGGCGACGAAAATTAACGAAAAAGACGGTTAGTAGGCGGCCTGGGAAAGGAATCTGAAATTTTATGAAAGCGGCGATTTTCACTGAATATGGTGGCCCGGAAGTCCTTCAGATCGAAGACCGGCCTATGCCGGAGATTGGCCCGGACGAAGCCCTGGTGCGGGTGCGGGCGGCGGGTCTGAACCGGTTGGACCTGATGATGCGGGCCGGGCTTACCCCGGTCAAACCGACCCTGCCTCACATCAGCGGTTCCGAGGTGGCCGGGGAAATTGCCCAGCTTGGCGAGGATGTCAAAGGTTTCTCGCCGGGCCAGCAGGTCGTGGTCGCGCCCTATCTGCACGATGGCACCTGTGTTTATTGCCGGGCCGGGGAAGAAACTACCTGCCAGAACGGGGACATCCTGGGTCTGCGCAACGATGGCGGTCACGCCGAATATGTCAAAGTGCCTGGAAACAGCCTGGTGGCGATGCCCGAAGAACTCAGTTTCGAGGAAGCCGCAGCCCAGACCTTTACGACCATTACAGCCTGGCACATGTTGGTGGATAAGGCGGGGGTGCGGCCCGGCGAGACCGTGCTGGTGCTGGCCGCCGGGAGCGGCGTCGGAGTCGCGGCTATTCAGATTGCCAAACTGTGGGGGGCGCAGGTTATCGCTACTTCCAGCCGGGACGAAAATCTGGAAAAAGCCAGGGAACTGGGCGCGGACGAGGTTATCAACTATGCCGAACGAGATTTTTCGAGGGTGGTCCGGCAGTTGACCGAACGGCGGGGCGTGGATATTGTGGTGGAACACGTGGGGCAATCAACCTGGGATAAAAGCGTGGCTTCGGTAGCCCGGAATGGCCGGGTGGTTATCTGCGGTACCACGACCGGGGCCGATGGCGGTGTTAACCTCTCGACCCTTTTCACCAAACAGGTCATGATAATCGGTTCCTATGGCGGTACCAAGCAGAACCTTAAAGATGTTTTGAAACTGACCGGTGAGGGCCGCCTCAAAGCGGTAATAGACCGCTCTTACCCGCTCGAACAAATAAAGGCCGCCGAAGAACGCCTCGCCAACCGGGATCAGTTCGGCAAGATTATCCTTACCCCTTAATTCGCGGCTACCAGCATCGAAGCGTTGCTCTTTTCCAGGGTTGCGTTTAGCTGGTCAACGTGCCGGTTGACCAGCGAGACCGTATCCGAGAGGACCGAAACGGCCCCGGCGCTTTCCTGGGAAACCTGGGCGACCGTCCGCATGGTATAGAGAATTTGCTGGTTGGCGCTGCGTTGCTGACCGGTAGCGATGCTGATTTCGTCGCAGCGTATATTCACTTCTTCGACCGCGTTAAGAATTTCGTCGGCCTGGGAGGCGTTACCGTTAATTATTTCGTTCAGTTTATCAATCACCGCCCCGGCGATTTGAGAACGGGATAACGCCGCCGAGGTTTCTTTTTTACCCTCTTCTGCTACCAGCACCGCCGCCGCGACCGCGCCCTGCATCTCCGTAATGGCCTGGCGGACTTCTTCGGTGGATTCGCGGCTGCGGTCGGCCAGGTTCTTGACCTCCTGGGCGATTACCCCAAAACGGTCGCCCCGCAAACTTCGATAGGCTTCGCCACCCTGGGTGTGAATTGAACCGGCGGCCTCAATGGAAGCATTGAGCGCCAGCAAGTGCGTTTCGTCCGCGATTTCATCAATAATATCAATAATCGTCCCGACCTTGCGGGTCTGTTCGGTCAGGTGCAACAGGCGCTGACCGAGCAGTTCAATCCGGTTGCGGACCCGCTCCACGCTGGCGATGGCCTGGTCTACCGCCTGGTTGCCTTCCTCGGAGGTCGAGCGGGCCTGGACACTGGTGTCGCGGACCTGGGTGGCAATATCGACGGTATGGTTGGCCGATATGGCGGCGGCGGACGCGCTGGAAGCAATCTGGTTGGCCGTCTCGTTGAGTTCTTCCAGGCTGGTCGTAACCTCGGTGACGGCGGCGACCTGCTCCTGGGAGTTGGCTGCCTGCTGGCGCGAGGTTACGTGCAGGTCGGCGGTCATACCGGCCAATTCCCGGCTGAGCGTCGAGCCAAAGGCGTTGGTCGCTTTCAAAACGGAAGTCAGGCGGCCCAGTTGGTCCATGCGTTTAAGCAGATTGGCCTGGGCTTTGCGAGCCTGGTTGGTGATAACGCTGACCCAGAAACCACCTACCGCCAGCACTATCATCCAGATAACCAGGTCGGTTACGGGCGTTTCTTCCGGGACAACCACGGGCGGCACGATGTTGAACAGGGCGGTCACGCAATAAGTGACAAGAATTAGCAGCACCGCTACAGCCGTCAACCCGAAAATTCCACCTACCGAAAGGCCGAAAATCCCGGCCAGGAGTGGTATATAGAGGAACATTGCCAGCAGAGCCCCGTTTGCCGAACCGTCTGCCCCCAGGAGGATACTGAAACTGGTCAAGCTGACCAGGACCACCCCCAGCAAATAAAAAGCAATCAAATCGGCCCGTTTCCGGGAAATGCCGGGTTGCACCAGTAAGAACCCCAGCACAAAGAGGAGTGTCGCTACCACCGCCAGGAAAATGATAGGGTTGACCAGGTAAGTGCCGGGCGCATAATTCGGTTTGGTTGCAAACCAGTTGACCAGGGCCAGGGGCAGGGGAATACAACTCAACACCCCGGCGCTGGTTTTGAGTAAAGAAAGCCGGTGTTTGTGATCGTTTTGCTCGCGCTGTTCTTTGGTTTCTTCAAAGAGAGCCAGGCCGGGCTGATTAGCGTTGGCATTGGTCAGCTTATCGAACGGATTTAGCATGGGGCTTTCTTCTCCTGGAATTTCTTGGGAAATGGTTGCACCTGTACCGGGTATATTTTCAGCACACTTAACAAGCAGTCAAAATTTTCGTTACGCTTTATTTTAGCGGTTTGAGTAGGACTTTAAATAGCCAATCTTTGCTACTGGCAGCGTGAGAAAGCATAAAAAATGGGATTTATGCTCAAAGACCTACAAAAATGAGCATACCGGCCCACAACAGACTTGCACGTTTTTGAAAAGCCTATGATATAATGCACCCATAATAGACCCGGCGATTTTACCCCGACAATTAACGCCGTGTACTAACTACAATTTTACCCCGCAATGTGCGCGGTCTGCATATTGGTCAAATAATTTAGGCGGTTCTTATAACTGCCTGGTGTTGCCCGTTGCCCGGATTGGGCGCGGGGCGGTTTAAGGAGAAGTTCGCGTCGTGTTCTTTAAGAAGCATGGAAAAGCAATTTTAATTGGCCTGGTGGCCGTTATTGTTATCGTAATAGGGTTACTGGTTTTCCGGGTTTTGAATTTTATCGGGGACGTCCAGGCTACACGGGTGAGTGATGATATAACTACCCAGGCCGCCAGCCAGTCTTTCGAGCAACTTACCGCTACCGCCCAGGCTAAACTCTGCGCGGCCAGCGCCTCCTGTACGACTACCCCTGGTACCAACCTTCCTTCTATTACAAAAGTAACGGCGCTGACGCCTACCGCAATCCCTAATCCTACCGCCACCCCGGATACTTCCAACAACAAAATAGTTCAGCGCATTAAAAACGGGGACCGTATCAGCGTCCTGTATATGGGTTATGGCGGCTCCGGCCACGAAGGTGAATACCTGACCGATACTATGATGGTCCTGAGCTTTGACCCCAAGACCAATACTGTCACCCAGTTCAATATCCCGCGCGACCTCTATGTGTCGGTGCCGGGTGGGCCAGGCGGCACGACCTGGAAAAGCAAGGTTAACGGCATTTTATCCACGATTATGAAGTGGGATAAACCGACCCAGGACGACCTCGACCCTAAGTACCGTTTCACCAATCCCCAGGAGCAGCAAGCCGCCGGGGCTAACCTGGCCGCCAACACTGTCCAGGGTATCCTGGGTATCAAGGTTGATTACTGGATTATGATGAACTTCAACGCCTTCCGTACCCTGGTTGATAAGATGGGCGGCGTGAATGTGTGCGTGGACCGGGCTTTCGAGGATGACAACTACCCCGTCAACGATAACGACCAGATTGACGCCAGCGTTATGACCATCAAGTTCGAGGCGGGTTGCCAGGTTATGAACGGCGAACGGGCTATCCAGTTTGCCCGCAGCCGCAAGAGCAACAGCGAGGAAGGCGGCGATTTTGCCCGCTCGGCCCGCCAGATGAAGGTTGTGGCGGCGATTAAAGATGATATTCTAAAGAAGAACCTGGTCGGTAACGCCCTCGGCTATATGGACGCCTTGCAGGGGAACTTGCGGGTCAGTATGGACCCCGGCGATATGTTTGCCCTGGCGAATTTCTTCAATTCCAGCGACGGCAAGACTATCGCTACCTCCCTCAAATTTGACCCCGAAATCATGACCGGCAACAACTTCATCCAGGAAGTGGATAAGGGCGGCGAAATCGGGTACGCGCTTATCCCCCAGGCCGGGGAAGACAAGTACGGCGACATCCAGGCCTGGGTCAAGAGCGATTTCGAGCATGCCATCGTCCGGCGGGATAATGCCTACTTGCAGGTCTTGAACGCCAGTGGTATCCAGGGCAAAGGCGGCGCTCTGACCGACTACCTGTACGACCAGGGTTTCAGGATGTCCGAAACCGATGTAGCAGCCCTCGAAGACGAGACCTATCTGATTGACTACACCAACGGCGCAGCGACAGGCGTCCTGGGCCAGCTTCAAAAATACCTGCCCAAAATGAAGGTTTACACCAAGACCGCCGACAAAAAACCGTATGTCGGGGCACCCGACCTGGTCCTTTTCCTGGGCAAAGACTACAAGGGGATTACCGTTCCCTAGCTCAAGGCCGGAGGAATAGAGTAGCAAAAACGGCTATCATCGCTATCAAAAGTGGTGGTAGCCGTTTTTGCTGGAAAATTTCGCGCCCCGGCCCATTTGGCGTATAATAACCGTCGCTACGCCTGAAGTTTCCGGCAAATCTACATTTATAGTTAGTGGGTGAAAGTGATACGGTAATTGAGCGATAAGGTGGAGAAAATAATTGGCTAAAGCCGCCTCGAAACCCGACCCGGCCCTTTCCAACTGGTCCCGGCGCGGTTTTGCCATGGCCCGGCGCGTGCTGGTTGGCTGGAAAGAGCCGCTCTCCCTGTTCGTAGGCTGGCGGGTGAGCCTGGGGGCGCTGGCTTTCCTGGCCGGGATTTTGATGCCAGGGCTGGCGCGGGGCGGCACCGCTCCCTATACTCCCGCCGGGTTGGGGCCGCTGGCCGAAAGATTCTGGGGCGTCTGGAGTCACTGGGATGGCGAGTGGTTCTTGTACGTGGCCCAGGTTGGTTACCGGCCCGGCGACTTCACCTCGCCTTTCTTCCCGCTTTACCCTATCCTGGTACGCATCCTGGCAACTGTTCTGGGTGGCAACTACCTGTGGGCCGGGGTAATTGTCAGCGCGCTGGCGGCGGCGGCAGCCCTGGTATTGCTCTATCTATTGGTCAGCTACGAAATGGGCCCCTCTGCCGGAAAGCGCTCGGCTCTCTACCTGGCAGTCTTCCCAACCTCCTTTTTCCTGGCGGCTTGCTATAGCGAAAGTCTTTTTCTGGCCCTCTGCCTGGGGGCGTTCCTGGCCGCCCGCAAGTATTCGAACTGGTGGCTGGCCGGGTTACTGGTCGGGCTGGCGGCCCTGACCCGCAACCTGGGGATTCTACTCCTGGTGCCGCTCGGCTGGGAATGGCTGGTCCAGCACCGCTCGAAATTACTGAGCTTTTCGGGGAACGGCTGGCGTTTGACCGTCCGGCGGCAGGATTTTCAACTGCTCTCGGCCCTAGCGTTTGTGCTGCTCCCGTTATTATTCGTGGAAAGCTGGCTGGTCTTTAACGCGATAGCCCTGGCCGACCCTCTTAACTTTATGTCGGTCCAGAATAACCCGGTCTGGAACCGCCACTCTAGCTGGCCCTGGCAGACCGTCGCTCGCGCCTTCGAGCTTTTCGTTAACAATCTGACTCTACCCGCCAAAGTCCCGACTTACCGCGAAGACCCCAACCTGCTCGACCTGCTTTTCTGGCTTTTCCTGGCCGTTAGCTTTGTAATCGTGGTATTCCAGGTCTGGCGGCGACGGTTAGCGGGGGCTTACCTGATTTATTTCGCTATCGCCTGGCTGTTACCGCTTTTCTCCCCGGCGGCCAAAGAGCCTTTGTTGAGTTACCCCCGGTTCGCCCTGCTGGTCTTCCCGGCCTTTATGGGCCTGGCCTGGCTGGGGGAACGCTGGCCGCTATTGCACTATCTCTACCTGGTAGGCGGGGCCCTGCTGGGCGGGTTGTTGTTTGCCCGTTTCGCCAACTGGTACTGGGTGGCGTGAAACGTTGAACGGGAGAACGGAAACCGGGAAATGCAATAAAAAAGGGCTGCTAAATTCGATGACATAAAGAAGCTCTAACAAATCTAGTAGACAGTCTAAATTTGATTGATAAGTTAGCTATAATCTGGTAAGGTTATAGCATGAACAAAAAATATATTGTAGAACTGCCTGATACTGAGCGCGAGTACCTTTTAGAATTTATCGCTCAGGGTCA